>WBZO01000035.1_pt1 | contig 343615 bp, 310 predicted proteins | sample 5204261 | NCBI WGS metagenome assembly WBZO01 (sample SAMN12412400, study PRJNA552823) | activated sludge metagenome | isolation source: activated sludge from anammox sidestream of wastewater treatment plant... | place: USA: North Carolina | collected 2017-09 | reverse complement strand
TGGGCCCGTTGATCGACCTTGCCAACGACCCGAACTTCCTGGGCGGCCGGATGGCGGGATTCACCGGCGCCAAGACCGGCGGCAACGTCAGCGAGATGAGCATCCAGTACAACGAGTACCTGGACAAGTACGTGGTGCTCTACGGCAATGGCGCCAACAACGTCATCCTGCGCACCGCCGACAGCCCCGAGGGCCCGTGGTCGTCGCCGGTCACCATCGCGACCTCGCTGCAGTATCCCGGCCTGTACGCGCCGATGATCCATCCCCTGTCGGGCACCGGAATGCTCACCGACGGAACCAATCCGGACGTGAGCAACCTGTACTGGAACATGTCGCTGTGGGGCAACTACAACGTCGTGCTGATGAAGACCGATCTGAGTCCGCTGAAGACCACCCTGGTCTGATCGATCAGCAGCCGGCGAGCACCCCGGCGATGGCGTCGTGTTCGGCCGGTGTCACCCACAGGCCGTAGGCGGCCTTGATGTCGACGATGCGGGTGACATAGGCGCAGCGGTAGGCCGTGTTGGGCGGCAGCCAGGTCGCGGCGTCGCCGTCACCCTTCTCCTGGTTCACCCAGCCGACGGTGGACTGCAGTTCGAGCGGGTCGTTGGCGAAGTTGCGCCGCTTCAGCTCATCCCACTGCTGGGCGCCGGTCTGCCAGGCGTCCGACAGCGCGACGACGTGGTCGATCTGCACCTGCTGTGAGCTCGCCGGCCCGCGCTGGAAATCCACAGTGGTCCCGGTGTAGGGATCGTTGAGCACTCCGCTGAGCACGGCGCAGCCGTTGGAGCCCGGTTTGATCACGACGTCGACGAGGTCCCGGCGCAGCACGTCGTTGCGGGTGTCGCACCCGTTGTGGCCGAACTCCACCGTGACGTCGTCGGTCCAGGTATCGCCGAACTGGCCCCGGCTGTACGCGGTTTTGGGTGCGCGGCCCTTCACCTCGAGAGAGTTGAGCTTTGCCAGGGTGTCCGCGGCGGTGTCGGCGGCAGCCGACGGCGCCCAGCCCACCAGACCCACGACGAGAACGATGACCGCCGGCAGAAACCGGACCCGTGAATGCCTCCCCACCGCGTAAACGCTACGGCAGCAGACTCAGCCCCCACTTGCCGAGCAGGGGCGCGACCAACACGAAGTAGGTGGTGTAGTCGTCGTCGTCCGGTGATCCGGAAAGCAGGCCCACGGCACTGACCGTGCCGTCCGGGTTCTTCACGAACCCGGGGCTACCGCTGTCGCCGTGCAGACTGAAGACACTGGTTTCGGCCACCAGACCATCCACGGATTTGACCTCTCCGCAGGTCTCACCCGTCGTCGCGCCGACTTTGCAGATCGGGGTACCGACCGGAAGCTGGCTTCCGTCGAGAAAACCGCTGACGACGTAACCCCCGGCAATGTCACCGATCGGCGGGCCGAGGTCGGGATCAAGACGAATGATCGCCGCGTCGAGTTCCTGGCTGTCGTCCTTCTCGCTGGCCGCCATGTAACCCAGCGGTTCATCGTCGCCGTAGGTCCATTGCGCACCGGCGTCACGATCACAGTGGCCACTGGTCATCAGATAGAAGCCGTCGGGGCCCTGGGCCGCGAAACCCGCTGTGCAACTGTTGGTATCGCCGTCGATCTCGATGCCCGGCATCGGCGGCCCTTCGGCGGCGGCGGGAGCAGCCAGTCCTATTGCGATGACCGCCGATGCGGCGACAACCTTCAGCAGCCGGGCCATCAGCCCCACCAGAACGCGGTGGCGATGGAGATGTACAGCGCGATCAAGACCGCTCCTTCGAACCAGTGCGATTCCCCGTCGAACGTCACCAACACGGCGACTAGGGCCGACATCATCATGGCAGCCAGAAGCAGCGGCGAAAAGACGAGATCGAAGCCGGGCTGACCCAGCCACGCCGCCGCCAGGCAGACGATGGGCGCGATGGTGAGCGCGATCTGCACCGGCGACTGCAGCACCACCTGCACGGCGTAGTCCATCTGGTTCCTGGCCGCGAGCTGGATACCGACGAAGTTCTCCACCGCGTTGCCGGCGATGGCCACGATCACCAGACCGGCGAACACCTCGTTGATGCCGGCGGACTCCATGGCCGGTTCGAGTGCGGCGACGAACCACTCCGAGACGAAGGCCGCCCCGATGCCCGCCGCGGCCAGCATGCCGATCGCCATGGCCAGCGGCCACTGGCCGTGGGCCGCGGCCACACTGGCCGCCTGGGCCGAATCCTTGCTCGCCGCAATGGGAGAACGGTTCGGCGAGTGGCCGTGTCCGGGGTGGACGGCCGGATCCGGGGCCTTGCTCCCGAGGGTGGCCGGAAGCGACAGCGCGAAGAGCACCAGCATGACGACCGAGACGACGACGGAGACCGTCCGCTCATGCGATTCGGCCGGGGTGTGCATCGCCGAGGTGAGCGACGGCACCGCGAGGATGAACACCGCGAGGGTGAACATCAACCCGAGGGTGCGGCTGTCGTCGGCGGCGAAGCGCTGCCGGCCGTGTTTGAGACCGCCCACCACGAACGCCAGTCCGAGCACCAGCAGGACGTTGGCGAGGATCGAGCCGACGATGGTCGCCTTCACCACGCCGAACAGTCCTGCCTTGAGCGCGAACAGGATGACGAACAGTTCCGGCAGGTTGCCCAGTGCGGTCTGCAGAATGCCGGTGGACGCGGGGCCGAGCCGGTCGCCCAGCGCCTCGACCGACCTGCCGACCAGAGAGGCGAGCGTTGCCAGCGCGAGAGCGGCGACGACGAATGCCAGCACCGCGTTCGCATGGGTGAAATGCAGGACGCCGGCCAGCACGGCCGCGACCACCGTGATGGCGATCGTGATCCGGTCGCGCCCGCTCAGCAGCGGCACCCGTTCAGTCGTCGTCGGCACACACCCCTCCTGAATCGGTCGCGCCGAGCTTGCCAGAGCGCAACCGATCCCGTCGCGGAATGGCGGCCGGCCACGGGCGTAACTTGGTGCCGGTGCACGTCGACGCGATGACCCTGCCGCAGCCACTGCCCCGGATCGGCGAGGTCGCCCGCAGCACCCGCGACGCCGGATTCTCCGGTCTGCTGTTCACCGAGACCGGACGCACCGCCTACCTCGGCGCCGCGGTCGCGTCCCAGGCCGCGCCCGGCCTGGCGTTGTCCACCGGCGTCGCGGTGGCCTTCCCCCGCAGCCCGTTCGTCACCGCCGCCACCGCCTGGGAGCTCCAGGAAGCCACCGGCGGCAACTTCCGGCTCGGGCTGGGCACCCAGGTGCGTACCCACGTCGTACGCCGGTACGGCTCGGCCTTCGAGCATCCCGGTCCCCGGCTTCGCGACTACGTGCTGGCCGTGAAGTCGTGCTTCGCGGCGTTCCGGACCGGAAAGCTGGACCACCACGGCGAGTTCTACGACCTGGACTTCATCACCCCGCAGTGGAGTCCCGGGCCCATCGGCGTCCCCGACCCCAAAGTCGATGTCGCCGCGGTCAATCCGTGGATGCTGCGGATGGCCGGCGAGGTCGCCGACGGGGTACACGTGCATCCGATCGGCGAGGCCGGCTACCTGCGCCGCCACGTGTTGCCGCAAGTCGCCGAGGGGGCGGCCGCAGCGGGCCGCTCGCCGCGGGACGTCGACGTGATCGTGCCGGCCATGACGATCGTCGGCGACACCGACGCCGAGCGGGATGCCGAACGGCAACTGGTGCGGGCGCAGATGAGCTTCTACGGAAGCACCCCCAACTACGCATTCATTTGGGACGAAGCCGGATTCGACGGCACCACCGCCCGCATCCGGGAGAGGCAGAAGGCCGGCGACTTCGCCGGAATGGCCGCGCAGATCACCGACGACCACATCGCGGTGTTCGCCACCGAGTCCACCTGGGACGGCCTTGCCGAGGCGCTGCGCCGCAAGTACGACGGCCTGGCGACGCGCATCGTGCTCTACAACGCGCTGGCCGATCCGGAAAAAGTTCAGCGCTATGGCGAGGTGGCACAGCAGCTGCGGTGTTAATGTCCGCGACATGTCGGGTCTGACCGGGCTTCTCTCGCAGGACTGCATCGCCCTCGACGTCAATGCGGCCACATGGGAGGAAGCCATCCTCGCCGCCGGCGGCCTGCTCGAACACGCCGGTATCGCCGGGCCGGCCTACACCGGGTCGATGATCGACAACGTCGAGACCAACGGGCCGTACATCGTGGTGGCCCCCGGCTTCGCCTTCGCGCACGCCCGGCCGTCGGGGGCCGTGCACCGCACCGGCATGTCCTGGGTGCGCCTGGCGGCGCCGGTTGCGTTCGGCCACAAGACCAATGACCCGGTGGACCTGGTGGTGGCGCTGGCAGCGACCGACGCGGGCGCACATGCGACCGCGATGGCCGAACTCGCCAAAGTCGTCGGCAGCCCGCAGAAGCGGGCCGCCCTGAGCACCGCGGCCACCCCGGCGGAGGTGCTCGCCATCCTCGGCGGCACTCAGGCGGCCCAGCGCGCGGTGAGCACCGGGCGCACCAGCAACCTGATCCTCACGGTCTGCGGAAACGGCTTGGGCACCAGCCTGTTTCTGAAGAACACCCTCGAGCAGGTGCTCGGCACCTGGGGCTGGGCGCCCTTCATCACCGTCGAGGCCACGGACACGATCTCGGCCAAGGGCCGGGCCAAGGACGCCGATCTGATCCTGACCTCCGGGGAGATCGCCAAGACGCTCGGCGATGTGGGGGTCCCGGTGCGGGTCATCGACAACTTCACGTCCACCCGCGAAATCGACGCGGCCCTGCGCGACTCCTACGACGTATAGGACTCCCCCATGAACTGGTTAGTCGCCGTCGCGGAGTTCGTGGTCAACGAAATCCTCGCGGTCCCGGCCTATCTCATCGGCATCATCACCGCCGTCGGCCTCATCGCGTTGCGCAAGAGCACCGGCCAGGTGATCGGCGGCGCACTCAAGGCGACCCTGGGCTTCCTGCTCATCGGCGCCGGCGCCGGGCTGGTGGTGGCATCACTCAAGCCGCTCGGCGTGATGATCCAGGGGGCGGCGGGCACCAAGGGCGTGGTGCCCACCAACGAGGCGATCGTCGGCATCGCGCAGAAGCAGTTCGGCGCACAGGTGGCCTGGCTGATGATCCTCGGCTTCGCGATCAGCCTGCTGCTCGCCCGGTTCACCCCGCTGAGCTACGTGTTCCTCACCGGCCACCACACGCTGTTCATGGCCACGATGCTGACCATCGTGCTGGCCAGCGCCGGACTTCCCGGCGCGGTCGTCATCGGCGTCGGCGGGCTGCTGCTCGGCGTGGTGATGGTGGCGCTGCCGGCCATCTCCCAACCGTGGACGAAACGGATCACCGGAGACGACAGCATCGCCATCGGCCATTTCGGCACGCTGGGCTACATCGCCTCCGGTGTCACCGGCCGATTCGTCGGCGGTGCGAAGAGCCGTTCGACGGAGGACCTCAAACTGCCGGAATCGCTTCGCTTCCTGCGGGATTCGATGGTTGCCACGGCTCTGTCGATGGTGCTGATGTACATCGTCGTCGGGCTGATCTATCTGGCCAAGGCCGGCAGCGGCACGGCGTTCGCGGCGTTCGCCGACGACTCCGGCGCCGGCGCGGCGACCAGCGTCGGCAATTATCTGATGAAGGGCGTCACCGAGGGCCTGAGTTTCGGGGTGGCCGTTGCGGTGATCCTCTTCGGCGTCCGCACGATCCTGGGCGAATTGGTGCCCGCCTTCCAGGGCATCGCCGAACGCGTGGTGCCCGGAGCAGTCCCGGCACTGGACGCACCGATCGTGTTCCCCTACGCCCAGAACGCCGTGCTGATCGGGTTCGTGTCCAGCTTCGTCGGCGGCCTGATCGGGCTGGCGGTGCTGTCGGTGTGGCTCGGCCCGGCCTTCGGCTGGGTGCTGGTCCTGCCGGGCCTGGTGCCGCACTTCTTCACCGGCGGTGCGGCCGGGGTGTACGGCAACGCCACCGGCGGCCGGCGCGGCGCGGTGGCGGGCGGCTTCGTCAACGGGCTGCTGATCACCTTCCTGCCGGCCCTGCTGGTGCGGGTCCTCGGCGCCTTCGGGGAGGAGAACACCACCTTCGGCGACGCCGACTTCGGTTGGTACGGCGTCCTTCTCGGCAATGCGGCCAAGCTCGGGACCGTCGCGGGCGTGATCACCATGCTGCTGATCGGCGCCGCGCTGCTGGCGCTGGCGATCGCGGTGCAGCGCAAACTGGTCGACACCGGCTGGGATCCCTCACCGGGGCGCGAGCGTCCGGTGGCCGCCGAGACGACCGGCACAGCGATGACGACGGGGCGCAGCTACCCAAAGATCCCCGCCCCGGCCGGCGCGCCCAAGCCCCCACCGCCACCGGCCTGAACCACGTCGCACTTTGCCTGCGAGGTTTTCACTCGGCGGGAGGGAAGTTGATGACCTCACCCCGGTTGATCGACACCCAATCGCGGGCTTCCAGGTAGGGCCGGAACGTCTCGGTGATCAGCCGGCCGTCGGCTTCGGTCTTGGGCCGCTGAAGCTCGTAAAGGTGCGGGAATTCGGTCCAGGCCACCACCGCATCCCACAGTCGAACCGCGGCCTCGCCGGTGGGCGGGTCGATGAGCACCGGCCCGAACAGGCACTGGCCGTCCGGGAAGAACAGCGTGGGCACCCCGTAGCCGGCGGCGTCGACCACCCGCTGATGATCGGCGAGCACCTCATCACTGGTGGTCGGGTCGGCGATGGCCTCGTCGACCAGATCCGGGTCGAAACCCAGCTCCGCCAGCAGGTGGCGGGCGACGGCCTTCTCGTGCGGCTTGTGTCCCTCGACGTGCAGGGCGCGTCCGGCGCGCTCATACCAGGCGCCCAGGTCGGCCATCGACCGCCGGCGCAGCAGGGCGCCGATGCGCATCATCGACCAGCCGTAGGACCACTCCCGCTCCCACGGGTGCTTCTTGCCCTCGACGCGGTTGATCTCCTCGAGGCTGAAAAAGCGCCAATTCACCTGCAGCCCAGTCAGATCGCTGACCTCACGGATCCAGCGCGACGTCTGGTAGGCGTAGGGGCACATCAGGTCGAAGTGGAATTCGACTTTTTCGGGGCGGCCGGTCATGCTCACACCGCCGCGTTCGGCAGCAGTGCCGGGCAGTTGCCCGCCGCGTCCGCGGCGAGCTCGAAGTGCCACATCTCATTGGCGTAGATCCGGCACAGCCCGAACCGGGCGCCGTTGTTGATCAGCCACTGATCGGCCCCGAACCCACCCATGTCGACGGCCTGTCCGAGGACGTGCTTGGACCGTTCCGGGGTCTGCACGTACTGGCGAGCCGCGGCGAAGCTGCCGTAGGTGGCGATCGCGTCGTCGAGCAGCTCCTGCTGGAACTGCGGCGAGCGCCAGCCGGAGGTGATCGTCATGGTGATGCCTTCGGCAGCCGCCGCGGTGGCGGCGTTTTGCACCGCGATCAACAGCGCGGGGTCGAGATTCCCCACCGCCGGGTTGGACGTGTCGTAGGGGCTCAACGCCTGCGCGTCGGCGTGCGCCGTCGCCATCGGTGTTGCTGATCCGGCGATGATCAGACCGATCATCGGTATGAGGAACCTTCGCATGATGTAGACATCATCCCAGGAATCGAGGACCGACTCGAATCGCGAGCTCTCGGGAGGCCGCCCGTGGCACTGGTGCTGGCGTTCGGCGTGGTGTTGCTGATCAGCGTGTCGCTGTCGGGCCTGGCGGCGCGCACCGTGCTCTCCACGGCGTTGTTGTTCCTGGTGGCCGGTGCGCTGTTGGGACCCGGCGGGTTCGGGATCGTCACGCAGAGCGCCGAGGACGACATCGTCGCAGTGCTCGCCGACATCGCACTGTTCACCGTGTTGTTCACCGACGGTCAGCGGGCCAGCGTCCCGGCGCTGCGGGAGGGCTGGCGGCTGTCGGGACGGGCCCTGGGCCTGGGCATGCCGCTGGCGATGATCGGGATCGCGATTCCCGCGCACTTCCTGGCCGGCCTCGACTGGCCGACGTCGTTTCTGCTCGGCGCGATCCTGTCCCCCACCGACCCGGTGTTCGCCTCGGCGCTGGTCGGCCGCCAGGACATCCCGCTGCGCCTGCGCCGGCTCCTGAACGTGGAGTCCGGTCTCAACGACGGCCTCGCCCTGCCCTTCGTGCTGATCTTCCTGGCCATGGCCAAGCACGAGAGCTCGCACTTCACCGAGGTGCTGCTGGAGTTGGTCCTCGGTCTGGTGATCGGCGTCGCGGTGGCGGCACTGGTGGCACTGGCCTGGCGGCTGCCCATCCTGACCGCCGAACCTCGCTTGCAGCCCCTGGGCCCGGTGGCCATCGCCATCGTGGTGTACGCGATCTGCCATATGACACATGCCAATCCGTACCTGGCGGCATTCGCCGCCGGCTCGGCACTGGCCACCCTCGACCACGTGGCCGCCGAGACCTTCGAGCCGTTCGGGGACCTGCTCTCCGAGCTCACGAAGTTCGCCGCGCTGCTGCTGTTCGGGGCGCTCATCACCCCCGAGCGGCTGTCGCACCTCGGCTGGCAGGGCTGGCTGCTGGCGGTGCTGGCCATCGTGGTGGTCCGCCCGGCGTCCATGTTGCTGTCACTGATCAGAACCGGCATGCCGCGATCGGAGAAGCTCACCGCCGCCTGGTTCGGGCCGAAGGGCTTCGCATCGGTGGTGTATGGCCTGCTGGTGCTGCAGGCCGGAATCCCCGACGGCGAGAAGCTGTTCGATCTCATCGCCGTGACGATCGCGATGTCGATCATCCTGCACTCGTCGACCGACGTGCCCGTAGCGCACCGGCTTCGCATCGAGCCCCCCGACCATCTGCCGGCGGGGCATGATCCGGTGGAGACACCCGAAGCCGAGCACGCGTCGCCGCCGACGCCCAGACCCAGCCGGGACGTGAACCGCTAACCGGGGACGATCGGCCTCAGGTCGTGGATGTCGATGCCGACCAGCAGCGGCCCGGGCAGGGGACGCCCCGACGGCCCGCGCGGATACACCCGCCGCCGGGTCGGCGCCCACAGGCCGCCGAACTTCCGATAGTCCGAACACAGCTGCGCCGCCTTCGCCCAGCCGCCCACCACCTCGGCGGTGTAGTCATGACGCACCAGCCGGCCGGAGGGATCGAAGTAGAGCGTCTGCACCGGTGAGTGCACCGGCAGGAAGTCGGGGAACCTGACCGTCAGGATCGCCGAGCCGTCCGAATCCTGCTGGCAGCGCTCGATGTTCACGCCGGAACCCAGCAGCAGGAACGGCAGCGTCAGATAGCACCACATCGCGTATCCGCTGAAGTAGACGAAATCCAGGTCGTCCCAGTACAGCGAGCGCCGGCCCGGCCCGAAGGCCAGGCGCGGGTTGTCCCGGTGGCGCAGCACCGTTCCGGACGCGTCGCGGATCTCGACCCGGAGGGTCCCGAGCAGGGACGCCGTGCATCCTGGCTTCGGGAAGTCCTTCATGACCGCCCGCGGATCGTGAGCGTCGACGACGACCACCGCGTGGTTCAGCGGCTTGATGTGTTTGGCCCGGAACAGGAATCCCCGCGCCGACATCGACACCTCGACCGCCGAGACCGACTGCCAGTACTCCACACCGCCGTGCGCATCCAGGATGCGCTTGACCACCTGAGCCGGTTCGGCGTTCACTGCCGACCGGTTCGGTGGGCGCGTTCGGGCGGCAGTGTCTCACCGCGGAAGAAGGCGGGCGACTTGAGGTTCCAGAAGATCATCAGCAGCACGCCGAAGAACAGGCTCAGCACGCCGATGATGAACACGGTGCCGATCCCGGCCAACGATCCGCTGGACCCGCTGTCAGGTTTGGCCATCTGGTAGGCCTGAATCACCCCGACCGGGATGAGGATCAGCGCAGCGATCGCGGGCAGGATCACCTGTTCCAGGGCGGTGCGCCAATGACTGAACGCGGTGTCCCAGAAGTACAGCACCGAGGAGACCGCCACCACCGAGTAGTAGGTCATGATCGCGATCCCGACGCTGTAGACGGTGTCCTCGACGATGCTGTCGCTCACCATGACCAGCCCGGCATAGATGGCCAGCGTGGTGAGACCGATGAACCAGGTCGCGAACGTCGGCGTCTGCCGCACATCGTCAACCGACGCGAACCGGCCCGGCAGCGCCTTGTAGGTCGCCATCGACAGCACGCCGCGGACCGTGGACATCACCGTGGACAACGTGGCCGAGAACGCGGACAGACCGATGATGAGGGCAGCCACCACCGCGCCGGCCGGGCCGACCGCGTCACGGGCCAGGCTGGAGAAGATGTCGTCGATGTTGGCCCGGTTGGTCAGGCTGCCGGCGCTGTTGTCGTCGACACCCGCAAAGGCCAGGGCCGCGACGCTGAAGGCCACGTAGGTGACGACCGTGATGATGATCGCCGTCACCCCGCTGCGACCGGACTGCGCGGCGGTGCCCTCGGTCTCCTCCGACATCGACAGCGCGGCGTCGAAACCCCAGAAGATGAAGACGGCCACCAGGAACCCGCCGAGCAGCGCGCTGAAACTGTTGATGGCGAGCGGGTTGAACCACTGCCAGGAGAACGGCTCGGCCGTCGGGTTGCGGCGCTCCCGCAGAACGTTGATCACGAGGATGGCCGCGAACAGCAGCAGGCCGCCGTACTGGATGACCGTGAGAATGATTGTGGTGCGCGACGATTCCTCGGCTCCCCGGGCAACCAGCCACGTCGTCAACAGGATGAAGACGGCGGCGATCAGGATCTTCATCCATTCGGGTTGGGCGGGAGGCTGATCGCCCAGGGGCGCGGGATCCACGCCTATCAGCGCGCTCACGGCGTTGACCACGACGCCGGCGGCCCCGACGCCGGCCAGGACGCTCGACAGGGTCAGCGCGAAGCCGCCGATCCAGCCGATGTGGGGCTGGATCGCTTTGGATCCCCAGGTGAACACCGTGCCGGCGTCCGGGGCCGCATCGGTGAGGTGCTTGTAGGCGAGGGCGACGAAATACATCGGGATCACCGCCAGCACGAAGATGATCGGCATCTGATAGCCGACCTCGTCGGCTCCGTGGCCCAGCGCACCGGTCAGCGAGTACGCGGGGGCGGTGGCGGCCAGTCCGATCGCCACCGCGCCGATCAGCGAGACCGACCCCTTCTTCAGACCCTTGGACTGCAGACCCTCCATCGGGGGGTCAAGCTCTCCCCCATCTCCACCCATGCCCGGATTGTGCCACCGGGACGGGAGTCTGAAGTGCGGATCAGATCATCACGACAAGGAGCGCGGCGAACACCGCGGCCGGTGCCGCCATCCCTGCAGTGAACCCGAGTCCGAAGCGCCGGCCCCCAGCGGTGAAGGCAAGCGCGATTTTCACCAGCAGGTTTGACCCCAGTGCTGCGCCGATGGCGAGCAGTGCGGTCCCGATGGTGATGTCGCCCTGCGCGGCCAGCGTCGCGGCGGCCAGCGATCCGGCGTGGGCGTCGGCCAGACCTGCGGCGCAGGAGGCCAGAATGGCCCCCTGCGGCCCGAGAACCGCTGCACCCCAACGCCCGACCAGCAGTGCGGAGATCAGGATGGCGGCGAGGATGAGCGCCGGGCGTAAAGCGAAGGGCCGGGCCGCCGGGGTATTCGTCGCCTCAGGCGCCGATTCCGGGCGGTCCCCCCTCGCGCCCCGGTACACCACGACGGCCACGGCCAACAGGACCAATGCCGCGGCGACCACCGGTAGCCACAACCGCCGCAGCACGGCGGCGTCCACATAGCCGATGACGAGCAGCAACTGCAGGAAGGTCGCCAGACTGGCTGCCAAGGCACTGGCCAGCGCGGCCCGCAGGCCCACACCGGTCTTGCTGAGCCGGGCCATCGAGGCCGTCGTCGCGGTCGCCGAGACGAATCCGCCCGCGAGCCCGGTGATGAGCAGGCCCCGCTGCGGGCCCAGCGCACGAACAGCGATGTACCCCACCCAGCCGATACCGGTCAGCAGCACCACGAGCAGCCACACCTTGGCCGGGTTGAGCACACCGTAGGGCCCCAATGGCCGGTCGGGTAACAGCGGCAGCACCACGAAGGCCACCACGAAGAATTTGACGGCGTCCTCGAGTTCGACCTCGGTGACGATGTCGCGGGCGAAGCGGTGAATCCGGCTCTTGGACAACAACAGTGCGACGACGACGACGGCGAGGGCCACCGCCACCGCAGGCTGGGTGTAGGCGAGCGCACCGAGGAGGTAGGCGACCAGGGCGGCGATCTCGCTCGTCGTCCCCGGATCCTCCCGGCTGGTGCGGACGTAGGCCAACGCAATCAGCGCACCGACCCCGGCCAGCCCCGCGATCACCACCCAGGGCCCGAAAGATGCTGCCGCAGCGCCCATCAGGGCCAGCAGCGCGAACGACCTGGAGCCTGCCGGCGAGGTTCCCTGGTGACTGCGTTCGCGTTCGAAGCCCAGCATCAACCCGATGGCGATCGCCACCAGATACGGCTCCATGACCTGCCAGCTCATCGGCGCATGCTAGGTCGGCGGGTCGATGTGATGGTGGTTCATGTACAGAATCATCGTGAGCGCGACGAGGAACACGTAGACACCCAACGTGACGAGGCTTGCCGTGCGGTCGGTCTTCCGTGTTACGGCCTCGGCCGCCTGCGCCAGGTTCCGCCGGCTGGCGTACACGGTGTACGCCATGGCGACCAGAACGAAAACCATGGACAGGATGTAGATCAGGTCCAGCATGGTCAGGTACTCCACCGACGGCAGGTTGTCGTCGGTCGTCCACTGCAGGGCGACGATGGTCAGCATCGCGGTGATGCCGATGCCGGTGCGCGCGTCCTCCAGCCGGGCCGGGAGCGCATAGATCAGCCAGGCGATCAGGATCACGATGAAGATCGGAAGCATGATCTTCACCAGATAGGGCAGGATCTCGCGCTTGACCGGCATGGTGATGATTACGCGCGAGTACTCCACCTCCGGTGGGGCCGTGAGGTCACCGAAGTTGGTGCGGTACAGGTGATCGACGATCGACATCTGCGGGTCCTCGAGCCGGTAACCCGGGTTGGTGACCGCACGGCTGATCCGGATGGGCGTGCTGTCCGGCACGAACTGGAGGTGCCGGGAATCGGCGCCCTGGTCCTCGAAGATCAGCTCCAGGTACTGCACGTCGAAGGGGTACTTCTCCAGGTTCATCTTCCGGCTGAAGACGCCCTGGAAGCGCAGGATCATGTACTTCGACCCGTCGGGCATGTCCTTGGGGTCCTCGAACAGCGGCTCGCCCACGACGCCGCCCGTCGAGGAGCTCGTGGTGTTCTGCGTCCCGTTGCCGTTCATCACGTCGATGGTCTGCCACGGGTTGATGTTCGGGTTCTTCCACCGCATCCACAGGTACATGTCGACGGTGTAGCTGTCCTCGACCAGGTTGATGTCCTGCAGGTCGTTGATGAAGGCGCCGACGACGACCTTGTCCGGACCCGGCTCGGCGCGAGCCGTGGCCGGCAGCAGGACAGCCGCGCCGGCGACAGCGAAGATCACGAGCAGGCTGTGGACAAGAGTGACCAGCCACCGCCGCGTCGGCACCGCGACACACCGTCGATTCATCAGAGCCTCCCCGCACGCCCGCGGCATCGCCGCGCAGCAGCGGTAGAGCTTACCGGCGGGTTTCCGTTCACCACCGCGACACCTGGATTGCCTAGTTTGCCCGACATGGACGAATGGGCTGAGCAGTTGCGGTTGCTCCAGCGTGACATCGCCGCGTTGCTCGACCGGCTCGCCGATGCCGAGCAACGGTGGCGGCAGTGGACCGAGCCGGTCGCTGAGGAACACCGGCGCAGCGCTGTCAACATGGTTCACTACTGGGCCCTGCGCCAGGTCGACCTGCGGGACTTGCAGAGCCGACTGGCCCAGTTCGGGTTGTCATCATTGGGGCGGAGCGAGGCTCATGTCCAGGCCACGCTGTCGCGGGTATCGGCCGCCATCGCGGCGATGCGCGGCGCCGAGTTCCGGCCCGCCGGACAGGCGGTTGTGCACTTCGAGGACGGCCGGCGGTTACTGGAGTGCAACGCCGAGGCCCTGCTGGGGCCCGCAGCGACGGACCGGGCGGCCCGGATCATGGTCACGCTGCCCACCGAAGCGGCCACCGACCGCGGTCTCGTCGACGCCTTGATCGCTGCCGGGATGCGCATCGCACGGATCAACTGCGCACACGACGACCCGTCGGTGTGGACCGCGATGGCCGCCCAGGTCCGCGCCGCAGCCGACGCACAGGGCAGGACATGCCTGGTCGCCGTGGACCTCGCCGGCCCGAAGCTCCGGACCGGCCCCTTGGAACCGGGACCGAAAGTCGTCAGGCTGCGCCCGACCCGAAATGCGTTGGGGAAGGCCATATCTCCAGCGCGCTTCTGGATCACCGACGAGCGCAGCCCCAGCGATCCGCCGCAGGCCGGGTTGGTCACGGTGCCGGTCGACGGCCGGTGGCTGAAACGGCGCGCCGAGGGTGAAGAAGTGGTCGTCCGCGACGCGCGTGGCTCCAAACGGCGATTCACCCTGGCGGCGTCGATAACCGGCGGTTTCATCGCGACGACCCGCAAGACGACGTATCTGGAAACGGGCAACATCCTGCGCGCCGTCGCGACCGACGATTCCACGCCCGCCGGTGATCTTCCGGCCACCGAGCAGGCCATCGTCCTCAAGGCCGGGGACGTCCTGCGGCTGACGCGTGACGACACGCCGGCAGCCGTGCATGACGGCGAGCGGCCCCGCATCGGGTGCACGCTGCCCGAGGTCTTCCAGACCGTCGAGATCGGCCACCGGATCCTGTTCGACGACGGCAAGCTGGCCGGCAAGGTGGTCGCGATCGCCGACGATCACCTCCTGGCCCGGATCGATCGCCCCTCCCTGGGCCCGGTGAAGCTACGCGGCGGCAAGGGCATCAACCTTCCCGACACCGACCTTCTGATTCCTGCCGTCACCGCCAAGGACATCAGCGACCTCGCCACCGTCGTCGGCATCGCAGACGTCGTCGAGGTCTCCTTCGTCCGTCAGCCCTCGGATATCACTACGCTTTTCCGTGAGCTGAATGCGCTGGGGGCCAAAGACATCGGCGTGGTCCTCAAGATCGAGACCGAGCAGGCCTTCGACCACCTGCCCCAACTGGTGCTGACGGCGATGCGCCGGCGCCGGGTTGGGGTGATGATCGCCCGCGGCGATCTCGCGGTCGAATCCGGGTACGAGCGGATGGCCGAGTTGCAGGAGGAGACACTCTGGCTGTGTGAGGCCGCGCATATGCCGGTCATCTGGGCCACCCAGGTGCTCGAGCAACTGGCCAAAACCGGCCAGCCCTCGCGTGCGGAGATCACCGACGCTGCGATGAGCGAACGAGCCGAGTGCGTGATGCTCAACAAGGGTCCCTTCATCGTCGATGCGGTGTCCGCTCTCGATGACATCCTCGCCCGGATGGCTCGTCACGAGTACAAGAGCAGCGCACTGCTTCCCGGTCTGCATTCGTGGCGGGCGGAAATCGCTTGACCGTCAGCCCCGAGCGGCCCGCACGCAGTTCTCGATCGCCTTGTCGGTGTAGACGCGATAGCCCAGATCGGGTCGGTAGCCGTGGATTTCGGGGGTGTCCAGTTCCCGGATGAAGGTGAGGATCTCGCGGCTGAACACCTGCCCGGGCACCAGCACCGGAAAGCCTGGCGGGTACGGCGTGACGAAGGTGGCCGACACCACCTGGGTGCCGGCGTCCATCTTGGCCTCGATCTCCTCGGCCGGGAGGTACTCGCAGTTGGTGTCGTCGTAGGATAGGTAGAAGGCGCGGCGGACGTCGCCCTCGGGGGTCTCCACGGCACCCGAGTCGTCCCGGAAGACGGCGTGGAATCCGCTGAAGTCCGGCAGCGGAGCGGAATTCGACGTCAGCCGGTGCACCTTCTTCTCGAACCGCGCGCGCTCGGACAGGCTCATCTCCGAGTCACGCTCCTCGAGCTCTCCGGCGATGTTGACCAGGACCTCGACCAGGAAGGCCACCGAGCTGCGCGTGGTGCCGATGTTGGTCATGAACAGCACGGTGTTGCGCGAGGTCTTGTTGATCTGCACCCCGTGGCGGTCCATCAGCTGGACCCTCTTGAACTCGTCGCCGTTGTAGCCGGTACGCCCGATGGACAGCGTGATCCGGGTCGGATCGAGCACGAACTCGTCGGAATCCCACGCGCGCATCATGTTCCGCAGACCTGAACGCAGCGGCTGACCGATGTGACTGGCCCGGAAATCGTCGGGGATCATGTCCGAGGTCCGCAGACAGGCCATGTACTTGCTCACCACGGGATGGTTGTCGATGGCGTCGCGCAGCTGCATCGCGTTCTCCACCTGCTGGGCCACCAGCTCGAAACCCTCCAGCGCCACCTGACGGCGGCCCAGGTCCAGCGACGCCAGGATCTGGTAGTTGGGCGAGGTCGAGGTGTGCGCCATATAGGCCTCGTGGAACGGCTCGGCCACCTTCTGCTCGAAATCCTGATCGAAGACGTGGATCATCGACCCCTGGCGCAGCGCGGTCAGCGTCTTGTGGGTCGACTGGGTGGCGTACACCCGGACCCGCGCCTTGGCCGGATCGGGCCGCAGCCGGCGCTCCAGCAGCTCGTCGTCGGTGGGCGGATTCTCCGCGTCGCGGGCCAGCTCCTGATCAACCTCAGCGGCATAGTCCTTGTCCGCCAACCGTTCCCGCAACCGCCGAGCCGCCTCCATGGCGGTCCGGGTGCGCAGCACCGGATGGAAGCGGGCGAAGGCGAACCATGCCTCGTCCCACAGGAAAACGAGGTCCGGCTTGATGGCCAGGCACTCCGCCATCACCCGCTCGACGTCGTAGACGATGCCGTCGAAGGTGCAGTTGGTCAGCGCGATCATCTTGACGCGGTCGAGCTTGCCCGCCCGCCGTAGCATCAGCAGCTTGGACTTGAGCTCGCGCAGCGGCACGGCGCCGTACATCGTGTAGTCGTTGAGCGGGTAGGCGTCCAGATAGATGACGTTGGCCCCGCCGAGCATCATCCCGTAATGGTGAGACTGGTGGCAGTTGCGGTCCAGCAGCACGATGTCGCCGGGTGCCACCAGGGACTGGGTGACGATCTTGTTGGCCGTCGAGGTGCCGTTGGTGACGAAGTAGGTCTGCCGCGACCCGAACGCCTGTGCGGCGAGCTGCTGGGCTTCCCGCAGCGGGCCGGTCGGCTCGAGCAGCGAGTCGAGGCCGCCGCACGTCGCCGAGGTCTCCGCCATGAAGATGTCGAGGCCGTAGAAGTCCACCATGTCTCTGATCCAGTGCGACTTCACGATCGACTTGCCCTGCGAGATCGGCAGGGCGTGGAACACGCCCGTCGGCCGCTGGCTGTACTCCTTGAGCGCGCTGAAGAACGGCGTACGGTAGCGCGCCGCAACGCCTTTCAGCAGGCTCAGGTGCAGTTCCAGCAGGCCTTCCCGGGCGTGGAACACCCGGCGGAAGTCCCGGCCGAGCCGGCCGGCGACGTTCTCCACGTCGACTTCGGTCATCAGGTACAGATCCAGGCCGGGGCCGATCTTGCGCAGCGCCGCGGCCAGGATGGCCGAGCGCACGTCCGGCGGCTCGTCCTCCCCGAGCTGGTCGGCGATCGTCATGTCGACGAAATCGGCCAGGGAACTCAGATCGCGGGCGGTCTGCGTGGCGAACCGCCGCCCGATCACCACCGCCTGCAGATTGACGTTGAGCCGTGCCGCGATCAAGGCCTCCACCGCGTTGGGCACCACGACGATCTCGTAGACGAACTCGTCGTCGGGGCGGCGCCAGGCGCGGGCCTCCTTACGCAGATTGCGCTCCTGGGCCTCGGTCAGCGTCTCCACCAGGAGCACCTCGAAGTACAGCGGCTCGCGCTTGCCGGTCGGGTGGGCGTCGCTCCAGTGCAGATCGGACGACGGGTCGTCCTCGTCGAGGACCGGCATCTCGGCCTCCGGCGAGCGGTAGGTCTCGAACGTCAGAGCGTGGTTGATGGCGACGACGGCCTGGGCGAACTTGTCGAACTCGCCGGCGGCGAACATCCGGTTCAGCCGGGCGAACTGCGCGCCACTGGGATAGGCCCAGTACGGCTCGATCGGCGCCAACTGGTCGAGCAACTCGGCGCAGACCGACTGATGTTCGTCAGCCGGCCGGCCGGCGGCGGCCAGCCGCGTGAGCTGGCCCGCGGCGTCCTCCAGGCGGCACCAGGTGTCGGCCCGTAACTGCCAGACGCTGTTGTAGGACTTCGCGGCCACGATTTTCCCTCCCGTTGCTGTGATCCGGATGCTAGCCGGGGGTCCGTTGCGATCGCGGTGATTCGATCTAGCGGCCTGAACCGCTGAGCAGCGGCCGAGCCGCCGGTTTCGCCGGCTGTGTCGCGACCGCGGCGTCGCGCGGGTCCCGGCGGATTCGTAGTGTTCGGCCACATATGTCCACTTCGGAGTGAGGTCAACCGCGTGACGCAGAACCTTCGGGGCTCGGCGGCGTCGGCCTCCGCGTGGGCCCGGCCCGCGCTGGCCGTCGGTGACTTCGTCGTGCTGGCGGGCGAGACGTTCGCGGCCATGTTCCGCCGGCCCTTCTACTGGCGCGAGTTACTCGACCAGATCTGGTTCGTCGCGCGGGTGTCGATCGTGCCCACCGTCATGTTGTCGATGCCCTACACCGTGCTGATCGTGTTCACGCTCAACGTGGTGCTGCTCGAGGTCGGGGCCGGCGACCTGTCCGGCGCCGGGGCGGCGCTGGCGTCGGTGACGCAGGTCGGACCCGTGGTGACGGCCATCGTGGTCTCCGGAGCCGGAGCGACGGCGATGTGCGCCGACCTCGGCGCCCGCACCATCCGCGAGGAGATCGACGCGATGACGGTCATCGGCACCAATCCCATTCAGGCCCTCGTCGTCCCGCGGGTGATCGCCGCGACGTTCGTCGCACTGATGCTCTACTCGGTCGTGGCGGTCGTCGGGCTCACCGGCAGCTACGTCTTCGTGGTGTTCGTCCAGCATGTGACGCCGGGATCCTTCGTGGCCGGCATGACGCTGCTGACCGGTCTGCCACAGGTGATCGTCTCGCTGGTCAAGGCACTGCTGTTCGGGCTGTCCGCCGGCCTGATCGCCTGCTATAAGGGGCTTTCCGTCGGAGGCGGGCCGACCGCGGTGGGCACCGCGGTCAACGAGACCGTCGTCTTCGCGTTCATGGCCCTGTTCCTCATCAACATCCTCGCCACCGCGTTCGGTGTGAAGGTCGCCCCGTGACCGTCGTCGACTCCGCCCGCAAACTGGGCGAGCGGACCGCGTTCTACGGATCGGCGCTGGCGTCCACCGGCGAGGCGGTGCGCCGCTACCCCGGGGAGGTGCTGCGGCTCATCGCCGTCATGGGTATGGGCACCGGCGCGCTGGCCGTCATCGGCGGCACCGTCGTCATCATCGGATTTCTGACGTTGTCCACCGGCGCGCTCATCGCGGTGCAGGGCTACAACACGCTGTCCAACGTGGGCATCGAGGCGCTCACCGGCTTTCTGTCGGCCTTCCTCAACGTCCGCTTCATCGCGCCCGCCACCGCCGGTGTGGCACTGGCGGCCACCATCGGCGCCGGGGCGACCGCGCAGATCGGCGCCATGCGGATCAACGAGGAGATCGACGCCCTGGAAGTGATGGGCATCCGGACCATCACCTATCTGGCGTCCACCCGAATCGTGGCCGGGGTGCTGGTGGTGATCCCGCTCTACACCGTCGCCGTGCTGATGTCCTTCCTGGCAACACGTTTCGGGACGACGATCGTCTACGGCCAGTCGCGCGGTGTCTACGACCACTACTTCTTCAGCTTCCTTCAGCCCACCGACCTGCTGTGGTCCTTCATCGCGGCACTGTCCATGGCGGCCGCCGTCATGGCGGTGCACACCTACTACGGGTTCACCGCGGCGGGCGGGCCGGCCGGCGTGGGAGAGGCGGTGGGCCGGGCGGTCCGCACATCGGTGACCGCAACGGTGTTCGTCCTGCTGACCATCACGCTGGCTGTCTACGGGCAATCCGGCAACTTCCACCTGTCCGGGTGACACCGGTGTCCACGCAACGAAACTCGGTGCGGCGCGAAAGGATCGACCCGATCTGGTGGGCGCCGGTGATGATCCTGGTGTTGACCGGCATCGTGGCGATGACCGCGCTGCTGTTCAACGGAACGCTGCGCAAGGTCGTCCCGCTCACCCTGGTGTCCGACCGCGCCGGGCTCGTCATGGAACCGGGCGCCAAGGTCAAGCTGCGGGGCGTGGAGATCGGTCAGGTGGGATCCATCGGCGCCGACGCCGCCAACCGGGCCACCCTCGCCCTGCGCATCGATCCCAAACCGTTCGGATACCTGCCGAGCAATGTCGAAGCGGAGATCAAGTCCAGCACGGCATTCGGCGCAAAATACGTCGACCTGGTGGTGCCCGACACCGGCGTCAGCCCGGCACCGCTGAAGCCGGGCGCGGTGCTGAAGTCGCGCAACATCACCGCCGAAGTCAACACGGTGTTCGAGAACCTGCAGTCCATCGTGACGGCGATCGACCCCGCCAAACTCAACGCGGTGCTGTCCGCCTTCGCCGAATCACTGCGCGGCAAGGGCGAACTCATCGGCCAGGCCATCACCGCCTCAAACGACGTCCTGCTGGCCGTCAATCCCCGGATGCCCACCGTGACCACCGACTGGAAACTGTTCGCCCAGACCACCGCGGCGTATTCGACAGCGGCACAGGACATCCTCTCGGTGCTCGAATCGTTCACCACCACCAGTCGCACCATCAGCACCCAGGCTCAGGCGCTCGACGACGTGCTGCTGTCGGCCGCCGGATTCTCCCGGTCGGGCATCACCGTGCTCGGCTACAACCACGACAACCTGGTGCACTCGCTCAACGTCCTCGAGCCGACCACCGCTCTGCTGCAGTACTACTCGCCGTCCTACACCTGCATGTTCCAGGGCGCCCAATGGTTCCTGGAGAACGGCGGCCGGGCTGCCCTGGGCGGCAACGGCAAATCGGTGATCATGGACTCGGCCCTGCTCTTCGGCGACGACCCGTACCGGTTCCCGGACAACCTGCCGAAGGTCAACGCGCGCGGCGGCCCCGGCGGCAGGCCGTCGTGCGGCTCACTGCCCAATCCGTTGGAGAACTTCCCGGTCAAATACCTCGTCACCGACACCGGGTTCGGCACCGGCCTGGACGTCCGGCCCAACCCCGGCATCGGCTTCCCCGGCTGGGCTGACTACTTCCCCGTCACCCGAGCGGTCCCCGAACCGCCGAGCATCCGCTACCCCGGGCCGCCGGCACCCGGACCACTGCCCGGTCCCCCGCCGCCACCGGCGCCGGCAGCCGCCCCGCAATCGGGGGCCCCGCAGCCATGAGACAAAGAACAATCCGCAATGCCGTGCGGGTCGTGCTGTTCACCGCCATGTGCCTGGTGTTCGTGTTCGTCCTCGTCACGGTCTTCGGGCAGTTCCGCTTCGACTCGCGCGTGCACTACCGCGCCGACTTCACCAACGTGTCCGGCCTCAAGGGCGGCAACTTCGTCCGCATCGCCGGGGTGGAGGTCGGCAAGGTGACCAACCTCAGCCTGCACCGCGACGGCACCGTCACCGTCGACTTCGCCGTCGACAAAAAAGTGCCGCTCACCGGTGGCACCAAAGCCGCCGTGCGTTACGAAAACCTCGTCGGCGACCGGTATCTGGCGCTTGAGGACGGACCCGGACCGGTCGACCGGTTGACCCCGGGCGCGACGATCCCGCTGGCGCGCACCGCACCGGCCCTCGACGTCGACGCTCTCATCGGCGGGTTCCGGCCATTGTTCCGGGCCCTGGATCCCGACCAGGTCAACGCGCTGAGCAGCGAACTGCTCAGCGTCTTCCAGGGGCAGGGGGCCACCGTGGCCTCGGTGCTGACCCAGACGTCCGCCCTGACCAGCACCCTGGCCGGGCGCGACAAACTCATCGGCGACGTCATCGACAACCTCAACACCGTGCTGGCCACCTTCTCCCAGCGCGACGACCAGTTCGCCGCCGGACTGGACACCCTCTCCCGCCTGGCCCAGGGTCTGGCCGACCGGCGAAGCGATATCGCCATCGGGACGGCCTACATCAACGCCGCGGCCGGATCGGTCACCGATCTGCTCACCGCCGCCCGCGGCCCCCTCAGCGAGACCGTGACGCAGACCGACCGGGTCTCCGGACAGATCATGGCCGACCACGACTACGTCGACGACCTCGTCCGCACCCTGCCCGACGCCTACCAGATCCTGGCCCGCCAGGGCCTCTACGGCGACTACTTCGGGTTCTACATGTGCGACGCGATCCTCAAACTCAACGGCAAGAGCGGCCAACCGGTCTTCGTCAAGGTCGCCGCCCAGGACTCGGGACGGTGCACGCCCCAATGAAACTGACCCGACCCCAGATCAAACCATTGGCCGAACGCAACCGTCTGGTCGTCGGCGCGGTGGGCATCCTGCTGCTGCTCGGCCTGGTGATCGCCACCTTCTCCTACGACAAACTGCCGTTCATCAAGGGCACCGACGATTACGCCGCCTACTTCTCCGAAGCCGGCGGCATCAAACCGGCGAGTGACGTCCGGGTCTCCGGGATGAGCGTCGGCCGGGTCTCGGCCATCCATCTGGAGGGCACCCAGGTGCGGGTGGACTTCACCGTCCGGCGCGGGATCGAACTCGGTGACCGCACCGAGGCGGCGATCAAGACCGAAACGGTGCTGGGCACCAAGATGCTGGAACTGACCCCGCGCGGGGAGGGCACCCTCACCGGCCCGATTCCCCTGCAGCGCACCACCTCCCCCTACGACCTGCCGTCGGCCCTGGGCGATCTGACCACCACGATCAGCGGCCTGGACACAGTGAAGCTGTCCCAGGCGCTGACGACGCTGTCGAAGACGTTCGCCGACACCCCGCCGGCGCTCAAAGCCGCACTGGAGGGCGTCAGCCGGTTCTCCGACACCCTCAACACCCGGGACGCCAAGCTGCGCGATCTACTCGCCAACGCCAACAAGGTCACCTCGGTGCTGGCCAAGCGCAGCGACCAGATTGCCGCATTGGTGGCCAACAGCAACGCGCTGCTGGCCGAGCTTGTGGCCCAACGCAATTCCGTCGACCAGCTGATGGAGAACCTCACCGGGGTCTCGCGGGAGATCTCCGGTCTGGTCGCCGACAATCGCGGTCGGCTCAAGCCCGCTTTGGACAAGCTCAACGGCGTGCTCAGCATCCTCGACAACCGCAAGGCCGAACTGCAGCGAACGCTGTATCTGCTGCGGCGCTATGCGATGTCGTTCGGAGAGGTGCTCGGTTCCGGGCCGTTCTTCAAGGCCTCGGTGGTCAACCTGGTGCCCGGCCAGTTCGCCCAGCCGTTCATCGACGCGGCGTTCTCCGACCTGGGCCTGGATCCGAACGTGCTGCTGCCCTCGCACCTCACCGACCCCGGGGTGGGCCAACCGGGCACACCCCCGCTGCCGGCGCCGTATCCGAGGACCGGCCAGGGCGGGGAGCCGCATCTCACGCTGCCCGATGCGATCACCGGCAAGCCGGGCGATCCCCGCTACCCGTACCGGGAGCCGCTGCCCGCACCACCGCCGGGCGGGCCCCCGCCCGGGCCGCCGGCACCGGCGCCGCCCGGCGCCGAGCCCAGCCCGGCGCCCAGCCCGAGCCCCCTGTACGTGCCGGGACCGCCGCCGTCGCCCGCCGCCAACGGGGGTCAGTGACCATGGCGCTCAACACCTCCCGGCTCGGGTGGCTACGCGTCGCCGCTTCACTCGTCGGGTGGCTACGGTTAGCCACCGCGGTGACACTCCTGGCCACACTCATCGCCGCCATCACCATGGTCACCGCGGGATGGCACCGCGCCCGCAACACCTACGTCGCCTACTTCGCCAACACCAACGGCCTCTACACCGGCGACGAAGTCCGCATCCTCGGCGTGGCCGTGGGCACCATCGACCGGATCGAACCGCAGCCCGACAACGCCAGGGTCACCTTCTCGGTCGACGCCCGCTATCCCCTCCCGGCGGGCGCCAAGGCCGCGATCCTGTCCCCGTCGCTGGTCAGCGCGCGGGCCGTGCAGATCGTGCCGGCCTACTCCGGCGGCCTGCAGCTGGCGCCCGGCGAGGTGATCCCGCAGGAGCGCACCGCGGTCCCCGTCGAGTGGGACGACTTCCGGACCCAGCTCGAGAAGCTCACCGACTCACTGCAGCCCACCGTTCCCGGCGGGCCGAGCCCACTCGGGGAGTTCATCAACACCACGGCGGCCAACCTGCGCGGTCAGGGCGCCACCGCCCGCGACACCGTGATCAAGCTGTCCCAGGCCATGTCCGCCCTCGGCGACCACAGCACCGACATCTTCTCCACGGTCCGCAACCTGCAGCTGCTCGTCTCGGCGCTGTCCTCCAGCAGCAACCTGCTCGCCGACTTCAACACCAACCTCGCCGACATCACCGGCGTGCTGTCCAACACCCCCGGCGAAATCGCCTCGGCCACGCAGGGACTCAACGGTGCCGTCGGCGACCTTCGGACGTTCGTCGCGGAGAACCGCGAGGGAATCGGCACCACCGTCGACCACCTCAATGCCATCACCACCGCGCTCGACGACAGCCGCGGAGACCTCAAGCAGGTCCTGCACATCACCCCGACCGTCTTCCAGAACTTCACCAACATCTACCAGCCGGCCCAGAGTGCGATCTCCGGGATCCTGGCGCCGGTGAACTTCGCCAACACCGTCCAATTCGTCTGCAGCGCAATCGAAGCGGCCTCCCGCAAGGGCTGGGACCAGTCCTCGAAGCTGTGCGTGCAGTACCTGGCGCCGATCATCAAGAACCGCCAGTACAACTATCCCCCGCTCGGGGTCAACCCGTTCGTGGGAGCCGCCGCCCGCCCTGACGAACTCACCTACAGCGAGGACCGGCTACGGCCCGAATCGGCACCGGCGCCGTCCCCTCCCACCGCGGCGGACCTGCCGGCCGAGGTGCACAACGCCGATCCGGCTGCCGGCCTGCAGGGCCTGATGCTTCCGCCCCCGGGGGCTTCACCGTGACGCGGGCATTGACGGCACTGCTCACCGCAGCCTGCCTCGCTGCGCTGCCGGGCTGCCAGTGGCGCGGACTGAACTCCCTGGCGCTGCCCGGCACCCAGGGCAACGGCGACGGCGCGTACACCATCACCGCGCAGCTGCCCGACGTGGCGACCATTCAGCAGAACACCCGGGTGCGCGTCGGTGACGTCAACGTCGGCAACGTCACCAAGATCGAGCTGCAGGACTGGCACGCCCTGGTGACCATGCGCATCAACGGCGACGTGCACCTGCCGGCCAACAGCACCGCGCGCGTCGGCCAGACCAGCCTGCTGGGCTCGATGCACATCGAACTCGCCCCGCCGAAAGACCAAGCGCCCCAAGGTGAACTGCATGACGGGTCGATGATCCCGCTGTCGTCAGCGGGCGCCTACCCGACCACCGAGCAGACCCTGGCGTCGGTGTCGGTGCTGCTCAACGGCGGCGGGCTGGCCCAGCTGCAGGAGATCAACCGCACCTTCGCCACCGCCCTGGCCGGACGCGAAGGTGACATGCGCAGCCTGCTCACCCAGCTCGACACCTTCATCACGGAGCTGAACAAGCAGACCGACGACATCATCACCGCGACGGAGAACCTGAACGCGCTGGCCGGCCAGGTCGCGGCCAAGAACCAGGTGGTCGACACCGCGCTGACCACCATCCCGCAAGCCCTGTCGGTGCTGGCGGACTCGCGAACCAGACTCGCCGATGCCATCGACGCACTGGGGAAGTTCAGCGCGGTGGCCACCTCCACGATCGACCAGAGCCGCGACGCCCTGGCGGCCAACCTGCGCAACATCGCACCGGTCCTGCGGTCGCTGGCCGACGCCGGTCCGGCGTTGACCAAGAGCCTGGACTTTCTGTCCACCTACCCCTGGGTCAAGAGCACCATCCCGAACTGGTTCCGCGGCGACTTCGCCAACATCACCCTGGTCATAGATCTCACGCTGAGCCGGCTGGACAGCGGCCTGTTCACCGGCACCCGTTTCGAGGGCAACCTGACCGAACTCGAACTGCAGTGGGGCCGCACCATCGGCCAGATGCCCAGCCCGTCCACCGGCGGCAACCCGCTGACCGCCCCGTACCGGACGGACGGGTACTGATGATCCGGCTGACCCGGACCGTGTGGATCCAACTGGCCATCCTCGCCGCGGTGACCGTGATCGCTTGCGGAGTAATGGCTTTCGGCTTCCTGAAAGCCCCCGCACTGCTGGGCGTCGGACGCTACACCGTCACCGTCGACATGCCCGCCGCCGGCGGCCTGTATCCCACGTCGGTGGTGACCTACCGGGGCACCGAGGTGGGCCGGGTCCGGTCGGTCGATGTCACGGCGACCGGCGTGAAGGCCGTGCTGACCATGAACTCCGCCATCCCGGTCCCCGGACCCGTCACCGCGGCCGTGCACAGCCGATCGGCCATCGGCGAGCAGTTCCTCGACCTGACCCCGAACGACAAGGCCGGCGGACGACCGCTGCGCGACGGCGACGTGATCAGCGCGGCGCAGGTCCGAATTCCACCCGACATCGCCGGACTCCTCGACGCCACCAACCGGGCACTGGCCGCGATTCCGCACGAGAATCTGCGCACCGTCGTCGAGGAGGCCAACACCGCCGTCGCCGGCCTGGGCCCCGAACTCGCCCGCATCATCGACGGCTCCACCGCCCTGGCCATCGAGGCCGGCAAGACCCGGGACCCCATCACGACACTGATCGAACAGTCCCCCGCGGTGCTGGATTCCCAAGTGCGGACGTCGGATTCGATCGCCGCCTGGGCGGCACACATGGCGTCGATCACCGGACAGCTCAAAGCCAACGACGACGCGTTGTCCGGGCTGTTGACCCAAGGCGGCCCCGCCCTGCGGGAAGGAACCGCGTTCTTCGACCGGATCGCCCCCGCCCTGCCGATGCTGCTGGCGAACATGAGCAGCCTCGGCGACATCGCCCTGGCCTACCGCGCCGACATCGAGCAGCTGCTGGTGCTGTTCCCCCAGGGCACCGCGGTGATGTCCGCGATCGCCGCACCCAACGCGGGCACCAAGCAGGATTACAAGGGCATCTATCTGGACTTCAACCTGAATCTCAACCTGCCCCCGCCGTGCAACGCCGGATTCCTTCCCGTGCAGCAGCAGCGTTCCCCGGCCGCGGTCGACGCCCCCGACCGCCCCGCGGGTGAACTGTACTGCCGGGTCCCCCAGGATTCCCCGCTCAACGTCCGTGGCGTGCGGAACATCCCCTGCGAGACCGTTCCCGGCAAGCGGGCCCCGACCGTCGAGATGTGCGAGAGCGACGAGCAGTACGTCCCCCTCAACGACGGCTGGAACTGGAAGGGCGATCCGAACGCGACGCTTTCCGGTCAGGACGTACCGCAGTATCCGCGCAACCAGGCGCCGCCCCAGCCTCCGGCCACGTCTCCTCCGATCACCTCGGTTCCCTACGGTCCGGCCACCAGTTCCGGGGCTCAGAGCTGGAAGGACATTCTCACTCCGGCGGGAAGCTGACGTCGGGCCGACTTTGATTCGCGCTGAGCGTAGGTATTCATTCCCCGGGGCGGCCGGGGCACTGTGGCGAGATGTCTGTGTTCGTCGACATCGCACCGGATGAGGCCGCCGGCACGCGCGAAACGCAGGCCTCCGGGGACTGGCGGGGCCGGCTGACACGGGCGGCACTACCGGTGCTGTCACTGGTGGTGTTCTTCGTCGTCTGGCAGCTCGCGGCGGCCAGCGGCATCTGGAACGAAACGTTCGTGCCGTTCCCCAGTACCGTGTGGCGCGCCTTCGTCGACGTCTCGACCGTGCACGACGGCGTCCGCGGCTACGCCGGCTACCTGCTCTGGGAACACCTGTACATGACATTGCGCCGGGTCCTGGTCGGCGTGGTCATCGGTGTGGCACTCGGGGTGCTGATCGGCCTGCTGATGGGGTCCATTCCCTGGGTCCGCAGCATCCTCGAGCCGTGGCTGACGTTCCTGCGTGCGCTGCCGCCGCTGGCCTACTTCTTCCTGCTGGTGATCTGGCTGGGCATCGACGAGGCCCCGAAGGTCACCCTGCTCGCTCTTGCCGCGCTGCCCCCGGCCGCGGTGGCCACCACCGCTGCCGTCGTCGCCGCACCGGTCGGCCTGGTGGAGGCCGCGCGCGCCCTGGGCGCCTCACGCTGGGATGTGGTCAAGGACATCGTGATTCCGTCGGCGCTGCCGGAAACCTTCACCGGGATCAGGCTTGCCGTCGGCATGGCCTACTCCTCGGTGGTCGCTGCGGAACTGTTCAACGGCATCCCCGGTGTCGGCGGCCTGGTCAAGGACGCCAGCAACTACAACAACACCCCGGTGGTGCTGGTGGGCATCTTCGCCATCGGCATCTCGGGTCTGATCATCGACGGCCTACTGCGCGGCGTGGAGCGCCGCGCAGTGCCCTGGAGAGGAAAAGCGTGAGATTCACGAGACTTTCGGCGATCGCGGCGGCCTTGATCGTGGGGCTGAGCGGTTGCGCCATCGACAACTCCAAGCCCGACGCGTCCAAGCCGACCGTCCGGATCGCCTACCAGACCTTCCCGAGTGGCGACCTGATCGTCAAGAACAACAAGTGGCTCGAAGAGGCCCTGCCGGACTACAACATCAAGTGGACCAAGTTCGACTCCGGCGCCGACGTCAACACCGCGTTCATCGCCAAGCAGGTCGACTTCGGCGCCCTGGGATCCAGCCCGGTGGCCCGTGGCCTCTCTGCGCCGCTGAACATTCCCTACCAGGTGGCGTTCATCCTCGATGTGGCCGGCGACAACGAGGCGCTGGTGGCCCGCAACGGCACCGGCATCGAGTCGATCGCCGACCTCAAGGGCAAGCGCGTCGCCACCCCGTTCGCCTCCACCGCCCACTACAGCCTGCTGGCCGCGCTGGCGGAAAACGGGTTGTCCGCCAGTGACGTTCAACTGGTCGACCTGCAACCGCAGGCCATCCTGGCGGCCTGGGAGCGCGGTGACATCTCCGCCGCGTACTCCTGGCTGCCCACCCTCGAGCAACTCGAGAAGAACGGCAAGGTGCTGATCAGCAGCCGTCAACTGGCCGACAAGGGCAAGCCGACTCTCGACCTGGCCGCCGTGTCGACGTCGTTCGCCAAGGACAACGCGAAGGTCGTCGACGTCTGGCGCCAACAGCAGGCCCGGGCGCTGACCGAGCTCAAGAACGATCCCGCCGCCGCGGCCAAGGCGATCGCCGCCGAGGTCGGTTTGAGCCCCGCCGATGTCGAACAACAGCTGAAGAAGACGGTGTTCCTCACCCCGGACCAGGTGGCCTCGCCGGAGTGGCTGGGTACCGACGGCAAACCGGGCAACCTCGCCGCCAACCTCGAGAGCGCGTCGCAGTTCCTGGCCGACCAGAAGCAGATTCCGGCGCCGGCACCCCTGTCGGTATTCCAGAACTCCATCTACACAACGGGATTGCCCAATGTCCTCAATCGCTGACGTATCACCGGATTCCCTCGTCGACACGGCCACTGCGGCGGTCCGCATCGACGGTGTCGAACACCGCTACGGGCCGACTCAGGTGCTGGGTCCGATCGACCTGTCCGTCGAACCCGGCTCCTTCCTCGTCCTCGTCGGCGCATCCGGATGCGGAAAGAGCACCCTGCTGCGGCTGATCGCGGGTTTCGAGACGCCGACGTCGGGCCGGCTGCTGGTCTCCGGTGTCCCACCGGTTCCCGGCAAGACCGCCGGCGTGGTGTTCCAGCAGCCGCGGTTGTTCCCCTGGCGCAAGGTCGGCGGCAACGTCGAACTGGCCCTCAAGTACGCCGGTGTTCCCCGGGAGGATCGGCCGGGCCGTCGCGACGAACTCCTGCACCGGGTGGGTCTGGAGGGGCTGGCCAACCGCCACATCTGGGAGATCAGCGGCGGGCAGCAGCAGCGTGTTGCCATCGCGCGGGCGCTGGCGTCCGAAGGCAGCGGCAATTCCCTTCTGCTGCTTGACGAACCGTTCGCCGCGCTGGACGCGCTGACCCGCGAGCGTCTCCAGGAGGACGTCCGGGACGTCAGCGCCGAGTCCGGACGCACCACGGTCTTCGTCACGCACAGCGCCGACGAGGCGGTGTTCCTCGGCAGCCGCATCGTGGTGTTGACCGCACGTCCCGGGCGCGTCGCCCTGGACATCTCCGTCGATCTCCCCCGCTCGGGCACCGACACCGACGAGCTGCGGCAAACCTCCGAGTACCAGCAGCTGCGCCAGGAGGTCAGCCACGCCATCAAAGCCGCCGCGGCCTGACGCCGTCGCAACCTGACGAGGAGACCCATGACCGCGAAGTTCTTCTGGTTCCTACCCACGAATGGCGACAGCCGCTCCATCGTCGGCCTGTCCCACACCGCGACCCACCAGTCGATCCCCACCGGCTACCGCGCGCCGAGTCGCCGCTATCTGGCCGAAGTCGCCCGTGCCGCAGACCGTCTCGGCTACGAGGGGGTGCTCACCCCTACCGGCACTTTCTGCGAAGACGCGTGGCTCACCGCCTCAGCGCTGCTGGCCGAAACCGAGCGGCTGAAGTTCCTGGTGGCTTTCCGGCCGGGCCTTGTGCCGCCGACACTGGCCGCCCAGCAGGCGGCGACATTCCAGCGATTCTCCGACGGCCGGTTGTTGCTCAATGTCGTCAGCGGCGGGGAGGATGCCGAGCAACAGCGCTTCGGGGACTGGCTCGACCACGATCAGCGTTACGCCCGCACCGCCGAGTTCGTCAAGATCGTCAAGGACATCTGGACCAAGGATTCCGTGGACTTCGACGGCGAGCATTACCGCATCCGCGACGGGCGCGTCTCCGAGCCGCCGAATCCGTTGCCGGAGCTCTACTTCGGCGGCTCCTCACCCGCCGCCCTGCCCGTCGCCGCGCAGTACATGGACTCCTACCTCACCTGGGGCGAGCCACCGCAGGCCGCAGCGGCAAAGATCGCCAAGGTGCGGACCCTGGCCGAGCAGTACGGCCGCAGCCTGCGCTACGGAATCCGGCTGCACACCATCAGCCGGGACACCTCCGCCGAGGCCTGGGCGGTCGCCGAGAAACTTCTGAGCGAGCTGTCTCCCGCCGATGTCGAGGCGGCGACCTCGCTCAACGCCAAGTCCGAGTCGGAGGGCCAGCGGCGCATGACGGCGCTGCACGGCGGGCGCCTGGACCAACTCGAGATCTACCCGAACCTGTGGGCCGGGGTCGGTTTGGTGCGCGGCGGAGCCGGCACCGCTCTGGTCGGCAGCCACGAGGAGGTGGCGAATCTGATCGTCGAGTACTACTCCGGCGGATTCGACGAATTCATTCTCTCCGGCTATCCCCACCTGGAGGAGGCCTACTGGTTCGCCGAGGGAGTGCTACCGATACTGCGCGCAAAAGGAGTGGCCGACTGATGATGAGGGAGCAAGAATGACCAAGGAGTATGACTGTCCGGTTCTGACCGCCACTGAGGCCGTCGACGTCGCCGAGGCCCTCGCGGCCGAGTTCGCCGTCGGGGCCGCCGATCGAGATCGCCACCGCCAGTTGCCGTTCCACGAAATGGACCGCCTGTCGGCCAGTGGCCTGCTGGCGATCACCGTGCCCGCCGAGTACGGCGGCGCGGACCTTCCCCCCAGTGTGGTCACGGACGTGATCCGAATTCTTGCCACCGGTGACCCCAACATCGCGCAGATTCCGCACAGCCACTTCGTCTACATCAACCTGCTGCGGCTGGCCGGCTCTCCCGAGCAGAAACGGCAGTACTCCCAGAAGCTGCTCGCCGGGGCCCGCATCGCCAACGCCCAGGCCGAGCGGAACGGCCCGACGGCGGCCGACGTCGCCACGGCGCTGACGCCCACCGCCGACGGCTTCCGCATCGACGGCACGAAGTACTACTGCACCGGTTCGGTTTTCGCCGACGTCCTGACGGTGCTCACCCGGCTGAACGATCCGGACGGCCGCACGGGTCTCCCGGACGGCCAGTACATCGCGTTCCTTCCCGCCGACACTCCCGGAGTGCAGATCACGGACGACTGGGATGCTCTCGGGCAACGGACAACCGCCAGCGGCACCATCGTTTTCGACGGCGTCACCGTCGACTCGAGCCAGGTGATCGCCCGGGCGTCGGCCGTCAACGCCCCCACCGGCTACGGCGCGTTCGCCCAACTGATGCACGCCGCAATCGACCTCGGTATCGCCCGCGGAGCCCTCGAAGCCGCCGCATCGTTCGCGCGGGACAAGACCCGACCGTGGTTCGAGGCCGGCGTCACCCGGGCGATCGACGATCCGCTGCTGATCCAGCGCTTCGGGCAATTGGCCGTCACGGTGCGCGCCGCGGAAGCCGCCTTCACCGCGGCCGGCCAGGCACTGGACGCCGTGCTGGGCGATGCGCCGAATGCCGAACGCGCGGCGGAGTCCTCACTGGCCGTCGCGACCGCGAAGATACTCGCTGACGACGCCGGCAACGAGGTCTCCAGTGCGCTGTTCGAATTGTGCGGCACCCGCAGCACGGCCGCCGACCTGAACCTCGGCCACTATTGGCGCAACGCCCGGACGCACACCGTTCACGACCCGATCAGGTGGAAGTACCAGCACATCGGCCGATCCCTGCTGCACGGAAACCCGCCGCCACTGCACTCAGCCATTTAGGGGCGGCTCGACCGCGCCCCGCCGCGATCTAGGGCGGCTCAACCGCGCCCGGCGCGATCTAAAGCGCTGCGCCCCAGTCGATATCGAACTCGACCACCAACTGCGCGGGCACCGCAAGAGCCAGTGGGGTGTAGCGGCCGTCGACCTCGTCGCGCGCCACGCCGGTGATGACCCGCCCGCCGAAACCGTCGGCGTCACCGGGAACCTTCGCGGTCACAGTCACCCCGAGCGAACCCTGCTCGGGGCGGATGAAGAACTCCTGGCCGGGCTGCAGAGGTCCGTCAACCGGAGTTCCGTTGCGGTGCAACAGCGATCCGACGGATGCCTCCAGCGCCGCTGATGCGGTGGCCTCCAGCCGGAACGGCCCGACGAGTCCGTCAGCCCCGACGCCGGCATCGGTGCCCACCAGCGATGGCGTGACGACCGATTCGCGCGCCGCCCTCGCCCCGGCCAGCAGGTACTGGTAGAGGTAGACGATCGGTTCGGCGTTGTTGAAAAGGGGGGCCCCATGCAGCCGGAAGCTCACCTCACCGAGGATCTCCCCGCCGGAGACGAGCAGCCGGTAGTGGCTGTGCCCGCCACCGTGCCGGCCGAAGCGGCTGTGCGACAGCGTGCTTCCCACACCCAGTGACCGGGTGACCTCACCGCCGCCGGGGCCGACGGTGACCATCGACGCCGCGACGTCCTCCCACTCCTGCCCGTCAGCCGACTTCTGCAGCGACAGCGTCGCGCCGCCAGCCGTCGAGACCGTCGCGGTGTATCCGGCAAGCTGGCGCTCGCCGTCGAACTCGACGGTGACTCCGGTGGCGTCCCGGCTGACCCGGGTCGGTACGTTGCGCGCCCGGGTGTCCAGTTCCAGGCCGTTGGAAAGGAACCAGATCGCGGCCTGCGTGCCGGCGATCGCCTCGTGCTCGGCGATGTTGCGCCTCCCGAGCGGATAGCCGGCCGCCCGCAGCCGCGCACTGAGCGTGGTGGTCGACAGCGTCGGGTAGGAGTTCCGCAGAATCCAGTCCACCTCGGCCTCGTGCGCCCGGGCCTGCAGGTGCGGAACCGCCGCCCAGGTGTCCGCGGCGTACCGCGACGGCCGCGTCGGCGCGACGCCGGTGAAGTCCAGCGAGTACGCCTCGATGTTGGGGTTGAGGCGGATCAGGTCGGTGCGCGCGGAGGAACCGTCGGCGAAGACGATGGTGTCCACGGTGTGCGAGTAGGTGCCGCCCCGGTACCGGGTCATCCGGGACAGATCGACGCTGGGCGTCGGCTGGACCCGCCGGTCGACCCGGACTCGCTCCGGCGCTGGAGCGAGACGTGACAGCAAAGACAGAGAAGGCATCGGTTGATCTTTCGTCAGTCGTGTTGAGCAGCACAGATGACGTCGTCAGACAGACGGCGGGACTGAGCGCGGAAAACTACGGCGTCAGAGAATCAACAACAACAGGAGCACGCGAGAATGCAGCGCGAAGGCACGAAGCGCAGCGTTGCGTGGTGTTGCATGATTCACACCATACAAGACGGGCGCGACCTGCCCGGTATTTGCATCACCGCTGATTAAAACCTCGCGCTCTCGGGCGCGGAGGTCGAAGATGAATCGACCCATCGAGAACACGGAGGAATACATGGCGGACGCCCAGAATGAATCGCAGGCACTCGGAGCTCTTGCGGCACGGCAGTTGGCCAATGCCACCAAGACCGTTCCGCAGCTGGAGACCATCACCCCGCGGTTCCTGCTGCACCTGCTGAGCTGGGTTCCCGTCGAGGCCGGCATCTACCGGGTGAACCGGGTGGTCAACCCCGAGCGCGTCGCCATCCATGCCGAGGTCGGCGGGGAGAACATCGAGGATCCGCTGCCGCAGACCTACGTCGACTACCAGACCAGCCCCCGCGAGCTGACGCTGCGGGCCATCTCGACCCTGCTCGACGTCCACACCCGGGTGTCGGACCTGTACTCCAGCCCGCACGATCAGGTCACCCAGCAGCTGCGCCTGACGGTCGAGACCATCAAGGAGCGTCAGGAGTCCGAGCTGATCAACAACCCGGAGTACGGGCTGTTGTCACAGGTGACCTCCGAGCAGACCATTTCGACGCTGGCCGGCGCACCGACCCCCGATGATCTCGATGCGCTGCTCACCAAGGTGTGGAAGACCCCGGCGTTCTTCCTGACCCACCCGCTCGGTGTGGCCGCCTTCGGGCGGGAGTGCACCTACCGCGGCGTCCCGCCGGTGGTCGTCAACCTGTTCGGCGCGCAGTTCATCACGTGGCGCGGCATCCCGATCATCCCGAGCGACAAGGTGCCGGTGGAGAAGGGCAAGACCAAGTTCATCCTGGTGCGCACCGGCGAGGAGCGTCAGGGCGTCGTGGGCCTCTACCAGCCGGGTCTCGTCGGCGAGCAGGCCCCGGGCCTGTCGGTGCGGTTCACCGGCATCAACCGCTCGGGGATCGCGTCCTACCTGGTGACGCTGTACTCGTCGCTGGCGGTGCTGACCGATGACGCGCTCGCCGTGCTCGAGGGCGCGGCCGTCGATAACTACCACACCTACAAGTGAGCGACGAGCTTCCGATCAGCGAGGCGGAACTGGCGGCCCTGGCCACCCAGTTGTTCGCCTCCGGTTTCCGGCCCGGCAACGACAGCCCCCCGCAGTCGGTGCCGGCGGCCCCGCGCGGGTCGATGCCCGACACCACCTCGGCTACGTCGTTGGGGGCCGGCGCACTGGGCCTGGAGCCGTACACACTGCCGACCGGGGCTCTGCCGTCCACCGGTGTCGTACTGCCGCAGCCGGTGAGCCCGGGACCGGATCCCATTCCGCCGCAGTCGGTTCCGGTCGCTCCGCGAGGTGAGGTACCCGACACCACGGCACCGACTTCGTACGCCGGTGCCGCGGCCGGGCTGGAGCAGCACGGGGGGTACTCCCCCGTGGCGCTGACGGACTTCGCCGTCCCCTCCGGCATCGTCCCGACCATCCCGGGTGTCCTTGCCGGCCCGGTGACGTCCGTCCCGTCGCCGAATACCGTTGATGTTCCTGGCTTTCCGGCTGATGCACCGGCCATCCCGGACCTCGGGCTGCCGACGCTCCCGACGGTCCCGGGCGTGCCGGTGACCGGCGACGAGGCGAACTACTATTTCACCTCAGCACTGACGTCGACGGCGCCCGGCGCGAGCGGTCCGGTTCCGCAGCTCACCGACGACCACGAGATCTTCGACGTCCACGCGATTCGCGCGGACTTCCCGATCCTTCGGGAGACGGTCAACGGCAAGCCGCTGATCTGGTTCGACAACGCGGCGACCACGCAGAAGCCGCAGGCGGTCATCGACCGAATCTCCTACTTCTACGCCCACGAGAACTCCAATATCCACCGCGCCGCCCACGAGTTGGCCGCCCGCGCCACCGACGCCTACGAGGAGGCCCGCGACACTGTTCGGCGCTTCATCAACGCGCCGAAGTCCGAGCAGGTCATCTTCGTCCGCGGCACCACCGAGGCGATCAATCTCGTCGCGAAGTCCTGGGGCGCAAAGCATCTGCTACCCGGCGACGAGATCGTCGTCACCATCCTCGAACACCACGCAAACATCGTGCCGTGGCAGATGATCGCCGCCCAGACCGGCGCGGTGCTGAAGTTCGCTCCCGTGGACGATGCCGGGAACCTGCTGCTGGACCGGTTCGAGGACCTCCTCGGGCCGCGCACCAAGCTGGTTTCGGCCACACACGTCTCCAACGCGCTGGGCACGGTGAACCCGGTGCACGACATCGTCGCTCTCGGTCATCGCTACGGCGCACGGGTTCTCATCGACGGGGCCCAGTCGGTACCCCACGTGCCGATCGATGTGCAGGGCTGCGGGGCGGACTTCTTCGTGTTCTCCGGGCACAAGATCTTCGGACCCACCGGCATCGGCGTGCTTTACGGGACCGAGGAAGTGCTCGCCGAGACTCCGCCCTGGCAGGGCGGCGGCAACATGATCGCCGACGTCACCACCGAGCGCGCGATCTACCAGGGTCTGCCGAACAAGTTCGAAGCCGGCACCGGCAACATCGCCGACGCGGTGGGCCTGGGCGAGGCGCTGCGTTATGTCGAGAAGGTCGGCGTCGAACGGATCGCGGCCTACGAGCACGCCCTGCTCGAGTACGCCACGCCCCGACTGGCGGCCATCCCCGGCGTGCGCATCGTGGGCACCGCCGATCACAAGGCCAGCGTGTTGTCCTTCGTACTGGCCGGGCATGACCCGATCGAGGTCGGCAAGGCGCTCAACGCCGAGGGCATCGCTGTCCGCGCGGGACACCATTGCGCGCAACCGATCCTGCGCCGGATGGGCCTGGAAATGACCGTCCGTCCCTCGTTCGCGTTCTACAACACCTTCGACGAGATCGACACCTTCCTGGCTGCGGTCCGGCGCATCGCCGACGGGAGCGCCTCGGCCGGGCATCCGTCCGGGTACGACACCGGCGGGCAACACGGATGCGGCGGCTAGCCGGAACGCGGAAGGCGGACAGATGACCAGGATCGCCAACGACATCACCGAACTGACCGGGTCCACTCCGTTGGTGCGGCTGCGCCGGGTCACCGACGGCGCCGGAGCCGAAGTGGTCGCCAAACTGGAGTCCTTCAATCCGGCCGGCAGCGTCAAGGACCGCATCGGCGTCGCCATGATCGACGCCGCCGAGCAAGCCGGACTGATCGGGCCCGACACCATCGTCCTGGAGCCGACCAGTGGCAACACCGGCATCGCGCTGGCGATGGTGTGCGCAGCTCGCGGCTACAAGTGTGTACTCACCATGCCCGAGACTATGAGCATCGAGCGGCGAATCCTGTTGCGCGCCTATGGCGCCGAACTCATCCTCACTCCCGGCTCGGAGGGTATGCCCGGCGCCATCGCCAAAGCCGAGGAGCTCGCCAAGACCGACCAGCGCTATTTCGTTCCCCAGCAGTTCGAGAACCCGGCCAACCCGGCGGTACACCGGGCCACCACCGCAGAGGAGATCTGGCGCGACACCGACGGAAAGGTCGACATCGTCGTGGCCGGCGTCGGCACCGGCGGCACCATCACCGGTGTCGGCGAGGTGATCAAAGAACGCAAGCCGTCGGCACAGTTCATCGCGATCGAACCGGCCGCCTCCCCGGTGCTCTCGGGCGGCCAGAAGGGCCCGCACCCGATCCAGGGCATCGGCGCAGGCTTCGTTCCCCCCGTGCTCGACACCGACGTCGTCGACGAGATCATCGGTGTCGGTAACGACGAGTCCTTCGACATGGCCCGCCGTCTCGCCAAGGAGGAGGGCCTGCTGGTGGGCATCTCCTCCGGGGCGGCGACATGGGCCGCGGTGCAGGTGGCCAAGCGGCCCGAGAACGCCGGCAAGCTCATCGTGGTGGTCCTGCCCAGCTTCGGCGAACGGTATTTGAGCACCGCCTTGTTCGCCGGCCTGGCGGACTGAACGTGCTTTCGAACCTGCTGCACGACGTACGCCGGGTCAGAGACGAGGATCCCGCGGCCCGGTCCACCCTCGAGATCGTCCTGTGCTACCCGGGCCTGCACGCGGTGTGGGCGCACCGCCTCAGCCATTGGCTGTGGGGGCGCGGCGCCAAGCTGCCGGCCCGTTTCCTCGCCGAGTTGATGCGCAAGTGGACCGGGGTGGAGATCCATCCGGGTGCGGTACTCGGCCGCGGCGTGTTCATCGACCACGCGACCGGTGTGGTGATAGGTGAGACGGCCGAAGTCGGCGACAACGTCACCATCTATCACGGCGTCACCCTGGGCGGCACCAGCCTCGACCGGGTGAAGCGGCATCCCACCGTCGAGGAGAACGTCACCATCGGGGCCGGCGCAAAGGTGTTGGGCGCCATCACGATTGGCGCCGGTAGCCAGATCGGCGCCAACTCGGTCGTCATCAAGGCCGTTCCGCCGGGCGCGGTGGTCGTCGGCGTCCCGGGGCAGATCATCGACCGCGACCAGACCCACCAAGCCCCCACCCAGTCGCAGATGCCCGACCCGCTCGGGGTCAGCCTCTACTCACTGCTCAACCGGGTGGCGCGTCTTGAGTCCCAGAGCAACACCCCGCAGACCGAGCGCGTGATCCGCGCCCCCCAGGCCGGGGTGTGGCACGGCGAGGACTTCTCCATCTGAACCGTCGGGCGCGGGGGTTTTCCTCCGCCGGATTCGATTCTTCGCACTGGTCAGAAGGTGCGTGGGGAGCGCCGGCCGGATCCGGAAGCCGCTCGCGCGCATACGATTCGCCTGACTGCGGCCATGAGGAGTTCGCCATAACAGACCTCGACGCTCACGGCATCGACCAGGTCTCTGCTCTACTCGAAACTGGTCGCGCCGCGGCTCGGACCCGTCACCGAGCGCGGCCCGGTTACGGCCAGCGCGTGATCGCGTCTAGGAAAGTCCTCACAGTCCTCCTGGGCGTGACCGCCGCCGTAGCGACCGCGCCGCCGGCAAGCGCCGATACGGTGGCCTACCTGGTGAACGTGACGGTCCGGCCGGGCTACAACTTTCCGAACTCCGACGCCGCCCTGAACTACGGCCGCGGCGTCTGCGAACGGGTCCGCGGCGGTGCGCCGTTCGCCCTTCTCGCCCGCGACGTCACGGCGGACTTCTCCTCCACCGACGAGTACCAGGGGACCTATCTGATCAGTCAGGCCGTCAACGAGTTGTGTCCCGAACTGATCTGGCAGTTGCGCAACTCAGCGGCGCACTACACCGGTCCCGCATCATGAGGCGCGCCGGCACGCGCTTGACGGCATCACTCGCACTGACCGCGCTGTGGGTGGCCGGCACCCCGGCCGCCTCCGCCGACAACACCCGTCTCAACAACGGCGTCGCCGCCAGCGTCTACACCGTGCGTTACCAGGCCGGCTGTGCATCCCCCGATATCAGGATGATTCCATCGCTCGGCCTGGCCGCCCAGCGCTACGCCCGCGACCTGGTGAGCCATCCCGAGCTCGACGGCCAGATCGGCTCGGACGGGTCGACACCCCAAAGCCGTTCGGCAGCAGCCGGTTACTACGGGCCGGTCAGCCAGACCGTCGCGATCAATGCGTCACTGGCCATCAACACCCTCGACGCCATCACGCAGTGGTACCACGACCCGGCCGCGTGGGCGATCATGGCGGACTGCGCCAACACCGCCATAGGGGTCTGGTCAGAGAACAGCCTCGACCGCTCGGTCGTCGTCGCCGTCTACGGCCGGTCCGCATAGCGCACAGTGCCCCGGCCCATTCGGAGCCGGGGCACTGTGCGTTGGTGCGAGTCGGGTCTAGCCCGCGTCGTCGCAGAGGTAGACGCCGTCCTCGGTCCAGAGGCAGGTCGCCGACGCTGTACCGACACCGAAAGACATGAAGGCCGTGGCGGCCACAAAGAACGCTGCGATCAGTTTCCGCATCTCCATCGAATCCTTTCCGAAACGACTCCCCGTCGAAACGGGCCCATGGTCGGAAGATACTCCGGCCGGTCGACGGCCGCAGCGCGAACTGTGAATTAGCTGTCGGCTTACTCGCGACCGGGGATCTTCATCAGCGTACGAACCGTGGGGAACAGCGACTTGCGCCACAGGGTTGAAGAGAGGCCGATCGGCGGATCGAGGTTGAGAACCCGGGCCGTCGCGACGGTCTGCGCCTCGGTGTACTTCAGCAGACCTTCGGCGCCGTGCCGACGCCCGACGCCCGACGTCCGCATGCCGCCCATCGGGGCGCCCAGACTGCCCCATGCCAGGGCGTAGCCCTCGTTGACGTTGACTGTGCCGCAATGCAACTGGGCGGCGATCCGTTCGCCTTCGGCATCCGAGGCGGCCCACACGCTGGCGTTGAGCCCGTATTCGGTGTCGTTGGCCTTCTCGATGGCTTCGGCGACGCCGGCCACCGGGTAGATCGCGACCAGCGGGCCGAACGTCTCGTTGCCCGCGCACTCCATGTCGGGGGTCACCCCGGTCAGGACGGTCGGCTCGTAGAACAGCGGGCCGATGTCGGGCCGGGCCTTGCCGCCGGCGATCACCGTCGCCCCCTTTTCCCTGGCGTCCTCGACGTGATCGGTGACGGTCTTGAGCTGCCCCTCGGAGATCAGGCTGCCCATATCGGCACTGAAGTCGTAGCCGGTGCCGAGCTTCATCTTGCGCACCGCGTCGGCGAATTTGGCGGTGAACTCCTCGGCGATCCCCTGTTCGACGTAGATCCGTTCGATGGAGATGCACAGCTGCCCGGCGTTGGAGAAGCAGGCGCGGGTCCCGGCCTCGGCGGCCTTGGCGAGGTTGGCTCCGCGCGTCACGATCATCGCGTTCTTGCCGCCGAGCTCGGCGGAGAACCCGATCAGCCGCCGGCCGCACTGCTCGGCCAGTTGCCGTCCGGTCGCGGTCGAACCGGTGAACATCAGGTAGTCGCAGTGCTCGATGATCGCCGTGCCCACCACCGAGCCGGGACCCGGCACGATCGCGTACAACTCCTTCGGCAGCCCCGCGCGGTAGAGCAACTCCGCACATGCCAGCGCGCTGAACGGGGTCTGGCTGTCCGGCTTGAGCACCACAGCGTTGCCGGCGATCAGCGCGGGCACCGCGTCGGAGGCGGTCAGCGTCATCGGGTAGTTCCAGGGCGAGATGACGCCCACCACGCCCTTGGGCTGGTATCCGACCGTCGTCTTGAAGATCACCGGCAGCAGCGACCGCACCCGGCGGCGCTTGAGCAGTCCCTCGGAGACTCGCGCGTAGTAGTTCGCGTTGGCCATCAGGTCGATGACCTCCTCCTGGGCGGCCCAACGGGCCTTGCCGGCCTCAGCCTGTAGCAGATCCATCAGGAACTCGCGGTTCTCGATCACCAGGTCGCGGTAGCGCCGGATGATCGCCACCCGCTCGGCGACCGGCCGGGTTACCCAGTCACGCTGTGCGGCGCGGGCTTTGGCGACGGCGTCCGCCACATCGGAGGCGTCCCCGACCGGGATGGTGGCCAGCGGCAGACCCGTGAACACCTCGTCGACGGTTCTGGTCGGACGGGCGGCGACATCGGTGATCGCGGCCAGGGAGCGCAGCCGGTCGAGGACGACGGCGGACGGAGTGGGCATAGGGGCCACCTCGGATCGAAGGGGTTATCCCACCAGACTATCCACTGGGCCGATAGCAGCTGCGGCCTCGCGCAGTGCGGCCAGTTCGGCGTCGGTCAGCGGTGTTTCGACCACGCGTCGCACACCCTCGCGGCCGATCTCGGCCTCAACCCCCAGGAAGATGCCCGTCAGGCCGTACTCGCCGTCGACCCGGGCGCACACCGGCAGCACCGCGCCGGAATCCTCGATCACCGCCTTGGCCATCCTGGCCGCCGACGCGGACGGCGCGAAGTAAGCCGAACCGGTCTTTAGCAGCCCGACGATCTCGGCGCCACCGGCGCGGGTGCGGGCCACGATCCCGTCGATCTCCGGTGCGGACAGCAGGTCGGTCAGAGGTGTGCCGTTCACGGTGCACCGCGAGGGCACGGGAACCATGGTGTCGCCGTGCGAGCCGAGGGTCAGAGTGCTGACGGCACCGACCGGCACACCGAGTTTCTCGGCGACGAAGTGTGCGAACCGGGCGCTGTCGAGGACACCGGCCTGGCCCATCACCCGGTGATGGCCGAATCCGGTGACCAGTTGGGTCAGGGCCGTCATCTCGTCGAGCGGGTTGGACACCACGATGACCACGGCGTCGGGAGCCTGGGCGGCGATGTTGGCGCTGACGCCGCGGACGATCTCGGCGTTGATACCGATCAGGTCGGCTCTGCTCATGCCGGGCTTGCGGGCGACCCCGGCCGTGAGCACCACGACACCCGCACCCGCGAGCGCGTGGTAGCCCGACCCGTCGGCGCCGGTGGTCACGCCGGTCACCAGGGTTCCGAATCCCTCGATGGGCCGGGACTGGCTGAGGTCGAGAGCCAGTCCCTCGGCCCTGCCGTCGACGATGTCGGTCAGCACCACCTCGTCGAGGATGTCGAACTGAGCCAGGCGCATCGCGGTGGTGGATCCGATGGAGCCCGCCCCGATGACCGCGGCTTTGCGCATGGATGACACGCCATAGAGCATGCCATCGGCATGGGGCACGCTTGGCGGTGCACCGTCAATGCATTATGTTGCACTCATGGACGACGGTGCCGCAGCGCTGGCCGCGGTGATCGGCGCCCGGGTGAAGTCCGAACGCCAGGCGCGGGGCTGGACGTTGGACCACCTGGCCGAGGCGGCGGCGGTGAGCCGTCGGATGGTCGTCAGCGTCGAGCAGGGTGAGGTCAATCCGAGCGTCGGCACCCTGCTGCGGCTGAGCGAGGCACTGGGCGTCGGCCTTCCCGCGCTCGTCGAGCCACCCGAACCGCACACGGTCAAGATCACCCGCCGCGGTGACGGCGCCGTGCTGTGGACGGGTCCTGCGGGCGGACAAGGGATTCTGATGGCCGGGAGCACCACCCCGGACGTGGTCGAGTTGTGGGCCTGGACGCTGGCCGCAGGCGAGACGCACGCCAGCGAGGCGCACGCACCGGGAACCCGGGAGCTGGCCCATGTGCTGCAGGGCGCGCTCACCATCGAGACCGCCGGGCAGACGGTCACCCTGAACACCGGGGACGCCGTCGCGTTCGCCGGGGACACCGAGCACCGATACACCAACGCCGGGAAGCGCACCGCCCGGTTCGCCCTGGCGGTGTTCGAGCCGAACGTCCGCGCCGGTGCCCGCACAGGACCCCGATGACCAACTCATTCGACCGGTTCCTGGCGAGCGCACACGTCGACGACGCGGTGTTCGCGCTCCGGCCCGACTACCGGGCGCTGCTGATCGCCGCCGAGGGCATACCGCCGGCCCCCAGCGACGCCGACAGCGAAGCACTGCTGCAGCGCGCCGAAAGCGTTGCGCGCCAGGCCTTGCGCACCACACCGGTCGAGGAGCAGGCGCACGTGGCGGCATGGCGGGAGGCCTACCGGGCCTTCGGCGCCAAACCCCAGCGGACCCGCAACAGCGTCGAGGCCCTGCTGCGGCGCGCCGAAACCGGCCTGCCGCGCGTCAACCGGCTGACCGACGTCTACAACGCCGTCTCGGTGCTGCACCAGATTCCCCTCGGCGGTGAGGATATGCACCGCTACGCCGGATCTCCGCGCTTGATCCGCTCAGGGGGCACCGAACCTTTCGACACCGTCGCCGGCGGGGAGACAGTCGTCGAGCACCCCGAGCCCGGCGAGGTGGTGTGGTGCGACGACGACGGAGTGACCTGTCGCCGCTGGAACTGGCGCCAAGCCCGGCGCACCCAATTGCGTGACGACACCACCGCGGCGTTGTTCATCCTCGACGCGCTGAATCCGATCACCGACGCCGAAGTGACGGCCGCCGCCGACGAACTCACCGAGCACCTGCGACGGATGAGCCCCGATGTGCGCATCAGCCGACGGATAATCGCCAATTCCGCTGCGGCGCAGCGAGCCTGACATGTCTTCCCCAGTTGTCGAGCCGCGTGCGCTTCCAGTGCCGCCCTGGATGCTGGCAGTCACCGCGATGTTCTGCGTGCAACTCGGGTCCGCGCTGTCGTTGCCACTGATCGAGAAGGTGGGGCCGGCCGGCACCGCGTGGCTGCGCCTAAGCGCGGGCGCGCTGATCTTCCTGGCGGTCGCCCGTCCGCCGGTGCGGTCCATCGCCCGTCGCGACATCCCGGCCCTGCTGGCCCTCGGCGTGACCATCGGAGCGATGACGAGTCTGTTCCTGGCCGCGATCGACCGCATCCCGCTGGGCACCACGGTGGCCATCGAGTTCCTGGGACCGCTCAGCGTCGCGGCATCGCGCAGCCACAGCCGCCGGGCACTGCTCTGGCCGGCCCTCGCCCTGCTCGGTGTGCTGATGCTGACCGAACCCTGGCAGGGTGCCGTCAACCTCGCCGGAATCGGCTTCGCCGTCGCATCTGCGGTCGGGTGGGCGGCCTACATCCTGCTGACCCAGCACGTCGGCGACCGCTTCAGCGGACTGAACGGCCTGAGCCTCACCATCCCGGTCGCGGCGGCCACCGCCGCCGTGGTGGGCGTGCCGCAGGCAGCCGGCCACATCACCGCATCGGTCATCGCCGCCGCGATCGGGCTGGCCGTACTGCTTCCGGTGCTGCCGTTCGCCTTGGAGATGACCGCCCTGCGACATATGAAACCCGCCGCGTTCGGCACGCTGATGGCGCTCGAGCCGGCGATCGGCGTCGCGCTCGGATTGCTTGTGCTGCACCAACATCCGTCGCCGCTACAGGTCGTCGGCATCATGCTGGTGGTGTTCGCCGGCGCCGCGGCCCAACGCAACGGCGAACGCCGGCCGGCCAACGCCTATCTGACTCCGGAGTGACCTCAGCGGGCCGCCGGTGCGGCCGACCGGGTGGCCGACATGATGAAGGTCGTCATGAACTGGATCAGTTCATCGCGGTCGACGTTCAGATCGCCCCGAAGCCACATCGCACCGAGATCCAACCCGCCACTCATGATCGTGAGTGCCATCAGACGGGCGTACTCCTCGGACGGGGCGTCGTCGCCCAGTAGCGGGCGCCCGGAGAGCATGACCTCGGCCAGGGCGGAGACCAGTTCCTGGCGCTTGGCGCGTAAGTCCTCGGTGGCCTGCGACTCGATGAGGATCCGCCCGCGGCGCGGGTCGAGGGTCACGAAGTCCACCGCGGCGGACACGCATGCCCGTAGCCGGGCGTTGGCGTCCGGCTCGGTGGTGGCGAACGCCAGGGAGATGGCGCCGGTGCCCTCGGCGATGAGATGGTCGTAGAGCGCCATCAACGCTTCGTCGCAGTCCCGGAACTGCTGGTAGAAGTACCGGTCATTCAGGCCGGCGGCGTTGCAGATCGCCTTCACCCCGAGCCCCTTGACGCCTTTGGCGGCGACCACGTCCAGCGTGGCGTCGAGCAATGCGGCGCGGCGCCGGCTGCGCCGCTCCTCCTCGCTGGCCCCGCCGTAGGTGCGCGCCCGGGTGGTCATGGGAGTGTCCTCTTGACATGTCGAAGCATTGTGGTGAAGCCTAGCACCAGACCGTATCTGGTGATTTGCTTCACCACTTCTTGGAGGTGCTCGGGTGACCGATCTCGCCGATCCCCCGCTGTTCCGTGAATTCCCCTTCAACGTGTGGGTTCGCTTCCTGGCGCCCGGCAATATCCGGCCCACCGCCGCACAGCGCGACAGCTATCTGCGCTTCACCCAGATGGGCGATCCGCTTGCCGACGACCTCGTCGCGGCATTTAGGCGACTGCCCGCCGGGGTCGGACGCGCCCAGTTCGAGACGGCGGTCGAATGCGGGATCGACGCCGTCGAGGATACACTGCCGGAACTGGTGGCGTTCTTCAGCCAGGTCGACAACCGGCCGTACTGGGTGGATCAGAAGAAACTCGACTACGCAGTCCGGGTCTCGGCGCGGGTGGGTCTGTTCCCCAGCCTGACCGCGTTGTCGATGTTCTCGCTCATGGGCGGATACCTCGCCTCCCGGGCCGACAAGACCCTGGTTGCCACCGGAGACCTGGAGGCGATGGCGCCGCGGCGGCTGTCCGAGACCCTGAACTGGGTCGTCGACGTCACCGCGCCGAATGCCTTGGAGCGCTTCGGATCCGGCTTCACCAGCACCCTGCGGGTGCGGCTCATGCACGCCATGGTCCGCGCCGGGATGGCGCGGCGCCCCGACTGGGACTTCGACGACTGGGACCATCCGGTGAACCAGTCCACGATGGCCGGCACCCTGATGCTGTTCTCACTCGGCAACGTGCTGGGCTCCCAGGCCCTGGGCGTGCAATTCAGCCGGCGGGACAAGGATGCGCTCTATCACTTCTGGCGTTACGTCGGCTTCCTGCTGGGTCTTGACCCCGAGTTGTTGCCGGCCGACGAGGCCGACACCTGGCGGCTGCTTTGGCTGCAGGCCGACTACGAGTTCCGCCCGGACAGCGACTCGCTACGACTGGGCCAGGCACTGAAGGCCGCCTTGGGGCCGCTGGCCATCGGCGACAGCCCCAGCCCCGTCGCTGCGGCGGGTCGCACCCTGGCCACCGAAATACTCTGCGCCTACAGCAGATTGATCCTCGGCTCCGCCAACGCCGACGCCCTGGAACTGCCCGACAACAAGGTCGCCCAGGCGGCCGTCGCGGGCATCGCGGCGACGAACTTCGCGGTGCGTTACCCGATGCGGTTCGTTCCCGGCCTGGACCGGGTGTACGAGGCGGTGGGCCGCTACACCATCGAACGGTTCGCCAAGCAGACGATGAAGATCCACCGCGGCGACCGGAAGTACAGCCGCCACGACGCCCTGGGCACCGCGCCGCGCCGCGCCCGGGCGAGAGTGATCGCAGGGGGCTGAGTCTGTACGCCCTCAGTGGCTCGATCGCTCCGTTCCTACCGAAGCGGAACCGGCTGCTGCTGGGTGATGCAGTGGATTCCGCCGCCACGCTCGAACAGTGGCCGGGCATCGACGGTGACGACTTTCCGGCCGGGGTACTCCTCGGCGAGGATCGCCGCCGCCGAGGTGTCGTTCACGTCCTCGAAGCCGCACGCGATGACACCGCCGTTGACCACGAGATGATTGATATAGCTGTAGTCCACGAAGCCCTCGTCGTCGGTGAGCGTTGCGGGAGCGGGCATTTCGATGATCTCCCAGGAGCGGCCGGCGGCGTCGTGGCTTGCCTCCAGGGCGGCGCGGATCTCTTGGGACACCTGATGGTCGGGGTGTGATTCGTCGCCCTGGGTGTGCAGGATCACCCGGCCCGGCGACGTGATCGCAGCGACGATGTCGACGTGACCGCGGGTGCCGAACCTCTCGAAGTCGCGGGTCAGTCCACGGGGCAGCCACACCGCGTGGGTGGCCCCGATGGTGCGGGCGAGCTCCTCTTCGACGTCGGCTTTGGTCAGTCCGGGGTTGCGGCCGGGATCGAGTTGGACCGTGTCGGTGACGAGCACCGTGCCCTCGCCGTCGACATGGATGCCGCCGCCCTCGTTCACCAGGTCCGAACTGACGACCGGCACGCCCGCCGCGTCGGCGACGAAGCGGCCGATCTTCTCGTCGCGGTCCCATTTCGCCCAGTCCTGCGCGCCCCAGCCGTTGAACACCCAGTCCACCGCGGCCACCGATCCGTCGGGGGCGTGGACGAACGTCGGACCCATATCCCGCATCCAGGCGTCGTTGAGCGGGGCCTCGACGACGTCGATGCTCGATGAGAGATAGCGGCCGGCGATGGCGCGCTCACCCTGATTCACAACCATGGTGACGGGCTCGAACTCCGCGATGGCGTGTGCGACGGCGGCCCAGGTCGAGCGCGCCTCGTGCTGCGCCTCGGGGGTGTCGCCGAGGGTGTACCCCACGCAGGGGAACGCCATCCAGATGCGTTCCTGGGTAAAGGTTTCGGCCGGCATCAGGTACCCGGACGTGCTCATCGGCGATGACCTCTCATAGGGGTGGCGTGCGGGGCGGTGGAACGCGTCGTTGCCCGGTGGCCTCGAAGGCCGCCGCGTAGGACAGGATCTTGTTGTCGTCGTAGGCATGGCCGGCGAAGGTCAGACCGACCGGCATGCCGATATCGGCCATGACGCCCATCGGGACGGTGACCGTCGGGATGCCCAGATGCCGCGGCACCAGATTGCCGTTGGCCACCCAGACGCCGTTTCGCCAGCCGAGGTCGGCGGAGGCGGGGTTGACGTCCATGTCCGCCGGGCCCACGTCGGCGACGGCCGGGAAGATCACCGCGTCCAGTCCGCGCCGGTGCATCCACTTTTCGTAGTCGGTCTTGCGGGTCTGCTCGAGTCCGCGCAGTCCTTCCTCGATGAGCGGGATGTCGAGGAACGATTCGATCGGATGCTCGCGGATGAAGTCCGGGTAGGTGCAGATGTCGTCGTCGAAGCCGTAGTAGCGGTCGGGAAGTTCGCCGGGGGCCTTGACCCAGATGAGGTTGCCGTCGACCGCGGCGAGGTTCGGGACGGCGGGATCACCGTTGGCACGCAGGAAGTCGTCCCAGGACCACGCCGAGAGGTCGACGATCTCGCGCTTGAGGTATTCGGGGCTGACCAGGCCGCGGGTCTTGATCGACGGGGCGCCTGCCCGGTCGCCCTCGTAGTTGGACACCACCGGGAAATCCACCAGGACGACGTCGGCCCCGGCGGCGATCAGATCCGCGGCGGCCGCCTGAAACAGGTCGACGATGGACTGCCGGGTCTCGATGCGCTGCCCGGTAGACCCGCCGATGCCCAGACCCTCACCGACACCGGCCTCCGGGTCGGCGTTGATGTACATCCGGGGCACGCCAAAACGCTTGCCCACCAGAGCCTTCCGGACCGCCTCCTGGTCGGGGGGAAGCAGCGCCAGATAGGACTCCGGGCGCACCGTCGAGGCGCGCGGGATCGTGATCCAGGGCTGTGTGCGCCACAGGTCACCGCGCGGGTTGGGGTCGTCGGCGACGATGACGTCCAGGACCTCGGCCATGTCGGCCATCGTGCGGGTGTGCGGGACGACGACGTCCATGGTCGGGACCAGGGGCCAGTTGCCGCGGACCGAGATCACCCCGCGAGAGGGGGTGTAGGCGCACAGCGCGTTGTTGGTGGCCGGCGCCCGGCCGCTCGACCACGTCTCCTCCCCCAGCCCGAACGCGGCGAAGCTCGCCGCCGTGGCGGTCCCGGATCCGTTGGAGGATCCCGAACCGTACGCCGACGTCAAATAGTCTGCGTTGTAAGGGCTTTCGGCACGGCCGTACACGCCGCGCTGCATCCCGCCGTTGGCCATCGGCGGCATGTTCGTCAGGCCGATCAGGACAGCTCCCCCAGCCCGGAGCTGTTCGATCGCGAACGCGTCCTTCTGGGCGACGAGGCCGGCGAACGCGTGCGACCCCGACGCGGCGGTCAGGCCCTTGGCCAGATAGCTGTCCTTGGCGGTGTACGGGATTCCGTCGAGCGGGCCCAGGAGCTCGCCACGCGAGCGCCGCTGATCCGAGGCGGCGGCCTCGGCCAGGGCGTTGTCGTTGAAGACGACGACGGCGTTGAGCTTGGGGCCGTTGCGGTCGTAGGCGTCGATGCGACGCAGGTAGGCCTCGACCAACTGGACGCTGGTCACCCGGCCGTCCTGCAGGGCGCGGCGGATGTCGGCAATGCCCGCTTCGGTGACTTCAAAGGAATCCACGCCAACCTCCTGGTCGGAGATCATTCCATGCGGCGGCAGCCGGCCCGGAGCATTCGGCCGGGCCGGCGCCGCCGCCCGCTACTCGGATTCCCCGAGGATCTGATAGATCTCGCGGCGAGCGTTGTTGACGATCTCGATGATGCGTTGCTGCTGCTCCGGGCCCGCGGCGTGGGCGGACTGTGCGACCGCCCCGAACAACCGGCCGACGGCCGCGCGGAGGTTCCGCTCACCCGGGTCGACGCCTTCAGCGATTTCGTCCCACGGCGGCGTGGCGACTTTCTCTGCGGCGCTGCGGCCCTCATCGGTGAGCTCGAAGAGCTTCTTCTTGCCGTCGGTCTCGACGCCGACGATCAAGCCCTCGTCGACGAGCAGCTGAATCGTTGGGTAGACCGAACCGGGGCTGGGCTTCCAGGTTCCCTGACTGCGTTCGACGATCTCCTGGATCATCTCGTAGCCGTGCATCGGCCGGTCGGCCAGCAACACCAGGATCGCGGTACGCACGTCCCCGCGTCGACCGCGGCCGTGACCGCGGCGCCCGCCGGGCCGGCCGGGACCGAAGCCGAAGCCGGGACCGAAGCCGGGGCCGAAGCCGCCCCGCGGACCGAAGCCGAACGGGCCGCCGCTCATGGCCTGATGGCGCAGGTGGTCACGCAGGTGGTTGTGCATCTCCCGGTGGGCGTGGCGATGCGGGTGGCCCGGGCCGGCGGCAAAGCCGAATCCGATGGGCCCTGGTGGATTGAAGGGAGTATCCATTGATGTCTTCTCTCTAGGCGGGAGGGCGGGATGCGCCTCCGATACAGCGACGATATATCGGGATGTGTCGCCTCGCAAGGAAGGCCCCGTTGAGTGAGGAATGGTGTCGGCAAAGTGCGAGCAAGTAACCCTCTGCATGGTTCCTCACTCAACGGTCGTAGGCTCAGCGCCGTGGAACTCAACGGAGCTAGCGCAATCGTCACGGGTGGGGCATCGGGTATCGGCGCCGCCACCGCACGTCAGTTGGCCGATCTCGGCGCCCACGTCGTCATCGCCGACATGCAGGCCGAACGCGGGGAGGCCCTCGCCAAGGAGATCGGCGGCGTGTTCGTCCCGGTCGACGTCACCAACACCGAGCAGATCATCGACGCGGTCAACACCGCGATGGATCTCGGTCCGCTTCGCGCCCTGGTCAACTCCGCCGGTGTCGGCTGGGCCCAGCGCACCATCGGCAAGGACGGCGAGTTCGCCTCCGCGCACGACCTGGACCTCTACAAGAAGGTCCTCATGATCAATCTGGTCGGCACGTTCGACTGCATCCGCATCGCGGCCACCGCGATGAGCAGGCTCGAGCCCACCGCGACCGGCGAGCGCGGCGCGATCGTCAACATGACCAGCGTCGCGGCCTTCGACGGCCAGATCGGTCAAGCCGCGTACTCGTCGTCCAAGGGCGGTGTGGTCGGGCTGACGCTTCCGGTCGCCCGCGACCTCGCCGCGGTCGGCATCCGCGTGAACACCGTGGCCCCCGGCTTGATCGACACCCCGATCTATGGCGAGGGTGAGGCCTCGGAGGCGTTCAAGGCCAAGCTGGGCCAGTCGGTGCTGTTCCCGCACCGCCTCGGCAAGCCCGAGGAACTGGCATCGATGGTCATCGAGCTGATCACCAACTCGTACATGAACGCCGAGGTGGTCCGCGTCGACGGCGGCATCAGGATGCCTCCGAAGTAGTTCTCCAACTCCCATTCGGAAATCACGTCCACCAGGCATGATCACGCCATGAATATGACCCCCATCCTCATCATTCTTGCGGCAGTCATCCTGGTCGGGATCATCACGGTCATGCTGCGCAAAACGATCAAGCACGATCGGGCGGCGATCGCCGGCGACATGGAGAATCCGCAGGACGTCGAGACCTACCGGCAGCAGTTCGGCGGCGAGAAGTAGCAGTCACGCGACCCGGGGTCGCGGGGCCATGATGTAACACTTGTCAACATGGCATCCGCGACCTACCACCACGGGAACCTGCGCCAGGCACTGCTGGAGCGCGCGGTGGACCTGGCCCGGGCAGGCGGACCAGACGCCGTGGTGTTGCGCGACGTGCAACGCGCGGCGGGCGTGAGCAATTCGGCGGCGTACCGCCACTATGCCGACCGGCAGGCCCTGCTGACCGCGGTGCAGATCTACGGGATGACGCTGCTGGGCGAGGCCATGCAGGAGGCGCTGGCCCAGGTCTCCAACCGCGGCAGGCGCGACCGGCGCGCCCTGGCGCGCTTCCGGGCGACCGGCCAGGCCTACGTCGATTTCGCCCTGGCCGAACCCGGCCTTTTCCGCACAGCTTTCGCCCCCGCCGGGGTGCACCACACCGACGAAAGCGTTGCGCCCGAACGTCATCCGTTCATGATTCTGAGCGGCTGCATCGACGACCTCGTAGCGACGGGCGTCTTGAGCCCCAGCCGCCGCGACGGGCTCGATGAAGCCGCTTGGGCGGCCGTGCACGGCCTGGCCGTGCTGTATCTCGACGGCCCGCTGGCTCACGCGGACGCCGAACGCAAGCAACTGATCACCGACCGACTGCTCGACGCGCTCGCCGAGGGCATCCGCTAACCACACCTCATGTTGACACCGTCAACTTCTACTGTCATGCTTGGCGATGTTACTGCTGTCAACATAAGGACCGCGCTGATGACCATCGAAGCCCCCATCCGGCCCCATTCCCATGCGGCACCACCCCGTCGGCGATTCCACCCGGCGGCGATCCTGGCAGTCGTCCTGGTCGCCTCACTGGCGATCAACGTGGAGACGACGATCGTCAACGTCGCACTGCCCACCCTCAATGCCGACCTCGGAGCCACGACGCGAGGGCTGCAGTGGATCGTCGACGCCTACAACCTCGCGTTCGCCGCCCTGGTGCTCGCCGGCGGGACGATCGGTGACAAGTTCGGCCGGCGCGGCACACTGATCGCCGGGCTGATCCTCCTGGCGGTGACAAGCACCGGCGCGGCCTTCTGCAGCACCACCGCCTCGCTCATCGGCTGGCGGCTGGTCATGGGTGTGGCCGCGGCGCTGATCTACCCCACGACGCTGGCGATCATCACCGACACCTTCCGGGACCCCAAGCAGCGGGCCGTGGCGATCGGCCTGTGGGGCGCCGTCACCGGCCTCGGCGTGGCGATCGGACCGATCCTCGGCGGCGCGCTGCTCGAGGCGTTCTGGTGGGGCAGCCTGTTTCTGGCGCTCGTTCCCATCGCACTGATCGCCGCGGTCGCCGCCCCGATCTTCATCCCGGCCTCATCCCGCGACCGCAACTCCCGCCTGGATCGCGGCGGTCTGCTGCTCTCGGTCGTCATGCTCGGCGCGCTGGTGTACACAATCATCGAGGCGCCGGAACGGGGATGGGCATCCCCGGTGACACTCGGCGGCTTCGCCCTTGCCCTGGCGGCCGCCGTCGGCTTCGTGTTGTGGGAACGCCGCCAGCGCGACCCGCTCATCGACGTCACGCTGTTCACCAACCTGCGGTTCAGCGCGGCGAGTGGCGCGGTGACCGTCGCGTTCTTCGCCCTGTTCGGGTTCATCTTCCTGATCATTCAGTTCATGCAGATGCTGCAGGGCTGGGGACCGCTGGAAACCGGTGTGCGCATCCTGCCGGTGGCCCTGTCTATCGCGGTAGGTTCGGTCCTGGGCACCCAGCTTGCCGTCAGCCGGATCGGCACCAAGGCCATCGTGTCCGTCGGCCTGATCATGATGGCCGCCTCATTCGCCTGGATCAGCACCATCGATCTTTCCGTGGGCTACACCGTCATCGCGGCACAGATGGTCCTTCTCGGCGGCGGCCTCGGCCTGACCACCGCACCCGCCACCGACTCGATCATGGGAGTTGTCCGGCCGGAGCAGGCCGGCGCAGGCTCCGCGGTCAACGACGCCACCCGACAGATCGGTGGCACCCTCGGTGTCGCCGTCATCGGCAGCGTCTTCTCCACCCTCTACATCCGTCAGCTCGGCGACAGCACTGTGCTGCAAGCACTTCCGGAGCAGGCGCGGTCGATCGCCGAGGAGGGCCTGGCACAGGGTCTGGCAGTGGCCGGCCAGTCCCCCGGCCCGGTTGCCGGCCTGGTCCGCAATGCGGTTCACGACGCCTTCCTGTCCGGGATGAGCGCGGGATGCCTCACCGCGGCCGCCGTGTGCCTCGCCGGAGCGTTGTTCGTATTGGCCGTGTTGCCGGCCCATCCGGTTCGGAGTGAGGCGTGAGCCGCGCGCGGCAGTACGGGCCGTGGGCGGTGATCACCGGAGCGAGCGACGGTATCGGCCGTGCGATCGCCGAACGGGTCACGGCCGAGGGAATCAACGTGGTGTTGGCCGCCCGCCGGGAGCCCGCCCTGCGAGAGCTCGCCGATGAACTGGCTCGGACTTCGAACGTCCAAACCCGCACCGTCGCAGTCGATCTCGGAATGCCGGACGGCCCGGCGTCGCTGATGGCCGCGGTGGATGACCTCGACGTCGGCCTGGCGGTCCTGGCCGCCGGGTTCGGCGGCGCCGGAACGTTCGCCGACTCATCTCCGGCCGCCGAAGCGGAGATGATCGCTGTCAACGTCAGCGCGGTCGCTCAGCTGGCCCAGTACTTCGCGCACCGGATGGCCGCACGACATCGCGGCGGCATCGTCCTGTTCGGTTCGCTGCTGGGCTGGCAGGGCGTCCCCGGACAGGCGAATTACGCGGCGACCAAGGCCTATGTGCAGGCTCTGGGCGAGGGCCTGCATGCCGAACTGAAGCCACGCGGGGTCGATGTGCTGTGTGTGGCACCGGGACCGGTGCACTCCGGTTTCGCCGCCCGTGCCGGCATGACGATGACCTCGGCGACCACGCCCGACGTCGTGGCCTCCAGCGTCTGGGGCGCCCTCGGTCGGCAGACGACCGTCGTGCCCGGCGCACAGGGCAAGTTCCTGACCACCAGCTTGAAGACGCTTCCCCGCCCCGTCCGCAGCGCCATCCTGGGCCGCGTGATGGATTCGATGCGCAACGGCGATGGCCACTAACCGCCGAATCGCCACCGCCGTCGGGACGCTGGCCGTCGCCGACCGTGGCCAAGGCACACCGGTGGTGTTGTGGCCGTCGCTGTTCAGCGACCACCGACTGTACGAGCATGTGGTGCGCGAACTGGGGGACGGCTGGCGCACCATCAGCATCGACGGACCGGGCTTCGGCCGCAGCGACCCGCCGGTTGGCGATGTGCAATCGGGCCGCTATGCCGACGCCGTCGCCGAGGTTCTCGACGAATTGGGCATCGAGAGCGCGGTTTTCGGCGGATGTTCCTGGGGCGGTCAGGTCGGCGCGCACTTCGCGATCCGACATCCCCGCAGAACGCTCGGTGCGCTTCTGATGAACACTCCGCTTGAGCCGAGCGTCGGCGGATCCTCCGCCCTGGTGCTGACCACCCGCTGGCTCGGGTCGACGAAGGTGTTCAGCAGGGGCGTAGCACGGTCGATGGCCAGTGCTGCGACGCGACGCCACCATCCGGATCGTGTTGAGGGGTTTGTCTCTGCGGCAGCATCTTTCGACCACGTGGCGGCGGCGACGACAGTGCGGACCGTGCTGACGCGCTCGGCGGGACTGATCGACCTGCTGCCGCAGATCGGTGTGCCGGTGTCTTTCCTGTTCGGTGCCGACGATGTTCTCTGCCCCGTTGATCGGTTACTGCCCATCGCGCACACCACGCCGGGTGCGACGGTGGAGATCGTCACCGGTTGTGGCCACCTGGCTCCACTGGAGGCGCCGGAAGCCGTCGCACGGATGCTCACCGAACTCCGGGGGCGCGGAATCTGAGCATGTGATCGCCGTCTCCTTGCGCGAATCTATGACACAGCATATATGCTGTGTCATAAATATCCCTCGATCCAGGAGCGCGACCCGTGTCCACCTCACCGACCATCGTGACCATCCCCTGCTTCTCCGGCGCGCCATGGGATGACCGTCAAGTCCAGCCCTTCGACGGCCGCCCCGTGGTTCGACTCAAGCTCCCCGAAGGCCTCGACCGCGTGGAGGACTACGCCGACGACGTTGCCGAACAGGTGGCCGGCCTCGACGACTATGTGCTGCTCGGGGATTCGTTCGGCGCCGTGATCGCCCTCACCCTGGCGACGCGTCAGCCGGCCGGACTCGTCGGCCTGATCCTGTCGGGAGGCTTCGCGGCCAACCCCTTGCCGCGCTGGAAAGGCATCGCGGCCAAGGCGTCGCGGTTCGCGGGGGGCCCGCTGTACCGCTGGGGCACACTCGGTTTCCATGCCTGGCAGCTGTCGTCGAGGTTCGACGCGACGGCCGAAATCCCTCACAGGCAGGGCGACTACCGCCGGCTGTTCGTCGAGAACACCCCACGTCGCAGCTACACCGCCCGGGTGACGTCGGTGATCGACCTCGACATCCGCGACCGACTGAACCGCGTCACCGCGCCCACCCTGCTCATCACCCCGGAGGATGACAATCTCGTCGGCGATCAAGCGGCCACGGACATGCTCGCGGGGATCCTGGGTGCGCGGGAGGTCGTGCTCCCCCACACCGGACACATGTTCCGGTTCACCCATCCCGACCTCTATGGGCATACGGTGACTGAGTTCATCGATACCGTGGTCAGGAGTCCGGCGCATGAGGCCAGGTGAAGAACTCCGCTACCTCGTGCTGGCCGCCCAGCGCGAGGGCAACCGCCTCCTGGCCGCCCAACTCAAACCACTCGGGCTGACACCGGCATGGGCGGAGGCGATCACTGTGCTGGCCGATCGTGAACCGCTGACGATCCGGGAACTGGGGCTGCTGCTGGTGTGCGAGGGCGACCACCCCAGTCGGCTGGTGAGCCGGATGGTTGGGGCCGGCCTGCTGACCTCGAAGCCTTCGCCCGATGACGTCCGGGCTCGACGCCTGACGCTCACGCCGGCCGCCCGCAAGCTGCTGCCGGCCGTCCGGCAGATCGAGGAGAACCTGCACACCGCCATCGAGCAGCGCTTTCCGGCGTCGAAGCTGCAGGCCTGTCGGGCTGTGCTCGGCGGTTTCGTCGAGGGCATGCCGGCCGGTGAGGCACTGTCACGTCGGAGCGGGAGGAAGTAACCCCGGTCAGTGGGTGACGACCATCTTCAATGCCGGTCCCATCCAGCGATGTGCGGCGTCACCCCATTTCACCACCGTGGTCGGCACCGCGAGCGGATCGATCCGGCCGGCGGCGACGAGGTCGAGAACTTCGGGCAGGTAGCGCCGCGAGTCGGCGCGGGATGTGTGGAATGTGATTCCGCGGGTGTACATCTCGAGCAGGGGCAGTGGTGTCTCCGCACCGAAGTGGATGGTGATCGGCGTGATCCGCCCGAAGGCCTCGGTGGAGCGGATCGCGCAGTGCAAACCCTCCACCTGAAGTGAGCCGGCGACGACGATGGGCGCCCGTTCGAGTCGCCGGGGGAACTCCCCTTCAAGGTCGATGACGTCGGCTCCCAGAGCGGAGGCGACCGCGAGGCGCTGAGAGTCGCCGTCGGCGTAGCGGATCCGGCCGGCACCCAACGCCTTTGCGCAGAGGATCGCGTAGAGGCTGATCGACGGCGCGTCCCCGCCGACGATCAGCACCTCCGCCCCGGGCCTCTCCCGAAGGCCGTCGACAACGGTGCGGTAGGCGTCGATCAGGTTGTCGGGAATCGTCGCCAGCGCCACGTCGCTGATGGACGCCGGCGCCGGGCACAGCATGTGATCGGCAGCGGGGACAAGAAGCCGGTCGGCCACACCGCCGCCGTGCCCACCGCCCGACGCGCCGAAGCCGAACGCCGCGCCCGCTCGCGCCTGGTTCGGTTCGCAAGCGGCATAGTGCCTTTCATCGCATTGCCGACAGGTGCCGCATGACACCTGGAAGGGCACCGCAACCCGCTGCCCGGGCTTGATGCGCTCAACCCCGGGGCCGACGTCGATTACTTCCGCGGCGATCTCGTGACCGACCGGGAAGGGCCCCGGGAAGATGCCGAAAGCTGCCATCGCGATATCGAGATCGCAGCGCGCCACAGCGAGCGGGCGGACAACCGCCTCGCCTGGGCCGGGCTGCGGATCGGGCGTCTCCTCCCACTCGATCCGGGCAGGTTCGGCGAAGACCAGATGCCTCATTACCCTGCTCCCTCAGACTCAGCGGACATGATCAACTGCAGGGCGGCAGCCCTTCCCTGGCGGAGGAATTCGACGATCTCCGACGCGGCGGCAACAAGCTGCTTGCGTGTCGCGCGTTCGGGTCCCAGCAGTGCGGTGACCCCGGCGCCGAGGACCTCAAGCGGATCGTCGACGACGACCGGCACGGGCGCAGGTCCGATGAGCGATATCGCGATCCCGGCGATGAGCCCGTGCAGGGCGAAGACCTGATCGCGGAGTTCCCAGTCGGTGCGGGCCAAGCCGTTCTGCCGCCAGACGGGCAGAACGGTGCTGAGTACCGCGCCGGGCCCGAGTGCTTCGTGAAACGCCACCGAGCGGGGATGTCGGGTGAGCACGCCGAGCAGATCGTCGTCATGGCGTTGCAGTGCTGCCACCAGCGGCTTGCTGGTCGCGATCTTCACCATCAACGGGCAGAAGCGGGACGGGCGGGCGAGATCCGGCTGCTCGGTGAGCATCTCGATCAGATCGTTGATGAGGCTGAGAAACGCCCGGCCGACGAGCCCGAGGAGAAGGTCCTCCTTTGTCGGCCAGTACAGGTAGACCGTGCCCTTACCGACATGCGCGCGCTGCGCGACGTCGGCCACCGTGAACCCCTTGGCTCCGCGCCCGATCAGGAGATCGCCGGCGGCTTCGAGCAGCCGGGCCGCCTTGGCCGACTGATGTTCAGGCAGTTCACCCACCGATGCGCTCACCGTTGCGACTATAACCGGTTTTCATTCGCTCTTGATTGAACTGACCATATTGGTCATTTGGTCACTTCGTGGCTATGCTCGAAAGCACCTCGACACCAACAGATGGGATGGACACATGAGTGAGCTCATCGAGCAATCCGAACGAGTACAGGCGATGCGAAAGGCCATCTTCACGGTGGCCGATCGGCTCGACCCCGTGGTCGATCTCTGCAAGCCCTACGTCGACGGCCTGGAGAACCTTCCCCGCGACGGACGCTTCCTGTTGGTCGGCAACCACACCTCCGCCGGCTGGCCCGAGATCGTGATGACGCCGTATTTCGTGCACCGCGAACTCGGTGTTCGGGTCCGCGGTCTGGCGGAACGCCGATTGGCCAACCAGCGCGGCTTCACGCGAGATCTGCTTGCGGCGGCGGGCGCCGTGGTCGGCAATCAGGAGAACGGCGGGGATTTGATGCGTCACAACGAGACGCTGCTGGTGTTCCCGGGCGGCGGCCGTGAGATGCCGAAGTTCAAAGGCGAGGAATACCAACTGTTCTGGGAAAACCGGAGCGGCTTCGCACGGCTGGCCATCGCCCACGACTACCCCATCGTCCCGGTCGGCCTGGTCGGCGGCGACGACGTCTATCAAGCCCTTGTCGGGCGGGACAGCGTGTGGGGGCGCTTGGGCCGCCTGGTGTCCAAACACGTTCTGCGCCAACCCGAAGTCAACATCCCGCTGATGCGCGGACTGGGACCGACGCTGATCCCGCGACCGCAGCGGATGTACCTGCGCTTCGGCACCCCGATCAGCACCGTCAAGCCCCCACGCACATCGGCCTCGGCCTGGGAAGCCGCAGTAAAGGAGCGGGCCCAAACGGCACTCGAAGGTGTCCTGGCCGATCTTCAGGCCGTCAGGACGTCTGACCCGTTCCGGACCCTCAATCCCCTGGGTTGGCCATCCGCGCTGCCCGGAATGCTGTCAGCCTCCGGACGGTAGCGACCCCAGGTCCGCTGTTGCGACCGCCGACAGCACCTGTTCTGCCGTCTGCGGGTCGCACGCCCGGGCCACCACCACCGCGCCCACGAGCATGCACAGCTGTCGAATGGCATCGGCCTTTCGCGCTGCGGCCGAGCCGTCCTTGGTTTCCGCCAGCCCGTCAGTGAGTTGATCGACGTTCCGACCGAAGACGGCCTTCAACTCCTCGGAGCCCCGGGCGACGTCCTGACTGAGCGCGGCGATGGGGCATCCGATGCCTGGATTGCTCACATGCGCGTCCGAGAGATACAGATCGCGGTAAGCGGTGCCCGCCTTGGCGTCGGCACTGTCCAGCATGCCGATGAAGGGCTCGAACGCGGCGTCAAGAGCACTCGCGACCATCGCGTCCTTGTTAGGGAAGTGCTTGTAGAAACCGCCATGTGTCAGGCCTGCGTCCTTCATGACGTCGCTGACGCTGGCACCGTCGACGCCTCGCTCGCGCAGCAGCCGTGAGGCACTGGCCACGATCCGCTCGTGGCTCTTGCCCTTCTCCGCCTGGGACATCCGCATGGCACTCAACACTCCTTCGGATTCGGCTTGACATTTTGGATTATACATATCATCTTATTGGATGACATCCAACATCCAAAGGAGCAGGCAATGGCGAAACCGACGATTCTGGTGACCGGCGCGACAGGCAAAACCGGCGGCGCCGTGGTTGCACAACTATTGGCGCAGGGCTTCCCCGTGCGCGCAGTGGTTCGTTCCCGCGACTCACGGGCCGAGGCCTTGCACCGGTCCGGCGCAGAACTAGCGGTCGCGGACCTGTTCGATCCAGATCAGCTCTTCGACGCCTTACGCGGCGTCCAGCGGGCCTACTACGTGGCGCCCTTCCATCCCCATACCCTGCAGAGCGCCGTGGCGTTCGCTGTCAGCGCCCGCGAAGCGGGCATCGAAGCCGTCGTTCAGATGAGCCAGTGGACGTCGCATCGCAGCCATCCGGTCAACATGACCCGGCAAACGTGGTTGATGGATCAGCTCTTTTCCGGCCTGCAGGGAATCGCATCGCACACGATCGTCAACCCCGGCATGTTCGCGGACAACTTTCTTCGGACGATCGACTTCGCGGCGTTGCTCGGGATCTATCCGGTGCTGAGCGGTGAGGCAAAGGCTGCTCCAGTGTCCAACGAGGACATCGCCCGTGCCGTCGTCGCGGTTCTCGCCGATCCCGACAGCCACGACGGAAAGACCTACCGCCCGACCGGTCCGCAACTGTTGTCCGCGCGGGAGATGGCGGCCGTGGTCGCGAACGCGGTCGGGCACCGTGTCGTGCCGGTACCCCTTCCCAATGTCCTGTTCACCAAAGTCGCCCGGCAACAGGGCGTTGAACCGCTATCAGTCAGTGCGTTCCTCCGCTACATGGACGGAGACATGAAGGCCGGAACGTTCGAGTTCGACGGCGGCGTCACCAATGACCTCGAACATCTGACCGGTCGCCAGGCAGAGACCTTCGACACCACCGCGAGCCGCTACGCCGCCATGCCGTTCGCCCGCCAGACCGCCGCCAATCGGGCCAAGGCCATCGCGAAGTTCATGGCGACGCCATTCCTGCCCGGCTACAACCTTCGACGCCTCGAGCGCCACTGGGACATGCCGGTTCCGCCCAATCCGAGCATCGGCATCGAGGACGCGCGCTGGCGGGACGAACACCGCGCGATGATGCGGGCGACGCCGGCGCTCGCCCGATCTGCAAGCTGAGACGGATTCCCCGGGAACCATGACGACGCGCAGCGTGACCCGATCCATCCTGATCAACGCACCCCCGGTAAAGGTGTGGGACGTGATCACCCGCGCCGGTTCCATCAGTGACTGGTATGAGGGCTGGGACCGGATCCTGTCCGCCGAAACGGGTTGTGCTGTGCGCCAGGGTCTCTCATTTCGGCTGGTCCGCAACACGAAAGGCGGCGAGGAGGTGGCCGAGTGCACGATCACCGAGCTGTTGCCCGGTGTCCGGCTGCAGTGGGTGGAGTCCTCCCCGCGTAAGCCCACGACGACGGTGACGTTCGATCTCGTTGCGCTGCCCGACGGGCGCGGGACCGCACTGCACCAGACACGCAGTTGGTCGATGATGCGTACGTGATCGACAGCGACCGCTTTCCCCGGATCGAGGTGGATTCCGCGAGCGACCTGCGCCGCTGGCTGGCGGAGAACCACTCCCGCGCCGAGGCGGTGTGGCTGGTCACGTACCGGAAGTCGGTCCCCGCCAAGTACCTGACCACCGATCAGGTTCTCGACGAGCTGGTGTCGTTCGGGTGGATCGACGGCGTCCGCAGAAAGGTCGATGACCAGCGCACGATGCAACTCATCAGTCCACGCCGGACCAAGCCCTGGGCACGCACCTACAAGGTTCGTGCCGAGCGGTTGATTGCCGAGGGTCGGATGCAGCGGCCCGGGCTGGACGGCGTCACGGCCGCCAAGGAGTCGGGTGCCTGGGACGCGATGAACGACGTCGACGATCTGGTGATTCCCGACGATCTGCGCGACGCGCTTCAGGCGTCGCCGCCTGCCTGGGAGGTCTTCAGCGGATTCCCGCCGTCGGTGACACGCAACATCCTGCGTTGGATCGCCTCTGCCAGGACCGCTCCCACTCGAATACAACGCATCACCGCCACCGTCAGCGAAGCTCGCGACGGCCGCCGGGTCAGAAGCAACGGTTAGCGAGTGAGCACCAGCTTGAGGGCCGGTTCCAGCCAGCGTTCCGCCGCCTGACTCCACTCGACGACCGTCGTCGGCACCGCCAACAGGTCGACCCGCCCGCGGCGATCAGGTCGAGAACCTCGGGAAGATGGCGCCGGGCATCGGCCCGCGAGGTGTGGAAAGTGTTTCCGCGCGTGTACATCTCGAGCAAGGGCAGCCGAACTCCCAGCCCGAAGTGGATGGTGATCGGGGTGATGCGCCCCATGGGGCCCGACATGACCCTCTGACATCTCAGCGCCGCCGAAGCTGGTACCACTGGCCTGGGATCGTCTTCTTGAGGAACGCACGCTTGATGACGAAGTCCTTGGGCTTGATCGATTCGACGATGAACTCCGAGCCGAAGACGTCGGGGATCTCCCCGGGCTTGATGCGAATCCCTTGCCACATCATCAGCGGGGTGCCCGGTGTGAGCAGTGCGGCCAATTCCCTGACATACACCGGTTTGTCCTCATCGGGCAGGGAATGAAACGTCCCCATGTCCAGCGCCAGATCAACGGGTTCGGCGATGCCGATTTCGGTGAGCCGGGTCGCATCGCCCTGGATGAACCGCGCGCCGGGAACTCCCTCGGCGCGGCGCCGGGCCGTGCTGATCGCCGCAGCGGCGAAGTCCACGCCGGTGGCCTGCCATCCATGACGGGCCAGATAGATCACATTGGTACCGGTGCCACATCCGACGTCGAGTGCATGGCCTGGACGAAGCGCCTCGGGACCCTCGATCGCCTTTCGCAGTTCATCCGGCGGCGGGGTGTCCCAGACCGGTCTGCCCAATCGGTAGAGGGCGTCGAACAGTACTCGTCGTGACACGGCTTCTCCTGTCTCTGCGTTGTTTTCACGATTGCGACGGTGCGCCGGGGCGCAGGCCCCGACTGCCCATGAACTCGCTCAGGTCGCCGACCTGGTCGGTGCTGCGAACCGCCACAGCGACGTAACCGTCGGGGCGCACGAGGTAGGCGGCGTCGCGGCAGACCCCTGCGGCCTCCGCGGTGCCGCTCCACGCGAAGCGGTGAAGACGAAGACCGAGTTGCTCCGTGACTGTCGTCAGTTCGGGGTGAGCATCGCCATAGACGTGCACTTGCCAGTCCAGGGAGCGCAGCGGTTCGAAGTTGTCGCCGTCGGCGGTGGTGATCCACGGCAGGCGGTCGCCACCGTGAATGAGGCCGGCTTGGCCCCGATTGAAGTTGCAGTCCCGGTAGGAGATCCGCGTCTGGGAGACGGTCATGAACATCTTCCTGCGGGCCGCGGAGAACTTCGCCAGCGTTCCGATGATCCGCGGGAGCAGATGGACGCGTGCGGCCTGGGCGGCTGCGCCGTCGTCGACGAGGAACTGGAACACGCGGTCGGTGGTTCCGATCAGAGACCGTGCGAACGGAATCCGTTCGGCCTCATAGGTATCGAGAAGAGCCGAGCCCGCGCGACCGTGCAGGACATCGGCGATCTTCCAGGACAGGTTCACCGCATCGCCGATCCCGGTGTTCATGCCCTGCCCTCCCGCCGGGCTGTGAATATGGCCGGCATCCCCGGCGATGAAAACCCGACCGCTTCTGAAGCGTTCGGCGACCCGATGCTGCACCTGATAGGTGGAGAACCAGTGGACCTCGCCGATGTGAATGCCGAGGAGGTGCTCGATGTGGGCCCGAAGGTCTTCGAAACCGATGTCCTTCTTCAGCCGGAGATCCGGCGGCACCACGCCGATGAGACGTTGGGTTCCGGTGGAGCGCACCGGAATCTTCAACGCCAGACCGGCTTTACGGAAGCCGAGGTAGATGTCCCGGCCCTCGGCGCCTGTGACGGTGGCGTCGGCGACGTAGAACAGCCCTTCCGAGGAGCCGCCAGGAAAGCCGATCCCGAGGATTTCCCGCACCCTGCTGTGCGCGCCGTCGCACCCGAGGACGTAGGCGTGGGTCGATTGCCCGGCCGTTGCACCGTCGTTGATCGTGACTTCGACGGAATCTCCCCGGTCGGCGAGCTCAGTCAACGTCGCGCCCCACTGAACGTCGACGCCCAGTTCGCCGAGTCGATCCAGGAGGAACCGCTCGTGCTCGTCCTGGGGAAAGGCGAGCATGAAGGGGTAGGGGCTGATGCCCTTGCCCATGTCGGCCATGGAGATCCGGGCGACGTCGCGGTCCCCGGCGCGGAAATGAACGGTGATCGCGACCACACCACGCTCGACGACCTCGTCGGCGAAGCCGAATTGCCGGTAGAACTCGAGGGTTCGCGCGTGGAGTCCCATCGCGCGGGATTCCCTGGTGGGCCCGTCTTTCCTGTCGATGATGCGGACCGGTATGCCTCGGCGCGCCAGACTCAGGGCCATGATCAGACCGGTGGGCCCGGCGCCCACCACCAAAACGGATTTCATCGGCACCGACTCCCCACTAGGATCAAAAATGACCAACTAGTCAGAACCATAGACCTTTTCTGACTAGTTGGTCACTTATGAGTTGCGAGGAGGGGTGCCGATGGCCGACGAAGGTCGGCGCAGCCGTGGCCCGAGCCCCCAGAAGACCGCCCAGACGAGGCAGGCGGTGGCGCAGGCGGCCCTGGGGCTGTTCATCGAGCGCGGCTACCGCGGTACCCGTGTTGGTGATGTCGCCGAGCGCGCCGGGGTGGCCAAGGGGACGGTCTACCTGCATTTCGCCGACAAGCAGGCGCTGTTCGCCGGCGTCATCGGCGAGGTGCTCGACGAGCGGGTGGCGGCGCTGCGGGCGGCGCAACCCGACGACGGCGAGTCGCTCCGGGACTTCCTGAGTCGGGTGGTCACCCCCCTGCTGGCGACCGTGGAGGGCTCACCGTGGCAGGGGCTCATCCGCCTGGTGATGACCGAGGGTCGCGAATCACCGGAAGTGGCCGCCATCTACCGGCAGCGTGTGCTCTACCCCGTCGCCGAGCAGATCCGGCACTGGGCACGCGCCGCGGCCGAACGCGGCGAGATCGACAGCGACGCATTGCAACGCGTACCGCTGCTGCTCCTCTCCCCCGCCATCCTTGCGACCATGTGGAGCGGGCTGTTCCCCGACGAGCCGATGAGTATCGCGACGACGTTCGAGACCTTCCTCGACCTCGTGTTCGGAGGACAATCGAGATCATGACCGTGGAGAACCGCATCGCATCGGCTTTCGGCCTCGACGACACCGGGTGGGCCCGTCACGCCAACCCGTGGAGCGGCTGGTCGCGCGTCATCACCACCCTGCCGCTGCTGATCGCGGCGGTCTGGAGTCGCGCATGGCTGGGTTACTGGTCGCTGGTGCCGATCGCCGTCGCGCTCTGGTGGATCTGGTTCAACCCGCGCGCCTTCGGGCCGGCCAAGGACGACCACGCCTGGATGACCAAATGCGTTCTGGGCGAGCGGCTCTGGTCCAATCGCAAGGAAGTCCCCGTCCCCGAGCGCCATCGCACGATCCCTAACATCCTCAACATCGCGTCACTGACCGGATTCCCGTTCCTGATCTGGGGACTGGTCACCTTCCAGCCCTGGCCGACGGCATTGGGCGCGGCGCTGATCACCGGAGCGAAGCTCTGGTACATCGACCGGATGGCGATTCTGTACGACGACATGGTCGCCGCCGATCCGACGTTGCGGTACCGAATCCCCAGCTAGGTACGGACCGCTCGGACCGCTCCTCCGATCCCGTGCGTGCGCTACTCCCGCAGTGTGCGCAGGTGGACCGCTGCCGGCCGTTGAACTCGCACCACCGCGGCCCTGAGCGAGGCTCACGACTGTCGACTCACCAACTCACCGACAGCCCGCCCAACGTCGGAGGCCAGTGTCTCCGCCGTGAACGCGGGCGCTAGTGCGCCGCCCCAACGCCCAACGTCGACGGCGCCGTGCGCCAGCGCCCAGGCGAGCATGGCCTTGCCGGCGGCTTCGTCGTCCGACAGGGCGGGGTTGGCCTTTCGAATCGCCCCCACCAGCCTGCCGAACGACGCTAACGCGGCATCACGCAGGGCTTCCCCCTCCGCACCGCCGACCTCGGCCGGCAGCGTTTTGAACATCAACTCGTAGTGGGTCTGGTGCGCCATCGCGAAGAGCACGTACTGCTTGACCATCTCTTCAAGTTTTCTCCGGGCCGAACCGCGCCGTCCCAGGACATCCACCTGCACCCGCGTCAGCGCATCGAAGCCGTCGCGGGCCACCGCGGCGAGCAGCGCGTCTTTATCGGCGAAGTGGTGGTAGGACGCGGAGGCGGTTACGCCGGCTCTTCGCGCCACGGCGCGCAACGTCACTTCGTCGACGGTGGATTCAGCCACGAGTTCAAGCGCCGCGCCGATGAGGGCCTGGCGGAGGCTTCCGTGATGCTGCCCAACGGCTCGTCCCACGCCACGAGATTGACAGTGTTCAACAGCGCAGTCAAGATGAACATTGTTCAACAATCGAGGGAGTCAGTTATGCGAAGCCACGCGAGTTCCCAGTTGACCGTCAACGGCCGACCCGTCGCGGTGCACGCCATGTTGTGCGGATCGGTGACAGTCAAGCGTTCCCACGCAGTGTGCTGCGTTCCGGAGAGAACCCCTGCGCAACTGCGCTTCCTGACGATCCTGGCCGATCGGAAGTTCGCGGATCCCATGCCCATCTGGTGCTACGCCATCGACCATCCCGAGGGGCTGTTCGTCGTCGACGCCGGCGCCTCACCGTCATACAACGACCCCACCTCCTGGGAGCCCGACGCCCGGACCGGTGCAGTGATCCGCTCCTTCATCAAACTCGACGTGGCCGACGGTCAGACGCTCCCCGACCAGCTCCACCGCGCCGGCCTCAGGCCGGACAGCGTGCGGGCCATCGTGTTGACCCACCAACACATCGACCACACTGGCACCGTGCCGGCTTTTCCGGCTGCCGACGTCTGGACGACCCGGGCCGAGGATGCCGCAGCGAACCGTATCGGCGCGCTGCATTGGCGATGGCGGGACGCCGCGACAACAATCCGCTACGTCGACGCCGAGGGGAACCACGCGAATCCCGTTGCCGCCGTGGACCTGACGAGCGACGGTACCCTCACCGCGATTCACACCCCCGGGCATACGCCGGGGTCGGTTACCGTGCGGTTGCGCACCGATCAGGGCGACGTCTGGTTCACCGGTGACACCTCGTTCACCGCTTCTGGCATGGACCCCGCCGCGCCGACAGCCGGGATCCACTCCGACATGCGCCAAGTTCGGCTACTCCAAACCCGCCTGCAGAACGCAGGCCTGCTTCTCCCGTCGCACGACCCGACGGTCCCCGATCGACTCGAGGCTGCGTTCCGATGAGAGTGTCCGCAAGGTTTGAGCAAGACCCGCAACGGCGACTGGCGGCAAGCACCACCTTCCGAGGGGGCGGAGCTACCGGGCGAGCAGCCGGTAATCGATCCCCAGGGATAGGTAAGTGCGCTCAGCCCGAAGGTCGAGCGACAGCAATTGGTGGCCGAAGCGGTGGGCGGTGAGCCCGACGAGGGCGTCGTATGTGCTGCCGCCCATCACCCCGGTGCTCGCGACGGCTGTCGGCAATGACTCATAAAGCTCGGCAGCCGGGGCGATGATGCGACCGCCCCATTGCCGTGCCAGGTATTCGGCCACCGTCTGGGCGTCCATCCGGAACGGTTCGGGCATCCGAGTCAGTACCGCATAGGTCTCCGTCACCACATGGGCGGGAAGGACCGCCTCGGGCGTCACGGCACGCAGAGCCGCCTCATGCGCCTCATGCCAGGGGGCGAAGGCTGCGATGACGATGCTCGTGTCGAGCGCCGTCACCGGCGTGTGGCTTCGACCGCATCCCGGACTTGCTCGGCTGTGAGGACGGGAAGATCCACCTCCGCGACCGCGACCAGGGCGCCGCCTTGATCAACGAGCCGCACAGGTGTCGTCGCCGGCGAAATCTCGAGGTGGCCTTCGACCTCTGTCAAGACGATCCGACTACCGGGGCGGAGTCCGAGGCGCTCGCGGACTTCCTTGGGAACGACCACCCGGCCGCCTGAATCGATGGTTCCTAGCATGGTTTGACCATACCATCAGCCGTCTGAACTGTATGTTCTTGGCGGAAGCAAGGGAAAAGCCATGGTCAACGCCCGGCCCCCAACTCCGCTACCGCGGCACGCCCTGAGTGGCTTCTCGGTTCACTCCGTTCCCACATCCAGCCCCGGCGCCGGGGCACCGAGGGCCGCCGCCTGGGCCAGCGTCACCTCGGGCATGAGCCGCGCCAGCAGGGGAACCCGGTCGCCGTAGGCGCGTCCGCGCAAGACCCGCTCACCCCGCAGGGTGACGCAGTACACGGTTCCCCACTCCAGGACGTCTCCGCCGCCCGGACGGCCGCTGTTGCGGGCTTCGACGAACACCGTGCCGTCACGCTCAGCCCACGAGGCGATGTCGAAACGAAACTCCGAAACCCCGGCCAGATACGTCGTCATGTACGCCCGGACCTGGTTGCGGTGCAGCGGGGCCGTCATACCCGGATGCAGCACTGTGCCGTCGTCGGGATCGAAGAGGTCCTCGTACTTGTCCGGATCGGGCGCCCGGCCGAAGTCCGCGAATCTTTCGAGGAAGCGCTGGACGTCATCGCTCATGAGGGCATCGTCCTCCAGAGTCATGCCCATGGGAAGAGGAGCAGCGCGGCGACAATAGCTTCGATGCCGAGTGCCTTCGGTACCCAAGGATCGGCGCCCAGCCGCTGCGGGCAAGCACCGGATCCGGGGTGATCCGCAACACCAGCTGGACCAGCGGCCCGATCCCGAAGGCATACAACACCGTTCCGATCCCCACGCTGCCGCCCAGAAGCCAGCCGCCCGTAAGCACACTGGCCTCGATCGTGGTGCGCACCAGGCGCACCGACAGTCCGCTGCGCGCAACAAGACCCGTCATCAATCCATCCCGCGGGCCGGGCCCGAAGCCGGCCCCGACATACATCACCGTGGCCACCGCATTGAGCAGGACCGCGCCCACCATCAGCGCCACGCGCGCCGGAAGAGTTTGCGGCGCGGACAACACGGCCAGTGCGGCGTCGACGGCGACGGCGATGACGAGGACGTTGGCAACGGTGCCGACGCCGGGCCTGTTGCGCAACGGGATCCATGCCAGCAGGACCACCACCCCGACGACCGCCGAGGCCACCCCTATCGTCATCGCGGTGTGCCGGGACAGACCCTGATGGAAGACGTCCCACGGGTCGAGGCCGAGTTCGGCCCGGACCATCATCGCCATCGAGAGCCCATAGAGACTCAACCCGGTCAGCAGCGCGGCCGCCCGGGCGGTCACCGGTGGTCGGAGTAGCGCACGCGGATCGCGTCGAGGTCGCGGCGCAGCCGCCGCACGTCGGCGTCGGCGTCACCCCAACCGGTCGACGGCGGGTTCCACGGACCGTTGCGCAGTTCGGGCGGCGCGGTCAGCCGCGCGGCCAGTCGGGAAAACCAGGAGTTCATACCAGCCATGTTTCCGACACAGTGGCTTGCACTTCAATAGCCAGTCAGGCAATACTGGCATCCTAATGACCGCAACATTGCCGACAAGAGCGCTGGATTCCGAGTTGGTGGCCCGCGAGCTCGGCAACTGGCGGACGTCCAGCCGAAGTGGTCCGACTTATCAAGGCCTGGCCGACGGGCTGCGGATGCTCATCGTCGACGGCCGGCTACCGGTCGGCTCCCGGCTGCCCAGCGAACGCGCCCTCGCCGACACCCTGCGCGTCTCGCGCACCACCGTCACCGCCGCCTACACCGAATTGCGCTACGCCGGCTACCTGTACGCCCGCCGCGGTGCGCGCAGCACCATCGCCCTTCCCCACGCCCCCGCGCCGGCGGCCGACGATGCCGTGGCCACCATCAACCTCGCCGCCGCCGCACTCGCCGCGCCCGCCAGTGCCGTCCAGGAGGCCTTCGCCGAAGCGGCCCGGCAGTCGGCCGGCTACCTGCAGCAGTTCGGGCACGATATGAAGGGGCTCAGCGCCCTTCGGGCCGCTATCGCCGAACGCTATTGCGCCCGAGGGCTTCCCACCACCGCCGAACAGGTCATGGTCACCAGCGGCGCGCAGCACGCCATCGCGCTGATCGTAGCGACCTACGTACAGCCCGGCGATCGGGTGCTTGTCGAGCAGCCCACGTACCACGGCGCGCTCACGGCGATCGCGACGGCAGGTGCCCGCGCGGTAGCGGTTCCGGTGACCAAAGACGGATGGGATATCGAGGCGCTGCACACCGCGGTGCGGCAGGTGGCACCCACGCTGGCCTACCTGGTACCCGACAACCACAACCCCACCGGCATGTCGATGCCTGTGGCAGACCGTATCCGGTTGTGCGACATCATCTCCGAGACACGTACCCGCACCGTCATCGACGAGACCCTGACCGACGTGTGGCTCGACGAACCGGTGCCGGCACCGGTGGCGGCGTCGATGGCCGCGCGGACCGATCTGCTCATCACGGTGGGCTCCATGTCGAAGACGTTCTGGGGCGGCATGCGCATCGGCTGGATCAGGGCCGAACCCAGCGTGCTGGCCACCATCCGCGCCATCCGGCCGTCGATCGACCTGGGCACGTCGGTGATCGAACAACTCGCTGCCGCCTGGCTTCTCACCGAACGCTCCGACGACGTGCTGCCGGAACGGCGGGAGATCCTGCGGGCCCGGCGGGCCCTGCTGATCGACCTACTCGACCGCCGGCTGCCGGAGTGGCGGCCGCTGCCCGGCACCGGCGGAATGTCACTCTGGGTGCAACTGCCCGCACCGATCAGTTCGGCCATGTGCGCCGCGGCGTCCCGCCTCGGGGTGGAGTTGCCCCCGGGTCCCCGCTTCGGAGTCGACGGCACCCTGGAGCGATTCGTCCGAATCCCGTACGTGTTGCCCGAGGACCAGCTCACCGAGGCGGTGGAACTCATCGCGCGGGCCTGGCACAGCGTCACGGGCTCGGCCACCCCGCAGACCACCGCCGTGGTGATCTGAGCCCCGGGACGGGTGTCCATGGGCCGGAGTCGCTACGGGCTGCCGGTGCGTTCCCGATGCGTGCAGCCGGGCCGGCAGCACGGCGGGCGCTTGCCTTCCTCGAGTTCTTCGTGTGTCCGGGATCTCACCGCGGAGACCCGAGTACATGACCGTGCGGTCATGTACTCTTGACCGATGGCACTCCACATGGAATCCCGGGGGTCTGGCCCCTCACTGGTGCTGTTGCACGCCAACGGCGGCGATCATCGCGACTTCGCGGCCGTCATACCGGCTCTGGTCGAATCGGGCTGGCGCGTGACCACCCTCGACTGGCCTGGACATGGCCGGACGCCCCGATCGGGTCCGGAGACCGCCGTCGGCTTCGGGGAGCTTCTGACGAAGACGCTCGACGAACTCGGCGGCGAGCATGTGCTGCTGGGCAATTCGGTTGGCGGATTCGCCGCGCTCTACGCCGCGGCGCACCGCCCCGAGCGGGTCGCGGGTCTGGTCCTCGTCTCCCCCGGCGGCTTCTCACCACGGTGGATAGGAACGACGCTGGCCTGTCGCACACTCGGGTCGCGAAGGCTCGCGCCCGCCGTGTACCGGAATCTTCCGCCCCTCTACCTCCGGGACCGCAATGCCGGTGTCACCGCCGCGATCGAGCGCGCGGAAGAGGCCTCCCACTCCCCCGAACGAGCCGAGGTCTACGGAAGCCTGTGGCGCAGTTTCACCGACCCCGGGCACGACGGCCGCCGTCTCGCGGCGGAGGTCCGCTGCCCCACCCTGCTGGCGTGGGGAACCCGCGACCCGATCCTGCCCTGGCAACTCGACGGCCGCCGCGCCCGCGCCGCACTGCCAGAGGCACAAACGATCACGTTCCGGCGCGCCGGGCACCAGCCGTTCATCGAACGGCCTGACGAATTCCTCGCGGGCACAGCGCCCTTTCTGGCAGGACTGCGCACCGCGGTCGCCCCGTGAGCGACGCCCCGGCACGGCGGCGCGGGCCCGGCAGCAGGGCCGACGAGCACCACCCCACCCGCCTCGAACTGTTGTGCGCCGCAATCGAACTCGCCGAACGCGACGGCCTACGCTCGCTGTCGGTCGCGGAGATCACGGCGACGGCCGGGCACGCCAAGGGCACGTTCTACATCCACTTCGCCGACCGCACCGCCCTGCTGGTGGCACTGCACCGCTGGTTTCACGACACGGTGTTCGGCCGTGTCGTCGACAGCACAGCAGGAGACGAACCCGGAGCCGAACGCGCGCGACGGCGCCTGATCGCGTTCCTCGACGCCTGCCGCGAGCTACCGGGAGTCCGCGCACTTCTGCTCGACGCCCGGACCGAACCCGCCATCGCCACCGAAGTCGACCGCCGCAACCGGCAGGCCACCGCGATTATCGCTACCGACCTCACCGAAACCGGGCATCCCCGGGAGACGGCGCGCATCCTCGTCCTCGCCGCCGCGGACGTCGCGGCACGCGAATCCACCCACGGCCGAAAGCTTCCCGCCGCCAGGCAGGCGCTCCTGGACCTCGTCTAAGTGCAGCAGTTGGGGTCGAGCGCCGCGCACAGCGCCTGCAGCGCCTCGGGGCGAACCCGATGGAAGACGTTCATCCCCCGCCGCTCGGACAGCACCAGGCCGGCCTTGCGGAGTTGGGTCAGGTGATGACTGACGGTTGACTCGGTCAGACCAAGCACGGTCGCCAACTGGCCGGAGACCTCCTCCCCATCCGGGGAACTGAACAGATGGGAGATGATCTTCACCCGCGCCGGATCGGCCAGCGCCTTGAGTCGCACGGCGATGTGCAGGGCGTCGTCGTCGCTCATCGGGCCGGACGCCATCGGCGCGCAGCACACCGGGGCGGTGGTGTCGATGACCGGCAACGCTTTGGGCATGAGCCAAGACTGCCAGACATATTGACATATATCAAAGAGGTGGGCATGCTGATCTAGTTCGATATATGTCTGAAGACTCAGGAGGGGTCACCGTGTCCCGGATGCAACTCGCGCTCAACGTCGACGACCTCGACACCGCAATCACGTTCTACTCCAAGCTGTTCGGCACCGAGCCGGCGAAGGTCAAGCCCGGTTACGCCAACTTCGCGATCGCCGATCCCCCACTCAAGCTGGTCCTGCTGGAGAACCCGGGGCAGGGCGGCACCCTCAACCACCTCGGCGTGGAAGTGGAATCCTCCGACGTCGTGCACTCCGAGATCGCCCGCCTGACCGAACAGGGCATGTTCACCGAGGAGGAGATCGGCACCACCTGCTGCTTCGCCACCCAGGACAAGGTGTGGGTCACCGGCCCCGGCGGCGAACGCTGGGAGGTCTACACCGTGCTGGCCGATTCGGAGACCTTCTTCGGAACGATCACCGTCGAGCCGGCCGCCAGCACCCCGGGCGGGTGTTGCGGAGCGTGACCCAGATCGAAAGCGATATCGCCGCACGGCTTTCCACGCTGGACCGGCTGTTGCCGGTCTGGATCGGCGCCACGATGGCGGTGGGGCTGCTGCTGGGTCGGCTCGTCCCCGGCATCGGAGACGCGATCAGCGCCGTCCAGGTCGACGGCATCTCCCTGCCGATCGCCGTGGGCCTGCTGGTGATGATGTACCCGGTGCTTGCGAAGGTCCGCTACGACCGCCTGGACACCGTCACCCGCGATCGCAAACTGCTCGCCGCCGCACTGTTCCTTGTGTGGATCGTCGGTCCGGCGCTGATGTTCACCCTGGCGTGGGTGTTCCTGCCCGACCTTCCCGAATACCGCACGGGCATCATCATCGTCGGCCTGGCGCCCTGCATCGCGATGGTGATCATCTGGAACGACCTCGCCCGTGGTGACCGGGAGGCCGCCGCCGTGCTGGTGGCGATCAACTCCGTGATCCAGGTGTTGTTCTTCGCGGCGTTGAGTTGGTTCTATCTGTCCGTCCTGCCCGGCTGGCTGGGCATGAACCAGACCACGATCGACACCTCCACGTGGCAGATCGCCAAGTCGGTGCTGATCTTCCTCGGCATTCCCTTGGTGGCGGGGTACCTGACGCGCAAGTACGGCGAAAAGGCCCGTGGCCGGCAGTGGTACGAGTCGGTCTTCCTGCCGAGGATCGGGCCGTGGGCGCTCTACGGACTGCTCTTCACCATCGTCATCCTCTTCGCCCTGCAGGGTGATCAGATCACCTCCCGGCCGCTGGACGTGATGCGCATCGCGCTACCGCTGTTGGCGTACTTCGCGATCATGTGGACGAGCGGATACCTGGTGGGCGCCGCCCTCAAACTGGGCTATCCGCGAACGGCCACACTGGCGTTCACCTCGGCGGGCAACAACTTCGAACTGGCCATCGCGGTGGCGATCGCCACCTACGGCGCCACCTCCGGGCAGGCGCTGGCCGGGGTGGTCGGCCCGTTGATCGAGGTCCCGGTCCTCGTCGGCCTGGTGTACGTCGCGTTGGCGTTGCGCCGGGTCTTCTTTCCCGACCCCACCGGAAGGACCTCGGAATGAAGCCCAGTGTGCTGTTCGTCTGCGTACACAACGCCGGTCGCTCCCAGATGGCGGCCGGCCTGCTTCAGGACCTGGCCGGCGACCGCATCGAGGTCCGTTCGGCCGGCACCGCGCCCCGGGAGCAGATCACCATGGGATGCGGGGACACCTGTCCGTACTTTCCCGGCGTCTCCTATCGCGACTGGAAACTCGACGATCCCGCCGGGCAGCCCATCGAAGTGGTCCGCCGCATCCGCGACGAGATCGCGCAGCGAGTCAAGGATCTCGTCGACGAGCTCGCCCCGGCATGAGAACCGCAGTCAACACAGAAGCGCCGTCGGTGTGGACCAGTGCGGACTTCCCCGACGAAGCGGAATGGTCCTTCGACCTCTCCCCCGACCAGCGGGCCGCCCTCGTCGCCTACGCCCGCGGCGGAACCGGCGACGAACTGGAGGCCCGATTCGATTCCGCCGCATGGGCCGAACTGTTGAGCACCGGCGCCGGCTTCGTCCGGATCCGGCACTTCCCCATCGAAGTACTGAGCGCAGCGGAGATCGAACGGGCCTACCTCGGCCTCGGCCGCCTGCTCGGCGAACCGGTCGGCCAGGACCGCGATGCCAGCATCATCACCCACATCCGCGACGAGCGACTTCCCGCCGCACCCGGAATCCGCAAGTACCGCACCAATCTTCGGCAGGACTTCCATAGCGACGGATCGGACCTCGTCGGCCTGCTGTGCCTGCGCCCGGCCCGATCCGGTGGGGAGTCCAAGATCGTCAGCGCCCATGCGGTGTACAACGAGATGCTGCGCCGCGCACCCGATCTGCTCGAGGTCATGTACCAGCCGATGCCGTGGGACCGCAACGACGAGCAGAGCGCCGGAGAGCCGCCATACTTCGAACTGCCGCCGATCATCGACATCAACGGGGTGCCGCGACTGTTCTTCATCGCCTGGTATATCCGCGACTCACAACGCCATACCGACGCCCCGCGTCTCACCGAGGCACAGCGAGCGGCCCTGGACCTCGCCGAAGCCATCGCCAACGATCCGGCGTTCCACATCGAGATGACGTTCGAGCCCGGCGACGTTCAGCTTCTCAACAACACCACCGTGCTGCACTCCCGTGAGGCTTACACCGACGACGACGATCCGGCCCACCGCCGGCACCTCCTCCGTTTGTGGCTGAAGACGCCGACCGTCACTACGCACGAGCTCCTGCGCGGCGGGGTGCCACGCCAGAACGCTTAGCTCCCAGGGGTTTCCAAAAGCCGCTTGGGGTGCATGCCATCGACCTGGCCGATAAAGGGCGGATGGATGCTGTAGCCGAGCATCCGGCGAATATCTTCTGACACCGCCCGCACGGTGTCCCGGGTCATCGACAGGGTGAACGCCTCCTGCGGCCGCACCCAGGGTTCGCAGTACTGGGCGGTCACCGCCAACCGCGGACGGTCCGATCGGTTCGCCCCGCCGCCATGCCACAGCGTGCCCAGCAAGAACACACACGACCCGGCCGGCATGACCACCGGTCGCCGGTCGGCGGGGTCGGGCGCCTCTTCGCCCCACAGGTGGCTGCCGGGGATGACGTCGGTGGCGCCGTTGTCGGCGGTGAAGTCGTCGATGGCCCAGATCGTGGCTGCGCCCAATGCCTTTCGCGGCCGCGGCAGCGGGTAGAAGGCGTCGTCGGTGTGCAGCATCTGGGCCTGCTCGCCGGGCAGGATGTTGATCACCTGCAACATCGACAGCAGGTAGTTGGGCAGAAGCAGCCGGTCCAGCAGGGCCAGCACCCGGGGATGGTCGGCGATCAGATCGCAGGCACGGGTCTTGTTCAGCACGCTGTAGATGCGTTGCGTCGCATGACCCTCGAAAGGGTTGCGGCCGTGTCGATCCAGCAGCGGCCCCACGGCCGTCCTGATCTCGGCGATCTGCCCGGCGCTGAGCAGATCCGGCAGGATGACGTAGCCGTCGCGCTGCACCGCCGCCAGATCAGCATCGGCGACAACGGGATCCACGCTCTGACCGGAACTCGCGGTCCGGGGATAAGTGCCGGCGAGATCGGCGCTGAGCATATCGGCGAACAACTTCTTCTCGACGCTCACTGGACCTCCCGGGAACGGAATGGCTGGTTGCCGTAGCGGTCGAGATGGACGACCTCGCCGATCGGCGGACGCTGTGTCGGCCCGTAGCGGCCCTTGGCCCAGCCGATCGGGATGATGCACACCGGCACGATGGTGCGGGGCAGCCCGAGGATGCGCCGCGCCGAGGGCACCCACCAGATCGGCAAGGTCTGCAGGGATGCGCCGAGCCCGACGGCACGGCAGGCCAGCAACAGGTTTTGCACGGCCGGATAGACCGATCCGTAGAAGGAGGATACCGAGATCTGCGGATGCCCGACGGGCCGGTGATTGGTGTTGCGCCGATAGCACGGGATCACGAAGACAGGGAGTTCCTCGAAATGGTCGGCCTGCCACTGGCCGGGCCGGATCGCGCGGAGCTCCTGCTCGTCACCGCGCGCCCGGCGCTCGACGATGGGGTTGAACAACCGGTAGAGCCGCCGGTAGAGCTTGGCCAGTTTCGCCTTCTGCTCGGGGCTTTGCACCACCAGGTAGCTCCAGTCCTGGCTGTTGGAGCTCGTCGGCGCCTTCAGCGAGAGTTCGAGCAGCGGCAGCAGCACCTCGAGGGACACCGGTTCGAGGTGCAGGCGACGCACGGCGCGCTGGGTGCGCATCGCCTCGTCCATCGGCATCCCGAGCCGGGCCAGGGCCTCAGCCGGTGCGGGAGGGACGAACGGCGCGGACTCGTCGGTCACACACCGATCGTAGATACCAGTGTCGGCACGAGGGAGCCGAACTTCGGCCTCCACGCTCGGCTTCTTCGCGCGAGGCTACGTTCACGAGGAGACGCTTCTGCGCTCGATCTGCGGAATGCCCGGCTTGGGTTCGTTGATACCCCAACTCCAGATCACCTCGGGCCGGATCCGGAACCGCTGACCGCCGCCGTCTTCCTCGATGCTCGCCGCGCCGCGGACTTTGACGCCCCGTGGGGTCCAGGGCTCCCGCGACGCGAGATCGTCGATGACGACCGTGGCGCGGGGGTTGGCCTGAATATTGCGGTAACGAACGGTCTTGGTGATGTCGAAACCTGCGGTCACGATGTCGTCGCCGTCGACGGAGAAGGCGACCGCTGCGACGTTGGGCAGGCCGGTCGGCGATGCGGAGGCGAAGCGCATCAGCGGTTGCTCGCTGAGGTATGCCAGTTCCCGCTCGGTGAACGCTCCCACGATCGATCCCTTCCGCCGAGAATAGGTACGCACTCGAAGTAACTTCCCCCAAGGTTTACTGAACATTCCAATCGGCGCAAGAACGCACCAAAAGGTGCGCGTCCGCATCGGGAGGCATGGCCGTCCACAGCCGCGCGGCCCAACCGGAGATCGAGCGCATCCGTCGACACGCCGCCGCCCAGAAGTAGCCGACGCCTCGCCGATCAGGTTGCCCACGTGGTGATTTCACTCACCGCCCGACGCCCGGTCGGCGGCTGGGGGCTGTCCTCCGCGGGGGGCAACCCAAGCCGGATCAGCGCCTGCGGATGTGCCGCACCGTCGAACACCTCGCAGGCCAGTCCCAAACGACTGCGCATGTCGTTCAACGGTTCGGTGAGTGGACAGCTGGCCAGACCCAACGCGGTAGCCGTCAACGTGATGTGGCTGAGCGCCTCGCCGGCCCGCAGTCGCATGTCGTCGTTGTCCTCGGGGGTGCCGAGAACCAGCAGAACCGCGTCGTCGTCCGACTCTGCGCCGGCCTCGGGAAAGCGCAGCGCGACACTACCGTCGTCATGCCGAACCCACCGCGATCGGGGAACGACGGCCAATTCGACGCCCAGTCGCGCAGCGCGGATATACATCAACTCCAGGGTGGCCGGCGGGATCGGGCCTGCCGGGTAGCGGCGTCGCTCCGCCCGGCGTCGGGCAATGGCATCCGCCAGTTCGAGTTGCCCGGCTTCGGGCTGCTGCTCCACGACCTCCAGGATCGCCAGATGGCTGTCGTCCCCGCCGTCGGGTAAGCGCAGCACCCGCGGAGACCAGCCCGCGGCGCCCAGCGCGACGACGCAGTGGTCCAGAAGCGCTCCACAACTGAGCAGCACATCGCGCCGATCCGTCGGCGATTCACCGGCTTCCCGGCGCCAATCGGCATACAGATGCACCGCGGTGCCGTCGACCCGCCACCGCCACGGCTGCAGATTGCCCGCCGACGGGGCACGGGCCGCGACGTCGAGCACGCTCTCCAGCGTTGCCCGGTCCGGGAATGCGGTCGCCAGCGTCCTCACCTCCGTCGTTGCGGTGCAACCCGATTATGCATCGACGGGGCCCCGCTCAGAAGTAGCGCGGGAACCGGCTCCAGTCCGGATCGCGCTTCTCCAGGAACGAGTCCCGGCCCTCGACGGCCTCGTCGGTCATGTACGCCAGGCGGGTGGCCTCGCCGGCGAAGATCTGCTGACCGACCAGCCCGTCGTCGAGCAGGTTGAAGGCGAACTTCAACATCCGTTGAGCCTGAGGCGATTTCCCGTTGATGGCGGCCGCCCAGTCCAGGGCGACGGTTTCCAGGTCGGCATGGTCGACCACCCGGTTGACCGCGCCCATCCGGTGCATCTCCTCGGCGGTGTAGGTCTCGCCGAGGAAGAAGATCTCGCGGGCGAACTTCTGCCCGACCTGGCGGGCGAGGTACGCGCTGCCGTAGCCGCCGTCGAAGCTGCCGACGTCGGCGTCGGTCTGCTTGAAGCGGGCATGCTCACGGCTGGCCAGGGTGAGGTCACAGACCACGTGCAGGCTGTGCCCGCCCCCGGCCGCCCACCCGTTGACCAGACAGATGACCGGTTTGGGCATGAACCGGATCAGCCGCTGGACCTCGAGGATGTGCAACCTGCCGGCGCGGGCCGCATCGACGGTGTCCGCGGTCTCCCCCGCGGCGTACTGGTACCCGGTGCGTCCACGGATCCGCTGATCGCCCCCGGAACAGAACGCCCAGCCGCCGTCCTTCGGGGAGGGGCCGTTGCCGGTCAACAGGACCACGCCGACGTCCGGTGACATCCGGGCATGGTCGAGGGCGCGGTAGAGCTCGTCGACGGTGTGCGGCCGGAAGGCGTTACGCACCTCCGGCCGGTTGAAGGCGACCCGCACCGTCGGATGCGCGACGCCGTCGGCGACGTTCCGGTGATAGGTGATGTCGGTCAGGTCCTCGAATCCCTCGACCGGACGCCACAATGACGGATCAAACGGATTGTCGCCCATGGGCGTCATGGTAGGGCGCGGCGAGATTGTCGGAGGTCGCGGATAGCCTCGCGAACAAGGGTGGATAGTTACAGGGGGATTGGATGTCCGGTGCCACACCATTCCGGGGGCTGTCCCGCGGCGTCGTCTGGTGTCTGATCGGCGGGGCGCTTTTGTTTCTGTCGTCCGTGGGCAACGGATCGTGGTCATCCGGTTTCATCGGACTCGCCCTGTTGGGCGGCGCCGGGTGGGTTCTGTATCACCGCAACCAGGCGGCCCGCCCTCTCGAACCGTGGCCCTGGCCGCCGGACTTCCGCGCGCAGGCCGAGGCGATGGCCCGTCCGATCGACCCGACGCCCAAACGCATCCTGCCGCCGGACGAGAAGTCCGCCATCGTCGCGAAGGTGGCGACGACCAGCGACGCACTTACCCGTCTCATCGCCGACAAACCGCCGGCGTGGCCGTATGCGGTCTTCACCTCTGTTCTGCTCCAGCGCCGTAACGGTGTCCAGGCCCGGCTTCGGCAATGCGTCTCCGGTTACCAACCGAAACCCGGCCTGGCGCCGCTGAGCGGACAGGCGTACTCGCAAGTGGCTTACCGGACGATGAACGAGATCGCCGACCTCGTCGCGCAGTTGGAGCAGTTCATGCTCAGCCCGGCGTTCACCGGAACCCTGGGCCGTCCCGACGAACAGAGCGGCGCCGATGCCGATGCGATCGTCAGCATCGCCCAACGCCTGATGGACTACCACCAGACGTTCCTCAGCCACGCCGAGACGTGCGTCCAGACACCCGTCCAGCCCGATGTCCGCGCGCTGGTGCAGGACATGAGCGCTTTCACGCTGTGCCCGCTGATGGGGTACGACCGGTTCATCGAGACGATGTGCGCGCGGGTCGGCGAAGCCCAGGACCTGCTGCCCTACACCACCGGCGGCGACGTCGTCGCCCTCGACGACGCGAGCCTGGCGATGTCGCTCCCGGACGGACTGACCGAGCGAATCACCGCGCAGATCAAGCGATTCAACGCAACCTGAGGCTCAGGACCGGCGGCACGCCTCAGAGCAGTAGCGGACGTTCGCCCAGTCGCGCGCCCACTTCTTGCGCCATTCGAAGGGCCGACCGCACCGCGCACAGATCTTGGGAGGGTGCCCGTTCTTGACCCGGGCCTGACGTTGTGGGCGCACAGCCATCCTCAGATCATCCAGCGGCCAGACAAGCCCGGCAAACCCGGTCCCCACTGTCCGCGGTGCCCCTATTCTCGGTTCATGACCTCGATCTTCGACCGGACCCGGACACCCGAGCAACGCCGGCAGGCGGTCTCGAACCTCTGGGACTTCCTCGTCAAGGGCGGCATCGCCGACACCACCCGGATGCCCTCGGTGGTGATCGACCAGAGCCACAAGTCGACGCTGCATCGCTATCTCCCCGTCGACGGAGTGCCCCTGCACGGCGACCCGGTTCTGCTCATCCCGCCCCTGGGCTCGCAGGCGATCTGCTTCGACCTGCGGCGCGGCTGCTCCCTCACCGAGCATCTCCTGCAGGAGGGCCGGCCGACCTACCTGGTGGACTACGGGGAGATCGGCCTGCGGGACCGCGACCTGGGAATCGAGTTCTGGGTCTCCGAGGTGGTTCCGAACGCGGTCCGGAAGGTCTCCGAGGATGCCGGCGGCAAGCCCGTGCACCTGATCGGGTGGTGCCTGGGCGGGCTGATCTCCATCCTGACCACCGCCGCCTATTCCGAGCTGCCGATCAAGTCGGTCGCCATGGTCGCCAGCCCCTTCGACCTCAGCAAGCACCCCATGGTCGCCCCCATCCGCAAGGCCGGGAAGTACACCGGCGGCCGCATCTTCGGCACCGTCCTGAAGATGCTGGGCGGCCTGCCGTCGCAGATCGTCGGACCCGCGTTCAAGGCGACCTCGCTGACGACCTACCTCAAGAAGCCCGTCACGCTGATCAAGCACCGCGACGACCGGGAGTTCCTGGCCCACGTCGAGGCGGTGGACGGGCTGATGAACAGCATGCTGGCCTATCCCGGGCGGGCCACCTTGCAGGTGTATCAGCGGCTGGTACAGCGAAACGAGTTGGCGGACGGCAAGATTCAAGGCCCCAACAAAATCGTGGACCTCGCCGACGTGCGTGTGCCCGTGATGAACATCGGCGGCACCGGCGATGTGCTGGTGCCGGTTGAGGTCGCCCACCATGTCGGGGACCTGCTGCCGAACTCCCCGGAGGTGCGACTGGAGACCGCCCCGGGCGGGCATCTCGGGGTGTTGACCGGACGGTCGGCGCCGGCGACGACGTGGGCGATGATCGACGACTTCCTGGCCAAGCAGTCCGCCTGAGCGGCTCATGGGACGTTTACAACCTGCCCTGGCCGTGACAGCCGTCTTTGCGCCGATGGCCCTGGCCGCCGGTCTGGCGGCACCTGCCCGCGCCGACGCGCAGGAGGACAAGTTCATCGCCGACATCAAGAACTCCAACTCGGTGGCGACGAACATCCCCGGCACCCCGGACCGGTGGCTGGCCGCGGGCCGGGCCTCCTGTGACCGCATCACCAGAACCTCCGCGCAGGGGGTTCCGATGCGGGCGGCCATCAACAACGAAGTCATCGCCGCGACGACGTTCAACGTCATCCCCCGGCAGGACGCCGTCGCCCTGGTGACCTACGCGGTTCTGGACCTGTGCCCCCAGTTGATCCCTGCCCGCACCAACGGCGACGGCGGTAACTGACGGACGGCGGACCTTAATGGTTTTCTGGCAAAACTTTTTAGCGACGCGTTAGCTCCAGAGACCATCGGCCTTAATTTCCGGCGTTACCGTTGGCGACATGTTGATCGACGTTCGGTGGCTCCAGTTCATGCTCAAGCGGTCAGGCCGCAAGTAGTCCCCTGCTTTTCCTGGTTCCTCACAGCACCGGCCCATTGTGACCGGCATCCCCGAACCGAGCCGTCCCCTTTTCGTTCCTCAACTGTTACCGACGACCTCGCCCAGAGGCCCGTTTGTGTCGGTGCCCATTCCTAGCGTTGTCGGCGTATCCCAACCCGCACCGGAGCCCGACCACCGCAAGGAGGACCACCCATGTCCACTACGGCGCACACCGGCATCGCCGACTATCAGGACAGCTTCGACGCCTACTGCAGCCGCCACCGCGTCGCGCCGGAATCGGCGCTGGCCGAACTGGTCACGATGGCGCTGGGTCTGCCCGCCGACATCCAGGACTACCTGCGCGAGCAGAAGGACGTTCGGCGGGCGGTCGCCTGACCCGCAGCCGGCTAGCGGAGGCGGGGCATGAAAATCCGCTCCTCTGAACGGATTTCACCCGTCGCCTGAAAGATGACGCGCCGGGCGATTTCGACCGCGTGGTCGGCGAACCGCTCGTAGTAGCGGCCGAGCAGCGTCACGTCCACCGCCGCAGCCGTCCCGTGCTTCCATTCGCGTTCCATCAACACCGTGAACAAGTGCCGGTGCAGGTCGTCCATCGCGTCGTCGGCTTCCCGGATGTAGCGGGCCCTGCCGAGGTCATGCGATGAGATGACCTGACGTGCGCTGTCTCCGAGGTCGACAGCGATGCGGCCCATCTCGGCGAAGTAGCCGATCACCTCTTCGGGCAGCGCGTGCCGCGGATGGCGGCGACGGGCGATCTTGGCGACGTGCAGGGCCAGCGCGCCCATACGCTCCAGATCGGCGACGATCTGGATGGAGCTGACGATCTCCCTCAGATCTCTGGCGACCGGCGCCCGCAGCGCCAGCAGCAGGACGCCGGCCTCCTCCGCGTCGGCGCCGGCGGTCGTGAGGTTCTCGTGCTGACCGATCACCTGCTCGGCGAGGACGAGATCGGCCTGCAGCAAGGCGCGCGTCGCCTGCTCCATCGACGAGGATGCCAGCTGGCACAACCCGGCCAACTGGGCGGTCAAGGCATCAAGTTGGACGCCGTAGGCGGTCCGCATGCCCAGAGGCTATGAGACGTAAACCACACCAACTCCGCACGACGCTGAACGGCGGGTGAATGTTTGCCGACTTGATCGGCGCCTGCTGGGGCTACGCTGCCGGTGTGAACCTCGAGAAAGTGGTTTTCGGTTTCTTCGTGCTGCTGGCGGCGACGCTGAACTTCGGTTTCTTCGTCGGCGACATCAGCGACCCGGAGGTCCACAACTCCTGGGAGCTGTTCCTGGCGCTCATCGTCGCACTGATCACGACAATCCTGAAGTTCGGCGACAGCACCCAGCTTGGCGCCGTACATCTGGCCACCAGCCTGGTTGCCTTGCTGCAACTCGCCGCCGCGGCCGGAACCTGGGTCTGGGCCACCCAGGTGTCGGCTGCCGGACTGAACGGCCACGCAACAGCGAGCGTGGTGTCGCTGTCGGGCGGCGCGCTGCTGGCCAACCTGGTGTCCGTCACGCTGCTGGTGGTCGAGACCGCGACCTTCCGCCGCCGGTAGATCCTTCCCTATGTCGAACCCGCAGCACAGGTTCCACCTCTGGGGCCGCCGCCGGGTGAGCACACCGCACGCGGTGGTCGACATCCCGACGTCGGTGCCGACCACCGAAGTGATCTTTCTGATCATGCGGCGCATGCGGATCCCGCTCATCGTCGTGATCGCGACATTCAGTTTGTGCACGGCCGGGATGTTGTTCATGCCCGGAGTCGACCCCCAGGGAAATCCGCACCGTCTCAACATCTTCGACGCGTTCTATCAGATGACCATCACCTTGACGACGGTCGGCTTCACCGAGGCGCCGTATCCCTTCAGCTATCCGCAGCGGATGTGGATGGCGATGTCGATCTTCCTGCTCGTCATCAGCTGGGCCTACGCGATAGCGGTCTTCTTCGCGCTCGTGCAGAGTGCCCCGTTTCAGGCAGCGGTCGACGCGCAGCAGTTCCGCCGGCAGGTCCGGCGGCTGGTCGAGCCCTTCGTCATCGTCGCCGGCTACGGGGCTGCCGGCCGGATCGTCGGGGCAGACCTCGACGAGCACTACCGCCGGTTCGTCGTCATCGACAAGCGCGAGGATCGCGTGCAGTCGGTGGTGACCGAACAACTCGCCTTCGACGTCCCCGCGGTCCAGGGCGACTGCGCCACACCGGCGGTGCTCGGGATGGCCGGCCTCGGGCATCGCGAATGCGAAGGCGTGCTGGCGCTGACCAACGACGACGACGCCAACCTCGCGGTGGTGATGACCGCTGCTCTGCTGCGGCCAGACCTGCCGGTGCTCGGACGCTGCGCCGCGAAACGCACCCGGACCCGCATGGAGCATTTCGCCCCCGACTCGGCGATCAATGCCGACGACCGGTTCGGCGACTACCTCGCCCTGTCGATCCACCACCCGGTGAACCACCAGCTGCTGCGCTGGCTGATGGACAACGAGCAGGAGCAGCTTCAGCCGGCGCGGCGGGACCTCGCCGGGCGCCGATGGGTGGTGTGCGCCGAGGGCGAGTTCGGCGACGCCGTGGTCAACGACCTGGCCGCGATCGGAATCACCGTCGAACTCGCCAACCCCGCCGGCCCCGATCCCGACGTCTCAGGATCGGTCGGCTTCGTCGCGGGCGCCGGCAACGACACCGTCAACATCGCCATGGCCGAACACGTCCGGCACACCAACCCCGACGCCTACCTGGTGGTGCGCCAGGAGACGAACGACAAGAAGGCGTTGCTCGACACCCTGCGGATCGACTCGGTCTACATCGCCACCGAGGTGATCGCCCGCGAGGTGCTCGCCCGCATTCTGACGCCGGTGTTCTGGAGCTTCGTCGAGCATGTGCTGACTCAGGACGAGGAGTGGGCAACCCGGGTACGGGACCATCTCGAACTACGCTGCGGCCGGCGCACGCCCGAACGTGAGGTCATCACGCTCTCGGCCGAGCACGCACCGGCCGTGGCGGAGTGGTTGGGCAGAGGCAAGACCCTGACTCTGCAGACCCTGATGCGACGCCCCGACGACCGGGAGGCCACCCTGCCGGTGGCCGCCCTCGTGCTCATCCGCGACGGCGAGACGACGTTCATGCCGGCCGAGGACACACCGCTGGCTCTCGGCGATCAGGTGCTGCTCGTCGGGAAGCCCAGCGGCCTGTCGCAGGTCAGCGAGATCCGCCACTATCCGGCCACCGTGGAGTATCTGGCCACCGGCCACGACGTGCCGTTGACGTGGGCATGGTCACGGCTGACCGCGCGCAGCCGCGCCACCAGGGGCTGAGAGGCGCGGAATGGCACTGGAGAAGCCGCCCGACAAGGAGAGCACTTGTGGGAACTCACCGCTTCTTCGCTCGCCGGAGTCGGTAGCTGGGCAACAGCGGATAGCCGCGAACGTGTCGTGGAGCGCTGGCAGACAGGGTGAACTGCTTGGCGTCGTGGAGTTCAGTGGCCATGGCCTGGTCGATTCTGACGGTTTCCTTGCGCGCCAGGCTCGAAAGTCGCGCCGCAACGTTGACAACGGGGCCGTAGACGTCACCGCCGCGGTACAGCACAGGCCCGAAAGCGAGGCCGGCATGGACGGGGGGCAGATCGGCATCGGCGGCGAAGACGTCGAGCAACTCAACCGCGGCCTCCGCGGCCAGTACCGGATCCTCGAACACGAAAAGAATCTCGTCGCCCAGATTCTTGATAACCCGGCCTTCGTGTCTGACCACGACGTCGAGTACGGCCGTCTCGAATCGGTCGAGCAGTCTGGCCAGTTCAGTGAGGTCGACATTGCGCGAAAGACGCGTGAAACCGGTGATGTCGACGAAACCCACTGCGGCCGAACGGGTTTGCGCGTCGTCGCCGAGGGTGTACCCGCCGGGAATCAACGCGCGTCCCACTTCAGCGGCGAGGTGACGCCGCCACGCGTGAACCGTGGTCAGTTCAAGAACCGGCAACAGCTCGCGGGTGGTCGTCAAGGCTTGACGGGCAAGCCGATTGGCCAGTTCAGGATCATCGGCCGTCAACCCGTCGGCGAGATGAGCACCGAGAACCTCCGAGATGAAACCGGTCTGCGCCGCCGCCAGACGTGACATCAGATTCCCGAGCGGTCGCGCCAAGTCGACCAATGCGTCGGCGTCGACGACGCCGGCGTCGATGAGTCCCGTTGCCTGGGCCAAGGCGGACACGTCGGCATTGGTGAAGAGGCGCTGATCGTCGTCGGCCTCCGGGAATCCGAGGGCCCGCCAGAGCCTTCGGGCTTCTTCAGGGGTGGTATGGGCCCGTTCGGCCACCTCCAGCCGGGTGTAGCGGCCCTCCCCGACCAGTAGGGCCCGGGTGATCAACTCAGCAGGGGACAGATCCGCCTCCGGGATGGCGCCCAAGTCGACGGAGTCGGTCGACTGACCGGGCTCGGAGTCCTGATCGCTCCTGCCCAGCCGGGCAAGAATCGTGGCCAGGAGCAGGTCGCTGCCGAGGCGGGCTATCTCGTTGACCCCTGCGACACCGAGCTCGACGATTCGCACGACGAAATCGGCCGAACTGCGCAATGGATCGGCCACTGAGGAAGTCCTCCGCTACTGCCGGCGGTGCGATCAGGAACCGGCCGGCCTGGTTGTTGCTGTCGGGGCAGGCAAGAGTGCGCCAGCCTAGCGCAGAGAATCAACGCGGCGGTGAACAAACGTCACCAACATCGCGGTCCTCTCCGTCAGCACACGATGATCCGGAATGCGGTGCGGCGTATGCATCTGGCCAACCCCGGCCACAGCCCCAGATCCGCATCATCCGGCATCTCGAACGACGCCGCCACGATGCCGGGTTCATCGTTGCTCCACGTCACCGGAAACCGGTTGAGAATGCGTCGCATGGCGGTGTTGCCGACGAGGGTGCGAGCGGTGAACCGCTGTACCCCGGCACAGTCGGCCGCCACGGCGACCGCATCGACCAACACGGTTCCGGCGCCCGCGCCCTGGAAAGCATCAGCGACGCTCAACGCAATCTCCGCGGTCCCCGGATCGGCGGGATCTCGCACATACCGGGCTTCGGCGACCACCGCGCCGCCCGCCGGGTCTATCAGAACCCAGGCGAAATGATCGATGAAGTCCACGTCGAAGAGCGACATGAGCATCCCCGCGCCCGGGCGCCGGCGTGACATGAACCTCCGGTAGACGGTTTCGTCCGAGAACCCCTGCTCCCCTTCGGAGATCAGGTGGACATCTGCTGCACGAGCGGGGCGAAGGAGCACCGCGCGGCCATCTCGCAGCAGCACCGCAATGGGGTCGGCAGCGGAGGCCAGATTCTTGCGGATCGCAGCGGGGTTCTCGCGAAGAAGGGACTCGGCTGCGGGTTGTGTGAACACACCTCGATTGTCCGCAGCCATCGTTCCCGGGGTCTATCCGAAATGCCTACGCCACTTGATGATTCGAGGTGATAATGCACACTCGAACGCCGCGGTGAGTCTCAGCCCACAGCCTTCGTTACAGCCTCCTTAACGGGACGTCGCGGGAAGATGTCGGGCGGCCGCGGCGTGATTCGCTGGCGGCGCCGTGGTGGGCAGGCCATCGACCCATTAGGCCCGGTACGTTCACAGGGGTGTCGTACTTTCGCCGCGTCTCCAAGACGTCGTATCGGGCGACCGAGCATGCCGGGGGCGCGTGGAACCGTTCCGAACAGCACATCGCCCCGTCCGTCGGCCTGCTGGCGCACGCCATCGAACTGGACCGGGAGGCCCGGGGTAACAGCCATCTGGTGATCGGCCGCCTCAGCTACGACATCCTCGGGACGGTGCCGGTCGAGGTCGTCGTCGACGTCGACGTGACGGTGATCCGGCCGGGGCGCACCATCGAACTGGTCGAGGCGACCATGGGGCATCAGGGCCGGACGGTGGTGCTTGTGCGGGCGTGGCTGATGAAGCGGTACGACACGACGTCGCTTCAGGGCAACGGCCTTGTCCCCATCCCCCGACCCGAGGACATGCCGGCGTGGAACATCTCGGCGCTCTGGCCGGGCGGCTTCATCGCCTCCGCCGAAGTCCGGCGCGCACCGATGGAGCCGGGGCACGCCGCGTCCTGGGTGCGGACAGCCGTGCCGCTTGTCGAGGGGGAGCCGGTGAGCCCGACGGCCCGCATGGCCGGGCTGCTCGACATCGCCAACGGGCTGGCGGTGCGCGTGGATCCGCGGGAGGCCGCATTTCCCAATCTCGATCTGACCGCGCACATCTTCGCCGAGCCGACCGGCGAATGGATCGGCTTCGACACGGCGGTCTCGATGGGAGCCACTGGAATCGGCTTGACCCACAGCACTATTCACGACCAGACCGGGCCCATCGGCGTCGTTTCGCAGATCCTGACCGTCCGGCCGGGCGCCAGCACGATCTGATGCGCGGTTAGGAGCGTCCGCCCAGCAGGGCCCGCGCCCGGAGCGCGATGAGCAGCGCCGCCCGGTTGTCAGCGGAGTCCAGCGGCAGGTCGAGAAGCTCACCGATGCGAACCAGCCGATTACGCATGGTGTGCCGGTGAACCTCGAGAGCGGCTGCGGCGCTCTCGATGTGGCCGTTGTTCTCCAGGAACGCGGCGAGGGTGGGCACCAGATCCTCACCATCCAGAGGCTTCAATGCGTCCGCGAGCACGGCGAGTTCCGCGGGTGTCTTGTCGCCGAGCAGTGTTCCGACCAGTCCGTGCCTGTCGAACCAGCGCGGCGAGCGCTCGTCTCCGGCTCTGCCGGCGGCCTTCGCCTGGTTCACCATCATCGCCATCTCGCCGAATTCGCCTGCGGGACTCACTCCCATGGCAAGATCGCGGCCCAGTTGCCGGGACAGCTTGCCATGCAGGTCGACCACCCCGTCTTCCTCGGCCGCGGGCAACACGACGACGATGTCGTCGTCCCGCGGCAACATCAGGAAGGGACACCCGGCTCGCCGCAGAACGCGTTGTACGTTCGCCTGTTCGGCCAGGCCGGCTCCGCCACCGCTGATGACCGTGGCGATCACCTGGTCGTCGGGGTCGAATCCGAAGTAGCGCAACAACGTCGGCTCATAGAGCGGTGGTGTGGCGACCAGACCTTCGGTCACGGCGACGCGGAGACGCTGCTCGGCGTCGAGGATCCGCATCGGCTTCTCCAGTTCGATGCTGATCAGGGAGACCGAGTGTGAGATAAGGAGACGTTCGGCCGCGGTCGATGGACGGTCCGCCCGGACGATGAGGTATCCGCGGGGGCTCGACGCGGCGCGCAACACCTGCACCGTGCAGAAGGCGTCACCGTCGGCCACCACGCGACTGCTGGGCTCCCGGCCTCCCCGGCGGGACTCGGCGGCGATCATGTCTGCGCCCACCGCCGCAGCCCGGTCCTGATCCGGTCCGGCACCGGCGAGCACCCGGCCTGCGGTCGACAGCGCCACCACCGACGCGTCCAGTGCCTGGGCCAGCGCGGTCACCACCGCGGGGATTCCACCCTGCAGGGTCTCGCGGGCAAGTCGTTCCTGCTCGTCGACGGTCCGCTGAATAGCTTTCACCTGATCGGCGTTGATCCGGTCGATGACCGTGCGGGTGATGGCGATGAAGGGCGTCGACGCCGGAACCTGCAGCACCGGAAGGCCCTGCGCATCGGCGGCGTCGATGATGCCCTGCGGCACCTGCTCGTAACTGATACCGGTGTCGAAGGCGAGCGCCGCGGCTTGGGCGGCCACCAATCGCCCGACGTAGTCGGCGTGGGTCCGAGCGTCGGTTCCCACGGTGATGCCGGTGGTCATCACCAGCTCACCGCCGGACAGGTACGGGCCGGGATCGGGCAGTTCGATCGCGTGGGCCCAGAGGATCTCGCGGTCCAGGTGCTGCGCGCCGGCCACGACGGTCAGGCCGAGCTTGGCCTGCCGCACCAGCCATGCGACGGTGACCGCCATCGGCCTAGAACGCTCCGCGGTTGTACCGGTAGACGGTGGCCTGCTCGAGCAGGGCGGTGAACAGCGCCACCCGCGACGCGGCGGGTCCGTCGCTGTCCTCGGGATGCCACTGCACGCCCATCACCCAGCTCCGCGGATCGCGGTGCTCCACCGCCTCGATGACGCCATCGAGGCCGCGGGCGGCGATCCTCAAGTCGGGCGCCACCTCGCCCACGGCCTGATGGTGACCGTTGCGGACGGTCAGACGCTCGGATCCCAGGATCTCGCCCAGGCGTGAATCCGGTTCCACCACAACCGTGTCGTCGAGGAACATCGGCTCGTCGCCGTGGCCGCGGTGGGGGTTGTCGGGTCCGAGGTCGGGAATCAGGGTGCCGCCGTGGGCCACATTGAGAAGCTGCGATCCGCGGCAGATGCCCAGAATCGGGCGGCCGGTGCCGACTGCGGTCTTGATGAGCGTCAGCGTCCGCTCGTCACAGGCCCGGTCGACGCCATACAGGTCCGGCACGTCTGCGTAGTAGCCGTACAGAGTGGGATCGACGTCTCCGCCACCGAGCAGCAGCACGCCGTCGACGTCATCGTCGAGGCCGGGCGCGTCGGGATCCGACACGTCGATCACCTGCAGTCCGGCCCACAACTCGACCAGCGCCGACAGTGCGGTGCGCGTGAACCTGACGACCAGCTCACGAGTCTCCTCGGTGAAGTCCGGAAAATTCAGCGGCACCACCACCGCGATTCTCGGAAGCCCTTTGGCATCAGCGGCTTCCGGCATGACGTCGGCAACGGTCACCGGCGCGACGGAGGTCATCACGTCTCTTCCTCTCCCAGGGATGGCGGAGCCAATCGATAGCTGACGGGGGTCGCCGAGAGGGTCAGCGGATTGGCGACCTGCGGCGTGGCGGTACCGGGCACCGGGACGATCGGGCCCAGTCCGAGTTGTTCGGCATAGGAGAACGCCTCTGCGAGGCTGTTGATGGGCCCGGCCGGCACACCGGCCTCGGTGAGTTCGCCATGCCAGTGGTCGGCGCCGCGGGTGCGGAAGGCCTCAGCGAGGATGCCGCACAACGCCTCCCGATTCGCCACCCGGTCAGGGTTGGACCCGAACCGCGGGTCGGTACAGATCTCCGGGAGGCCGAGTCGGTCGGCGAGCGCGGCGAATTGCTTGTCGTTGCCGACCGCCAGGGCGATCGGCCGATCGGCGGTCTCGAACGTCTCGTACGGCGTGATGCTGGGATGCCGGTTGCCCATGATTCCCGGGACCACCCCGGCGCCGAGATATCCCGAGGCCTGGTTCACCATCGACGACAGCAGCGAGGACAGCAGGTTGGTCTCGACCCGCTGGCCCTCGCCGGTGCGGTCCCGATGATGCAGGGCGGCAAGCATTCCCGACAGCGCGTGCAGGCCGGTCAGCACGTCGACGAGGGCGACGCCGACCTTCGTGGGCTCGGCGGGAGTGGCGCCGGTGACGCTCATCAGCCCGCCGACGGCCTGGACCAGCAGGTCGTAGCCCGGCAGCGCCGCTCCCCCATCCCGGCCGAAACCGGTGATGGAGCAGTAGATCAGCCCCGGTCGGATCTGCCGCAGATCGTCGTAGCCCAGGCCCAGGCGCTCCATGGTGCCCGGGCGGAAGTTCTCCACGACGATGTCGGCGGTCCCGATGAGCTCACGCGCCCGCTCGATGCCCTGCGGCGTGGCCAGGTCGAGGGTGACCGATCGCTTGTTGCGGTTGATCGCGTTGAAATACGTTGCGACGCCTTGCGCGTCGTACGGCGGCCCCCAGGCGCGGGTGTCATCGCCCACCCCGGGCCGCTCCACCTTGATGACGTCGGCGCCGAAGTCGCCGAGCATCATGGTGGCGTACGGGCCGGCCAGCACCCGGCTGAAGTCGACGACGACGACGCCGTCGAGGGCTCCAGGGCTCATCCGCCCGGATTCCCGCCGCGCAAGTAGACGGTCGTCGTGTGGGTGAAGAACTCCCGCGCCGCGGCGCCCTGTTCCTTGGGGCCCAGCCCGCTCTTCTTGGCGCCGCCGAACGGAACGTGCGGGTCGGCCCCGGCGGATTCGGAATTGATGTGCAGCACACCGACATCCACGTTCTCGATGGCCTGCAGCGCACGGGTGAGGTCCTGGGTGAACACCGCGGCGGACAGCCCGAACTCGCTGTCGTTGGCGAGCGCGAAGGCTTCCTCCGGGCTCCCGGCCCGCCGCACCGCCAGCACCGGCCCGAACAGTTCGGTCTCCCAGATGTCGGCCGGGCCGTTGAGTTCGACGATGGTCGGCGCGATGAAGTGGCCCTCCGACAGCGGACCGTCGCTGTAGGCGCCGCCGCCCGCGAGGACGGAGACGCCCTGCGCTGTCGCAGTCTCGATGCCGGCGATGATGCCCTGCTGAGCCGACTCGCTGACGACCGGACCCATCTCGGTCGCCTCGGCGGTCGGATCGCCGACCGCCAGGGCGTCGGCCCGCTTCGCCAGGGCCTCCAGGAAGCGGTCGGCGATCCCGTCGGTGAGCACCAATCGGGATGTGGCGGTGCACTTCTGGCCGGTGGACCGGAATGCGCCGAGCATCACCTGCTCGACGGCGAGTTCGAAGTCGGCGTCGTCGAGCACGACGGCGGCGTTCTTGCCGCCCATCTCCGCCTGCACCGGCACGCCGCGGGCGGCGGCGGAGGCGGCGATGCGCCGGCCCACGCCCGTCGAACCGGTGAAGGTGACGGCGTCGACATCGGCGTGGTTGATCATCGCGTCGCCCACCTGGCCTCCGCCGATCACCAGGTTGAGCACCCCGGTCGGCAGTCCCGCCTCGGTGAGAGCCCGGGCGAGCCGGATCGCCAGCAGTGGAACGGTGCTGGCCGGCTTCCAGACCACGGTGTTGCCGTAGATGAGGGCCGGGGCGATCTTCCAGGCCGGAATGGCGATCGGGAAGTTGAACGGGGTGATCACGGCGACCACACCGATCGGCTTGCGGGTCACCAGGATCTGCTCGCCGACGCGCGGCGAGGAGAAGATCTCACCGGCCTGCCGGTCGCCCTCGGCACCGTAGTACCGGAGGATCTGTGCGGCCCGGCGGACCTCGCCGATGCCCTCCGCCTTGGTCTTGCCCTCCTCGGTCGCCAGCTCCACACCCCAGGCCTCGGCGTTGCGGTCGACGATCGCCGCGGCGGCGGCCAGCACCGCGCCCCGGCTGTGGATCGGGGTGGCGGCCCAGGCGCCGAGCGCCTGCCGTGCGGCCTCGACGGCCTGGTTCACATCGGCTGCGGTGGCCGACTTGCCCTGCGCCACAATGTGGCTGGGCCGGGTCGGGTTGAGACTGTGCACGTCGGCGCCGACGCCGTCACGCCACTCCCCCGCGACCAGGTGCTGGATGCTCGCGGTCATGTCAGCGGAACGCGGCGTGGCCGGTCAGCGCCTTGCCGACGGAGAGCATGTGCATCTCGGAGGTGCCCTCGTAGGTCAGCACGGACTCGAGGTTGTTGGCGTGCCGCAGCGGCGAGTACTCCAGCGTGATGCCGGATCCGCCGAGCAGGGTGCGGCACTCCCGCGCGATGGCCAGTGCCTCGCGGACGTTGTTGAGCTTGCCCAGGCTGACCTGTTCGGGGCGCACCCCGTCGGCGTCCTTGATGCGGCCGAGGTGAATAGCGAGCAGCACGCCCTTGCCCAACTCGAGGGTCATGTTGGCCAGCTTCTCCTGTGTGAGCTGGAAACTCGACAGCGGACGGTCGAACACGTCGCGGTTCTGGGTGTAGGCGATGGTGGTCTCCAGTGAGTCGCGCGCGGCGCCCATCGCCCCGAACACGATGCCGAACCTGGCCTCGTTGAGGCAGGACAGCGGGGCGCCCAGCCCGCGGGCCTCGGGCAGCTGCGCCGATGCGGGCAGGCGGACGTTGTCCAGCACGAGTTCCGAAGTGACCGAGGCCCGGAGCGAGAGCTTCTTGTGGATCACGTTCGCCGAGAACCCGGGGGTGCCGGTCGGCACCAGGAAGCCGCGGATGCCGTCGTCGGTCTGCGCCCACACGGTGGCCACGTCGGCCAGGTTGCCGTTGGTGATCCACATCTTGGTGCCGTTGAGCACCCAGTCCGACCCGTCGCGGCGGGCGCGGGTCCGCATGCCGGCCGGGTTGGAGCCGAAGTCGGCCTCGGTCAGGCCGAAGCAGCCGATGGCGTCGCCGGCGGCCAGCCGCGGCAGCCACTCCTGCTTCTGCTCCTCGGAGCCGTAGCGGTAGATGGAGAACATCGACAGCGAGCCCTGCACCGAGACGAAGCTGCGGAAGCCGCTGTCGCCGGCCTCCAACTCCATGCACGCCAGGCCGTAGGACACCGCGTTGGTGCCCGCGCAGCCGTAACCCTCCAGATGCATGCCCATCACGCCGAGCGCGCCGAACTCCTTGGCGAGTTCCTTGGGCAGCGTTGCCGATTCGAACCAGCCCTCGACGTTCGGGCGCAGCCGGGTGTCGACGAACTTGCGCACCGTGGCGGCGATATCACGCTCGTCCTCGTCGAGCAGCCGGTCGATGTCGAACAACTCCAACGGTGCGTAGGTGTCCTTCTTGGCGGGCGCAGCGGTGGTGATACTCATCGGAGTCCTTCCGTTCTTTTAGAGGCTGCGGAACGCATCGGCGAGGACGCCGAGCGCTTCGTGGAGCAGGTCGTCGGAGATGGTCAGTGGCGGCAGGAAACGCAGCACGTTGCCGAATGTGCCCGCCGTCAAAGTCAGGACGCCGTGATCGTGGCAGTAGCGGCTGACGGCCGCCACGGCGTCGGGGTTGGGGTCGCGAGAGCCGGGCTTCACGAGTTCGGCGGCGATCATCGCGCCGCGGCCCCGCACCTCGCCGATGACGGCCGAGGTGGCCGCGATCGACCGCAGCCCGTCGGCGAGCACTTCTTCGATGCGAAGCGCGCGCGCCAACAGGTCGTGGGTCTCGATCTCGTCGATGACGCCGAGGGCGGCGGCGCAGGCCACCGGATTGCCGCTGTAGGTGCCGCCGATGCCGCCGGCGGGCGCGGCGTCCATCACCTCCGCGCGGCCGGTGACCGCCGCCAGCGGCATACCGCCGGCCAGTCCCTTCGCGGTGACGATCATGTCCGGCACCAGGCCCTCGTACTGACAGGCGAACCAGTCCCCGGTGCGCCCGAAGCCGGTCTGCACCTCGTCGGCGACGAGCAGGATGCCGCGGTCACGGCAGAACTCCGCGACCCGGGTCAAAAAGCCCTCGGCGGGAACGATGAAGCCGCCCTCACCCTGGATCGGCTCGACCACGACGCAGGCCACCATGTCGGCGCCGATCTGGGCGTCGACGAGTTGGGCGAACTGGGCCATCGCCTCGTCGGCGCAGTGCTGCGGCCCGGAGGGCCAGCGGAAGGAGTAGGCCATCGGAGCCCGGTACACCTCGGGGGCGAAGGGGCCGAAGCCGTGCTTGTAGGGCTTGGATTTGGCGGTCATGGTCATGGTCAGCAGCGAACGACCGTGGAACGCGTGGTCGAACACGACGACGGCGGGGCGGCCGGTGGCCGCGCGGGCGTACTTGACGGCGTTCTCGACGGCTTCGGCGCCGGTGTTGAAAAGCGCTGTGCGCTTGGGATGTTCGCCGGGCGTGAGCCGGTTGAGCGCTTCGGCCACCGCGATGTACGGCTCGTAGGGCGTGGCCAGGAAGCAGGTGTGGGTGTAGCGGGCCAGCTGGTCGGTGGCGCGGGCGACGACGGCTTGAGCGGCGTTGCCGACGGTGGTCACCGCGATGCCGCTACCGAGGTCGATCAGCGAGTTGCCATCGACGTCGACGACGACTCCTCCGCCGGCGGCGGCCACGTAGACGCCGGCGCCGCTGGCCAGCCCGGCCGGGAGCGCGTCGGCCCGTCGGCGCGCCAACTCGCGGGAGCGGGGACCGGGGATCTCGGTCACCAGCCGGCGCTCCTGGACCAGTCCGGGACCGCCTGCGGTTTTCACCGTCATCTCAAGCGTCGTCATGGCATCACGGTAAGTGAGTCCAGACCCCGCCGTTGATGTCCATCTTGGACAGCTAACCATGTTGGCCTATCCATGTGGGCGATCCTGATCGAGGTTGACCAGGGTCCACTGCGTCCCGGGGACCGGCCGGCCGGAGGCGATCGCCGCCCCGCGCAGCCGGGAGCCGGTGACATGGTCGGCATTGTTGGCGACGATCACCCGGCCCTCGTGGTTGACCAGCGCCAGGGACTTGCCGGAGGACCGCAGGGCGGGCATCAGTGCGGCGTCCAGTGCTGCGAGCGTGACGTCGGCCCCCGCGATGCCGATGAAGGCGCCGTCCGCCGAACTCACCGGGACGCTGAACGTGCAGATGTAGAGATCGACTCCGGTGTAGTCCAGGTACGGCCCGGCGATCCACCGGGTGTGGCGGTCGCGGGGAACGACAAACCACTCCATCACCGAGTAGTCGTAGAAGTACTCGCTGTCCGGATTGAGATCGAAGGTCAGCTTCTGCGGCTCGGCGCCGACGCGCCACCACTCCAGATGGCGGGGCAGGTCGGCCAGCACCGAGTCGGCCAATACCAGTCCGGAACCGTTGAACATGGCGCCCTGGTGCCGCAACTCCGCCAGCACGGCCTCGCGGAGCTCGCGGAGATCGCTCGATCGCGGGGACTTTCCGTTGCGCACCAGCCTGTCCCACAGTTCGGTGGCCGCGGCGCCGATGCGGTCCAGCGAGCCGAAGATGTCCTCGACCAGTTCGCTGACCGCAGTTTGCACGGCGTCCATTCCGTCACGGTAGGCGTCCGTCGTCGGTTTCGTCACGGCGTCAACTCCATCCGCAGACCGATGAGTTGCCGGATGGCGGCGGCGCTGTGCTCCTCGGCGAGCCCGCGGGCGCGCACCTCGTCCTCGGCCTGGATCGCCGCCACCAGCTCCAGGTGGCCGGCCGCCACGGCGGCGGGATCGATCGACAGTTGCGGCAGCCAGCGCATCTCCGACAACTCGGCCTGGATACCCACCTCTGCCCGAGTGAGTCGTGAGGACTGGGAGCAGACCGTCACCTCGATCTGGAACCGGCTGTCCGCCCTCCTGCTCTGCACAGCGTCGGTGCTGTCGTTGAGCCTGCCGGCCAGCACACGCAGGCGGTCCACGTCGGCGGCCACCGCCCGCCGGGCGGCCAGGACGGCGGCGGCGCCGGCGATGGCGAAGTGCTCGTCGCCCAGGTCACGCAGTTCCTGTACCGAGTACTCCTGCAGCCGCGAGAGCGACCGCGACGTCAAGGCCTCAGCCGAGGCCCGCACGAAGCTGCCGCCGCCACGGCCGCGCCTGGTCTCCACCAGCCCCTGCTCGCGCAGGACGGCCAGGGCCTCCCGCAGCGTCATGGTGGACACGCCCAGCTGGGTGGCCAAGTCGATCTCGCTGGGCAGTTGCTCGCCGTCAGCCATCACCCCCAACCCGATCGCGGCCGAGATCCGAGCCACCACGGCGTCGGTCCGGGGCCCGCCGTCCAGGGGGGACAGCACGGCGCCCAGCGCGGTCAGCGGACCTAACTCTCCGGCTGTCACCTGACTCCTCGTGATGTTTCAGGACGTCTTGACGTGCAGTTTTGCAGGACTTTAGCACAAAGACTTGAACTATGAACTATGAACATTTATGTTTTAATGAACCGGTCGGTGTGACCGGCCCCACAACGAGGGAGAAAGACACCACATGTCCAACCTGACCACCCACCACGACGAGGACGACGCTCAGCTCGCAGCGCTGGGTTTCCAGTCCACGTTCAAGCGAGACATGAGCCTCTGGGCCAACTTCTCGCTGGGCTTCACCTACCTCTCGCCGGTCGTCGGCATCTACACCGTGTTCGCCTTCGCGCTCGCCGCCGCCGGGCCGCCGATGATCTGGAGCCTGCTGATCGCCGGCGCCGGCCAGATGCTGGTCGCCCTGATCTTCAGCGAGATCGTCGCCCAGTTCCCGGTCGCCGGCGGGGTGTACCCCTGGGCGCGCCGGCTGTGGGGCCGCAAGTGGGCCTGGCTGACCGGATGGGTCTACATGTTCGCGCTGCTGGCCACGATCGCGGGCGTCGCCTACGGCGCCGGGCCGTTCCTGTCCACCGTGCTGGGAATCGATGTCAGTCCGAAGACCACCATCCTCTGCGCGCTCGGCATCCTGGCACTGGCCACCGCCATCAACCTCACCGGCACCAAGATGCTCAGCTACTTCGCCATCTTCGGGTTCACCGCCGAACTGATCGGCGCGCTGGTGGTCGGAGCCTGGCTGCTGCTGACCGAGCGTCGGCATGGACTCGGCGTGCTGTTCGACAGCTTCGGGGCGCAGGGCAGCCACAGCTTCCTGTACGCGTTCCTGGCCGCCAGCCTGATCGGCGTCTACCAGTACTACGGCTTCGAAGCCTGCGGCGACGTCGCCGAAGAGGTGAAGAACCCCGGCATCCAGATCCCCAAGTCCATGCGCCGCACCATCTATATCGGCGGTGCCGCAGCGACCTTCGTGTGCCTGAGCCTGATCCTCTCGGTCGTCGACTTCGGCCGGGTGATCAGCGGTGAGGACCCCGATCCCATCTCCACCATCCTGACCGAGGCGTTCGGCACGTTCGGCTCGAAAGTGGTTCTCTCCGTGGTGCTGATCTCCTTCGTCTCCTGCGCGCTGAGCCTGCAGGCCGCGGCCAGCCGGCTGATCTACTCCTACGGCCGCGACGACATGATCGTCGGCTCGAAACTGTGGGCGCGTTTCGACACCAAGCGCCACGTTCCGCCCTACGCGCTGCTGGCCGCCGTGGTGATCCCGGCGATGCTGATCGTCGGCTCGATCCTGTCCGCGGACGCCCTGACCCGGCTGATCAGCTTCGGTTCGGTCGGCATCTACATCGCCTTCCAGATGGTGGTCTTCGCCGCGCTGCGGGCCCGGCTCAAGGGCTGGGTGCCCAGCGGCAAGTACCAGCTCGGCAGGTGGGGCATGGTCGTCAACGTCGCCGCCCTGGTCTACGGCGTCCTCGCGATCATCAACATCGCCTGGCCCCGTACCCCCGATGCGCCCTGGTACGACAACTACATCGTCCTGGTGATGTCGGGCCTGGTGATCGGCAGCGGTCTGCTCTACATGGTGCTGGCCCGCTCGCACGTCAACGGTGATGCGCCGCACGGCGACGCCATTCCCGGCGCGCCGGCACCGGCAACCGAACTGCACGACATCCCGTCCGACACCGCCGTGGAGGGACAGGTCAATGCTCGCTGAATCCCAGACCGCCCCGGAGCTGAAGGTCAGCGACCCGGCGTTCGCGATCACCTCGGACGAAGTGCACGCCGCACGGGAGGAGAACTGGTACGCCCGAACCGAATACGGCATCGCGGTACTGCGCTACGACGACGTCGCCGAACTCGTCAAACACCCCAGCCTGCGTCAGGGCAGCGTGCACTGGCCGGCCCACAACGGGGTGACCGAAGGCCCGTTCCTGGATTGGTGGAACAGCTGGATCCTCAACAAGGAGGGCGACGAGCACCATCGGCTGCGCATCCTGCTCAACCCGGCGTTCTCCAAGCGGCTGATCAAGGGCTTGGTACCGAGGTTCCAGGCGCTGGCCGGCGAGTTGATCGACAACTTCGTCGACAACGGCGAATGTGAATTCGTCGGCGACTTCGCCGACCCGTACGCCGCGCGCGTCATTGCCATCATGCTCGGTCTGCCTGAGGACGAGTGGGAGATCATCGCCCGGGAATCGGCGACCATCGGCTTGGCGATGGGGGTCACCTTCTCCCAGGAGCTCCCCCGCATCGAGGCCTCGCTCGCAAGGCTTTTCGAGTACGCCGATGCCGCCATCGCCGAGCGGGAAGCCAACCCGCGCGAGGACTTCATGAGCGCCATGGTGGAGGCCAAGAACGAGGGCGGGTTGTCGGCAGAGGAACTGCGCGACGCGGTCGTGCTGATGATCTTCGGCGGTTACGACACCACCCGCAACCAGCTCGGGCTGGCGATGAACAGCTTTCTCGACCATCCCGACCAGTGGGACATCCTCGCCGAGAACCCCGATCTCGGTGGAAGAGCGGTCGAGGAAGTGATGCGGACCAATCCGACGGTCCGCTGGGTCACCCGCGAAGCCGCCGAGGACTTCGAATACAACGGCCTGGCCATCGAAGCCGGCACCACCATCCACCTTTTCAGTGAGTCGGCCGGCACCGACCCGCGAGTGTTCGGTGAGCCCAGCTTCGACATCACCGCACAACGCAAGCCGCACTTCGGTTTCGGCGGAGGTGTCCACCACTGCCTGGGCCACTTCGTCGCCCGGGCCGACATGAGCGAGGCCCTCCCACTGCTGGCCCGTCGGCTGCGCAACCCCCGACTGCTCGACGGGGCGGAGTGGCTGCCCGACTCTGGCAACACCGGTCCGAACCGACTCCCGATCAGCTTCACGCCCCACTCCTGAACCCAACCCCACCATCCGAAAGGCCATCCACTATGAGCACCACAGCGCTCGACATGCACCGTGAGGCCAACTCCGCTCCCGGAGCCCTCGACGCCGCGCTCGCGGCGATCAAGGACCATGGCGTGGAGTTCGTCTACTTCCAAGCCGTGACGATCACCTCCCGGGTGGTCGGAAAGGTCGTTCCCGCAGACCAGTTCGCGCGTCTTGCGACCCGCGGGGTGATGCAGCACCGGACCGCCGTCGCCAACCTGCAGACAACCCGGGAGGGTGTGCTGCTCGGCGGCGGCGTCGGCGCGGCCGAATACTGCGCGGTCCCCGACCTCGAGACCTTCAACGTGCTGCCGTGGGACCACACGGTCGCACGGGTCTTCTGCAGCCTCTACGAACCCGACCACGTGCTCACCGACCCCGGCGCTGCGTTCGCCGGCGACACACGCGGTCTGATGAAGCGTCTGCACGCGGACTTCACCGCGCGCACCGGCCTGGAGCTGCGGACCGGTACCGAGCCCGAAATGACCTGGGAAGGACCCGGTTTCACCACCTCTTCACGTCCTGACGCAAGCCCCGCCTACCACATCGAACATCTCGAGCGTTATCGCGCCATCTATCAGAAGGTGATCACGTACGCGAAGTTCATGGGCCTGCAGATGGTCGAGGGTGACTTCGAGGACGCAGGTCAGGTGGAACTGAACTGGATGTTCGACCACGCCGACATCACCGCCGACCGGTTGGTCACCTACCGGCAGATCTGCAAGCAGGTCGCCCGGGAACTCGGCATCGAGGCCAGCTTCATGCCCAAACCCGGAATGGGTTACATGGGCAACGGCTGCCATCACAACTTCAGCCTGTGGCGTGGGGACACCAACATCCTGGCCGAGGAAGGCCGTCACGAGCTGCACCTCACCGAAGAGGGGCAATACGCCCTGGGCGGCCTGCTCACCCACACCCCCGGCGCCATGCTGATCATGGGCTCGACGGTGAACTCCTACAAGCGCTATTGGGACGCAGGCCAATTCGCCCCGTCGAAGATCAACTGGGGCCTGGACAACAAGACCTGCACCGTGCGGCTGTCGGCCAACGGCCGGCTGGAGTACAAGCTGCCCGACGCCGCCTGCAACCCGTACCTGACCCATGCGGCGATGCTTGTCTCGATCGACGACGGCCTGAAGAACCAGATCAACCCCGGTGCCCCGACCGCCGGTTCGAGTTATGAGTCCACCGCGCCCGACCTCTTCGGCAAGCTGCCGCTGACGCTCGGTGAATCGCTGGCGGCCTTCGATGCCGACGACTACCTCAAGAGCGCGTTGGGCGACTCCCTGGCGAAGCTGTTGCTGGAGTACAAAGCCGACGAGTGGGCCCGGTTCAACAGCGCGGTCACCGACTGGGAGCGCATGATGTACTGGGACGACACCCCGTGACCGCCCCGGTTTCCAGGCCGTTGCGCCTGGCTTGCATCGACGCCGACGCGCCACCGCTGTTCGGCCTGGCCTCGGCCCCGGGTGGGCGGGCCGGCTACGAGCCGGCCGTCGCCGAACTCATTGCGGCCGAATTGGATCGGGATCTCGAGTGGGTGATCATGCCCTGGGGTGACATGCTGCCCGCGGCGCGGGCCCACGAGGTGGACGCCGTGCTGTGCGGGCAGGGCATCATCCCGGCCCGCCGGGAACTGGTGGATTTCACCCGGCCCTACGGCATCTTCCACGAGGGCATCCTGATGCGCCGTGGCGAGGCCGTCGGTGACCCGTCGGGACTGGTGGGCAGGCGGATCGCCGCAATCCGGGCGTCCGCCAACTACAACCTCGCGTCGTCGTTCGCCGGCGCCGAGGTGGTCGAATTCGACTCCGAGCACGTGTACGAGGACATGCTCGCCGCACTGCGCTGCGGTGAGGTTGACGCCGTCTGTGACGACGACGTCGTCTTCGTCCCGCTCGGCGACTCCGACCCGGACTTCGAGCTGGCGTTCGTTGTCAAGACCAACAACCCGTGGGGAATCGGGGTGGCCAAGGACCGTCCGGAAACCCTTGCGGCACTGGATGAGGCGTTGGCCAGGATCATCGGCGACGGCCGGCTGCGGAAGGTATGGGAGCAGTGGCTGCCGACGTTGGATTATCCGTTCGGGGCGCGCTGACATGCGCCCGTTGATCGCCGTGCCGGGCCGGCGCGCCGCCCACGTGCCGATCCTGCGCTTCAGTGCAACGCTGGCGGCCGAGGCCATCTGCGAGGCCGTGTGGGCCGGCGGCGGGGAACCCGTCGTCCTGCACGGCCCCGATGGGAACCCGGCCGCGGAACTCGCCGACCGGCTGGCCCGGTTCGACGGCATCTGTATGCCGGGGGGCGCTGACATGGATCCGGCGCTCTACGGCCAGCGGCGAGCGGCCGAGACCGAAGAGCCGGTGGCGCATCAGGATACGTTCGACATGGCCGTGCTGGTCGCGGCGCTCGAACTGCGCGTCCCGACCCTGGCCATCTGCCGGGGAATGCAGATCCTCAACGTGATCCAGGGCGGCGATCTCGTCCAGCATCTCCCGCAGGGCAGCGTCGATCACCGGAACTCGATCCATGACGTGCAGGTCGCCGAGGACAGCCACCTGCTCGACATCGTTGGGCGGAAACGAATTCCGGTGTCGTCCTATCACCACCAGGCGGTCGTCACGATCGGTAGGGACCTGCGGGTGGTCGCCAGCGCCGACGACGGCTGCGTCGAGGCTCTCGAACACACCGCCGGCACGCTGCTCGCCGTGCAGTGGCATCCGGAGGATCTGCACGCTTCCTCATCCAGCGATGCGGCGCTGTTCGCCGACCTCGCCGAACGGTCGGCCCGCTGGGCGTTCGCTTCAACCAACCAATCCGGCACAGGAGGCCAATGATGGAGAACAGCATCATCGTCCGCATCGCCGAGATCCAGGTCGAGACTCCGGAGATTCGTGGTCTTCGCCTGGAAACGCTCGACGGATCTCCGTTCGACGAGTGGCACGGCGGCGCTCACGTCGACGTGGTCGGACCTACCGGGGTGCTGCGGCAGTACTCGCTGGCCGGCTCACCAGGAGACGATTCGTCGATCTGGATCGCGGTCAAACGGGAGGGGCCCGGCGGCGGGTCGGCGGCCATCCACGACCTGAAGGTGGGCGACCACCTCAAGATCAGCAAGCCACGCAACATGCTCGGTATCGCGCCCGGCGCGGCGAAACACATGCTGTTCGCCGGCGGTATCGGCCTCACCCCGCTGATGAGCATGGCGTTCGAGCTCTACAGCTGGGGTGCGGATTTCGAATTGCACTACTTCGCGCGCTCTCCTGAGGAGATGGCCTTCGACGACTTCCTCACCGAGCGGGTGGAATACCGCGACTTCGTCACGCTGCATGTCGGTGTGCCCCGCGATGAACGACCGGCGGTGTTCGGCAAGATCGCCGCCGGCCTTCCGGCGGAAACCCACGTATACACCTGCGGGCCGCAGGGATTCATGGATCAGGTGGTTGCCGCCTTCACCCCGGCCGTGGGCGCCGACCACATCCATCTCGAGGCGTTCACGCCGAAGGAGATCGACACGTCCGGCGACAAGGCGTTCACCGTGGAACTCGAGAGCGGTGAGGTGTTCGAGATCCCGGCCGACAGATCGATTCTGGACGTCCTGGAGGAGGCCGGTTGTGAGGTCTTCCGGTCGTGCGGCGAGGGCATCTGCGGGTCGTGTGTCTCCGGTGTCCTCGACGGGGTGCCGGATCACCGCGACAACTGCCTCTCGGAGAAAGTCAAAGCCGGCAATACGGAAATGGCGCTGTGCGTGTCGCGGGCCCTGACCGACAAACTGGTCATCGAACTGTACTGACATCGTGAAACAGGCTGCGGTGCGCGCTCCCGAGGTAGCGCGGGCAGGATCTAGTAACGGATGAGGCCGCGGATGTTCACCCCGGCGTGCATGTCGGCGTAACCCTGGTTCACATCCTCGAGGGTGTACTCGCGGGTGATGAGCTCGTCGAGCTTGAGCTGACCGGATTTGTGCAGATCAAGCATCCGGGGGATGTCGCGGCGCGGGTTCGAGGATCCGAAAAGTGAACCGCGGACCTGCTTCTCGTACAGCGTCAGGTCGAACAACGACATGTCGACCGTCATATCGGTCGGGTGTGGGATGGCGGTCATCACCACCCGGCCGCGTTTGCCCACCAGACTGAGGCCGTGGGCGACATAGGCGCCTTCGGCGGAGTCGGTGGTCACCACGCAAACGTCGGCCATCGCCCCCCGGGTGAGGTCGGCGACCAGCGCCTGAGCCTCTTCCAACGTCGCCGCGGTGTGAGTGGCGCCGAACTCCAGCGAGCGGGTGCGCTTGTACTCCACCGGATCCAGGGCGACGATCACCCGTGCCCCGGCGATCCGCGCGCCCTGGATCGCGTTCATGCCGATGCCCCCGACACCCATCACGACCACGGCGTCGCCGTCGCGGACCTCGCCGGTGCGCACAGCGCTGCCGAAGCCGGTGGTCACCCCGCAACCGACCAGAGCGGCGGTGTCCAACGGAATGTCGTTGTCGATCTTGACGATCGAGGCCTCGGGCACAACCGTGTACTCGGAAAACGTTCCCAGCACACACATCTGGCCCAACCCCTGACCACGGGCGTGGAAACGGAAGGTGCCGTCGAGCTGCGGGCCCGCGATGATCGCCGCACCAAGAACGCAGAGGTTGCTCATGCCGCGAGTGCACGGCTCGCACCGACCGCAGGCCGGGATGAAGCTGAGCACCACGTGGTCACCCTCGCCGACATCGGTGACGCCGGGCCCGACTTCCACAACGACGCCGGCGCCCTCGTGGCCGCCGACCACCGGCAGTTGCATCGGCATGTCACCGGTGATCAGGTGGTCATCGGAGTGGCACAGGCCGCTGGCGGTGAGCTTGACCATCACCTCGCGCTGCTTGGGCCCGTCGAGTTGAACCTCCTCGACCTCCCACTTCTCACCCAGGCCCCACAGCACTCCGGCCTTCGTCTTCACTGTTGTTCAGTCCTTCGTCTCGGGTGTCCAGGTAGCGGGCAGGCTGTTGATGCCGTTGATGAAGTTGGCGATCTGGAAGTCCGGCTCCGGAGCTGAGATGTCGGGGATTCTGGTGTAGACCTCGGTCAGCAGTGAGCGCAGCATGGTCCGGGCCAGCGCCGCGCCAAGACAGAAGTGCGGGCCGCCGCCACCGAATGCAATGTGCGGGTTGGGATTACGCAGGATGCCGAAAGTGAAGGGATCGTTGAAGACGGCCTCGTCGCGGTTGCCGGAGATGTACCAGAGGACGACCTTGTCGCCGGCCTTGATCTCCGAGCCGTTGACGGTGACGTCCCGGGTTGCGGTCCGGCGCATGTGCAGCAGCGGTGAGGACCAGCGCAGCACCTCCTCCACGGCGGTGTCGATGCGGCCCGGGATGTCCTCGATCAGCAGCGCCTTCTGGTCGGGGAACTTGGAGAAGGTGTAGATGGCGTGCGCCGAGGCGTGCCGGGTGGTGTCGTTGGCCGCGACCGCCAGCAGCACGAAGAAGGCCCGCAGCTCGTCGTCGGTCATCTTCTTGCCGTCGAACTCCGCCTGCACCATCCAGGTCAGCAGGTCCTCGCCGGGGTTGGCCCGGCGCTCGGGGATCAGCTCAGTGGCCACCGCGTGCAGGTCCATCACCGCACCCATGAACAGCTCCAGCTCGCCCTGGTCGCCACGCACCCGGGGGTCCGTCCAGCCCAGCAGGCGCTGCGCCGCGTTGGTGGCCTTGTCCCGGATCTCCCCCTCGGGCAGGCCGAAGAAGCTGCCGAAGATGCGGGCGGGCAGCTTCACCGACACCAACTCGACGAAGTCGCCCTCACCGAGGTGGGACATCTCGCTGATCAGATCGCGGGCGTGGCCCTGGATCCAGCCCTGGAGCCGGCGCATGTTCTTGGGCTTGAACGCGTCCAGGGTGATGCCGCGCAATTGGGCGTGCCGCGGCGCGTCCATCGCGATGAAGGACTGCGCCACCTCGCGGGCCTCGGGGGCGAAGTCCTCCATGGTGATGCCCTCGGCGGAGGAGAAGATCTCCGGATGCCGGCTGGCGTAGCGGATGTCCTCCTGGGTGGTCAGCGACCAGAAGCCCCTGACGTTGAGTTCCGGCGGGAGCAGGTCGGATTCGGCCGGCCGGCTCCACGGCACCGGGCTCTCCGCACGCAGGACGGCGAACGCGGCGTCCCGTTCCTCGGGGGACTTGGCCCAGAAGGACCGGGCGCTCAGGTCGATGTCGCCGTAGGTGGTCCCGGGCATCACTGTGGTCATGGTCGCAAGACTTCCCCCCGAAGCAGGGCGACAGGTCCGTCACGCGTGCCAATCCGTGGCCTGCGGGGGCCAGGATCCCGCGGGGCGGGTCAGCCCACCGGTGTCCGGAACGTCGCGACCAGTCCCCCGCCGTCCCGGGCGCTGAACTCCACCCGGCCGCCCATCGCCTCGGAGATCTGCTGCACGATCCAGAGCCCGAGCCCGGCAGTGCCGCGCTGGCCGCCGGCGCTGACGTATTTGGCCGTCACTTCGCCCAGGCTCTCCGTGGGGATTCCCGGGCCGCGGTCGGCCACCGAGACGACCAGATCGTCACCGTCGCGGCCGCAGCTGACGTCCACCGATGCCTGGCCGCTGTGCCGGGAGGCGTTCTCCAACAGGTTGGTAAGCACTCTCCGCAATCCTTGGGCGTTGACTGCGACATCATCAGTGCCCGCACCAACGGTCACCCGCAGCCGCGGTCCGGTCAAACCCGCGGAGTCCGCGGCGGCGACGATGACGTCGCTCACGGCGACTCGCTGCACGCGACCGGCTGAGAAGGTGGGGCGGCGGCTCAGCGCGACGTCGGAGAGCGCGTCGATCATCTCGCCCAGATGGTGCACGTGGCGAGCCGCCAGTTGCAGGCTCATCTCGCGGTCGTTCGGGGCCATCTCACCGGTTGTGACAGCGTCCATCAGCGCTTCCAACGACGCGATCGGGGTGCGGAATTCATGAACGAGCACCTGCAGTCCGTCCTGTTGGGATTGATACGACTGCAGCAGCCTGGCACGAAGGTCACGTTCTTCCTCCGCGGCGGCGTGCTCGGCTTCGGCCTCGACGATGGCTCGCAGCCGATCGCGTTGCTCGCGTTCGGCCAGTGCGGACAGGCCGGCGGTCATGATGGCGACGAAGATCAGATACAGCGCCGTCCACCCCGCTTGCTGCCAAGGATTGGGCGTGACGACGACCGGTGCGGGAGACCGCAATGCTACGGCCAGATAACCCATCCCCAGGAGCGCGGCGAACACGAGTGTCTCCCGGAACGACATTCGCGCCGCCGACGCGATGACGGCCAGGACAAGCACCGCGGCGACCGGGCTGTGCACTCCGCCGGTCAGTGCGATCAACGTGAGGGTGAACCCACCATCGACAAGACTGACGCCCCAGGCATACCGGGTGCGTCGAATCTCCGGACGGGGATTGGCAAGCAGGACAAGGGAATAGAGCATCGCCGCCGTAAGCACGGCCGCACTTGCAGCGGTGTGGCGGCGCACCCAATCCGGGCCGATCACCAGTAGCAGGCCGATGGAGATGACCACGGCGGTCCGGACCGCGACCACGGTGCGGGCAAGGCCGTAGTCGTCACTGTCGATGACGGGAACCTCCATGCCAGCGTGCCACTTCATCGCCTGCGACCATAGGCCCGCACTAGCATCGCGGCAATGGAACCCCGCAAGCGGATCGTCGTGGTCATCGTCGATGACCACGAACTGTTCGCGCAGGGCCTCGCCCTGCTCTTGGGCCGGGAGTGGGGTGGGATGTTCACCGTCGGCGGGCAGACGACCCACGTCGAGGAGGCTGCCGACCTGGTGGCCAGGTGCGACGCCGACGTCGCCATCGTCGACCTGTCCATGCCGCCCCTCGGTGGCGTCGCGGCCATCCGCCACATCAAGGCACGCCGCCCCGCGACGCGGATCCTGGTGCTGTCCGGCACCGACGACGTGGGCCTCGCCGAGGAGGCCCTGCGTGCCGGGGCGGACGGATTCCTGCCCAAGACTGCACGCCCGGAGGCACTGGCCGGGCCCCTGTCGACCGTCGCCGAGGGACTCCGCGTCATCGACGGCGCGGTTCTGGACACCCTGCTGGGTAACACGCGGCGTCCGCCGCCGGAGTTGTTGGACCGTTTGACCGCCCAGGACCTGCAACTGTGGATCCTGCTGGCCTCGGGCATGGAGACCGCAGACATCGCCGGTCGGATGCTGGTGTCCGAACGCACCGCCAAGCGGATGGTGGCCTCGCTGTTGAACAAGATCGGTGTGACCAACAGGATCGCGGCCGCCGCGAAGGCCGGCCAGTTCGGCCTGCTGGACGAGCCCTCGGGACGCTGACGTCCTCAGCTGATGCTGATGGCCAGAGCCGGGCACATCGCCGCGGCCCGCACCGCGCGATCACGCTCGGACTCCGGAGGATCGGCGTCCAGGACGACCACCTGATCGGCGCCGTCCGGCAGGTCGAACAACTCCGGCGCCGCCATCAGGCACTGCCCGTGGCCCTCGCACAAGCCGTAGTCGACGGAGATATGCATACCTGGAAGTATTCCGCCGCGGCGGTGGCGCGCGGCGGGCCGTCCGCGCCAAAGGTGGCCTGTCAGGGCCAGAACGCGGCTCACAGGCTGCGCTGGAGCAGGACGTCCCCGGTGTCGATCGCCACGACCTGCACGGCGGCGATCTGGTCGACGGGCATCGAGGTGCTGCCGCTCGGTGCGGCGGTCGCGCCGCCTTTGGCGACCCAGCTCGCCAACTGGGTGCGCGTGCCGTCACGGCCGACGGCGAACATGGCCAACTCGTCACCGGCGTCGTCGGCGGTCGGGGATTCCGGGCGGTAGGTACAGGTCATCTCGATGCGGGTGCCCCAGCCCCGGCTGCTGACAAGCACCGTCGCCTCCAGCGACGAGGGAGCCACCGGTGTCATGCTGAGCGAGGTCGGCGCGGCGATCGCGGGTTGGCCTGCCGGCGGTTCGGCCGGCCCCGGCCCGAGGACGAGCAGCAGTGCGGCGACGACCGCGGCGGCTGCCGACGCCGCGAGCATCCACGCTCTGCGGCGTGTCCGTGTGCGTCGCCGGGACACCTCCGCGAGCAGATCGTCAAGCAGATGGGCCGGCGGCGTATCGAGGCGGCCGTCGTCGATGGACGCGACCTCGTCTCGGCTGAACAGCTTGAGTAGGGCGGGCATACCGCTGAGTTCGCCTACCGCAGAACGGCATTCGCCGCATCCGGACAGGTGCGCCTCGTACTCGCGGCGCTCGGTGCCCGACAACGAGCCGAGCACGTAGGCGGCATCCCACAGCGCGTACGGGTCGGTCATCGCGTCACCCCCATCTCCTGCAAGGCCAGCCGGAGCGTCCGCATCGCGTAATGCAGCCTGGACTTCACCGTGCCCTCGGGAATCTGCAGATCCTCGGCGATCTGCGCGGTGGTCCAGCCCTGGTAGTAGGAGCGACGGATCACCGCGCGGTGGTCGGCGGACAGCTGCGCCAGGGCGTCACCGAGCAGCAGCCGGTCCAGAGCCGTGTTGACCTCGTCGCCGCCGGCCGGGTCCGGCGCACCGGGGACGTCGAGGGACTCACTCTCCCGGCGGAACCGGGAGCTGCGCTGCTCGTCGATGATCATGTTGCGGGCGACGGTGAACAGCCAGGCCCGTGGCGAGCGCTCGGCGTCGTCGGTCACCTCGGGGTGCTGCCACGCCCGCAGCAGGGTTTCCTGGACGACGTCCTCGGCGCGCGACGGATCCCCGGTGAGCCGCACCGCATACCTCCACAGCACTGCGGCGTGCTCGGCATAGAGTCCCCGCATCAACGCGGCCTCCGGGTCATTCATCATCGACCTCCCGAACCGGATACGAGACTGCGGGGCGCCTGGTTCAAGTGTGCGCCCAGGGTCCGGATCTGAACCCTTCCGCCTCGCCCATCGTGGAATGGGTGGACACGTCGTGACAATCCCGAGGAGGGATCGTGAAATCCGATCCGCTATCGCCGGTCAGGGGCATCAGCCGTATCGCCGGCGTGCAGGTGGCTCTGCCGGCGCACCGGTACCGCCAGGGCGAGATCGTGGAGGCATTCCTGGCGATGCCCGGTTTCGGCGAGCACGAACAGATCGTGCGGGCGCTGTTCGACTCGGCCAGGGTCGAGCACCGCCAGTTCGTGCTGCCGCTCGAGCGGTACACCGGCCTCCGGGACTTCGGTGAGGCCAACGACCTCTTCATCGAGAATGCCGTCGAACTGGGCTGCGCGGCAGTCTCTTCCGCGCTGGACGAAGCAGGTCTGTCCGCCACGGACGTCGACCTGATCATATCCACCACGGTGACCGGCATCATGGTGCCGTCCCTGGAGGCACGGGTCGCCGACCGGCTGGGAATGCGTCCGGACGTCAAACGGGTCCCGATCTTCGGCCTCGGTTGTGTGGCCGGCGCGGCGGGGGTCGGCCGCATGCATGATTACCTGCGCGGCGCCCCCGACGGCGTCGCCGTGCTGTTGTCGGTGGAGTTGTGTTCGCTGAGTTTCCCCGCCGTCACCCCCTCGGTGGCAAGCCTGGTCGGGACGGCGTTGTTCGCCGACGGCTCCGCTGCCGTGGTGGCGGTCGGCGAACGCCGCGCCGAGAAGATCGGCGCCCGCGGTCCGGCGGTGCTGGACTCCTGCAGCCATCTCTACCCGGACTCGCTGCGCACCATGGGATGGGACGTCGGCCCGACGGGTTTGAAACTCGTGCTCTCGGTCGACGTTCCGGACGTCGTGGCCCGCTACCTGCCGGGCGACGTGGCCGGGTTCCTCGACGCCCACGGCCTGGCGATGGACGACATCGGGACCTGGGTCAGCCACCCAGGTGGCCCGAAGGTGATCGAGGCCATCCTCGACGGTCTCGGGCTGCCCGACGAGGCGCTGGAGCTGACCTGGCGCTCACTGGCCGAAGTCGGCAACATCTCCTCTTCGTCGGTGCTGCATGTGCTGACCGACACCATCGCCAAGGGTCCGGCGGCAGGACCCTCGATCATGATGGCGATGGGTCCGGGCTTCTGCTCGGAAGTGGTTCTGCTGCAGTGGGATTGACCGCGTTCACGCCAGGACCCCAACCCTGACGAGTTCAGGCTCGACCGGCCGAACGGCAAGGCCACCTCAGCTTTGGCGAGGGTGTTCATTTTTCTGCGTCGCAGTAACTCGGACGACAGGATCGCCTGTGACAAGCCGGTGCGGTGGCAGTCGAGCCTGCTGGCGCGGTGCCTGGAGCGGTTGGCGCTCAGACTCGAGTGAGAGCCTGCCCTCAGCGGAATGACCGTGCATCGACTCCCGTCAGTGCGGCAATCACATCAAAGTCGGCGTCGCGGTGAACGATGCTGGCGCCATTGCGGATTGACACTGCAGCGATTAAGCAATCGTTGATGCTTCGGATCGTCTGACCCGCGCGACGCGCGGCACGATAGATCGTGGCGGCTCCGCGGAAGTCGACGGCGTTGTCGATTCCGAGCGACGGCAACCCGTTCACCAATCGCTCAAGCTTTGCATAGCGGTCGTCATCAGTAGCGCCCGCAAGGATCTCCATGGCAACGGGCTCGCAGATGACGACACGCTCGGATTCGGTGGACAGCAATCGGCGCACTTCGACGGCTGCGGCAGACCCCGTTGCACGGAAGTACTCGATCCAGGCCGACGTGTCGATCAGGATCATCCGACTTCGCCCGGCTGTTCCCGGCGGATCTCGTCGAGATGCCCGTCCCACCCGATTCCCTCAAGGCTCAGCAAGAAGTCGCGTTCCAATGGGACGCCAACCAGCCGGCGCAACGCGAGGTCAACCGCCTGTCTCTTGGTGGTGACGCCGTAACGCCGCATCACCTCAGCCACCAGTGCTTCGTCGAGTTCGATATTGGTACGCGCCATACACCAACAATACACCTCTGACACACATCATTGATTCGACAGCGTCACCGCTCCCCCGCGGAAGTCAACCCCCTTCAGGATGCCCGACGGCACTCGAAAGACGCGGCCCGGCGAGGCCGGCCAGGGCAGCGTCATGCGGCCGATCACCCGGCCATCCTGTCTGGCAGTGACGTTCGGGATGCGGACCAGCTCGTCGGTCCACAGCAGGAGCCGGTTGCGGGCGGGGTTCGGATCGCCGGGCCGGATGAGGTTGGGGGCGACCCAGCGCAGGGGCGACTCGGTCTGCAGGCGAACTCCCGGTCCGGTTGTCCCGCCGCCGTTCAGGTGGGCCCGGACGTGTTCGGCGACATGGCGGCCGTCGAGGGCGGCGATGTCGGCGGTGTCCACCGGATGCACGAGGTTGCCGATGGCGAAGACTCCGGGGCGACTGCTGCGTAGTGCGGTGTCGACGCGCGGGCCGCGGGTTCCCGCGTCGATGTCGAGGCCGGCGAGGCGGGCGAGTTCATGGTCGGGGATCCAGTCCCCGGTCAGGACAACGGTGTCGCACTCGACGACCCGCCGCGCTCCGGTGTCGAGGTGTTGGAGTTCGACGGCCGTCACGGCGGGCTTGCCGATGATCCGGGCGAGCCGGGTGCGGGTGGCCACCTTCGTCCCGAGCAACGGTGTGCGGCCTGCCAGGTTGAACACGCCATAGGACTCCGGTGAGGCGAATTGGCTTGTCATCAAGGCTGTTTCGCAACCGCCGTGCCTGAGGGTGAGCACAGCGGAGTAGCTGACGAGTTCGGCGCCCACGACAACGGCCCGTCGGCCGACGGCACCCTGTTTGAGGTGGACGACATTCTGGAGATGACCGGTCGTGTAGACGCCGGCGGGGCGGTCGCCGGGGATCAGACGGGCGGCGCGCGGACGCTCGCGGGCTCCGGTGGCCAGGACGACAGCGCGGGCGTGGAGGCGTTCGCGCCCGACCGGCGAGGTGATCTCCAGGGTGGTGCCGTCGGCCCAGTCCGTCACCATGGTGTCGCAGCGGATGTGGGCGCCGGCGTCCAGCGCTTCCCGGGTGAGGCGCCGGGCGTAGGCCGGCCCGCTGATGCAGGTTCGCATATCGCGGATGCCGTAGCCGGGGTGGTCGCTGTGGCGCGGGATACCGCCGGCCTCTGACTCACGTTCCAGGACAACGACATTCAGGGACGAGTTGCGGGCAAGACTTGCCGCGGCGGTGAGACCGGCCGGACCGCCGCCGACGATGGCGACGTCGACGGTGGTGGTCATCGGGTGGCCGCCTCGAAGATCGCCCGGACCTCAGCGCCGCAGAAGAAGGCTTGGCAGCGGCCGTTCATCACCCGGGTGCGGCGGCGGAGCCCTGCCAGTTCGGCCGGCGGGATCGTCGAGCGGCAGGCATCCCGGATCTCGCCTTCGGTGACGCGTTCGCAGAAGCAGACGATGCGGCCGTAGGCGGGATCCCCGGCGATGAGGTCGGCTCGCTGGTAGGGCCGCGGGAAGGTCTCGCCGAGGTTCGGCATCCTCGGGGGTTCCGGAACTGCCGCTCTGGGCGTCAACCGGATTCCGTCCGAGACCAGCTGATCGCGGACGTACTCGGCGATGGCCATGCCGGCGGTCAGGCCGGTGGAACGGATACCGCCCACCAGCAGATAACGTTGCTGCGGATCGGCGTCGATGAGGTAGTCGCCACGGTCGATGGCCGCACGCAGCCCGGCGTAGGTGGCGGTGACTTCCTCGTCCAGCAGTTCGGGCATCAGCCGCCGGCCTTTGTCCAAGAGGAATTCGAACCCGGCTTCGGTTGTGCCGGTTGCGGTTCGATCCTCGATGTCGTCGGCGGTGGGCCCCAGCATGACGTTGCCGTAGATCGTGGGGCTGATCAGAACGCCTTTGCCGATCGCGGTGGGCACCGGCAGCACGATCTTGTCGACGAGGCGTCGGGCGAGTTTGTCGTAGACGATGAGTTCGCCGCGCCGCGGTGTCACGGTGAACCGCTGGTGTCCGAACAGCCGGTCGATGATGTCGGCGCCCAGTCCGGCGGCGTTGACCACCCAGCGGGCGCGCAGCTGTCCTGCACTGGTGTGCAGGGTGGTGGCGTCGCCGCCGGCGTCGATGTGTTCGACCCGGTGGCTGGTGAGCAGGGCCGCGCCACGGTTGACCGCGTCGGTGGCCAGTGCGAGGTTAACCGTCCAGGTACAGATGATCGACTCGTCGGGAACGGTCATCCCACCGAGGGCCCCCGGACCAAGGTGAGGCAATCGGTCGTAGACCGCGCCTGCGTCGATGAGCTCGCAGTGCTGGTAGCCGTTGGCCTCGGCCTTGTCCTTCAACCCGGGTAGTACATCGAGTTGTTCGGCATCCCAGGCCACCAGGATCGCGCCGGTGCGCTCGATGGGAATTCCGGTGCGGGCGGCGTATTCGGACAGCAGGCGGTAGCCGCGGGGCACCAAGGTCGACTCGAGCGTTCCGGGCTTGGCGTCGAAGCCGGTGTGCAGGATCGCGGTGTTGGCCTTGCTGGTGCCGTCGCCTACGTCCGCTCGTGCTTCGACGAGGGCGACGGACACCTCGTGGCCGGCCAGTTCGCGGGCGATCGCGGATCCGACGATCCCCGCGCCGATGACGACGACGTCATAGGCGGCGGTCATGAGGGCGGGTCCTGTCCGGAGAAGGTGGTGGCGGCCAGATCTCGCCATCGGCGCCGGAAGTCCGCGGCGCGGTCAGCCGTCCACTGTGGTTCGTAGCTCGCCGACGGGGTCCAGGCGTCGACGACGTCGGCAAGTGACCGGGTGGGGTCCAGGCTCAGCCTGGCCAACGCGGCGGCGCCCAGGGCGGTGGCATGCGGGGAGGGATAGACGTCGACGGGCACGCCGACGATGTCGGCGCATGCCTGCATGAGGACCTTCGATCGGGTCAGTCCGCCGTCAACCCGCAAGCGGCTCAGTGCGGTTGAGCAGTCGGCGTCGATGGCCTCGACGAGTTCGGCGATCTGCGCGGCGAGGCCTTGCAGTACGGCGGTCACGACGTGTCCGCGTTCGGTGGACAACGTCATCCCAGACAGCGATGCCGTGGCATTGGGTTCCCACCACGGGGCGGCGAGCCCGGCCAGGGCGGGGACGCACAGCACCCCCCCGGCGTCGCCGGCCGCGACGCTGTCCATCTCCTCGGGCCCGGTGATGATGCCGAGCGAGCACAGCCACCGCACCGCCGCGGCAGCGGTGTAGACCTGGCCGTCCACGCAAAAGGTGTCCCGGCCGCCGATGCGCCACGCAACCGAGGACGTCAGTCCGGCGGTGGAATGGACTGCGGCGCTTCCGCTGTTCGCAAGCAGGAACGCGCCGGTGCCCAGGGTGCATTTGGCCATGCCGGGCTGCAGACAGGCTTCGGCCAGCAGCGCCGCCTGCTGGTCGACCACCACACCTCCGACGGGCATCTCGGCTCCGAATACCGTTGTGGTGCCGATGGTCTCGTCGTTGCCGACGATGCCGGGCAGTTCCTCCTCATCGAGGCCGAACAGTGACACCAAGAGTGGGTCCCAGCCCGCGGCCCCCAGTTCCATGATCAGCGAGCGGCTGGCGGTGGTGGCGTCGGTGACGAAGGCGCCGGTGAGTTGGTGGAGCAGCCAGGTGTCCGAGGTGGTGACCACTCCGCCGGTCTGGACGTTGCGGCGCAGCCAGGCCATCTTCGGCGCCGAGAAGTAGGAGTCCAGAACCAGGCCGGTGCGGGCAGCCACCATGTCGGCGTGATCGACGAGCTCGGCGCACACGCTCTCGGCGCGGCGGTCCTGCCAGACGATCGCGGTGGTCAGCGGCTGACCGGTATCGCGGTCCCACGCCAGCACGGTTTCACCCTGATTGGCCAGTGACACCGCCTCGATGGGCCGGGCGGCCTGTGCGACGGCGACGCGGCCGGCGGTCAGCACCGATTCCAGCAGTTCATCCGGGTCCTGCTCGACCCCGCCGCCGTCGAGATAGCGAGGATGGACCGGCACCTCGGCCACCCCCACGACCCCGTCGTCGGGGTCGACGACGATGGCTTTGGTCCCCGACGTGCCCTGATCGATGGCCAGGACGGTCACGGCGTCACTTCCGGGTGTCGGAGGGTCGCCGCCCTCACGGCCGTCCGCCTTTGGCCCAGGCCGTGAACGACGCCACCGACCCCGAGCGGGGCCGCTCCAGCCAAGGCCACGGATACAGCGCGGCGACGTCGAGGCGGGAGGACCGCCGCCGCCAGCCCGGAACCGGAGCGAACGTCGTCGCCAGCGGTGTGCCGCGCAGCAGCTCGACGGGGTCGCCCCGGAGGAGGTGCACCTCGCGGCGGGTGGCCAGGTCGGCGAACGACTCGGCGAGGAACACCAACCGGTTCTCCGACAATCGCAGGCGTCGCAGCAGCGGCTCGTCGAAGACGAAGACCACCGGCAGATCCGGGTGCGCGGCGGCCGCCGGTTCCCGGTCGCTGAGACTCTCGGCGGTCATCCACACCATCTGAGGGTCTCCGGTGAGGCGAGCCGTTCTGGGCCCGGCGCTCGCCTCAGGGGCGTCATCGCGGCGCAGCCGCGGGTCGATCGTCGCGCGCGGCTCCCGCTCCTGGGTCGCCGGCCAACTGGTGATCGGACAACGCCGCTCCAGCGGGCACGTCGCGCACAGGCCGGGAGCCCGTTTCTCCACCTGCCAGCGGGAGAAGCCGTAGGCCTTACCGGTCAGCGATCCGGTCGTCCACTGCCAGCCCAGCCGGTTGGCCGCCCGGGAGCCGTCGATCAGATGGCGGAACATCACGTCCTCGCCGTCGCGCCACCCCCGCGACTCCCGGACCGCCCAGTGCGAGGCCAGCCACATCCGGGTCTGGTTGGTCAGCCAGCCCTCATCAACAAGTTCAGACCAGCACAGGTCCAGACAGCGGGCCTCCGAGACCCACGGATTGCCGGACGCTTCGGTGCGTTCAACGACTCTGTACCGCAACGCTTCCCGCGATGCGACGCCCATGCGGGCGTAGAGGTGCCGGGCGTACTCCTGCCATCGCAGTTCGTCGCGGAACTTGGCGACGTCGGCGGCAGGTCCGCCGGAGACGTGGTCCCACACCTCGCGCAAGGTCAGCAGTCCGTGCCGGATGTAGGGCGACAGCCGTGACGATCCGCGGCGCTGCCGCGGCCACACCTCGTTGCGGCGCCGGGCGTAACCGGTGACGTCGTAGGACTGCAACGCCGCGTCGGCCGCGGTCTGGCCGCCCCGCATCGGCGCACCGGCGGTGGGTGCCGCCGTCGTGAGATCACCGAGATGGTCGGCTACCCAGCTGCGTGTTTCGCCACCGCACGGCGGCACGGGGAGGCGCACAGCGCGAGATTACGCGTGCGCATGCTGAGATAAGCGACTATGGCCTCCATGACGGGCTTTCCCGTGCAGCCACCGCCATTGCGGCCGCCGGTGTTGTTCGACCAGCAGTGGAGCGATCTGACGTTCGTCCACTGGCCGGTTCACCCCGGCGACGTCGCGCATCTGTTCCCGCAGGGAACCCGCCCGGACGTGTTCAGCGACGGGATGACCTACGTCGCCCTGGTCCCGTTCGTGATGAGCATGGTCCGACTCGGCGCCTCGCCGCCGGTGCCCTACTTCGGGAAGTTCCTTGAGACCAACATCCGGCTCTATTCCTGCGACGAGGCCGGGCGGCACGGTGTGCTGTTCCGCTCCTTGGAGACCAGCCGCCTGGCGATCGTGCCCCCGACTCGGCTGGGCCTGGGATTCCCCTACACCTGGGCCCGAATGAGGTTGATGCGCAACGGCTCTCGCATCACCTATGACAGCACGCGTCGCTGGCCTCAGCGCGGACTGCGCAGTCGGCTCACCGTCGCCGTCGGTGAAGCAGTCGACCCGACCCCCAGGGAGGTCTGGTTGACGGCGCGTTGGGGCGCCCACACACGCAAGGCGGGCCGGACCTGGTGGATCCCGAACGAACATGCGCAGTGGCAGCTGCACGAGGCGCAGATCCTCGACATCGACGACGACCTGCTGCCGGCCAGCGGTGTGAAGCCCAGCGGAGGAGCGTTACGCGCGCTGTATTCGCCGGGCGTGCGGACACGCTTCGGTCGCCCCACAGTCGTCGCTTAGCGGCCCCTCAGCCGGCTTGAGTGGGGTGGGCGAACGCCGCGTAGATGTCGGGAAGGAAGCCGGCCAGGTGGTTCATCTCCTGGGCGCAGTGCACCATCAAGTCCCGCGGGTCGGGCAGCTGACGATCCGCCAACGGCCTGATGACGTTGTCGGCCAAACGGATTCCGCCGCGTACCGTCACGTGTCGCCCACCCATCCAGAACCGGGAGCGCATCTCCGCGCCATCGCCGGTGGCTCGGACCTGGTGGACGAACCGGCCGATGTCCACCGGCAAATCGGCGGCACCCAGTCGCGCACAGATCACGATGTCGTCACCGAGTCGGCTCGCGTCCAGGCCCATCACGGTCGGCTCGATGAACTCGATCGCCGCTTTCGCGTAGCTGGAGCCGATGTACTCCTCGATCATCGAGGTGCGACCCACGTAGCGCCCTTCGCCGCCGTTATCAGACCAGTGCGCCGAGACGTGTGCGCGCGGATGCCAGAGTTTGTAACGGCGGGAGTCATTGCCGTGCCAGCCGAACCACCAGTCCCACATCGCCGGCGTGACACCCGGCATGTCGGTACGGACCGACACCTGAATTCCGCCCGCGCGCAGCCGCCCGTATCCGTTCTCCGTCTGGTGATAGCCCTCGTCGAGCAGTGTTGCCACATCGTCGTAGTCGAGAAGGATCTGATCGGCCTGGGGCCCGTGCTCGAGTGCGGTGGCGACGTGCTTGGGCAACGCGGCCATGTCGGGAGTGAAGAACCTGCCCCAGGCGGTGTCGCCGTCGCCGGACCGGTAGCCGAGATATTTCTGCGCCATCACACCCGGCCCATCCACTCGAAGAAGCGTCCGTCCGGGTCGTACTCGGCCCGGATCCGATCCAGCCTGGCCATGTTCTCGTCAGACGCGAACTTGGCCGGCCTGGCGCCGAGGTTCTCGTCGGCAAGCTGAATGCCGCTGGCCTGTGGAGCCATAGCGGCCATGTTGGACCGCGGCCAATCGGCGTAGCGGGCGTCGTCGGCAGGGTCCTGCCAGCCTGCGTACAAGGCGAGATACACCTCATCTTCGAGGCTGTAGGCCATGTCCTCACGCTGCGGCGAGGGCCCCCAGGCCAACCAGAGAAAATGCGCGGGGTGCGGAGGCATCGTATTCAGGATGTTGCGGATGCCGGGCAGCAGTTGCTCCGCAGGTGCCGAGGTCCACATGTTGTCGGCGGTGTATCGATGATCGGCCAGATAATTGCTCATCACCGCCTCGTACCAGGTCGGCATCTCGACCGGGGCGTAGGGAACCGCGACCAGTGCCCGGTCGACGACCGGGCAGCGGTCGAGAATGCCGAACGCTTCCCGAGCTTCGGCCTCGGAGTCGGCGAAAACAGGCGAGGCCAGCACTATCGCCGGCTGGTCGATACCCGCATTCGGCACGCTTCTCGACGCGACGATCTGAACCTCGACCCGCCGGTCGATGTCGGCCGAAATACCCCGGGCCCAGGTGTAGATCTCGTCGGCGCAGTCGATCGGGTAGGCGTAGAAGCTGCTGCCGAGCACCGGCGGTTTGGGATAGAGCTTGAGGTGGAAAGCGGTCACCACGGCGAAGTAGCCCGGCCCGGCCCCGCGCGCCGCCCAGTACAGATCGGGGTGGTGATCGGCGTCGACATGGATCTGCTCGCCGTCGGCGGTGACGATGTCCAGACCGATGACGCTCTCGCAGGCTGGACCCCACACCCGGCTGTTCCATCCGTAGCCGCCCTGCAGCAGATATCCGCCGATCCGCACGCCCTTGCAATGCCCGGCGGGGAAGAACAGGCCGAGGTCGGTCAGTTCGTTCATCAGTTCGCTGCCGCCCTTGCCGGGACCTGCAATTGCCACCATTCTGTCGGCGTCGACCGTCGTCTGATCCAGCCGGCTCACGTCGAGGCATACCGCGCCGTCGCGCAGGTGGTTGGCCGCCCAGCTATGACCGCCCGACTTGATGCTCACGCGCTTGCCGTTTTCCTTGGCATAGCGGACGGTGGCGACCACGTCGCCGGCATCGACAGCCTGCACGATCACGTCGGGAAAACGATTGGGCACCAGCCGATTCCAGACCGTCGCACGGCGGGCGGCTTCGTATCCGTCCTCGCCGCGGAAGAAATGCCGACCACTCGGGAGCGATGCCACGGGAAACCCCTACAGTCGGGCGGCGCTGCCGCGCGGTTGGACCCTCTTCTGCAAACAATAGAGACCGAGCGGTCGCGAGGAAATGGGCAATAGTCGAGGTGTCGCACGCCCGCCTCGGTACCACTCGCAAGTCAGGAGCATATGCCGTTGCGCCGCAGGATCTTTGACGGATTCGCGAGGATCTGACCCTGGTTTGGGTTGTCGAAGATCGCCCCTTAGTGGCGATGCGCGAGCACGTGCCCACCGGGGCGCGAGCTGCAGCCGTGCCCCGGGGATACGGCGCTATTCCGGGTCGACCAGTCGGCGCGAGGTGACGATGGTGCGAGGTGAGGGTCCGAATCGGTATCCACTTCCGACTCACAGTCGTTATTGTTTGACCAGCGGGTATCCGCTAAACAGGGCCGGGTTGGTGGTGTCGATGTCGATGACGATGCGTTGCGGTCAGATCGTGGCGGCGGGGGCTGCGGCGGTGTTGGCGCTAGCCGCTCCCCATGCCGCGGGTGTGGCAGTCGCTGACACCGGAGCAAGTAGCAGCCAGGCAGGGCCGTCGGCCCCGCATCGGGGTGCACCTCCGCCAGGACGCTCGTCGACCGCCTCCGCTGCACCCGCGGCGGCGACACCGGCGCGCCCGGCTGGATCACGCTCCGCCCCTGCGGCTTCAGTAAAAGCTGCTGCGACAGTGCCGTCCCCATCGCCGGTGGCGGCCACGCTGACGATCCCCCCGGCGGCGAGCGTGCCCTTCATCCGCGGCGGGGCACCGGTGAGCCGGTCGTTGGCAGAGCAGGCTGATCTGCCGGTGCCGGCAGTGACGGTGTCCACTCCTTCGGCCGGCGCGGCGGCCCCGGCGCTCGCCCGCACGACCGCACCGGCCGCCGAGTTGGGCGCCAGCGCCGCGACAGCGCCCCCCGCCACCGCCAAGGTCACCAGTGGTCCGGTGTTGCAACGCCTGCGCACCGTGCTCACCACCGCGGTCGACCAAGCAGCCAACTGGGTTTCCGGCCTACCCGCCGGCCCGGTGAAAGACTTTCTGGCCGGTGCCCTACTCCTAGCCAGCCGCAGCCTAAACCCGGCGTACAAATTGCCCACGACATTGACCATCCGCAACGAAACCAACCAGTCGGGAACCCCAGGGCAGGTCATCCAAATCTGGGCGTACGACGCAGGGACACAGGGCGAACCTTGGGACAGAGGATTGCGCTACCAGGAAACCTTGCAACCCGGACAAGAGTGGCGCAAAACCGCATCGAACAGCGAGTGGGACCACGCTGTCGTCATCAAGGACGTCACGGACCAAAATCCCCCGCAGGGCACTTCCCTCCTATTCTTTAGAGTCGCAAATCCACTAATTACCTTCCCCAAGATTGAGATTCTGTGGAGAGACGGCGATCTTGTACCGCAGTCCCATTACTTCAGGCAACAAGAGCAATGGGTTGCCGCCTACGGCGGCCAGAAGGTCGCGTTGGTGTATCGAGGTGCGGATGGAGGCAGCTCTGGCAAAAACATGGTCGTCTCGATCTGGAACATGCCGACCCAACCGATTTGGAACCTGTCGACCTAGACGTTTGTTTGGTTAGCGATCCGCTCCGGCCCAGCCTGTAGGGCGGACGGGGCTACGCCGGTTGACTGACGCAAGATGACCTCATCCGGACAGAAAGTATGGAAACCTAAGTTCTCCGGGGGTCGGACGCCGATTCCGCCTTGGTTTATCAGAACGAAAGGCGTTGGACATGCTTCGCGAGAGGTACATCGTCGCCGGGCTGGCTGCCCTGGCAATTCCATTCGGGGTTACGTTCGCCCCACCGGCCGCAGCGGACTGCACGAGCGCCGGCTACGCGACCATCTGTGCCGACGGCCAGGTCCGCGGCGGCGGCCCGACACCTCCCTCTGCCGTGTACCCGTCGTACTGCGCTGACCCGTGGTACTGCGACGACAACTTCGGCGTCGACGTCTACTGGCCGATCCGACCCGGCGGCGGAATCGGTGGACCCGGTGGACCCGGTGGACCCGGTGGACCCGGCAGGCCAGGCGGGGGTGGCGGTATCGGTCCGCGTTGACCTCCCTCCCAACCGGCAGACCCAAACTCAAACTCGCGACCCCTCGTTTGTTAGGAGAACCCAATGATGTTTCGACGCCTTACCGGAGCTGGCGTGATCGCCGCCGCAGCGGCTCTCGGAATGACGGCCACCGCCCAAGCTGACCCTCCGAACTGCACGGCGGGCGACCTCGCAATGGTGATGTCGGGTGTCAACGCCGGCATGGGCGCCTATTTGTTGACCCATCCCGACGTCAACGCCTTCTTCACCAGCCTCAAGGGCATGAACCGCGACCAAATGCGCGACGCGGTAGTCGCCTACGGCCAGTCGAACCCACAGGTACAGAACGATATTCAGGCGATCCGGCAACCGGCGAACGATTTCCGCGACCGCTGCCAGGCGCCAGTGCCCGACGGTATGCCAGGGAGCTGACGGGGGACGGAGCGCTCGTCGGCCGGGATGCGCGGTTGCGCCACGCGACCGGCCACGGCCATGTGAGCAGCAGAATTGGTCCAACGCACACTGGAACAAAACCGGCATCCTGCGCGACTATTGACGCATGGACTGCGACACCGCCCGTGAGGCGCTGTCGGCCAGAATTGACGGGGAACGCGAACCCATCCCCGCTGCTCGAGCCGATGAGCATCTGGCCGGGTGTGAGTCGTGCCGGGCTTGGCAGGCGGCCGCAGTTGAGCAAACCCAGCTGCTGCGCAGGCTGGCGGGGCGCTCACAACTGGCCGCGGTGCGGCATCCGCCGGCCACGCGGCCCCCGCGAGAGGCTGACCCTGCGATTTCGTGGCGGCGGTGGGCGCTGGGTGTCGTCGGCGTCGTGCAGCTGGGTCTGGCGCTGGCCCAAGGCCTCGGCGCTGAACTCGGTGTTCCGCACGCCGCATCGGCGGGACATGTTCTGAACGAGTCGACGGCCTGGTCTGCGGCTCTCGGTGTGGCGATGTTGGCCGCGGCGCTGAGGCCGGCGATGGCGGGCGGGCTGACGTGGGTGCTGGCGGCATTCGCCGCCTTTCTGCTCATCTACGAGGCGGTCGACACCGACGAGGGCAGGGTGAGCTTCGACCGGCCGTTGACGCATCTACCGGTGGTGGTGGGCGCCGTGCTGGCCCTACTGGTGTGGCGGCGGGATCGTGGGAGTGACGGCCATCGACCCGACCGGACAGCAGAGGTCGTCTCCGACGAGATTGCAATGCCCGAGAACGCCTCTCGCGGCCGGCGCCGCGGGCACCTGCGGTCCGCGGATGGATCTGCAGCGTGACGCCGGCTAGAGCATGACGCCGAACATGATGGCCATTCCGGCCGCCATGGCCAACTGACAGAGAATGCCCACACTCGACGGCGCATCGTCGGCGCCGGGTTGCACCCGGGCGGTGACGAACCGGTACAACCAATACACCGCGGCGGCGGCGAAACCGATGGTGCACAACCAGTTCAGACTGCCGACCCAGGTGGCGGGCTCCGCTCCAGACTGCATGCCGGCCGAAGCGCCGCCGTGCCCGGCATGGCCCGCATGTCCGGCCGAGCTGTCCACAACTGCCATGTCCATGCCCGCCATGTCGGCCGATGCCTTGCTCTCTTCACGCCGCAGGGGCAAGCCGCCCATGGCCGCGTACATCCACGACATCGCAAGCATCATGAGCGCGTGATAGGTGTTCGCCGCTCGGTGGCCGACGGTCCGCAGCGTCACCACCGCGAACCATACGGCGGCGATCAGGAAGAAGATCATCGGCGCACGGGTCGGGAGTTCGGCGCCCCGCGGCCAGGCCATCACCGCCATCGCGAGGGCCATGATGGCGTGCAACGAGTGGCTGATCAGGTTCTCCCGCGAGTGCCGGTTCTTCGCGATCGCGGAGATGCAGACGCCCGCACTGAAGAGGAACAACAGCGTGACTGTCCACCTCAGGGCAGGGTCGCTGATCATCTGCTCGCTCCATGGTTTCCTCGACTCGTCATGACCGGTGAATTGGTCGTGGCGCAGGGAAGCAAAGTTCCGGCGGTCGAACGAGCAGCGTGACCGCCTCTACACTCACCGCACATGACCGTGACAACTCCTGCCAGCGCCGGATCCCCAAGGGCCGGCCGGATGGTCTGGAGCGGTTGCACAGTGGCGGCGGCCGCCGTCGCGGTGTATTCGGCAAGCGTTCTCTCCCCCGTGACAACGACGACCGTGGTCGAGGCCGTCGGCCACTTCGTCGCCGCCCTCTCGGGTGCGGTCTGCCTGGGCGGTCTGGTTCTCGTTCTTATCACCGCCCAGCCCGACGAACGCGGGGTCCTGGATCCGACAGCGTTCCGGGCACACCTGATGGTGGAGCGGTTCTCCCTGTTCTGGCTCCTGACGGCGCTGACGATGGTGGTGGTGCAAACCGCGGCCGACGCAGGCGTGTCGGCAACCCGGCTACTGGGCAGTGGGAAATTGGTTGCGGCGCTGGGCGCCTCGGAGACAGGACGAGGATGGGTGGCCGTCGCGATAGTCGCCGCCGTTCTCGCGACGTTCTCTCGTATGACCGTGCGATGGGAATGGCATGTGCCGCTGATGATTCCGGCGATCATCGGTGTCGTGGCCGTTCCGGTAACCGGCAATGCCGGACAGGGTCCCGACCACGATTACGCGACGAGTTCGGTGATCGTGTTCGCGCTCGCGGCATCGATCTGGGCCGGCGTCCGGATCGTCCCGGTGGCTGCTCCTGTAACTCCGGCGCTTCGCCGTCGGGTCGCTGTCGTTGCCACTACCGCGGGTTCGGTGGCACTGGCTTACGGGATAGCCCTGATCCTGTTGCGGGTGGGCGTCGGCAACCTCACATCGACCTTCGGTTGGCTCGCGCTGGTCGCGGCCGCGGCACTGACCGCCGGAATGGTGCGCGGCGGAGTGGCGGGCGCGGCCGCGGCTATCGCCGCCCTCGCGGCATGGTCATTGATGGCGGTTCAGACGGCGCCCCTGCTGCTGGCCACGGAGCCCAGCATCTGGGACGTCCTGCTGGGTTACGAACTGCCGGGTTCACCGACACCGTGGCGGTTGGCGACATTCTGGCGTTTCGACACCTTCATCGGTGTGGGAGCCGTTGCCCTGGCCGGCGTCTATCTATTCGGAGTGATCCGGCTACGCCGGCGCGGAGACGCCTGGCCGGCCGGACGCATGGTGGCCTGGATCGCGGGGTGCGCGGCCCTGCTTCTCGCGACGAGTTCGGGAGTGCGGGCCTACGGATCAGCCATGTTCAGCGTGCACATGGTCGAGCACATGACGCTGAACATGTTCGCGCCGGTGCTGCTGGTCCTCGGCGCTCCGGTGACGTTGGCCCTGCGGGTGTTACCGTCCGCCCCGCACGGGGCTGCGCCGGGGCCGCGGGAGTGGATCGTCCGCGCGGTCCACTCCCCCTTCACGGCATTCCTGTCGAATCCCATCACCGCGTTCGTGTTGTTCGTCGGGTCGCTCTACGTCGTGTATTTCACGCCCTTGTTCGACACCCTGGTGCGCTATCACTGGGGCCACGAGTTCATGGCCCTGCACTTCCTGATCACCGGCTACCTGTTCTACTGGGGCATCATCGGCGTCGACCCCGGGCCGCGTCGTCTGCCCTTCCTCGGCCGGCTCGCGTTGTTGTTCGCCATCATGCCGTTCCACGCGTTCTTCGGCCTGTCGATGATGTCGTCGGAGTCGACGGTCGGCGCCAACTTCTACCGCGGTCTGGCACTGCACTGGGTGTCGAACATCAACGCCGACCAGCATCTCGGCGGCGCAATCGCCTGGGCTGCAAGCGAAGTCCCGCTGGTGATCGTGGTGATCGCCTTGGTGACGCAATGGGCGCGTCAAGACCGCCGCGAGTCGGTTCGCTCGGACCGGCACGCCGACGCCGGCTATGACGACGAATTGACTGCCTACAACAGCATGCTGCGCGAGTTGGCCCGTCAGCGCAGCAGCGAGTAGTTGCCTTCCTCTGTGAGCGCCGCCTGCACCTCGTCATCACCGAGCGGCCGGGAAGCCTCGACACTGACCGTTGAGGTCCCCTTGGGTTCGAGGTCGACCGATACGCGTTCTACGCCCGGAAGTCCGCTGATCGCCTCGGTGACATGCTTCACGCAGCTCTGGCAGCTCAGCCCGGTCACGGAAAACGTTTGGCTCATATCGCTTCTCTCAGCCTTTCAGTGCTGATGTTCACGGCTGAAGTTCCGCAGCCGCAAGCTGTTGGACACGACAAAAAATGACGAGAAGGCCATTGCCGCACCGGCGATCAGTGGGTTGAGCAGACCGGCGGCGGCGATCGGGATGGCAGCGACGTTGTAGCCGAACGCCCAGACGAGGTTCATCCGGATGGTTCGCATGGTGGCTCGGGCCAGGTCGAGTGCCTGCGGTACCGAACGCAGATCCTCACGCACCAGGATGACGTCGGCCGCCGCGATAGCCACATCGGTTCCGCGCCCTATCGCCAGGCCCAGGTCGGCCGACACCAACGCAGGGCCGTCATTGATGCCATCACCGACCATGGCCACGACGCGGCCGCGTTCCCGCAACTGTTGGACGACATCGACCTTGCCTTCGGGTAGCACGTCGGCTATGACGTCGTCGATGCCTACTTGAGCGGCTACTTCTGCGGCCGCGATCGGGTTGTCACCAGTCAGCAGAACGGTTTTCATGCCTCGCTGGTGCAGGGCGGCGACGGCCTCGGCCGCGCTGTCCTTCACCGCATCAGCCACCGCGATTGCTCCGCACACCACGCCGTCCACGGCCACGAGCACGGCCGTCTGTCCCTCGGACTCCGCTTCTCGCCGTGCGGCGGCCAACACAGCCGGCACGGCCTTGTTCTGCGCAACCCAGGCGGGGCGGCCCACCTCGATCCGGCGCGCTCCCACCGTCCCGGTGACTCCGCGGCCGGGCAGTGCCGCGAAGCCCTCGAGGGCACTGCGCTCCGCGGTGGCCGCCAGGATCGCGGTGGCGATGGCGTGTTCGGAGGCGGTTTCGACGGCGGCCGCCACGGCAAGCACCTCGTCACGGCTCCAGCCCTCGGCGGCCGCGACATGGGTCACCGACAAGTGCCCGACGGTCAGCGTTCCGGTCTTGTCGAAAACCACGGTGTCGACGGTGCGGATGGCCTCCAGCGCGCGGTATCCCTTGAGGAAGATGCCCAATTGGGCGCCAAGGCCCGAAGCAACCATCATCGCGGTCGGCGTGGCCAGGCCCAGGGCACACGGGCAGGCGATGACAAGCACCGCCAGCGCCGCGGAAAACGCCTTGTCGGCACCGGCGCCGGCCAGCAGCCAACCGGCCACGGTCAGCATTGCGATCACGAACACCGCCGGCACGAAGACACCGGCGATACGGTCGGCGAGCCGCTGCGCATCGGCCTTCTGCGCCTGGGCCTGCTCCACGAGGCGCACCATGCCGGCGAAGTGGGTGTCGGCACCGACCGCGGCGGCCTCCACGATGAGGCGGCCGTCGAGCACGACGGTCCCGCCGATCACACCGGCGCCCGGGGAAACCCTGTCCGGTCTGGACTCGCCGGTCATGGCGCTCATATCGACCGCGGCGCTTCCCTCGACCACCAGTCCGTCGGCGGCGATGGTCTCCCCGGGTCGCACGACGAAGCGCTGCTGCTCCTTGAGTTCCTCTGCGGGAAGGACCATTTCGGTGCCGTCGCCCAGCAGCACCGTCACACTCTTGGCGCTCAGGGCGGCCAGCGCTCGCAGCGCGCTGCCGGCCTTCGACTTCGCGCGTGCTTCGAAGTAGCGCCCCGCCAGGACGAACACCGTCACCCCGGCAGCCACTTCGAGATAGATGGCATCGCTGCCCATCAGTGCCTGCCACACCCCGTGGGTCTGCCGCTGCGGATGCGCTCGGAAGATCGTCGACAGCGACCACAGTGTCGCCGCGGTGATACCGACCGAGATCAACGTCTCCATGGAGGCGACCCGATAGCGGGCATTGCGCAACGCCACCCGGTGGAAGGGCCAGGCGGCCCATGTGACGATCGGCAACGCCAACCCGGTGAGAAGCCACTGCCAGCCGGCGAACCGGGTGGAGGGCAGGACGGCGAACATCACCGACAGGTGCGACAGCGGGACGAAGAGAACCGCCGCCACCGCCAATCGGACCAGCAGTGAGCGGGCGGTGGCATCGTCGGGATCTGCACGCTCCTCGCCGCCTGCGGTGCGCAACCCTGCCTGGTAGCCAGCGCGCTCTACGACGTCGCACAAGTCCTCGGTGGACACCGCACCGGGCGCGTCGACGGTGGCGACCCGGGTGGCGTAGTTCACCGAAGCCCTGACCCCGGCAAGCTTGTTGAGGCGGTTTTCCACCCGGGCCGCGCAGGCCGCGCACGTCATCCCCGACACGTCGAGCTCGACGCGCCGGACCGGCGGAGCTTCGGCTCCGCCGGCGACGGTGGTGGTCATCACCCTCCTCGTGTGCGCCGGCGGCACCGGCGCAAAGCCCTCATCGGAAAGAGTCGGCCCGATCGGGTCAAAGGTTCCGCGATCAGCACCAAAAATACCGGCCGCCGCTGATCGCGACGCCGGCGGGAACGTCGATCCCCTAAGGTGACACACCGTGACCGACGAGGACCCGATCACCGCCCTGGCACTGGCTGCCGGCCGGGGTGACCGTGCGGCTCTGGATCGGTTCATCCGGGCCACCGAGCGCGACGTGTGGCGCACGGTGGCGTTCCTGGCCGATCCCGGCAGTGCCGATGACCTGACCCAGGAGACCTATCTGCGGGTTATCGGCGCGCTGCCCCGCTTCGCCGGACGCTCCTCGGCCCGGACCTGGCTGTTGTCGATCGCCCGCCGGGTGGTGGTGGACCAGGTCCGGCGCAACCAGGCCCGCCCCCGGACCACCTCGCAGGTGGACCTGGAGGGCCTGCTCCATGTGCCGCAGGGCGCCGCACGGTTTGAAGACGTCGTCGAGATCAGAGTCCTGCTTGACGGCCTCTCCCCTGAGCGCCGCGACGCACTGGTGCTGACCCAGGTGCTGGGGCTGTCCTACCACGAAGCCGCTGAAGTGTGCGGCTGCCCGCTGGGCACCATCCGCTCGCGAGTGGCCCGGGCGCGTGACGATCTGATCGCCGCCGCACGGCGCGACGACCTCACCGGCTGAGGGTTACGCGGGAACCGAGAGCCCTCCCTTCGCGACTAGTGATCCAACGAGTCGTGGAAGGTCGGGATGGTCACTGTCGAGCGTGAACCGTTAGGTCGTGAGGAACGACGAGGCCAGGCCGCGATACTGCGGCGGATCTGGCGCCTGCATTTCTGGATCGGCTTGTTCGTCGCACCGGTCCTGGTCGTGCTGGCCTGCACCGGCCTGATCATCCTCTACACCCAGCCAATGAACCTGTGGTCGCACCGTGACCTGCAGGTCGTCGACTCGTCGGCGTCGACGGTGTCACTCGATGATCAGATCGCCACCGCGCGCCAGCATGTCGGCGCCGACATGGTGCTCGATGCGGTAACTCCCCCGGAGTCGGCGAACCGCTCAACCCAAGTCGACTTTCTCCCCGCTGAAATACCGGATGTAGGTGAACGCAATGTCACCCAGGTCTTCATCGACCCCGACACGGGTGCCTACCTCGGACAGCGCCACGAACTCGACGGTCTGGTGGGCTGGGCCAACCAACTGCACCGGATGTTCGGCAATGACGGCCCGACACTGACTCTGCCGGCGCTGGGGCATCTGATCGCACCCTCGGCGTACCCCGCGGCTTCCATCAAGGTCGGCGTCGGCAACCTCGTCATCGAGATGGCGGCCGTGTGGGTGATGGTGCTCGCCGCCAGCGGCATCTACCTGTGGTGGCCGCGGGCGGTCGAGCGCGGCAAGCCAGGCCTGGCGATCCGGTGGCGCAAGGGTGGCCGCATCCGCTGGCGGGACCTGCACGCCACCACCGGAATCCTGCTGTCGTTGGTGCTGATCTTCTACATCGTCTCCGGACTGACCTGGTCGCGCTACTGGGGTGAGAACTGGCGCGCGGTCGCCTCCACCGTCACCCCGGCCACTGAGGTCGACGCGCCCTCCACCCCGGCCAAGGTCGGTGACTTCGACAGGCTCGGACGGCGCATCGCGTGGGCGGACAAGAACGATCCGGTGTTCGCATCGGAACCCTCCAGTGCGGTGGCAAAGCCGTTGGGGTTCAACGAGATCGACAAGATCGCGAAGTCCGAGAACATGGTTCCCGGCTATTCGATCGTTCCGCCCTCCGACACCACCGCCGACGGTCGGACGACTTACGGCAGCTACACGGTGATCAATCACTGGCCCCAAAGGGTCTCCGAACAACGAACGCTGTACCTCGATCAATTCAGTGGAGAGACGATCACCAACTCCACCGCCGACCAGGACGGCGCGCTGTCGCGGATCACCGGATGGGGAGTCAACACGCACATGGGCACCCAGTACGGGCTCGCCAACCGTGTGCTGTCGACACTCTTCTGCCTGGGCCTGCTGACCAGCATCGTCACCGCCACCATCATGTGGTGGAAACGGCGACCCACCGGGACCGCCGGCTTGCCGGACAGGACCAGCGAGACGATGAAGTCCGAAACCCCACGCGGTGCCGTCGTCGCGATCGGTCTTGTCGCCACGGCACTTGCGGTTCTGTATCCCTCCTTCGGGGCGACGCTGCTGCTGGTGTTGATCGCTGAGACAATGGTGGAATCCCGTCACCGGAGAACAGAACTCACCCAGCCGTCACGGAGACGGTGAAAGGACACGTCGACCATGACCAACAAGACCAGCGAGCAAGACGGAGGGTGCGCCAACCCCGACTGCACGTGCTCGCCGTGCACCTGCGGGCCTGATTGCGCGTGCGGCAAGCCCGCCGACGGCTGCACCAACCCAAACTGCACCTGCACGCCATGTACGTGCGGACCGGACTGCTCCTGCGGTTCCTGAACCTGCCTGGACGCCAACTCCGGTCGAGCCGGTAGGGCTGTTCAGCGTCGGTTGATGCTTGACGTTTCTATGTCGGTTGATCCTTGACACTCTGAATGTGGTTCAGACCGTTCCGCGGGCGCGGGCGGCCTTCTTGTTTCTTACCGCGCCGGTGCTGGTTCGGGCGACGGTCTTGACCAATTCATCCCCGACCCAGAATCGCAGCAGATCACCGTCGACATGGACATCGCAGCGGGCACCGCCATAGTGGCGGCCGATGCAGACCTGCTGCCAGGACACGCACACGATCCCGTTGGAACACACCCGCCGGCTGACCCAATCGCCCCGGGTGCGGTCCGGGCCGGCCGAGGCGACCGCGGCAGGCCCGGCCAGGGCCGCCGCCGAAAGGAACCGCGTAGCCGGGGTGTCCATATCCAACGACTGATGCGGCCGGCGAGTGTTGTAGTCGTCGACCCATTCATCCAACGCGGCCTGGGCTGCCTTTAGAGAGGCGAAAGGCCCTGCGCCAGCAAGCAGTTCCGCACGAAGGCTGCGATGGAATCGCTCGATCTTGCCCGTCGTGGTCGGACTGCGCGGCTGAGTCAGCAGATGCTCGATCCCGTTCTCGCGGCAGATCGCGTCGAAGAGCACCTCCACCGGCGGATGGTTGGACCGGCCGGTGAACACCTTGCCGTTGTCGGTCAAGATCTGCACCGGAGGCCCATAGGTCGCGATTGCCGCCCGCAGCCCGTCGCAGACCGCGCGGGTGCGCTCTCGGGTCATCACCCTCGCCGAGACGCAGAACCGGGAATGATCATCAACCCCGGTCAACGCCTTGGCCGAGGTCCCGTCGGCCAGCGGGAACCCACCGACGACGTCCATCTGCCACAACTCCATCGGCGCCCCGCGCTCCCAGCGCTTCCACTTTCGGGAGCGTCGATCCCGGCTGGTCGGGTCGATCATCCCCGCCCGTAGCAGCGCCCGGTACACCGCCGACTCCGAGGGCAGCGGGGCCACCTGGCGTTTGGCCAGCTCGAACACCAACCGGCGCGGGCCCCAATACGGGCGCGAGCGGCGCAGCTCGAGCACCGCCGCCTCCACCTCCGCCGGCATCTGATGCGGACACCGATCCGGCCGATGCGACCGATCCTTGAGCCCTTCCAAGCCCCCGGCCTCATAGCGGGCCAGCCACGCATGCAGGGTCTGGCGTGACACCCCGACCTTGCTCGCAACCTGCGAAATCGACAGCCCATCACTGATGACCGACAAAACGGCCTGATACCTCTGCTCAGCCACGCTGATCTCCCTCATAACCGGGAGTGTCAAGGATCAGCCGAAACAGCTGTCAAGCATCAGCCGAAACAACGTCAAGCATCAACCGGAGACGAAATGGCAAGCATCAGCCGAAGTAATACACCCGAGCCGGTAGGGCGGGCGGGGCTCGAACCCGCGACCAATGGATTATGAGTCCACGGCTCTAACCAACTGAGCTACCGCCCCGTGCGGACGGAAATCCGCCGCGCCAAGAGCCTAGCGTTGCGGATGCTCAGGACGTCACCGCCCGGCGCAGCGGCCAGGTGGGCACCCCCTCCTCCAGCAGGACGACCTCGACTCCCGGCCCAAACAGCGAGTGGATGTCGGTGAGGCACTCCACGCGGGTAGCTCGATCCCGACCGGTGGCCAGCAGGTCATTGGAGTCACTGAAGCGATCCACGACCCATTCAGCCAGCGCGGATCGTCGCGAAACGCCCGTCAGTTGATGCGTGGCTTCACTGCGCCTGGCTGACCGAGGACATGTGGAAGTCGGGAATCCGCAGCGTGGGCATGACGGCGCGGGTGGCCCAGTCGCTCCACTCGCGGGGCAGCGTGGTCTGCGGCTTGCCGGCCTCAGTCGCCCGGCGCAGCAGGTCCAGCGGACTCTCGTTGAACCGGAAGTTGTTGACCGCGGCGGTGATCTCGCCGTCCTCGATGAGGTACACGCCGTCGCGGGTGAGGCCGGTCAGCAGCAGCGTGGTGGGGTCGACGGTGCGGATGTACCACAGCGTGGTGAGCAGCAGCCCACGCTCAGTGGCGGCCACCATCTCGGCGAGATCGCTTGTGCCGCCGGTCATCAGCAGGTTGTCGGCCGGCACCGCCACCTCGGTGCCGAACTCCGCGGCGGCCGCCCGCGGATAGGCCAGTCCGGAGATGGTGCCGTCACGGATCCAGTCGACGCGGGTGATGTCCATGCCGTTGTCGAACACCGACATGCGCTCCGATCCCGACGCGGTGTGCACGAACGGCGAGCACTCCAGGCCGGGCGCGAACGGGTCGGAATACATGGTCAGGCCGAGGTCGGTGAGCTTCTCCCCCTCCCGCGTCCCGCCGCCGGGAGCCGACAACGCGGTACGGCCCTCCTGAGCCCCGCGGCCGTCCATCGACCAGCCCAGATAGATCATCATGTCCGCGACCGTGGACGGCGGCATCAGCGTTTCATAACGTCCGGCCGGCAACTCGACGCTGCGCTTGGACCAATCCAGCCGGGTGGACAGGTCCAGCAGTATCGCGTCGACCGGGACGTCGGCGAACCACGGTGTGCTCACCCCGGCCCAGGCGCTGGCGCCGTCGCGCTTGGCGTTGATCTCCACCGACCCGGTCGGCTGGGTGAACCGGCGGCGCAGCCCGGTGGAGGTGGCCAGGAACGTCGTCTCGACGATGTGGTGGGCGAACCCGTAGAGCCGCTCGGGGCGGCCGAAACCCGCCGACAGTGACCGCGCCAGGTCGGCGAACGCGCCCGCCCCGGTGCCGGGTACCGGGTCTCCCCAGTCAAGCGGTGCGCTCGAGCCGGTCAGCAGCGGCGCCGCGTCGCGGGCCTCAGGTGCGGTCTGTGCGGCCTGCTGGGAGGCGGCCACCAGTGCGTCGATGGCGTCGGGGTCGACGACGCTGGAGCGCAGCGCGCCGATGTGCGCGCCATCCCCTTTGCGCACAACCGAAATCACCGCCATGGACCGGCTGGTGGCGACCCCGTTGGTCGTCATGGAGTTGCCGGCCCAGCGCAGCGACGCCTCGGCGCGGTCGGTGACGATCACGATGGTCTCGTCGGCCCGGCCATGCCGGGCGGCGGCCTGCAGGATGCGATCGACGACGTCTTGTGCCGGAATCACCTGCACCGTCCCGATTCGGCCTCTTGGCTGGCGCTCATCGACCAGACTCCTCCACCGTGTTGAGCACATTCACGCCCCGGAACAACGCCGACGGGCAGCCGTGGCTCACCGCCGCCACCTGGCCGGGTTGGGCCTTGCCGCAGTTGAACGCTCCGCCCAGCCGCCAGGTGGACTGCCCGCCGACGGCCTCCATCGAGTTCCAGAAGTCGGTGGTGGTGGCCTGGTAGGCGACATCGCGGACCTGGCCGTCCAGACGTCCCTCGCGAATGCGGTAGAACCGCTGGCCGGTGAACTGAAAGTTGTAGCGCTGCATGTCGATCGACCAGCTCTTGTCGCCCACGATGAGGATGCCGTTGTCCACCCGGCTGATGAGGTCTTGAGTGCTCAGATCCTCCCGGCCCGGCTGCAGCGACACGTTCGGCATCCGCTGGATCGGCACGTGGTGAGCGGAGTCGGCATACGAGCACCCATTGGAGCGGGACAGCCCGAGTTTTCGGGCGAACACCCGGTCGAGTTGGTAGCCGACGAAGATGCCGTCGCGCACGAGATCCCACTGCTGGGCCGCCACGCCCTCGGTGTCGTAGCCGATGGTGGCCAACCCGTGTTCGACGGTCCGGTCGGCGGTGACGTTCATGACCGGTGAGCCGTAGCGCATCGTGTTGAGCTTGTCGGGCGTGGCGAAAGATGTTCCGGCATAGGCGGCTTCGTAGCCGATGGCGCGGTCGTATTCGGTGGCGTGGCCGATGGATTCGTGGATGGTCAGCCACAGGTTGGTCGGGTCGATCACCAGGTCCGTCGGCCCCGCCACGACGCTGGGCGCTTTGGTCTTATCGGCGAGCAGGCCGGGTAGTTCCGCGAGCTCGGTGGTCCAGTCCCACACGCCATCCCCGGCGAGCGCCTCCCATCCCCGCCCGGTGGGCGGCGCGAGCGTGCGCATGGTCTCGAAGCTTCCGGCGGAGGCGTCGACGGCCACGGCCTCCAGCGCGGGCATGGTGCGCACCCGCTGCTGGGTGATCGAGGAGCCCAACGAGTCGGCGTAGAACATCTGCTCTTTGACGGTGTTCACCATGGCAGAGACGTGGTCGACTCCGTCGGCCGCCAGCAGACGGCCGGAGTACTCGTCCAGCAGCCCGATCTTGTCGGCGGTGGGGACGGTGAACGGGTCGATGCGGTAGTCCGACACCCAGGTGACGTCGCGGTAGACCGGCTCGTCGGCCAGTTCGACGCGCTCGGCGTTGAGCGCCGAGAGGGTAACGGCCACCCCCACGGCGTGGCGGGCGGACTCCGCGGCGATGTCGGGGGTGAGCCCGGCGTGCGAGGCGAAGCCCCAGGTGCCGTTGACGATCACCCGCACGGCCAGGCCGATGTCGCGGTCGAGCACGGCCGATTCCAGCTCCCCGTCACGCAGCTGCACGATCTCGGTGGTCAGCGCGTGTACCCGCAGGTCGGCGTAGCTGGCCCCGCCGGCGCGGGCCGCGGACAGCGCGGCGTCGGCCAGACGGCGCAGGGGAAGGGCGAGGAACTCGTCGTCGACGTTCCGAGAACTCACGGTTCCACCGTAGCGGGGCGGCCTGCTGGATAGTCTGGCGATCGACCCGCCGATCGACCTGAAGAGCGCGATGCCCTCACCCGACCCGAGGTTCCGACTCCGCCCACTGGTTTGGGTGGGGTTGGTCATCGCCGCCGTGGGGTCGGCGCCGCTGCTGTCGATGATCGCGGCGAGCAAGATCGGCGTGATCGACGACCCGAATCCGAACCCCGTGGGCTTCGGGATCCTGGCCGCGTTGACGTTCTGGCCGGGAATCGCCGCAGCCGTGGTGGGGGTGGTGCTGTCGGTGCTGGACTTCCGGCGGTCGCGGACCAGGGATTGACGCCGATGGGTCCGGCGATCAAGGTGGGACTCCAGCTCGGCACTCAGCCGCCGCTGGCTGCCACCCGCGCATTCGCGTTCGCGGCGCGGGTGATGCGACTGGACTCGGTGATGCTGATCGACCACTTCCAGAATGTCTTTCCTCAGGCGCTCTGGGACCGCGAATTGACCTGGCTCGCGGCCCAGCGTCCAAGTCCCCATGAGATTTTCGACTACCAGGTGCTGATGGGCTATCTGGCACCAAGGCTGGGCCGGACCCGGCTGGGCGTGGGGGTGACGGAGCCGGTTCGGCGGCACCCTGTACTCATCGCCCAGGCCATGTTAACCGTGTCCCATCTGACCAAGCGCGCCCCGATCCTCGGCATCGGCGCCGGCGAGCGGATGAACATCGACCCCTATGGGCTCGACTTCTCAACTCCGGTCAGCCGCCTCGAAGAAGCCCTTGCGGTCATCCGCTTGTGCCTTACCTCCCACGGCCCCATTTCATTCTCCGGTAAGCACTTCCACCTTGACCGGGCGACCATGGATCTCAAGGCCCCGCCAGGGAAGACGCCGGAGATCTGGGTGGCCGGGCACGGACCACGCATGCTGCGGCTGACCGGCCGCTACGGCGACGGCTGGTATCCCACGTCCGTGGTGTCGCCGCAGGAGTACTCCGACAAGCTCACACAAGTGCGATCGGCAGCCGCTGCCGCCGGGCGGAGCGCCTCGGCGATCACCCCGGCACTGCATCGATTCGTGGTAATCGGATCCACCGACTCCGAGGCGCGGGCCATGCTGAAGCACAAGGGAATTCGACTGCTGGGCCTGGGCGCGCCAGCCGAGGTATGGCAGTGCTCCGGCGTGCCACACCCACTCGGCGAGCACTTCAACGCACTGGTGGACTTCGTCCCGGACCGCCACGACCGCGCCCTGATCGAAGACGCCGTCGCCGCGGTCCCCGAGTCCGTGATGACCGACGGCCCGCTGTTGTGGGGCACCGCGGAGCGGGTCGCCGCCAAACTGCGGGCGTTCGGCGAGGCGGGCATGCGCCATGTGGTTCTCGCGCCGGTGTCAGGGTTGGTCTCCAAGAAGGCCGCGCTGTACGGCCTCAGGGCCACCGCACAGGTCGCGCGGGCGCTGCGGGGGCGAGCGTGAACCGGAGGGCAGGAGCGCAGCGACCCGGGAATGCAACCCCGAGGCGCTCAACCCTGCTGGGGTACGGCCTGCTGGCGCCGAGCCTGTTCGGGGTGGTGTGCTTCCTGCTGCTGCCCATGCTGGTGGTGGTGTGGCTGAGCCTGCACCGCTGGGATCTGCTGGGACCGATTCGCTATGTCGGACTGGACAATTGGCGTGCGGTGCTGACCGACCCGGCGTTCGGCAACTCGCTGCTGGTGACGCTGCTGTTCATCGCGATCGTGGTGCCTGCCCAGGTGGTGCTGGGACTGGCTGCGGCGACCATGCTGGCCCGCGGCCTGCCCGGCACGGGAGTTTTCCGGGCGTTGTATGTGATCCCGTGGATCTGTTCGCCGCTGGCGGTGGCCGTGCTGTGGCGCTGGATCCTGGCGCCCACCGACGGGGCGGTCAGCACGGTGCTCGGGCATCGCATCGAGTGGCTCACCGATCCTTCCCTGGCGCTGCCGGTGGTGGCGGCGGTGACGGTGTGGACCAACGTCGGCTACGTCGCGCTGTTCTTCCTGGCCGGGATTCTGGCGATCCCGCCGTCGATCCACGCCGCCGCCCGGATCGACGGGGCGACGGTCTGGCAGCGGTTCTGGCGGATCACCCTGCCGATGCTGCGGCCGACGTTCTTCTTCGTCTCGGTGACCGGGGTGGTGAGTGCGGCTCAGGTGTTCGACACTGTCTACGCGCTGACCGGCGGAGGCCCGGCCGGGCGCACCGACCTTGTGGCACATCGCATCTACGCCGAGGCGTTCGGCGCGGCCACCATCGGGCGGGCGGCGGTGATGGCGATGGTGCTGTTCGTCATCCTCGTCGGGGTGACCGTGGTGCAGCATCTGTACTACCGCCGGCGACTGACCTACGAGCTGTACGGATGACTTCAGGAGGCGCCACACGCCACACACTCGTCTACGCCGGCCTGGTGATCGCCGCGGTGCTGACCGTCGCACCGTTCGCGCTGGGCCTGCTGACGTCCTTCACCTCGGCTCGCCAGTTCGCCACCGGCACACCGCTGTCAATCCCCCGCCCACCGACCTGGGAGAACTACACCGCCCTGGGCAGTGCCGGATTCGGGCGCGCACTGGCGGTCACCGCGTTGATGACCGCGATCATCACCCTCGGCCAGCTGACCTTCTCGGTGCTGGCCGCCTACGCTTTCGCCCGCCTGGAATTCCCGGGCCGCGACGCCCTGTTCTGGGTGTACGTGGCCACCCTGATGGTGCCGGCCACCGTGACGGTGGTTCCGTTGTATCTGATGATGGCCGAACTGGGTCTGCGCAATACCTTCTGGGCGCTGGTGTTGCCGTTCCTGTTCGGCTCGCCGTATGCGATCTTCCTGCTGCGGGAGTATTTCCGCTCCATCCCCAAGGACCTGCTCAACGCAGCGCGGATCGACGGCGCCAACACCCTGGATGTGATCGTGCACGTGGTGGTGCCGGCCAGTAAGCCGATCCTGGCGACACTGACGCTGATCACCGTTGTCTCGCAGTGGAATTCGTTCATGTGGCCGCTGGTGATCACCAGCGGCCCCACGTGGCGGGTGCTGACGGTGGCCACCGCCGGTCTGCAGTCGCAGTACAACGCGCAGTGGACGCTGGTGATGGCGGCCACCACGGTGGCGATCGTGCCCCTGGTGGTGCTCTTCGCGATGTTCCAGCGCCATATCGTCCGCTCGATCGTTGTCACCGGACTGAAGTGACGGGTCCGACGTGATCTCCCGGCCGAGGTCCTCGACGATGGCGCTGAGCGCACTGGTGGCGGTGAGCGCCCTGCTGGCCGGGCTGGTGGTGCTGCTCGGCCGGACCTCCGATCCGGCCGGGAAAACGGTTGTGACCGTGCGACTGTGGGACGACCAGGTGGCCGCGGCCTACCGGCAGTCCTTCGACGAGTTCAGCCGAACCCATCCCGACATCGAGGTGCGCACCACGCTGGTGTCCTACGCCAGCTATTTCGACACCCTGCGCACCGACGTCGCCGGCGGCGGCGCCGACGACATCTTCTGGATCAACAACTCCCACTTCGCCGAATACGCCGACAACGGCCGGCTGATGGCGATCACCCCATCTCCGGACTGGGAGCCGTCGGTGGTCGCCCAGTTCACCCGTGACGGCGTGCTGTGGGGCGTGCCGCAACTGACCGACGCCGGCATCGCGTTGTACTACAACGCCGACCTGCTGGGCGCCGCCGGGATCACCCCGGCCCAATTGGGTTCGGCGCGCTGGGATCCCGACCCCGCCAGGGACACCCTGCGCCCGCTACTGGCGCGGCTGACCGTCGACGCATCCGGGCGGACAGCCGCCAGCCCGGAGTTCGACCCGCGCCGGATCCGGCAGTGGGGCTACAACGCCGCCAACGATCTGCAGGGCATCAACCTCAATTACATCGGATCGGCGGGCGGGACCTTCAGCGAGGGCGACCGGTTCACCTTCGACTCCCCCGCTGCCGCCGCCGGGCTGGGGTACGTCGTCGGCCTGATCAACACCGATCGTGTCGCACCGCCGGCGTCGGACACCAACGACAACGGCGACTTCTCCCGCAACCAGTTCCTGTCCGGGCGGATGGCGGTGTTCCAGTCCGGCACCTACAACCTGGCGCAGGTCGCCGGGCAGGCCCGCTTCCGCTGGGGTGTGACGATGCTGCCGACCGGCCCGGCCGGACGGGTGAGCGTCACCAATGGGATTGTCGCCGCCGGCAATCCGGCCAGCCGCCACCCCGAGGCCGTCAGGGAGCTGCTGGCCTGGCTCGGCGGCAAAGGCAATGAGTACCTCGGCCGCAGCGGGTCGGCCATCCCGGCGGTGCTCTCGGCGCAGCGGGTGTATTTCGACTACTGGAAGGCCGAGAACGTCGACGTGACACCGTTCTTCACCGTGCTCGACGGGGCCCGCATCGCCGCGCCGGGTGGCGCCGGGTTCGCGGCCGGCTTCCAGGCGATCAAGCCGTTCTTCGACGAGATGTTCCTGGGACGCCGACCCGTCGCCGGGACCTTGGCCGCCGCCCAGCGGGCCGCCAACACCGCCGCGCAACGCTAGGGAGGCGTCGAGCGTGGGGGCTCTGGACAGAAATCGACCCCCTGGTGTCCATACGGCCCACTCTCGGCGGGGATGCCGCCTGGCCTGTCAGCTGCCGCCCAGGCCGCGCACCTCGAGCAGGATCGCCACCGCGCACACCGCCGCGACGAGCGCCAGCACCAGCCAGTCCCTCGCCCCGGGCCGCGACGGCGACGCCGAGATCTGCCCCGTCCCGCCGCGGGCGGTGATCGCATCGCCCATCTCGTCGGCCCGGCGCAAGGCGACGGTCACCCCGGCGGCCAACAGATCCACCAGGTCGGCGAACCAGCGGCGGTGCCGCGGCTGCCCCTCCGGCAGCACGGGTCTGGGCCGCAGCCGGCGGGCGGCAAAGAGCAGACGGAACTCGTCGACCAGCATCGGGAACGCGCGCAGCGCCAGCGCCAGCGCGACCGCCCAGTCGTCGACCGGGAAACGGAACCACTTCAACGGCCGGCCGAGGGTGGCGACCGCGGGGGCCACGTCGGCGACATTGGTGGTCCACGACACCATGGCGCCCAGTGCAAGCAGGACGACGGACAGGGCGGTGAAGCGCAGGAATTTCAGCAGGCCGCCGATCTCGACATCATGCGACCACAGCTCGATGACCGGGTCTCCGCCGCCGATCGCCGCGGTGACCGCGCCGAACAGCAGCAGCAGCCACAGCCAGAGCGGAACCGAGGGCAGCACCCCGCGCGGAATATGGGCCAGCCGCATGGCCACCACCACCAGGACGGCCATCAGCGCAATCGCAACCCAGCCGGGGTAGAACGACAGCAGCAGCGAAATGACGAACACCACAATGAGTTTCGTGCCCGCCCACAGCTCGTGGATGAACGACGTGCCGGGGACCGGGCGCAGCAGCACCACCGGCCGGCGCTGACGGTTGGTCATGACAGACCCTCGGCGGCGGTGGGCGCCGGGGTCAGCATCCCGTTGTCCAGATGCAGGGTGCGAGGGCACAACTCCTCCAGGCCGGCGAAGTCGTGGGAGATCACGATGACGGTCAGGCCGGTGGTGTGCCGCAGGTCGGTCAGTAGCCGCAGCAGGCCGCGCTGGCTGGCGGCGTCCAGGCCGGCCAGCGGCTCGTCGAGGATGAGCGCCTTGGGCCAGCGGGCCAGCAGCCCGGCGATCACCACCCGGCGCATCTGACCGCCGGACAGCTGGTCGATGCGACGCCGCGCCAGGGAACCGTCCAGCCCGACGGTCGCCAGCGCCGAGACCACCCGGGGAGTGTCATACGGGGAAAACCCTGCGGCGGAGGCGACTTCGAGGTCCACCCGGCTGCGCAGCAGTTGCAGGCGCGCGGCCTGGAAGGCGATCGCGACATCACCCACGCACTGGTCGGCGGGGCGTCCCTTGACCAGACATTCGCCCGAAGTCGGGGTGGTGAGCCCGGCCATGATCCAGGCGAGTGTCGACTTGCCGGATCCGTTTCCTCCGTGGATCAGCACGCCGTCGCCCTCGTTGATGGTGAAGCTGATGTCACGCAGTGCGGGCTTGGCCCAGGGCGTGCCGTCGGCATAGGTGTGGCTGATCCCGGACACTTGCAGCACGGGTGCGCTGTTGCGCGGCGCGGCAGCACCGGGGTTGAGGGTCGGTGCTGGTGCCGCGGCGTGGTCGACCATCACCATGTTGTCCACCGAGTCACTGAGATTGACGGTGCGGTCGGCCATCTCGGCTTCGCTGTTGTAGTGGGTGATGTGCACCATGGACATCCGGTGACGCTCGGTCAGACCTGACAACACGCCGAGCAGGGCGTCGCGGCCACGCTGGTCGACCATGGTGGTGATCTCGTCGGCGATGAGCATCGCGGGCCGGCGAGCCAGCGCCGCGGCGACGGCCAGGCGCTGCAGTTCGCCGCCGGAGAGGCCGCCCGTCTCGCGTTCCTCCATACCGGTCAGTCCGACTTCGTCGAGCAGGGCGGTGACGTCGGTGGAGGTGCCGGGCGGCAGTCCCCAGACAACGTCGTCGGCGACCCGGGTGCCCAGCACCTGGCTCTCCGGGTGCTGCATCACCACCGCTGTACCACCGAGTTCGCCGAGCCCCACCGCACCGGGGCGCTCGATGCTGCCGGAGGTCGGCGGCCGGCCGCAGAGCAGCAGCATCAGCGTGGTCTTGCCCGAGCCGTTGGCGCCGGTGATCGCGATGTGCTCGCCGGGTTCGACGGTCAGGTCCAGCGGCCGCAGTGCGTCGTGGTCGGCGCCGGGATAGCGAAACCGCGCCTGGCTCAGGCGAACCGGGACGGGTGCCGCCGGTCCGGTCTCGTCGGGGGTCTCGAGCTTGTGAACGTCGGGGATTCCGCGCAACCGCTCCAGCACCCGCGACAACGCCCACCAGCCGACCACCGAGACGACCATGATGGTGAAGATCGAGTAGCTCATGATCAGCACCGGCCAGTTCCGTAGCGCGACATGGAACACCGCGCGGGTCTCGGCGACCGAGTCGCGGAAGAGTTCGAACTTCGACAGTGCGGTGAGCATGCCTTCGACGTTGGCGGTCAGTGCCTCGAAGACCAGGGTGCGCAGACGCACCAGAAGGGTCAGCATGGCGATGATCCAGAGGCCGTTGATGATGCCGGCGATGATCGAGACCGCGACCACGGTGGGCGTCCCGCGACCCCGGCGTTTGATGATCCCCGTCGCACCGCCGACGTAGGCGCAGTTGAGCACGACCATGAACCCGCTGATACCCGCGATCAGGAACGTGATGGTGGCCGCCGCGAACGCCGCCGCCAGCAGCACCCGCAGCCGGTAGCGGTAGCCGAGCAGGCCCATCGGGACCGCCACGAGCAGCGACACCCCCCCGGCGAACGGAACGACGATCGAGATGATGGCCAGTGCCGCGCTGAGCGCTCCCATCACGGAGGCCTGCGCCATTTCCACGGGGGTGAGCGAGCGGGGGTTGCGGCGGGACGTCGGATCCCGGGGTTGCTGCTCCGGCGCCTTCGGCCGGGTCGACGTCATTGCTCGATTCTGCCAGCCGGCGCGGACGCGACGGTGTTCCGGCCTGCCGCCAACCGTGTGAAACCATGAGCTGTGTCCTTCCCGCCGGCCCCTCGAGCGGCCTCGCCGTTGCCGAGTCCGGCGCAGCCCGCCGGCCCCGGCTCGGAGTTACTGACGGTCGTGGCCCGGCTCAACCGGCTGGCGTCGCAACGCATTCGTCTGCCGCTGCCGTGGGCACAGGCCCGACTGCTCGGCACCATCGAGGACCGGGGCGCGGCGCGCATCTCCGAACTCGCCGAACTCGACCACTGCTCGCAGCCGACGATGACCACACAGGTGCGCCGTCTGGAGGCAGCGGGTCTGGTGACCCGCACCCCCGATCCGGAGGACGCCCGCGCGGTCCGGATCCGCATCACACCGGCGGGGTCGGCGATGCTGGCGCGGGTCCGCGCCGATCGCGCGGCGGTCATCGACCCGTTCGTCGCGGAGCTGTCGGAGGCCGATCGTCAGGTGCTGACCGACGCCGTGGGCGCCCTGCAGCGACTGGTCGACGACATCAGCGGCGGCTGATCACATCCAGACGGTCGCCCGCTCGGATTCCCGCGGCTGGGCCAGCGGATGGTCCCGGCCAAGCAGGTTGGCGGTGATACCCCCGCAGATCCGGTACATCGGGATGTCGAAGACGCGATTCGCCATCGGCGCCTCAACCAAGCCCCCGACCCGTTCGGCGAGCACGAAGGTGAGCAGCAGCAGGATGCCGACGATCAGGCTTCCGGCGTGATTCTCGGTGGCGCCGTCGAGTCGGTTGAACGCCATCAAGCCGAAGAACCAGGCAAGCGCCCGGATGAAGAAGTCATAGTGCACCGGAATGGGCTCGTTACGGATTCGCTCCAAACCGCTCTGGGCGGTCGCCACGCCGGTGTTGGCGGTCATCAGTACCAGGCGCGCCGGCTCATCGATATGGGCTCCGCCCACCAACTCCGCCACCTCGGCGGCCTGGCGATTGAGCAGGTCGGTGGCGTCGGCGTCGTCGGGGTCCTCGGTTAGCTCCACCACGCCGGGCAGCGGCGGCAACCCGCGCATCTCGGCGGCGAGTTGCCAGCAGTACCGAACCTGGCGACGCCGCATCCGGTCGAGGATCGGCGCCATCGCCGGGGACCCGGTGTCCACCGAACTCAGGCCGTTGTGTGTGGTCCGGGAGTTGATGATGATGCCGCCCCACAGCGTGCGCGCCTCCCACCACCGGTTGTAGGCGATGGTGTTGCGGAACCCGATGAAGACCGAGGCCGCAATGCCGAGAACCGACAACACCGCGGCCGCGTACTCGTTCTGGCTGGGGTCGGGGACCGGCATCAGCACTCCCACGATCACCACCGCCGCCAGAAACGTGTACCGCAGCTGCCACAGCACCACGCCACTGGCCTTCAGCGGACCAAGTCGTCCGACACTGCGAATCACGTCGTCACGCCGATCATCTAGACGACGGTGCCGATGAGTTTGCCCGCCAGATAGGTGGCGGCGATCGCGACCACGCCGAAGGCCAGCTGCCGGCCGGCGCCGACCCACATCGACGCGGCGGTGAACCGTGCGGCCACCGCGCCCGCGATCACCAGCCCGACGGCCCCGCACACCAACCCGGGCCACAGCGATGCGAAGCCGAAGAGGTAGGGCAGCAACGGAATCACCGCGCCGACGGCGAACAACAGGAACGAGGAGACGGCGGCCACCCTGGCCGACGGCTTCTCCCGAGGGTCGACCCCGAGTTCCTGCGACAGGTGAAAGTGCAGGGCGCGTTCCTCGTCGCGGTGGATCTCGTCGGCGGCGGCGGTGGCGGTCTGCTCGCTCATCCCCATGTCCTTGAACATGCCGACGAGTTCCAGTTTCTCGCCGGCCGGGAACTGCCGGAAGGCCTGCCGCTCGGCGTGGACCTCGCGGTCGATCTGCTCGTTGGCGGTGGTCACCGAGGTGTACTCGCCCAGCGCCATGGAGAACGCACCGGCCAGCAGCCCGGCCACACCGGAGAGGACGACGGTGCGTGCGTCGGCGCTGGCCGCCACACCGGCGATCAGGGCGGTGTTGCTGACCAGCCCGTCCATCGCACCGAACGTGGCGGCACGCAGCCAACCGCCGGTGACGTCGGCATGGGAATAGTGGTCGTGGGGCAGCGTGATGTGCGGATGGTGGTGCACGGCGTTGTCGTCGGGCATGGCGGACATTGTCCCGCAGAAGTTTCTGCCGAGCACCGTCGGGCTAACAAGAGGTATGACGACCACTGCGGATCATTTGCGCAACACCCTCGACGGTCGCTGGCGCGACGTCAGGAACCAGACCTGGTCGACGGGTTCGGCATCCCCGAGCAGTTGCGGTACGCCGAGATGCTGCATCCGGAGCATCTGCAGGAGGCCTACGCCGCCGCGATGAGCGCGACGATCAGTTCTCGATCAGGATGACGTGCTTGACCTCTTCGGAATAGGGCAGCGCATAGGTCAGCACCTGCCTGCCCCTGACGTTGAACGGCTCCGCCGTGATGTCGAGCGTGCGATAGTCGCCGTCTCTAATGTCGACGTTGAGCGCGGTGAGAGTCTCGGGATCGATGTCGTTGACGATGATCACGTACTTGAACTTGCCGAACTGTTCCACCGCCCGATGAATATTCCGGTTGCTGAGGTGCTGCAGGACGTCTTTCACGATCAGCAGATCGGCGGGCGGCAGGTCCACGCTCAGGAAATTCCCGTGGACGAACTTGATGTTCTCGTTGGCGAATGACTTCGAATTGCGCTCGATGACGATCCGTGACGCGTCATAACCGGTGTAGGAGGCACCACCCCAGTCAATGAGCCGGGAGAACTGCCAGTCCCCGCACCCCCCGTCGACGACGGATCCGATCCCTCTTTCCCGCAGAAAATCCTGCAGGAAAGCCAGGTAGGCCTCGGAGTTCCTGGCGCTGGACCCGGAACCTGACGTTCCCTCGAAATTACCGGCCCGACCCCATCGTCCCGATTCATAGATCGAGTCGAAGACCGTCTCGAGGTCGGCGCTCGGCTGACGGGACCGCTCATCGCCGGTCAGCCCGTCGATGATCCGGTCGTAGACCTCTTTGACGACGACGTATTGCGGACTCTGCTCGACGATGAACCTGCCTTCGAGCAGTGCGTCGCGGACCCGGAGATAACGCTCCCGTTCCGTCGCGACGCAGTTCTGGAGAACACCGGCACCCCATAGCCGATAGAAGTTGCTGACGAGCTCGTCATTGACGGCACCGGAGTCCTCATCCGGGTCGAACGGACTGAACTCGTTGAACATCCACAGCGCACGGACGACGGCCTTCGTCTGCAGCGGCTTGTCGTCGTATTTAGTCCATTTGTGGGCCAGTGCCGCCAATAGCCATTGCTCGAGGACCCTCTGGGCGTTCGGCCCCTCGGTCCCCAGCCACATCGGTTCTTCGCGTTGACGGTGACTCTGGTCCCGCAGTCCACCCGGTGCGTCGATCACGAAGTCCAGGTAGCGGCTTACGTATTCGCGTTTGAACTGCTCGTTGAACATTCCGACGACGGCGGAGGTCATCGGAAGCGTCCCCCGGAAGCACCGGAGCACCACGTCGTCCCACACGAAGCCGGGCGGAGCGGCGACGTCAAGCGGGTCGGGATAGATGGCGGGGGTGTCGCGGTGCAGATACAGCAGGTCGCAGTCGGTGTGGCCGGCAAGTGGCTTGTGCAGCACCAGGTCGGTGTCGAAGACGACGAACGGGGCGCGCAGCTTGCTCATCGCCCAGATCTTCGGCGTCGCCCAGAAGCCCTCGGCGATCCGGTGAACCGGGTAGTCGTCGTGGAAATCGGTGATCACCTCGTCATACAGACCGGTCAACTGCCAGCGGTCGTAGTACTGCAAGGTGTTCTCGTCGGTGATCAACACCAGCGGGATGTCGGGGTTCACCGTCTTGTGGTTGATGCACGAATACATCTGCGTCAGCAGTTCGAACCTGCGCAGGTCGATCAGGCCGTCCGGGTCGGCCGACCATTCGTGATAGAAGTTCCGCGAGAGGGCCCTGTCGGCCGCCCGGGCGGATCTCATGAGGTCGATGTGGTACGCCTTCATAAGCCCCCTCTCCCGTGGCTCCCCCGGATGGACTCGAACCATCAACCGCCCGATTAACAGTCGGGAGCTCTGCCAGTTGAGCTACAGGGGACCGTTCCCGCGTCGCTGCGCGGGCCGTGGAGACTTTAGCGTATCGGGTCGCGTCGGCGCCAAGCCGCCGGGAACACCCTGAAGCGGACGGCACCGCCGCGCGTCAGGCAGGATGGTTGTCGTGATCGGGGTTGTGGCAGTGCTGGCGACGGGCTACGTGTTGGGCACCAAAGCCGGCCGGGAACGCTATGAGCAGATCGTCGGCGCCGCGCGGGCCGTCGCCGGGCACCCGGCCACCAAATCGATGCTCGATAGGGGACGGCGCAAGATCGCCGAGAAGGTGTCGCCCGATCCGCCGGTGGTGAACCTGACTGAGATCGACTACCAGTCCACGGTCATCGAACCCGGCCGGGAGAGGTCTACGGAGTGACGCTCTGGTTGAAGGTCTGGCCCGGCAGCAGCGGTCCGGTGCTCATGGTCGGGATGCCGTTGCCGTAACCCGGCCCGAGATAGCCGCCCTGCGGGGTGCCGATGTATGTCGGGTTGCCGTTCGAGTAGCCGATGCACTGGCCGTCACCGCGGGATCCGAACCAGGCCAGGCACTGACCGGTGGCCGACGTGGTGGCGTCCGGACCGCTCAGGGCCGCGACGGCGGGAACGGTCAGCGCAGCGAAAGCCAGTCCACCTGCCACGAGGGCACGGCGCAGGGTGTGTGCGGTAGCCATATCTGACCTTTCGCTGGAGACGGCCAATGTGTTAGTCGTGCCGCGCCAGGCGGCGGGTTTTAACTGTAGCCGCTGGGCACCGGTCATGCCGACAGGTCGTCGCCGCTGGCCTGCTCCAGCAGGCTGCGCCGATAGGCCTCGAGGGCCACCAGGTCCCCGAACAGGGCGTGATACTCGTCGCCCTGCTCGATCGGGGACATCCGCTGCAGTTTGGACTTGACCTCGGCGACCTGTCGGCCCACCCAGACCTCCTGGAGACGCGCCAGCACCCCGGCGATGTAGCGCGGCAGCCTCTCGTCGTCGTCGACCTTGATGGTCTCCACCCCGAGTTCGCTGATCAGGCCGGCCGTGGCCGGGGTGGTGGCGCACTCACGCACGGCCTCGATCCACTGCGCGCCGGTGATGCCCGCCGAAGTGCCGCCGGCGGCCTCGATGGCCGCCCGGACCGCCGCGTACCCCGGATGGGTGAAGCTCTCGGTGGTCAATGCGTCGAAAACCGGCCCGGCCAGCGCCGGGCACTGGAGGGCGGACTTGAGCGCCTCACGCTGCGGCCACAGCGTCGGGTCACGCGGGTCGGGCCGGTGCGCGCCCGGGTCCCGGCGTACCTGGGCGGCCGCGGCACGCTCGGCGCCACGTCCCGGGACGGGTTTGCGACCGGCTTCCTCGCGCACCCGGGAGATGACCTGGGCGACGTCGTCCCAGCCGACCCAGCCGGCCAGCTGCCGCGCGTACTCGTCGCGCAGGGTCGGGTCCTTGATCTTGGCGACCATCGGCACGCACTGCCGCAGGGCGCTCACCCGGCCCTCGGCGCTGTCGAGGTTGTGCTCACCGAGGGTGGTGCGGATCGCGAACTCGAACAGCGGCGTTCGCCGGGCCACCAGGTCGCGCAGCGCCGCGTCGCCGGAGCGCAGCCTCAGGTCGCAGGGGTCCATACCATCGGCCGCCACCGCCACGAAGCTCTGCCCGGCCAGGTTCTGTTCGCCGGCGAAGGCCTTGAGCGCGGCGGCCTGCCCGGCGGCGTCGCCGTCGAAGACGTAGATCAGCTCGCCGCGAAAGAACTTGTCGTCCATCATCAGTCGCCGCAGCATCGACAGGTGCTCGTCGCCGAAGGCGGTGCCACAGGAGGCCACCGCCGTGGTGACCCCGGCCAGATGCATGGCCATCACGTCGGTGTAGCCCTCGACGACGACGGCCTGATGCGACTTGGCGATCTCACGCTTGGCCTGGTCGATGCCGAAGAGCACGTTGGACTTCTTGTACAGCACGGTCTCCGGGGTGTTGACGTACTTCGCCTCGATCGGGTCGTCGTCGAAGATCCGCCGCGCGCCGAAGCCCACCGTCTCGCCACTGGCGCTGCGGATCGGCCAGAGCAGGCGGCGGTGGAAACGGTCCATCGGCCCGCGGCGCCCCTCCCGGGACAGCCCGGCGGCCTCGAGCTCCTTGAACTCGAAGCCCTTGCGGATCAGGTGCTTGGTCAGCGAGTCCCAGCCCGACGGGGCGAACCCGCACCCGAACTGGCGGGCGGCGGCGGCGTCGAAGTTGCGCTCGGTGAGATACCGCCGCGCCGGTGCGGCTTCGTCGGATTCCAGTGCGGCGGAATAGAATTCCTGCGCGGCGGTGTTGGCGGCGATCAGCCTGCTGCGGCTGCCGCGGTCGCGCTGCATGGTGTTGCCGCCCCCGGTGTAGGTGACGGCGTAGCCGATCCGGTCGGCGAGCATCTCGATCGCCTCGACGAAGCTGACGTGCTCGATCTTCTGGATGAAGGCGAAGACATCGCCGCCTTCGCCGCAGCCGAAGCAGTGGAAGTGCCCGTGGTTGGGCCGGACGTGGAACGACGGCGACTTCTCGTCGTGGAACGGGCAGAGGCCCTTCAGCGAGTCCGCGCCGGCGCGGCGCAACTGCACGTAGTCACCGACCACGTCCTCGATGCGGATCTTGTCGCGGATCGCGGCGATGTCGCGGTCGGGGATGCGGCCCTTCCGGGCGCCTCCCCCGCTCACCGCACCGGTCACGGGACGAGTCTAGAACGCGCCCCCGCCCGCCGTCGGCGGCAAGAAGCGCCCCGGGCCGCAGCCGGCAGCTAGAACGCGAAGCCGCCGGCCCCCGCGGTGTCGATGCGCTCCAGCCGGCTCTCGGTGTAGGAGGCCAGCTGATCCACCACCACCCGCATCCGGGCGGCGTCGTCGGGCGCGGCGTTGAAGGCCGGCGCCAGCATCGGGTCCAGGCTGGCCGGCGCCCCGCCGAGCAGGCGGTGGGCCACCCGGTGCACCCGCTCGCGCTGCTGGCCCTGCCGGGCCAGGTGCGCCGGGTCGGACATGATGAACTGCAGCGCCAGCGTCTTGAGGATGGCGACCTCGGCGCGAACCTCGGGCGGGACGTGCAGGTCGGCCTGGTAGCGCACCAGCGGTCCAGGGCCGGCCATCCGCCGGGTCTCGGCGATCGCCGCCGAGGCGAACCGTCCCACCAGTTCGCTGGTGAGCCGCTTGAGGGCGACCGAGGCCGCCAGCGTGCCGTCATAGCGGCCGACGGCGGCCACCACGGGAAGCTCGGAGAGCCGCCGGGCGGCGGCCTCCAGGCCGGTCGGGTCGGCGTCGGAACCGTAAACCGAGGTGCCCAGCCGGGCCAGCGCCGCCGCGTCGTCCTCGTCGGCGAGCACCCGCAGGTCGATCCGGCCGGAGACCACACCGTCCTCGACGTCGTGGACGGAGTAGGCGACGTCGTCGGCCCAGTCCATCACCTGGGCTTCCAGGCAGGGCCGGCCGTGCGGCGCGCCCGCCCGGACCCAGTCGGCGATGGCTGCGTCGTCGGCGTAGAAGCCGAATTTGCCGCTGGAATCCGCGCGCTGCCACGGATACTTGGTGACGGCGTCCAGGGCGGCGCGGGTCAGGTTGAGCCCGACGCTTCGCACCAGATTGCCTTGGGCGTCAAGGACTTTGGGCTCCAGCCGGGTGAGGATCCGGAAGTTCTGGGCATTACCCTCGAACCCGCCGACGCCGGCGGCGAACTCGTCGAGCGCGCGCTCGCCGTTGTGCCCGTAGGGCGGGTGGCCGATGTCATGGGCCAGGCCCGCCATGTCGACCAGGTCGGGGTCGCAGCCCAGCGGCACGGCCATCCCGCGGCCGATCTGGGCCACCTCGAGCGAGTGGGTGAGCCGGGTCCGCGGGTTATCGCTGTCCCGGGGACCCACCACCTGGGTCTTGTCGGCCAGGCGGCGCAGGGCCGCGCAGTGCAGCACACGAGCCCGGTCCCGGGCGAAATCGGTGCGGTGTTCAGCGCTGGTTCCGGGCAGCGCCGCAGCCTTCGGCGGCTCTGCCACCACGCGCTCCCGGTCGGCCGCCTCGTAGCGCCCCTGCTGATTCGTCGTCACCGTCTGTGTCACCGAGGGAACAGTCTGCCAGGCTGCGCTCTCGGCCCGATCCGCGCAAAGTTTTGCTGGAGCCGGTTTGGCGGACCTCAGGCCTACTACATTGGCGGTCATGCGTCTCGCCCGTCTGCTCAGTCTGCTCGCCGCAATCCTGACGGCCTTCACCCTGCTGGCCCCGGCGGCCGTCGCGGAGCCGCCGTTCCGGCTGCCCGATCAGGTCACCGACAACGCCGGCGCTCTCAACGATCGTCAGCTCGCCGACGTACAGAAGGCCGTCGACAAGCTCTACAGCGACCGGCACGTCCGGCTGTGGGTGGTGTTCGTGCAGTCGTTCGCCCCGCAGGGCGCGGTCGGGTGGGCGCAGCAGACCCAGAAGATCAGCGACCTGGGCAATGAGGACGCGATCCTGGCGGTGGCCACCGACCAGCGGTCCTACGCCTTCCTGGTGTCGCCGGCCGCGGCCGGCGGCAGTTCGACCAAGGTCGACAACATTCGCCGGGACAGCATCGAACCGGCCCTGCGCAACAAGGACTGGGCGGGGGCCGCGACGGCGGCGGCCAACGGGCTGGCGGGCCTGGGCAAGGGCGTGGGTGCCGGCAGCGGCAAGGGTGGCGGCGGCGTCTCGCTGCTACCGCTGGTGATCCTCGCCGGAATCGGACTGCTGCTCATCGGGGCGATGATGATGTGGAGCCGCAGGCGCCGCCGCAAGCAACATGAGGCCGCCGTCGCCGCCGCCAAGAACCTCGACCCGACCGATCCGGCGGCACTGGCCGCCGTGCCGATCGACGCGCTCGACGACCTGTCGAAGTCGATCGTGGTCAACGTGGACAACGCGGTGCGCACCAGCGCCAACGAACTGGTGCTGGCGGTCGAGGAGTTCGGCGAGGCGCAGACGGCGCAGTTCGCGGCCGCGGTGGACAACGCCCGGGAGACGCTCAAGCAGGCGTTCGTGGTCCGCCAGAAGCTGGACGACAACGTCCCCGAGCCGCTGCCCGAGCGCCGCGACCTGCTCACCAGGGTGGTGGTGTCGGCGGCGCGGGCCAACAGGGAACTCGACGCCGAGACCGCGTCCTTCCACCAGATGCGCGATCTGGTGTTCAACGCACCCGAACGCCTGGACGCGCTGACCCAGCAGCTGGTGACCGTGTCGGCCCGTATCGAGCCCTCCGAGCAGAAGCTCACGGCGCTGCGCGGGGAGTTCGACGAGACCGCGCTGGCGTCGGTGTCGCGCAACGTCAACGCCGCCCGCGAGCGGCTGGAATTCGCCGACAAGGCGATCACCCGGGGCCGGGAGCTGGCCGCCAAGCCGGTGGCCGGTGAGGTGGGTGAGCTGGTGGACTGCGTGCGCGGCGGGGAATCCGCACTGCAGCAGGCCAACAAAATGCTCGACGCGGTGGACAGCGCGGCCAGCGACATCAAGCGTGCGGTCGCGACGCTGCCCTCGGCGATCGAGGACATCCAGCGCGGCATCAACCAGGCGTCCGAGCAGCTGGCCCAGGGCGGGTTGAGCAAGGCCGGCGAGCTGTCGGCCGCGCGGGACGCCGCGGTCAAGGCCGTCTCGGCCGCGCAGAGCACCGGCGCCGCCGACCCGCTGGGCGCGTTCACGCAGTTGACCCAGGCCGACGCCGAACTGGACCGGTTGCTGGCCGGGGTCGCCGAGGAGCGTGAGGCGGCCGAGCGGCTGCAGCGGTCCTACGCGCAGGCGCTGGCCACCGCGCAGTCCCGGGTGCGCTCGGTGTCGGACTACATCGACACCCGGCGCGGCAGTATCGGCTCGGAAGCCCGCACCCGGCTCAACGAGGCGGTACGCCAACTGGAGGCCGCCGACAAGGTCAGCAAGACCGACGTCAACGAGGCGATCAAGCGCGCCAACGGCGCCTCGCTGCTGGCCGCCCAGGCCCAGCAGCTGGCCAACGCCGACGTGCAGGCCGGCCAGCGGGCCTACCGGTCGAGCTACCGCGGGGGGCAGTCCGACATGGGCGCCATGGTGGGCGGCATCATCCTGGGCAACATCCTCACCGGCGGGTTCGGCGGCGGATACGGCGGCGGCCACAGCAGCGGCGGGGGCGGCGGCTGGACCACCAACAGCTACGGCGGATCCAGCGGCGACTGGGTCGGCGGCGGCGGGCGGTTCTAGTCGACGGACACACAGAGAATTCGGGCGCCCACGAGGTGCACCTGTCCACGTCAGCCCGGCCGGAGTCGACGTTGCCCGGTATCGCCTGGCCGGCAGTGCTCGATGGCCCGGCGGCCACGATGGAAGTTTTGCAGGCACATTTGCGCGAAAGTGAAAGGACTGCTCCAGAGGTGGTTCGCGCCCGCCAGGCACAACAGATCGACCTCCTGGCCGCACATGCCTACGCCAATTCCCCGTTTTGGAGGGCGCGGTTGACTGCGGCTGGGATGGGCGCGCACGCGGATTGGTTCACGAGCCTGCCGCTGTTGACCCGCGCGGATGCCAGGACGGCGGGCCCGGCTCTATTTGCCCACCCGGTGCCCCCGGGGCACGGCGACATTCACCGACTGACCACTTCAGGTTCCACCGGCACCCCGCTGACCATCGAAAAGACGGATGCCGCGCTGCTGTTCTGGAACGCGATGACACTGCGCGACTCCCTTTGGCACCGGCGCGACCTGCGGGGAAAACTCGCGGTCATCCGGGTCGGAAAGACCCCTGGTGTCGCAAGCAGCTGGGGTCCCTCCTACGAGGGGTACGTCACCGGGCCCTGCGTAATGTTCGATGCTCGTTCAGATGTCGATACCCAACTCGATTGGCTCAGCGCCGAACAGCCCAATGTCCTCTTGACTCATGCATCGAACCTTCGAGCGTTGGCGCTGCGCGGAATCGAACGCAACGTCACCCTGCCCCAGTTGCGTGAGGCCCGTTCGTTTTCCGAGCAGGTTGCCCCCGATTTGCGGGACAAGGTCAGGCAGGCGTGGGACGTACCCGTGTCGGATTTGTACTCGGCCAATGAAGTGGGATACGTCGCGCTGCAATGTCCGGACTCCGGCCTCTACCACATCCAGGCCGAGGACGTACTGGTGGAGATCATCGACGATGACGGGCAGCCCTGCGGCCACGGCGAATCCGGTCGCGTCATCGTCACCTCGCTGCACAACTTCGCAATGCCATTGTTGCGCTACGAACTGGGCGACTATGCCACCGTCGGCCCTCCCTGCAGTTGTGGCAGGACACTACCGACCATCGAGCGCATTCTCGGGCGCACCCGAAACATGCTCAGACTTCCAGGCGGACGCACCGCGTTTCCCGGCTTCCCGATGGGAGTTCTCGCAGGCCTGCGGGTCATCCGTGAGCTGAAGATGATCCAACACTCATTGGACGAGATTGAAATCGAACTCGTCCTGGAACGGCCACTGACACACAACGAGGAACTCACCCTCACCGAAGCCGTGTGTCGCCGACTCCAGCACCCATTTCAGATCCGACTGACCCCCGTACCGGAAATCTCACGCGGCACCAGTCACAAACGTGAGGATTTCGAATGCCGCGTGACCTGACCACCTGGATTGGACAACTACTGGAAAACCCCGATCTGCGACGAATGGGCCACGCCCAGCGATTGGAGGATCTCAATCTGGGCCTGGGGTGGATCTATTACGGACTGGCCCGGGTGGCACAACCCCGATGCGTCGTAGTCATCGGCTCCTACCGCGGCTACACCCCGTTGGTCTTCGCCCGCGCGCTCGCCGACAACGGAGAGGGCGGCCGCGTAATCTTCATCGACCCATCCCTGGTCGATGACTTCTGGCGGAACCCCGAACAGGTTCAGGCTCATTTCGCGGCGTACGGGCTCGACAACATCGACCACTTCTGTATGACGACACAGCAATTCGCCGAAAGCGCGGCCTTCGAAGAACTGGACGCGGTCGATATCCTCCTCGTTGACGGTTATCACAGCGAAGAGCAGGCACGCTTCGATCATCAAACCTTTGCCCGACACCTGGGTAGCCGCGGCTACGCACTCTTTCACGACGCCGTGCGCGACCATCTGACACGCATCTACGGACCTGACAAAACCTATCGTCACACCGTGCATCGCTACATGGACACCCTTCGCCGCGACCCGGCATGGGAGGTGCTGACCCTGCCATTCGACAGCGGGCTCTGTATGGTGCGGTCCGCAGAAGCCCGGCCATGAGCCGGAATCGGAGCAGTGAACCCGCAACACTGTGGGCCATCACCAGCTTCTTCAACCCCGCCGGATACCGCCGGCGGCTCACCAACTACCGCCGCTTCCGAGCCGCACTGCACGTTCCCCTGGCAACCATCGAACTCGGCTTCAACGGGCAGTTCCAACTCGACGATCGCGATGCCGACAAGCTCATGCGCGTCACCGACGGCGACATCATGTGGCAGAAGGAGCGCCTGCTCAACCTGTTGCTCCCTCAGCTTCCACCAGAGTGCGAATACGTTGCCTGGATCGACAGCGACGTGCTGTTCCGAGACCCGCACTGGCCACAGCGAGCGGTCGAGCAACTCGAAAAGGCGCCGCTGCTCCAGCTGTTCGCCACGCTGCGCGATCTTGGGCCCGCGGATAACGGCCGGTCCGGCACCCGCTGTATCTCGTCCGTTGCCGCGACTGTCCTGGCAGGACGTCCAGTATCCGCTCTGGTTCTCCGGCCCCCGGTATCAGGCGCGCAGAGCCACCCGGCGTATGCCCCCGCAGCCCACGGCATGGCATGGGCCATGCGGCGGGAAGTACTGGCTCAACACGGGTTCTACGACGGCTGCGTCATCGGTGGCGGGGATACTGCTTTGCTGTGCGCCGCCTACGGCGTGCCGGACGCCATCACCGAGCTGTGGCAGATGAACGCGGCCCAGCGCGATCACTACACACGCTGGGCCAGCCGTTTCCACGAGAATGTGAAGGGCCGGGTCGCCGCCCTGAGCGGCGAAGTCCACCATTTGTGGCACGGCGAACTTGAAAATCGCCGGTACTTCCAGCGTCACCTCGACCTGGCGTCACACACCTTCGATCCCCGCACCGACCTCCGCCCCGGCGCCGACGGCCCGTGGCGCTGGGCGACCGACAAACCAGCACTGCATGCGCTACTGCGCGAATACTTCGACACGCGTCACGAAGATGGCGACACCGTCCGTCTCCATGCAGTCCCCCACAGTCACGGGTAAACGGCGTCTCACGGTCTATATCCTCCACTTGCCTGCCGTTGACTGGGGGTTGATCAATGTCCAGGTCGCCCCGACGGCGTACAGCGAATAGTAGGCCAGCATAATTGATACCAATATTGGAGGCTCGAACTTCTTCGCCTCAATTCGCTTACCTTCGGTTATCGAATTCACAACGGCTTTTCTCATTTTGCCGACGACCTGGTGCACAAGCCTTCGGAGGTGCGGCGACAAGACGCCCTCATCTGGATTGCCTGCGAGTAGCAGGTCGACGGCGTAATCGCGCCCCTCGGCCAATCCCCGGATGACAAAATGCCGTAAACCGTTCGGCGCGGGATGGGCGACAACCGCCGACGATATGTTGGCCGTCTTTATTCCGGCATTCGTGATCTCGGCGAGTTGACGGTTACAGGCGTTACGCGTCTCACCATAGTGACTTGTGCGGTACGGATGGGCGAGGAACACACTTCGCCGATAAGCGCAGTTATTCGCCCATAGGAATCTGGCCGGCGAGTACACAATTTCAGCTTCCGGCTTCAATGGGAAGAACCACCCGGCTGAGAAAGCCTTGGTGAGCAGATTGACCGGCTTCACGTAGGTGAATCCACCCACCATTCCATGGTCCTCGTGCTGATCAAGAAAATGGACCAAACTGGATAACCAGTCTTCCTCCGGATCGATATCGCTGTCGGCGAAGACGACTATCTCCCCCGAAGACTTCTGAACGCCGTAGTTCTTGAGCTCGTAATAGTGCTCGCCGCTGAGCGGATGAAGACCGAGCCACACCAAGTCAGACCCGACGAGCGGCGTGTTTGCGAGCAAGCGCCCCACGTTCTCTACATCAACCGACCCCGGGTCGTACACGATGTTCACTTCGACCGGCTCGGACAGCCGCGTTATGCCTTGATGGAGTCGCGAGAAGAGCGAAGGGATTTTCGCCTTGTCGGACAGCAGTGCGTTTTCCCATTCAATCACAATGCTGATTCGCGGTGACATCTGAAATCGGCGCCTCGAACTCACCGTCCGCGCGACTAACCTCCGACGAGCCGCGCGGCCAGATATCCCGGCACCGCGTCCAGCCCGACGCGCTCCTGCGTCATGCTGTCGCGTTCGCGGATGGTGACCGCCTGGTCCTCGAGGGTGTCGAAGTCGACCGTCACACAGAACGGGGTGCCGATCTCGTCCTGGCGGCGGTAGCGACGGCCGATGGCGCCGGCGTCGTCGAACTCGATGTTCCAGTGCTTGCGCAGGGTTGCGGCCAGGTCGCGCGCCTTGGGGCTGAGGTCCTCGTTGCGGGACAGCGGCAGCACCGCCGCCTTGACCGGGGCCAGCCGCGGGTCCAGCCGTAGCACCGTGCGCTTGTCCACCCCGCCCTTGGCATTGGGCGCCTCGTCCTCGGCGTAGGCGTCGACCAGGAATGCCATGAACGAGCGGGTCAGCCCGGCTGCGGGTTCGATGACGTAGGGCACGTAGCGGGTGTCGGCGGCCTGGTCGTAGTAGGACAGGTCCACCCCGGAGTGCTTTGAGTGGGTGGACAGGTCGAAGTTGGTCCGGTTGGCGATGCCCTCGAGTTCGCCCCACGGGTTTCCGACGAAGCCGAACTTGTACTCGATGTCGGTGGTGCCGTCGCTGTAATGCGACAGCTTCTCCTTGGGGTGTTCGTAGAGCCTCAGGTTGTCCCGTTTGATGCCGAGGTCGACGTACCACTGCAGCCGGGTGTCGATCCAGTACTGGTGCCACTGTTTGGCGGTGTCGGGCTCGACGAAGAACTCCATCTCCATCTGCTCGAACTCGCGGGTGCGGAAGATGAAGTTGCCCGGAGTGATCTCGTTGCGGAAGCTCTTGCCGATCTGGCCGATGCCGAACGGCGGCTTCTTGCGTGACGTGGTGACCACATTGGCGAAGTTGACGAAGATGCCCTGCGCGGTCTCCGGGCGCAGGTAGTGCAGGCCCTCCTCGGTCTCGATGGGACCGAGGTAGGTCTTGAGCATCATGTTGAAGTCGCGCGGCTCGGTCCACTGACCCTTGGTGCCGCAGTCCGGACACACGATGTCGGTCATCGGCACCGAGTCGGGGTCCGCGATTCCCTTCTTTTCGGCGTGCGCCTCCTGCATGTGGTCCTGCCGGTGCCGCTTGTGGCAGTTCAGGCACTCCACGAGCGGGTCGTTGAACACCTCGACGTGGCCGGAGGCCACCCACACCTCACGGGGCAGGATGATCGAGGAGTCCAGGCCGACGACGTCGTCGCGGCCGGTGACCATGGACTGCCACCACTGCCGCTTGATGTTCTCCTTGAGCTCCACGCCCAGCGGGCCGTAGTCCCAGGCCGACTTGGTGCCGCCGTAAATCTCGCCGGATTGGTACACCAGCCCACGGCGCTTGGCCAGGTTGACGACGGAATCGATGACGGACGCCACGGTGAAATGCACTCCTGTCTGCGGCTACAGCAACCGTCACAGCCTAGGCGACGGGCTTTGACATGCTCATCCGCCCGTGCCATCGTCGGGTCACATGGGCTCCGACAGCGATCGCCATTCGGCGGGCACCGGTGTGCGAGCCACCCGGCAACGCGGGGCGATCATCGCCCTGCTCGACAACGTCGACGAGTTCCGCTCCGCCCAGGAACTGCACGACGAACTGCGCCGCCGCGGCGAGAACATCGGACTGACCACCGTCTACCGCACCCTGCAGACGCTGGCCGCCGCCGATCTGGTGGACCTGGTGCGCACCGATACCGGCGAGTCCGTTTACCGCCGGTGCGCGGCACCGGACCATCATCACCATCTGGTCTGCCGGGGCTGCGGCGCGGCGGTGGAGGTCAGTGGCCGCGAGGTCGAGGCGTGGGCCGCGGATGTGGCTGCAGCGCATGGCTTTTCCGACGTGAGTCATACCATCGAGTTGTTCGGCACCTGTGCGGAGTGTCGGGGCTAGCCCGTCGACCAATCAGCCACCGGTGAGGGCGCGCCGCGCCTCGGCACCGCCGGCCAGCACCATCAGCACCAGCGTCTGCAGCGCCTCGTCGTGGAGGCCGCCGACCGGAAAGTTGTAGCGCAGCATCACGTCGGCGCGTTTGCCGGGCTGTTCGGTCATCGAGACGGTGCCCAGCATGGTCCTGTTGGTCTGGGCCGCAACGCGTTTGCGCAAGTCGGCCGTCAGCGGCAGATCCCAGGCCAGCACCTGGGTGAGCGACACCATCGCCAGCCCCTCACCGATCGTCACCTCCCGCAGTGAGGCGACCGTGCCGTCGTGACGAACGGTCAGTGCGCCGTCCTCCTCGACCTGCACGGGGATGACTGGGGCCAGAACGTCGGCGAGCGCCAAGTGTCAGGCCCGGCCGAAGCGGCGGTTGCGGTTGACGTACTCCTCGCAGGCCGCCCACAGGTCGCGGCGGTCGTAGTCCGGCCAGAGCTTGTCCTGGAAGACGAACTCGGCGTAGGCCGCCTGCCAGAGCATGAAGTTGCTCGACCGCTGCTCTCCGGAGGTACGGATGAACAGGTCGACGTCGGGGATGTCAGGCCGGTGCAGGTGTTCGGTGATGGTGCGCTCGTCGACGCGTTCGGGGTCCAGGCGCCCGGCCGCGGCCTCGCGGGCGATCTGCTTGGTGGCCTCGGCGATCTCCGCGCGGCCACCGTAGTTGACGCAGTAGTTGACGGTGATCACGTCGTTGCCGACGGTCATGTCCTCGGCGATCTCGAACTCCTTGATCACGCTGCGCCACATCCGCGCACGGGAACCGACCCAGCGCATGTTCACGCCCATGATGTCGAGGTTCTCCCGGCGGCGGCGCACCACCTCACGGTTGAAGCCCATGAGGAAGCGAACCTCGTCGGTGCTGCGCCGCCAGTTCTCGGTGGAGAACGCGTACACGGACAGGTTCCTGATGCCGAGTTCGATTGCGCCGCAGGTGACGTCGATGAGGACGGCCTCACCCATCTTGTGCCCCTCGGTGCGGCTCAGCCCGCGCTGGGTGGCCCACCGGCCGTTGCCGTCCATGACGATGGCAACGTGCTGGGGCAGCTGGTCGGCCGGGATCGGCGGCGGGACCGCCTTGGAGGGATGTTGCGGGGGCCGGCGCGGTCCGCCGCCCGGGGCGGGCGGCAGGTCGGGGAAGACCACGGGCCAGGTGGAGGTGTCGGGAAAGACCGGGTAGTCGTCGGGCGCCGGGGGCAGCTGCGGGAACTGTTCCCGACGTCTGCGCTCACCCCCCCGCCAGGAGCTGGCCACCCGTTCCATCGCCATGGGGGACATCCTGCCTGAAGATCCCGGGGGAATGGCCAGCGGGCTGGGAGTGTCCCCGCTCGACCAGCGGCAGCGTTCGCAGCTGCCGTTCCAGGTGCCATTGCAGGTGGGCGGCCACCAATCCGCTGGCCTGGCTGCGGTGCGAGGACGACGAGGCCTCCGCGGTATCCCAGTCGCCGTCGTGCAGTGCCGACATCAGGTCGACGACCGCCTGCGGCGGCGTGACCGACCCGGATGGGCGGCAGTGCATGCAGACGCTGCCACCGGCGGCGATGTGGAAGGCCCGGTGCGGTCCGGGTGCGGCGCAACGGGCGCACTCGGTCAGCGACGGCGCCCAGCCGGCGATGCCCATGGCGCGCAGCAGATAGGCGTCGAGCACCAGCTCACGGGGCCGGGTGCCGTCGGCGACCGCCCGCAGCGCCCCGACGGTCAGCCGGTGCAGCGCGGTGACCGGAGCACGCTCCTCCCCCGCGAGCCGCTCGGCGGTCTCCAGCACCGCACAGGCGCAGGTGTAGCGGCCGTAGTCGCAGACGATGCCGGCCGCGAAGGCGTCGATGGACACCACCTGGGTGACGATGTCGAGGTTGCGGCCGGGATGCAGCTGGACGTCGATGTGGGCGAACGGCTCCAGCCGGGAACCGAACTTGCTGCGGGTGCGCCGCACGCCCTTGGCGACCGCGCGGACCATCCCGTGATCGCGGGTCAGCAGGGTGACGATGCGGTCGGCTTCGCCGAGCTTGTGCTGGCGCAGCACGACAGCCCGATCCCGATACAGCCGCATCCGACCAGTCTGTCACCGCCGCCGGACAACCGGGGCACGACACGGGCCCGCATCTGATTGCCGGACTCCTCCTCGGGACTTGCGTCCCGCATCGTCGTCCGGCTAGAACCCCAGGCGACCAAGCTGTTTGGGGTCCTGCTGCCAGTTCTTGGCGACCTTGACCCGCAGGTCGAGATAGACCTTGGTGCCCAGGAGCTTCTCGATCTGACGGCGGGCGGCGGTGCCGACCTCCTTGAGCCGGGCCCCGCCGCGCCCGATCACGATGCCCTTCTGGCTGTCGCGCTCCACGTAGAGGATCGCGTGCACGTCGATCAGATCATCCCGGTCCTCCCGCGGGGTGACCTCGTCGATCACCACGGCCAGCGAGTGCGGCAGTTCGTCGCGCACCCCCTCCAGGGCGGCCTCCCGGATGAGCTCGGCCATCAGCACCTCTTCGGGCTCGTCGGTGAGCTCCCCGTCGGGGTAGTAGGCCGGTCCGGGCGAGAGCTGCTCGACGATCACGTCGATCAGGACGTCGACCTGGTCACCCCGGGTGGCCGACACCGGGACGATCGCGGCGGCGTGCCCGCCGGCCAGCTCGTCGACGGCCAGCAGCTGGGCGGCGACGCGGTCCTTGGTGACCTTGTCGATCTTGGTGACGATGACGATGAGGGTCGTGCGGGGGGCCGACTCACGGATCTGCTCGTAGATCCACCGGTCGCCCGGGCCGATGTCCTCGTCGGCGGGGATGCACAGGCCGATCACGTCGACGTCGGAGTAGGTCTCACGCACGAGGTCGTTGAGGCGCTTGCCGAGCAGGGTGCGGGGGCGGTGCAGGCCGGGGGTGTCGACCAGGACGATCTGGAAGTCCTCGCGGTGCACGATGCCGCGGATGGTGTGGCGGGTGGTCTGGGGGCGGTTTGAGGTGATGGCCACCTTGCTGCCCACCAGCGCGTTGGTCAGCGTCGACTTGCCGGTGTTGGGCCGGCCGACGAAGCAGACGAATCCGGAACGGAACTCGGTCATGGGGCGGCGGCCTCCTCCAGTGGCTTGACCAGGACGGTGCCGACGCGAACGCGTCCGCGGTGGTCCGAGCCGCCCTCGGCGCGCAACCGGAGGCCGTGCGACACCACCTCGGAACCGGGCAGCGGCACGCGGCCCAACTCCAGCGCCAGCAGCCCGCCGATGGTGTCGACGTCGAGGTCGTCGTCGAACTCGATGTCGTACAGTTCGCCGACGTCCTCGATCGGCAGCCGGGCCGAGACCCGGAAGACCTTGTCCCCCAGGTCTTCCACCGGCGCGACCTCGTCGGTGTCGTACTCGTCGGCGATCTCGCCGACGATCTCCTCGAGGATGTCCTCGATGGTGACCAGCCCGGCCGTCGCCCCGTACTCATCGACCAGCAGCGCCATGTGGACCCGGTCGAGCTGCATCTCACTGAGCAGGTCGTCGAGCGGCTTGGAGTCCGGGATGAAGACGGCGGCGCGCATGACTTCGGCGACGGTGATGTCGCGGGCGGGGATCGCGGAATAGATGGTCCGCCGCACAATGTCTTTGAGGTAGACGACGCCGACGATGTCGTCGACGTCCTCGCCGATCACCGGCATCCGGGAGTGCCCACTGCGGATGGCCAGCGACATCGCCTGGGCGGCGCTCTTGTCACTCTCGATCCACACCATCTCGGTGCGCGGCACCATGACTTCGCGGGCGGGGGTGTCGCCGAGTTCGAACACCGACTGGATCATCTTGCGTTCCCCGGCGGCCACCACACCGCGCTGCTGCGCGAGGTCGACCACCTCACGCAGTTCGATCTCCGAGGCGAAGGGACCGTTGCGGAAGCCACGGCCCGGCGTCAGCGCATTGCCCAGCAGGATGAGCAGCCGGCTGATCGGGGCCAACAGCACCGAAATCAGCTGCAGCGGAAAGGCGGACACCAGGGCGATGGAGTAGGCGTGCTGCCGGCCCAGGGTGCGCGGCCCGACGCCGACGGCGACGAAACTGACCACGGTCATGATCGCGGCAGCGATGAGTAGCGCCCACCTCAGGGCCATCCGGTCGTACAGGTAGGCCACCAGCACCACCGTGGCCGTCGCCTCGCAGGCGATGCGCAGCAGGACAACGAGATTGATGTAGCGCGGGCGCTCGGCGATCACCCGGCTCAGGCGCACCGAACCCGGACGCTCGTCGCGGACGAGTTCCTCGACGCGCGCCATCGACACGGTGCTGATCGCGGCGTCGATGGCCGAGAACAGTCCCCCCAGCAGGACGAGGGCGACCGCCCCGATCAGCGAACCGAGCCCGGTCAATGGTCCCCGCCCATCAATGGTCGAAGTACCGGGACTTGTCGAGCAGGCGCCGGTCCCGTTCCGCCTGCCGCTCGGAGTGGTAGGCGTTCACCTGTTCGGCGACCCATTCCTCGAGGAGCTGTCGCTGCAGTGCGAACATCTCCTTCTCCTCGTCCGGCTCGGCATGGTCGTAACCCAGCAGGTGCAGCACGCCGTGGACGGTGAGCAGCGCCAGCTCCTGGCCCAGGCTGTGGCCGGCGGTCTTGGCCTGTTCGGCGGCGAACTGTGGGCACAGCACGATGTCGCCCAGCATCGATGGGCCGGGTTCGGGTGCGTCCGGCCGGCCGCCGGGCTCGAGCTCGTCCATCGGGAAGCTCATGACGTCGGTGGGGCCGGGCAGGTCCATCCAGCGCATATGCAGGTCGGCCATGGCGGCGGTGTCCAGCAGCACCATGGACAGTTCGGCCGCGGGGTTGACGTCCATCTTGCGGATGACGAAGCGGGCGACGCTGATCAGTTCCTCTTCGGAGACGTCGATGCCGGACTCGTTGGAGACCTCGATACTCATTCGCGATCCACCTTCGCTTCTCGCTCAGCGATACTCATACGCGATCCGCCTTCGCTTCTCGCTCAGCGATGCTCATACGCGATCCCTACCGCCGCGACGACCGGCGCTGCGCGCGATTGGCCAGGTTGGTGTCCTCGGCGGCCCGCGCATAGGCGTCGACGATGTCGGACACCAGCCGGTGGCGCACCACGTCGGCGCTGGTGAGCTCGGCGAAGTGGATGTCGTTGATACCAGCCAGAATATCCATCGCCGCTCGCAGGCCGGAGCGCGAGCCACCGGGCAGGTCCACCTGGGTGATGTCGCCTGTCACAACGATTTTCGAGCCGAAACCCAGCCGGGTCAGAAACATCTTCATCTGCTCGGCGGTGGTGTTCTGCGCCTCGTCGAGGATGATGAACGAGTCATTGATCGTGCGGCCACGCATATACGCCAGGGGCGCGACCTCAATCACCCCGGCGGCCATCAGCTTCGGGATCGCCTCGGCGTCCATCATGTCGTGCAGCGCATCGTAGAGCGGACGAAGGTACGGGTCGATCTTCTCGCTCAGCGTTCCGGGCAGAAAGCCAAGGCGTTCACCGGCTTCCACCGCGGGACGGGTGAGGATGATCCGGGTGACCTGCTTGGTCTGCAGTGCCTGAACGGCTTTCGCCATCGCCAGGTAGGTCTTGCCGGTGCCCGCCGGACCGATGCCGAACACCACGGTGTGCGCGTCGATGGCGTCCACGTAACGCTTCTGGTTCAGCGTCTTGGGGCGGATGGTCTTCCCGCGCCGCGACAGGATGTCCAGCGTCAGCACCTCCGCCGGCGAGGCGTTGTCCTCACCGGAGATCATGGCGACACTGCGGCGCACCGCGTCCGGGGACAGCGACTGTCCGCCGGCCACGATCGCGATGAGTTCGGAGATCACCCGCTCAGCCAGCGCCACGTCGGCGGCCGACCCGGACAGGTTTACGGCGTTGCCGCGGACATGGACCTCGGACGACAGTCCGGCTTCCAGCGCGCGCAGGTTCTCGTCGGCGGAACCCAGCAGGCCAACGACAAGGTCGGGCGGAACAGTCATGCTGCTGCGAACCTGCGCGGCAGTGCTCGTTTCGCGGGGCGTCAAGTGCCTGCTTTCTGGGGTTTCACTCTTTTGGACTGAAGCGATTCTACCGCCGTCGCACCGAAGCAGCGTGGCGATGTTCCGACGAGATTGAAACCCTGCAGGCGAAAACGCGGTCGGCGCATGCATGACGTCAATCTCGACGCACCCCGCTACCGAACATCCCACCGGGCGGTGAGAACACCCAGGGCGCCCAGTGCCACCGCCGCGGCGGTCGACGTCCGCAGCACCGTCGGGCCCAGCCGGACCGCACACGCGCCCGCGGCCGAGAGGGCGTCGAGTTCGGCGTCGCTCACTCCGCCTTCCGGCCCGACCATGAGGAATATCGAGTCGGCCTGCGCCACAGGCAGATCCGTCAGGGGTCGATCGGCCGACTCGTGCAGCACCAGCGCGAGGGCGCCGGCGCCGGTCCGCTCGTCCAGCATCGAAGCCACACCGGCAGTCGAGACCGGGCCGTCGACGGCCGGAATCCAGGGCCGCCGGGACTGCCGGGCCGCGGAGCGCACCACCGCCTGCCAGCGCCGCAGCCCCTTGGCGGCGCGGTCACCGTCCCACCGGGCCACACACCGGTCGGCCTGCCAGGCGAGGAAGGCGTCGGCGCCGGCCTCGGTGGCCAGCTCGACGGCCAGTTCGGAGCGCTCCGATTTGGGAATGGCCTGTACCACCGTCACCGTGGGCCGCGGCCGCGGTGCCTCCCGAAGCGCGGTCACCCGGGCGGTGAGGCTGCGCTTGTCGGCGCTCTCCACCACGCATTCGGCGACAGCGCCCGCGCCGTCGGAGATCACCAGCGACTCCCCCGGGCGGATACGGCGCACCGTCGCGGCGTGGAAGCCCTCGTCACCGTCGACGACGGCGAGTTCACCGACGGCCGGGACGGTCTCGGCGTAGAAGAGGGTCGCGGCCACGAACGCGAAAAGTCAGCGGCCGGTGAAGGTTTCGCGCAGCCGGCTGAACAAGCCGGCACCGCCGGTCTGCGTGGAGGTGGCCCGGGTCAGCTTGACGGCGGCCTGCTCGGCGCTGCGGCTCTTGGCCTCGGTGAACAACTCGCGGGTGCGGGCGTCCAGCTTCTGCGGCACCATCACCTCGACGTGAGCGTGCAGGTCGCCCCGGGCCTCGGAGCGCAGCCGCGGCATGCCGTGCCCGCGTAGCGTGATCACCGACGCCGGCTGGGTGCCCGGGGCGATCGCGATCTCGACGGGGCCGTCGAGGATGCCCTCGACGCTCACCTCGGTGCCCAGCGCGGCGTCGACCATCGGAACGGTGACGGTGCAGTGCAGGTCGTCGCCGTCGCGGACGAAGAAGTCGTGCGGCTGTTCGTGGACCTCGACGTAGAGGTCACCGGCCGGGCCGCCGCCGGGACCGACCTCACCCTGGGCCGCGAGGCGGATCCGCATGCCGTCGGCGACACCGGCCGGGATCTTCACGCTGATCTCCCGGCGGGCGCGAACCCGGCCGTCTCCCCCGCAGCGCTGGCACGGGTTGGGGATCACCTCGCCGACGCCGGCGCAGGTCGGGCACGGCCGCGAGGTCATGATCTGGCCGAGCAGCGAGCGCTGCACGCTCTGCACCTCGCCCCGGCCGCCGCAGATGTCACAGGTGACCGAGGTGGAGTCGCCGTGGGTGCCGCGGCCCTGGCACAGGTCACACAGCACCGCGGTGTCGACGGTGACCTGCTTGGTGGCGCCGGTGGCGCAGTCGCCGAGACTCAGCCGCATCCGCAGCAGGGAATCCGACCCCGGCCGGACCCTCCCGATCGGGCCGCGAGAACCGCCGCCGCCGCCGAAGAAGGCCTCGAAAACGTCACCGAGACCGCCGAATCCACCGAATCCGCCGCCCGGTCCGCCCGAGGACAGCGGGTCACCGCCGAGGTCGACGATGCGCCGCTTCTCGGGGTCCATCAGCACCTCGTAGGCGGCGCTGATCTCCTTGAACCGCTCCCCCTCGTCGGGATTGATGTCGGGGTGCAGTTCGCGGGCCAGCTTGCGGTAGGCGCGCTTGATCTCGGTGTCGCTGGCGTTCCTGCTCACTCCGAGCAGTCCGTAATAGTCGCGTGCCACGCCTGTCCTCATTTCGTCCGCCTCCACGCTCAGCCGGCGCGGTTGCCCAGAACTTCACCGATATACATCGCAACCGCGGCAACGTTGGCCATCGTCCCGGGGTAGTCCATCCGGGTGGGGCCCACCACACCCATGCCGCCGTAGACCGTTCCCGAACTGCCGTAGGTGGTCGTCACCACCGAGGTGCCGGCCATCTGCTCGGCCTCGGTCTCGTGACCGATCCGAACCGTGACCTTACCGGCCTCCTGCTGCGCGGCCAGGAGTCGCAGCACGACGACCTGCTCCTCCAGCGCCTCCAGCACCGACCGCAGCGAGCCGCCGAAATCGGCGGTGTTGCGGGTGAGGTTGGCGGTGCCGCCCAGCAGCAGCCGCTCCTCGCTGTGTTCGACGAGCGACTCCAGCAGCACGGTCGCCGAGCGGCCGACGGCGTCGCCGAAAGCGCCACCCGGGCCGCCGGCGCCGTTGAGCCGGCTCGCGAGGTCGGCCACCGCCACCGAGGCCGCGGAGAGCTTCTTGCCCTCCAGGGCCTGGGCGAGCACGTCGCGCAGCTGGCCGAGTTGGTGTTCGTCGATGGTGTCGCCGAGTTCGACGATGCGCTGGTCCACCCGGCCGGAGTCGGTGATGACCACCAGTAACAGCCTCGCCGGGGTGAGGGCCACCACCTCGAGATGACGGACCGTCGACGACGACAGTGTGGGGTACTGCACGACGGCGACCTGCCGGGTCAGCTGGGCCAGCAGACGCACCGCGCGGCGCAGGACGTCATCGAGGTCGACGCCGGACTCCAGAAACGTCAGGATCGCCCGGCGCTCCGAGGACGACAGCGGTTTGACGTCGTGGATCCGGTTGACGAACTCACGGTAGCCCTTCTCGGTGGGGACCCGGCCCGAGCTGGTGTGCGGCTGGGTGATGTAGCCCTCGGCTTCCAATACCGCCATGTCATTGCGGACGGTCGCGCTCGAGACGCCGAGGTGGTGACGCTCGACCAGGGCCTTGGAGCCGATCGGCTCCTTGGTGGCCACGAAGTCGGCGACGATGGCCCGCAGCACCTCGAACCGGCGATCATCGGCACTTCCCAATCAACTCACCTCCTACGGTTCTCCCCATTTTACGGGTTCGGAGCAGCAGGATTAGCAGCCGAGGCCACCGAGTGCCACCGCCGGCACTTCCGACGCCCCCGCCCGCAGCGGTTAGCCTTGCGGCTATGACCGGGGCGACCACGCGGTGATTTTCAAAGGCGTCCGCGACGGCAAGCCGTACCCCGACCACGGGCTGACCTATCGCGACTGGTCGCGGATACCGCCGCGGCAGATCCGCCTGGACGAACTGGTGACCACCACGACCGTGCTGGCGCTCGACCGGTTGCTCAGCGAGGACTCGACCTTCTACGGGGACCTGTTTCCGCACGCGGTGCTGTGGCGCGGGGTGATGTACCTCGAGGACGGCCTGCACCGCGCGGTGCGTGCAGCACTGCGCAACCGCACGGTGCTGCACGCCCGCGTCTACAACATGGATCGGTCAGTCTAGGGCGAGCATCGGCGGCAGAATGCCCTTGCCGTAGCCCGGCAGCCACGCGTTACTGAGCAGTGTTCCGTTCGGGTTCCGCGGGGTCGGTTTGGCGTGCAGCGAGGCATGGCCCTGCTTCTGGCACACCCGCGCGGCACCGCTTTCGCGGCAGCCCATCGGGTTCTCGCTGGCCGCCGCCGGCGGAGCCAGTGTCACCGCGCCGGCGGCGACGGCGGCAAGCAACGGAGCGAGATATCGAGCGGCGATCTTCATGGTCGGCACTTCCTTTCGTTGGAAGTCCCACCGGCGGTGGATGTTTCGCCGTCAGGACCCTGTGCCATCCACGGTAGTGATATACGAAGTATAAATCGCGAAGTTCATATAGTAGGCATAGGAACGGGCGCCGCCGGCAGCGTCACGGTGAAAACCGTACGGCCCGGACGGGATTCGGCGGTCACCTCGCCGTTGTGAGCCTCGACAATGGACGCGACGATGGCCAGGCCGAGGCCGGTCGATCCCATCTCGCGGGAGCGCGACTTGTCCGCCCGTACGAAGCGCCCGAAAAGGTTGGGCATGATCGCCTCGGGAATGCCGGGACCGTCATCGCCGATGGTCAGCTCGACGACCTCCTCGCCGACCTCGTCCCCGGTGCGGACCTTCGCGGTGACGGTGGTTCCCTCCGGGGTGTGAATCCGGCCGTTGGCCAACAGGTTTGCGACCAACTGCTGCAGCCGCACCCGGTCCCCGCGCACCCATACCGGATGGTCGGGCAGGTCCGCGGCGAAGTGATGGTCGGGCGCGCTCACCGCGGCGTCATTGACCGCGTCGGCGACCAGATCGCAGATGTCGAGGTCGTCCAGTTCGAGGTCCTGGCCCTCACCGAGTCGCGACAGCAGCAGCAGATCGGAAACCAGTGTCGACATCCGTTGCGACTCGGCCTCGATTCGGGCCAGCGCGTACTCCGTCATCGGCGGCAGCTGGTCGCTCTCCTGCCGGGTCAGCTCCGCGTAACCCAGGATGGCGGCCAGCGGAGTGCGCAGTTCATGGCTGGCATCGGTGAGGAACTGCTTGGTGTTGCGGTCGGTCTCGGCCATCTTGGTCAGCGTCGAGTCGACGTTGTCCAGCATCTGGTTCAGCGCGTGCCCCAGGACGCCGACCTCGGTGCCCGGGTCGGTGTCGCGTTCGTCGACGCGGGCGGTGATCCGGTACTGCGCGGCATCCAGGGGCAGCGCAGCGACCTGGCCGGCGATCCCGGCGACGCGGCGCAGCGGCTTGAGCGCCTGGCGCACCAGGGCCACCGTGCCGGCGGCGGCCGCGAGCAAGGCCAGCAGCGCGAGGCCGGCGACGATGAGCGCATTGCGGTTGAAGGTGTCGTCGGCCGCGACCACCGGCACCGCAGAGACCAGAAGCACACCGCCGCCGATGTCGCGACTGCCCACCTGATGCCGGCCAAGATCGCCGAGTCGAACCGTGCGGGGATCCGCACCGCCCCAACTGATCTTCTCCAGGTCGGCCACCACCGCGGGCGGCGGCGCGGTGGGCTCACCGTCGGTGAAGACCGCGGCGAAACCCACTTTGCCGTCACGGACCACCGCGATGACCGTGCCGGGCGGCTGCCCCGGAAACGCCCCGAGGTGATCGGCCGCGACGGCCCCCGCTTCCGGCTTGGTGACCGCGAGCTTGGCCTTGGCGTAGGAGTAGGTGAACGCTTCCAGCGAATTGGACACCTGGCTGTTGACCATGTCGACCATTTCGTTGCGCAGGCTGATCTCGGCGATCGCCCCGACGGCGAGCACCGCCGCGGTGACGATTCCGCAGACCCCGATGACGAGCCGCCGGCGCAGCGATCGCGGTGACCACCACCGCCGGCGGGGACTCACTGCGGAGGCCGGAGCATGTACCCCACGCCCCGCACGGTATGGATCATCGGCTCGCGTCCGGCGTCGATCTTGCGCCGCAGATACGAGATATAGAGGTCGACGACGCTGGAGCGGCCGCCGAACCCGTAATTCCAGACGCGGTCGAGGATTTCGGTACGGCTGATCGCGCGACGCGGGTTGCGCATGAGGTAGCGCAGCAGTTCGAACTCCGTCACGGTCAGGGGGATCTGCTCGCCGCCGCGCGTCACCTCACGGCTGGAACCGTCAAGCACCAGATCGCCCACCTTGAGGACCTCGTCCTCGGGAGCCGCCATGGCCTTGGAGCGGCGCAGCAGCCCGCGCAGCCGCGCAACGAGCTCCTCCAGGCTGAACGGCTTGGTCAGGTAGTCGTCTGCGCCCGCGGTCAGTCCTGTCACCCGGTCGAGCACCGAGTCGCGCGCGGTGAGAAACAGCGTGGGCGTGTAGGTCTCGGACTCGCGGATCTTTTGCAGGATCTGCAGCCCGTCGATGTCGGGCAACATGATGTCGAGCACCAGCAGGTCCGGTTCGAACTGCTGGTACTTGGCGATGGCCTCCCGCCCGTCGCGGGCCACCTCGATCTCCCAGCCCTCATAGTGCAGGGCCATCTTCAGCAGATTGGTCAGCGCCGGCTCGTCATCGACCAGCAACACCCGGATCGGGCTGCCGTCGGTGCGGGTGATCTTCGGCAACTGGCCCAGGATGGCCTGGCGCTTGCGCGGCGAGCGGGGAGTAACCATGACAGTCATACGATAATGGTCTGCGGGATCTCTCCCGGAGTCATGAATCGCATATGAACTTCATATCCTTGCTGCCGTTTGCCGCGGCGTTCCTCAAACAGGGTGCGGCAGAACACTATCCGCACGCCAGACCCGTCACAGTTTCGTCATCTCGCTGACATGCACGTGTTGCCGCTTCGCGCTATCAGGCCGGAACGGGCCGACAATATGGATTTTCTATGCGTGCACCGCCAGCTCTTGGCGAGCCCGTAGGCGATCCCTAACCTCGGGAACATGGCCGATTCCAGACCAGCGTCCCCAGCAATCCCTTCCCTAACTGATCGATCCGGTTGGGCCTCAGTGGTTTTCCGCTACGACCTGCCCGCCTCGCTGGTGGTGTTCCTGGTGGCGCTGCCCCTGTCGCTGGGCATCGCGATCGCCTCGGACGCCCCGCCGTTGGCCGGCCTGATCGCGGCGATCGTGGGCGGGATCGTGGCCGGCGCCTTGGGCGGCTCCCCGTTGCAGGTGAGCGGACCCGCCGCAGGCTTGACGGTGATCGTGGCCGGGCTGATCGCCGAGTTCGGTTGGGCGGTAACCTGCGCCATCACGGTCTGCGCCGGGCTGCTGCAGATCATCTTCGGACTCACCAAAGCCGGCCGGGCGGCGCTGGCCATCTCGCCGATGGTCGTGCACGCGATGCTGGCCGGAATCGGCATCACGATCGCCCTGCAGCAGCTGCACGTCCTGCTGGGCGGGGAGTCGCACTCCTCGGCCTGGCACAACCTGCTGTACCTGCCCAAGCACATGGGTGAGGCCGACAGCGCGGGAATCGCGATCGGCGTGATGGTGATCGGCATACTCGTCGCCTGGCGTCGGGCGCCGGCCGCGCTGCGCCGGATCCCCGGCCCGCTGGTCGCCATCGTCGTCGCGAGCCTCGTGGCGGTGGTGGCAGCCCCGGGTGTGCCGCGGATCGAGCTGAACGGATCGCTGATCGACGCGCTGCAACTGCCCGGCATTCCCGAAGGCAACTGGGGCGGCTTTGTCGTGGGCGTGCTGACCGTGGCACTCATCGCCAGCGTGGAAAGCCTGCTGACCGCCGTCGCCGTCGATCGGATGCAGACCGGACCGCGCAGCAACCTGGATCGGGAACTGGTGGGTCAGGGCGCGGCCAATATGGTCTCCGGCGCGATCGGCGGCCTGCCGATCACCGGTGTGATCGTCCGCAGCTCCGCCAACGTCGCGGCCGGAGCCCGCAGCCGCGCCTCCAGCATGCTGCACGGGTTCTGGGTGCTGGTGTTCGCGCTGCCGTTCGCCGGCCTGGCCGAACAGATCCCGATGGCGGCCCTGGCGGGCCTGCTCATCGTGATCGGCATCCAGCTGGTCAAGGTCACCCACATCCAAACCGCGCGGCGCACCGGTGATCTGTGGGTGTACCTGGTGACCGTGCTCGGGGTGGTCTTCCTCAACCTGCTCAACGGCGTCCTGCTCGGCCTGGCGCTCTCGATCCTGTTCACGGTGTGGCGGGTGGCCCACGCGCGGGTGAGCGCAGAAGCCGCGGAGGACGACCAGTGGCGGGTTAGCGTCGAGGGCGCCTGCACGTTCCTGTCGGTGCCCCGGCTGCATCAGACACTTGAATCGGTTCCCCCGGGCAGCCGCGTCACCATGCAGATGTCGGTGACGTTCATCGACCACGCCGCCAGGGAGTTCATCGACGGCTGGCGACGTCAGCACGAAGCCGGCGGTGGAGAAGTCACCATCGCCTTCGAGGAGGCGAGCACCCCTGTGCGCGGGCCGTCCGCCGAACGCGCAGCGGCCGCCGCGCCGCCAGCGGCCCTGTGCCCGAACTGCTCGAGCCCCATGCACGACACCCGCCCCGGGCATACATACGAAGGTTGCATCGTGAATTCTATGTCTGCTCTATGAGGTTCGTGACTGCCGGCGCCGGCGCCCATAGTGTGGGACTCACAAGGGGCGAAGAACCCGAAAGCATCACCGCCGGTGAGGTTTTCACCGCCCGACCACCGAAAGGATCAACGCACATGGCCATCAAGTTCATCGCCCCGGCGCTCCTGGCGGCCGCGGCGGCAGCTCTCATCTCGGCCCCCACCGCCGGCGCGGCGTCCTCAGCGGACTGCGACGACGACGGTCCCGCCTCGGTGTGCACCCGCAACGGGCACGCCTCGATCTTCGCCGAGCCCCGGCAATCCGGGGGGCCGGGCTTGATGTTCGCACCGGGAATTCCGTTCGGCCCCGGTACCCCGGTCATGGCGATGGACTGACACCCACGCCCCACCCCCGCGAGGCCGCGAGGCGCCTGACGATCCCCCAGGCACCTCGCGGCCTCGCCGCCGTTCACAGGTCCAGTTCGACATCTGAGCACGGCAGGCTGTCGCACACCGTGATCCGGTCCGCGGCTGTTCCGCCGCCACGGGTCCGGCCGCTGAGCTTCGGCGTCACACAGGCCCGGCACAGGCCGCTTCGGCAGCCGGTGGGAACCCGGATGCCGACCCGGTTGGCGGCCTCCAGAAGCGTTGTGCCGCCGTCGACCTCGACGGACCGCTTGCTACGGGCGAAGGTGACCGTGTAGCGACTGCCGTCGTCGGCGGCCCGGTCGAGTGCCGGTGCGGCGAAGGACTCGGTGCGCAACCGCTCCGGCGGCTGGCCGGCGGCGGTGAGAAAACCCCGCAGCGCGTCGACGAGACCGCTTGGCGCACAGGCGAACGTCTCCCGGTCGTGCGCGTCGGGGACCAGGTCGGCGAGCAGTCCCGGCGAAGGGCGCAGCCCGGCGAGGACATGGACGGTGATACCGGGCAGCGAACCCAGTTCGGTGATCTCTCGCTGGAAGAGAATGGATCTGCGGTCGTGGTTGAAGTACAGCAGCACGACGTCCTCGGCCGCCCCGCTGCGCGCGAGCCTGCGCAGGTGGCTGATGATCGGCGTGATGCCGACGCCGCCGGCGACGAACAGGGCACGGGCCGGGACCTCGGGCGTGGCCAGTCCGCCTGTGGAGACCGGCGGCCCGAGCACGGTGACGTAGTCGCCGGTGCCGAGTTCGTCGTTGAGCCGATTCGAAACACGGCCCCCGGGAACCCGCTTGACGCAGATGTCCATCGTGCCGGCGCCGTCGCTGTCATTGAGCAGGCTGTACTGGCGGACCAGAAGGTCGTCGCCGTCCTCGATGCGCAGCGAAACGAACGCACCCGGGTCCCAGCAGACGTCCTCCCAACCGCGCGGCTTCTCCAATCGGATCAGCCGCGCCGTCCCGCCGGCCAGCCGCTCGGTGGCGGCCACCCGAGCGGGCACGTTGTACCAACGCGTCTTGTCCAGATACGGGGCATCGGGCAGGGTCCGGTACCGCAGGCCCGAGCCGAGCCGGCGCGCCAGTCCGGCCGGACGCTTCAGCAGCGCCAGCGGGTGGCCGGCCTCGCGTTCGCCCACCGGGATCGACAGTCCCGTCAGGGTTTTCAGCATCAGCGCCGCCGTCTCACCCAGCGGCGTCTCGTGGTAAGGCAGGCCGTACCGGGTGACGATCTCCTTGACCCGCGGCGCCACTTCACGCTGCCGGTTCGGCGGCAGGTCGGGGAACAGGTGGTGCTCGACGTGTGTGTCCAGTCCGCCGTAGAAGATCCGGAAGTCCGGGCGGTTCTCGAAGGGCACCTCCTCCTCGAGGATGCGCATCAACGCGGAGTCCAGCGCGGGGCTGCGCAGGAAGTTGCGGGTGCTGCGGATCTGGCGCCGGTAGTACTCGTCGTGCGTCTCATCCGGCCCCGGATCGGTGAACACCTCCATCTCCCCGGCGTGATGCTCGATGGCGACCAGGAACAGCACCGCGGCATAGCCGGCCACACCGCCGATGTGGTTGGCCAGCATGGCCGGCAGGAACCGCCGGCCCATCGACAGCGGCTCGGTGACCAGTCGCCGCGTGGTGTCGGCGAGGGCGATCCGGAGGGGGGCACGCAGGGTGTCGCGCGACCAGAACCGGCTGCCGTCAACCTCTCTGGTGATGTTCGCGACCAGGAACGGCGCCAGCTGGGACAGGAACGGGAACACGGCGCCGAGCAGCGCGACTTGGACGGCGTGGTGGCCGAACCAGTCCTGGGCGGGCTGGCCGCGCAGCACGCTGTACCCGAGGTCGTGGTCCTTGCCCACGATGTTGGTGTGCGGGTGATGGCCCTCGTGATGCATCACCTTCCACTGGGCGGTGTCGACGTTGAAGTCCCATCGGTAGCGGTCGGAGTGGTACTCCCCCGCCCCGGGCAGGTGGTCGTAGCTGCCGTGCAGGATGTTGTGGCCGAGTTCGGAGAACTGCAGCAGGCGGTAGAGCATTTCCAGGACCGCGGCGCGACTCGCGCTGCCGGGGCCGCCGCTGCGCAACAACTCCAGACGCCGCGCGTTGATGGCTCGTCCGTAGGAGGTGACGGTGCGGATGTGCTCGAGATCGGCATCGCCCATGGCGGCGCGGGTCTGGTCGTAGAGCGCCTGCAGTTCTTCGGCGAGACCGGCTTTCGTGGCGACTGTGGCGAGAGCAGTGGACGACATGACTTCACGGTAGGGCGACCAGACCCGGAGGTTAATGTCCCGAACGGGCGGAAATTTGATATTTTCGGGCAATGCCCGGGTTGGCTGCGCCGGTATGGGCCGTGCCCCGCGGAACCGAGGGCGTGCGGATCATGGTCCAGGCGGTCGCCGCGGCGATGTCGGTCGCCGAGTGCCTGGCCGGCACCGGGCTGACGGAGTCGGCGCTGGCCGACCAGTACGCCGAGATCTGGGCGCACCAGGAGTTCCGGGTGGTCAGCAACATCGTGAACCGGCTCGGCGACCGCCCGGGCCTGGGTGTCGAGGTCGGCGGATTCAGCACGTTGGGACGGCTGGGCGTGCTGGGCTTGGCGTTCCTCACCAGCGCCACCGTGCGGCAGGGCTTCGAGCGGATCCTGCCCTACCAGGCGCTGCTGCCGTCGCATGTGCGCTTCGGCATCGAGACCGACGGCGCGTTCGAGTACGTCGTCGCCGACGACACCGACATTCCCGCCGATGTCCGGCCGTTCATCGTCGAACGTGACCTCGCCGGGCTGGCGGCGGTGCTGGCCGGGACGAACATTCCGATGGAGGTCGCATGGGCCGAGACCACCCTTGACGGGGACCGTGCGGCGCGGCTGGCGCAGACGTGGTCGCTGACCACCGACGTGCGCCCCAACCGGCCGGTGAACCGGATCGCCGCCGCGGCCGGGACGCTGGATATCGCTCTGCCGCAGTCGGATCCGAACACCGCGCGGGTCGTCGAACGGCAGTGTCGCGACATGCTCGACAGGCGGCTGTCCCGGGTCGGCGTCGCGGGACAGATTCGCAGCCGGCTGCAGCACGATCAGCACAGCTTCCCGTCGATGCAGACGATCGCGGACGAACTTCATCTCGACCCACGCACCCTGCGCCGGAAACTCAGCGACGAGGGAACGTCCTTCCGCGAGCTCATCGCAGAGGCCCGTCGCGCCCGGGCCGAACAGTTGCTCGCGGCCAATGTGCCGGTCGAGACCATCGCCCGGCAGTTGGGCTATTCCGAAACGGCGAGTTTCACCCGCGCCTTCACACGGTGGACGGGCATGGCGCCCAGCGTGTTTCGCCGCAGCGTGTGAGTCAGTCGAGCAGATCTCGCACCACCGCGTCGGCGAGGAGCCGGCCGCGATCGGTCAGGATCAGGCGGTCGCCGGCCCGGGTGAGCAGTCCGGCGTCCACGGCGCGTTGCGCGCGAGTGCGTTCGGAGTCGGTGAGCGACCCGGCCGCCAGACCGTCTCGCAGCCGGATACCCAGAAGTACCTCCTCGACGTGCCGGTCCCGGGGCTGCAGGGTTTCGAAACCGGCTGTCGCGGAACGCCCTTGGGTGAGTAGCTCCGCATAGGCTTTGGGATGCTTGACGTTCCACCAGCGGACGTCGCCGACGTAACCGTGCGCACCCGGGCCGGCCCCCCACCACTGCCCGCCGCTCCAGTAGCCCTCGTTGTGCCCGCACTGCCCGCCCGGCCGGCTCCAGTTGGACACCTCATACCACTGCAGACCGGCGTCCGAGAGCCGCTGGTCGACCAATCGGTAGCGGTGGGCCAGGATGTCGTCGTCCGGGGCGGCGATCTCACCGCGCCGCACGCGCCGGGCCAGCGCGGTGCCGTCCTCGACCACCAGCGCGTAGGCCGAGACGTGGTCCACGCCGGCTTCGACGGCGGCGTCCAGGGAGGCCATCAGGTCGTCGTCGGTCTCCCCCGGCGTGCCGTAGATCAGGTCGAGGTTGACGTGCTCGAACCCGGCGGCGAGTGCTTCGCGCGCCGCCGCCACCGCCCGACCCGGCGAGTGCGTGCGGTCCAGCAGGGCCAGAACCCGCGGGGAGGCGGACTGCATGCCCAGCGAGACCCGGGTGTAGCCGGCGGTGCGCAGCGCGTCGAAGAACTCCGGGGCGGTGGACTCCGGGTTGGCCTCGGTGGTGATCTCGGCGCCGGGCGCCAGACCGAAGCTGCCGCGGACCGCGTCGAGGACCGCGGCCAGGCGCTGCGCCCCGAGCAGCGAGGGGGTGCCCCCGCCGACGAACACGGTGTCCGCCGGTACCGACCCCAGCGTGGCGGCGGCCATGTCGAGTTCGGTCCGCAGCGCTTGCAGCCATCCGTCCGGGCTCGTACCGCCGAGTTCGGCTGCCGTATACGTATTGAAGTCGCAATAGCCGCACCGTGTCGCACAGAACGGCACGTGCACATACACACCGAATGCCGTGCCCGGGGTCAGTGTGAGGTCGGGCAGCACACCTGCAAGTCTGGCAGAGACGTTTTGCGCACCGTGAGCGGAAATTCCTCCCGGTTAGGACACCCTGACCCACCCGTGGCAGACTAGGTCCCGTGCCCGCCCAGCCCTCGACTCAGCGCTCCGTCGCGCTGGTGGCCCGGCGGCACGTCGACTTCAAGCGCGTCTGCACCTGCTGCTGTTGTCCGGCCTGACGCCGTAGACCCGTCCCCCGCTCACCAGCTGGCACCGGATCTGCGTCGCCGGATCCCGCTGGACCGGTCGTACGTAGGTTCCCGTCAGCTCCGTTCATTTCAGGAGCCACCCGATGACCAAACCGGTGAAGACCCGCAGCGAAGGCCAGTGGGCCCTCGGTGACACCGACCCGCTGAACCCCAATGAGGAGTTCAAGAAGGAAGACCCCGCCCTCAACGTGCGGGCCCGGGTCGACGAGATCTACTCCAAGCAGGGCTTCGACAGCATCGACAAGACCGACCTGCGCGGCCGGATGCGCTGGCTGGGCCTCTACACCCAGCGCAAAGAGGGCTACGACGGCACGTTCACCGGTGAAGAGAACACCGACCTGATCGAGGCCCCGTACTTCATGCTGCGGGTGCGCAGCGACGGCGGCCTGCTGACCGCCGCCTCACTGCGGGTGCTCGGCGAGATCTCCACCGAGTTCGCCCGCGACACCGCGGACATCTCCGACCGGCAGAACGTCCAGTACCACTGGATCCGGATCGAGGACATGCCGGAGATCTGGCGGCGACTGGACAGCGTCGGGCTGCAGACCACCGAGGCGTGCGGCGACTGCCCGCGCGTGGTGTTGGGCTCGCCGTTGGCCGGGGAGTCGCTCGACGAGGTGATCGACGCCACACCCGCGGTCGAGGAGATCGTCCGCCGCTACGTCGGCAAGCCGGAGTACGCCAACCTGCCACGCAAGTTCAAGACCGCGATCAGCGGCCTGCAGGACGTCGTCCACGAGATCAACGATGTGGCATTCGTCGGCGTCAACCATCCCGAGCACGGCCCCGGGTTTGACCTGTGGGTGGGCGGCGGCCTGTCGACCAATCCGATGCTGGCCCAGCGACTCGGCGCCTGGGTGCCACTGGACGAGGTGCCCGACGTCTGGGAGGCCGTGGTCAGCCTCTTCCGTGACTACGGCTACCGGCGGCTGCGGTCCAAGGCCCGGCTGAAGTTCCTCGTCAAGGACTGGGGTGCAGAGAAGTTCCGGGAAGTTCTCGCGACCGAGTACCTCAAGCGGCCGCTGATCGACGGTCCCGCACCGGACCCGGTTACCCACCCGATCGACCATGTCGGCGTGCAGCGACTGCGCAACGGGCTCAACGCCGTTGGCGTGGCGGCGATCGCCGGGCGGGTGTCGGGCACCATCTTGACCGCGGTGGCCGATCTCGCCGAGAAGGTCGGCTCGGACCGGATCCGGTTCACCCCGCACCAGAAACTGATCGTGCTCGACGTCCCCGACGACCGGGTCGACGAGCTGGTGGCCGGCCTGGAGGCGCTGGGCCTGTCCGCGAGGCCTTCGCACTGGCGGCGGAACCTGATGGCCTGCACCGGAATCGAGTTCTGCAAACTGTCCTTCGCCGAGACGCGGGTGCGGGCGCAGTCCCTGGTGCCGGATCTGGAGAAGCGGCTGGCCGACCTCAACGCCGAGCTCGACGTCCCGGTCACCGTGCATCTCAACGGCTGCCCGAACTCGTGCGCGCGGATCCAGGTGGCCGACATCGGCTTCAAGGGCCAGATGGTCGACGACGGCGACGGACCCGTCGAGGGCTTCCAGGTGCACCTGGGTGGCAGTCTCGGCCTGGACAGCAATTTCGGCCGGAAGCTGCGCCAGCACAAGGTGACCAGCGGTGAGCTCGGTGACTACATCGAGCGGGTGGTCCGCAATTTCATCGCCCAGCGCGAGCCCGGTGAGCGGTTCGCGCAGTGGGCGGTGCGGGCCGAGGAGGAGTCCCTCCGATGACCACGGAAGCCGAGCTTCGCGAACTGGCCGCCCGGGGCGCCGCCGAACTCGACGGCGCTTCCGCCGAGGAGCTGCTGGCGTGGACCGACCGCCACTTCGGCGGGCGTTACATCGTGGCGTCGAACATGCAGGACGCGGCGCTGGTCCACCTGGCCGCCAGGACCCGTCCCGGGGTGGAAGTGTTGTTCCTCGACACCGGCTATCACTTCGCCGAGACCATCGGCACCCGCGATGCGGTCGAGGCCGTCTATGACGTCACCGTGGTCAACGTGACACCGGAACAGACTGTCGCCGAACAGGATCAACTGCTGGGCAAGGACCTCTTCGCCCGGGACCCGCACGAGTGCTGCCGGCTGCGCAAGGTGGTTCCGCTCGGCCGCGCGCTGAAGCCGTATGACGCGTGGGTCACCGGGATCCGCCGGGTGGAGTCCCCCACCCGGGCCAACGCCCCGTTCATCAGTTTCGACGAGGCTTTCGGCCTGGTGAAGATCAATCCGCTGGCCGCCTGGACCGACGAGGACCTGCAGACCTACATCGAGACCCACGGCGTGCTGATGAATCCTCTTGTGGAAGAGGGCTATCCGTCCATCGGCTGTGCGCCGTGCACCGCCAAGCCGGTCGAGGGCGCCGATCCGCGCAGCGGACGCTGGCAGGGCCTGAACAAGACCGAGTGCGGATTGCACGCCTCATGAGCATCCTGCGGCATGCCGAGTTCACCCCCGAGTCGCTTCGCTCCTGCCCGCCGGCCTTGGTCTTGACCGCCCACGGCAGCGCCGATCCCCGATCGTCGGACGTCACCCACGCGGTGGCCGAGCAGATCCGCCGGCTGCGGCCCTGGCTCGACGTCCGGGTGGCATTCTGCGAACGCAGCGAACCCAACCTGCGCGACGTGCTCGGCACTCTCGACCGGCCGGCGCTGGTCACACCGCTGCTGCTGGCCAGCGCCTATCACGCGCGCATCGACATCCCGGGCATGATCGAGGAAGCCAAAGTGCCTGTGCGCCAGGCCGATACACTGGGTGAGGATCCGCGTCTGGTGAGCGTGCTCGACCAACGCCTTGGCGAGCTCGGCCTGCAGCGCGACTCGGACACCGGTGTACTGGTGGTGGCGGTCGGCTCGTCGCACGCGGAGGCCAATGCCCGCACCGAGACTCTGGCATCGGCGCTTGCCGAGTACGGCTGGTGGCGGGTTCGGGTGGCCTACGCGACCACTGAGCCGTCGGTGGCCGACGGCATCGCCGAGTTGCGCCGCGATGGCGCCGGCCGGATTGCGCTGGCGCCGTGGTTCATCGCGCCGGGCCGCATCACCGACCGGGTGGCGAACACCGCCGCCGAGTGGGACGTCGCGATGGCCGAGCCGTTGGGTGCGCATCCACTGCTCGCGCAGACGGTTCTCGACCGGTTCGATTCCGGGGTGGCCGAGCGGCTGGCCGCTTAGAGACGGCGGTAGCCGTTGCAGAACTCGGCCCCTGCCCCGACCGCTCTCGGCCAGCACATTCGGCCAAAGGAGCAGCAGTCGGTGTTTTAGGCTGACCTCCCTGGCCCGTCGCAGGATCGGAGGCACTGGTGACGTTCTCACAACGCCCGGTAGCACGGCTGGGAGCGCTGACCTTGGCTCTGGGGTGGGCCGGATTGCTCGGGTCGATGTGCCCGTTGGCTTCCGCCGACGATGCGGCGGCCACCGGAGCGTCGGCCGGCACGACGTCGACGCACTCCCCGACCCGGGTGGCGGCGAAGGGCCTCACTCGAAAGCTCCCTGGTCACAGTGCCGTGGCCTCGCCGGGACCTGCTGCGGCGGAGAAGGTTTCGCCTCGGAGCGGCCCCAAGGCTTCGCGGGCGAAGGCACCCACCGCGGCAGTAACCAGCTCTGGCCAAGGGTCGAACTACGACCAGTTGCACCGCAACATCGTCATCAGCGCCGACATCTACGGCGGCGCCGACAGCACGCCGCGGATCCTTGCCGCCAATTACGGATTCGAAGGCATCCAAGGCATTCCCGGCCTGGTGAGCGAGAGTCAGATCGCGTTGGCCGTCAACGCCGGCGCCGGCGTGGTCGGACAACTCGTCGGCCTGGATCCGGCTGCTCCCTTCCGCAACATCACCTCCGGAGCGTCGCCGGTGGGAATCCAAAGCGCCGGCTTCAGCAACACCCCCGTCACCCAGACGTTCATGGACGCCATGCCGATCGAGTTCAGCCATCCGGTGCTGCCCGGCACGGTGCTGCCGGAGAACTTCCGGGTGACACTGAACAACGGCGACACGGTCACGCCCTACTACGTGGCCCAGACCCCGAATTACGACTTCAACGAACGCCAAACCATCGTGGCCTTCGGCGATTTCGGCAACCGGCTGCCGACCGACGACCCGTCGGCGGTCTACCCGGTGCTGTTCGAGGTCGTCGCCTCGGCAACGCCGCTCAAGCTCATCACGCCCAGGGGACTGGTGGACGGCACCGGGCTGAGCAAGTCGAGCAGCAACCCGTATGACCCCTTCAGCGGTCCGACGTTGGTGGGCGCGAAGCTGACGAGACTGTCCCTGGCCGGTGACTATCCGCCGGTGAACATACCGACGTCGGTGGCCAATCACGGCGTGGAGTACTACGGCACCGATCCCCGGCTCTACCGGCTCCGACTCTTCACCTCGGGTGGGTTCTCCCCCAACGGTGTCAGCGGATTGGAGCCGCAGGACTTCGCCAAGTACTTCCAGCTGACCGCCGCCGGACCGTGCGGCACGACGGTCACCGTCAGCCGGCCCGACATCAGATACCGCGTCAAGGGCGGCTACATCGAGGTGAAGGGAATCGCCGACCTGGGCACCGGACTGACGGCCGACCCCGAATACACCTACTCCGAGGACCACGACAACCAGTTCGACATCGTGATCTGGGCCTCCAGCGCGCTGGCGGCTCGCTCCATCACCGATGTGGTCCTGCCCGACCCGAGACTGGGCACCCACAGCCCCATCTACAACCCCGGCGGGCCGGGCACCGTCCCCGAGCCCGGCTACCGTTTCACGACGCCCTCGCCCGGCCAGACCATGCCGGTGGAACTGGCACTGCGCGATCCGGCGACGATCAGCTGGGCCGACCAGTCGCTGTCGTCCTACGACCAGGCGAGCGACCTGGCCGTGGCGTTCAGGCTGCGGAACGCCGGCACCGGCGAATGGCGACTGACGAGCAGTTCTGCGAACGCGACGTCACTGGTCGACACCGGCGACTGGGCTCTGGTGGACGTGCCGTTCGCCACCAATCCCAACGACAGCTACGTCACCGGCGTGGTGGCACTGCACAACGAGAAACGCCACGACACCGTCTACACGGCCAGCACGTATCGGATCGACGCCCTGCAGCGCGCCGGCTACGTCAACGAGGGAACGGCCTTCACCGCGTACGACACACCCCTCCGCGGTCTGGACCCGGTCTGGCAGATGGTCTCGCCCCGGGGCCAGCACGCCGTCACCACATCGCCCAGCGAGCGACTTCGTTGGCTCCTGCACGGCTGGCGGCCGCAAGGAGTCGCCTTCTACACGGTGAGCTTCCCCAACGCCTGACGGCCGGGACCTGTTGCGCCGCAGGTCATCCCGGCGCGCCGGGCTGACCGGGTTGACCCGGCTGGCCGGGCTGACCCGGCTCCCCCGGCCGGCCACCCGCGCCACCGGCGCCACCCTGCCCGCCGGCGCCACCCTGGCCACCGGCGCCACCCTGCCCACCGGCACCGCCGCGGCCGTCGTCCCGGGTCGTCGACGGCGGCGAGGTTTCCGACGTCGCGTGTGAGGTCATGGACCCGTCACCCGGGTCGATCGTGCGCGAACATGCCGAGACGGTCGTTGCCGTCAATGCGAGGAGAGCGAAGAAGGCCGCGGAGAGCTTCACCATTTGCGTCACTGTACGGACTGCTGCGCGACTCCGGCGATCGGCGGAATCCTGGTGGCCCGCACGAACACCGTGTCTCCGTCCCTCAGCGCCAGGGCTTCGGCATCACCGCGGGTGATCTGCGCGATGAACGACGCGCCGTTGGTGGCACTGGTCATCTCCACCCGCACCTCGAAACCGAGGTACACCACCCGGTCGATCCTCGCCCGGATCACACCGGTGGCCTCGGCCGTCCCATCGCCGGCAGCGATCGCCATCTCGGGGGTCCGGCCCACCCGAATGTCGTGCGGCCGCACCAGGATTCCGTTCAGCGTCGAGACCGTCCCGAGAAACGACATCACGAACGGGTTGGCCGGGCTGTCGTAGACCTCGGTGGGGCTGCCGATCTGTTCGATGCGACCCTTGTTGAGGACGGCGATCCGGTCGGCCACGTCGAGCGCCTCGGACTGGTCGTGGGTGACCAGCACCGTGGTGACGTGCACCTCGTCGTGCAGCCGGCGCAACCAGGCCCGAAGGTCTTCTCGCACTTTGGCATCCAGCGCGCCGAACGGCTCGTCCAGCAACAGCACCTGCGGGTCCACCGCCAGCGCGCGGGCCAGCGCCATGCGCTGACGCTGGCCGCCGGAGAGCTGGTTGGGATAGCGGGTCTGGAATCCGGCCAGCCCGACCACCTCGAGCAGATTGTCGACCTTGGCCTCGATCTCGGCCTTGGGCCGCTTGCGGATCTTGAGTCCGAAGGCCACGTTGTCGCGCACGGTCAGGTGCTTGAACGCAGCGTAATGCTGGAAGACGAAGCCGATCCCGCGGCGCTGCGGGGGCACGTTGGTCACGTCCTGACCGTTGATGACGACGGTTCCCGAGTCGGGCTGGTCCAGGCCTGCGATGGCACGCAGCAGCGTCGACTTGCCCGAACCGCTGGGACCCAGCAGCGCGGTCAGCGACCCGGACGGCACCACGAAGTCGACGTTGTCCAGCGCCGCGAAGCCTCCGTAGCGTTTGTTGGCACCACTGACGACGATCGCGTTCACTGTCTCCTCTTCGCGCAAGCGCTCATCGGTGGTCATGAACGACTCCTTCGCGCTTCCAGCACCGCCTGGGCCACCAGCACCAGTACCGCCACCATCATCAGCAGCGTGGAAATGGCGTACGCACCATATTCCTGGCCTCGGTTGTACCGATCGGACACCAGCAGCGTCAGCGTCTGCGACTTGCCGGGCATGTTCGACGACACCATCAGCACCGCGCCGTACTCACCGAGCGTGCGTGCCACGGTGAGCACGATGCCGTAGGTCAGGCCCCAGCGGATCGACGGCAGCGTGATCCGCCAGAAGGTCTGCCACCAGGTCGCGCCGAGGGTCGCGGCGGCCTGCTCCTGCTCGGTGCCCAGCTCATGCAGGACCGGTTCGACCTCGCGGATGACGAAGGGCACGGTGACGAAGATGCTCGCCAGCACGATGCCGGGCAGCCCGAAGATGATCTTCACGCCGAGGTCGTTCTCGACGAACCCGAGGATCCCGGCGGTGCCCCACAACAGGATCAGTGCGACGCCGACCACCACCGGCGACACCGCGAACGGTAGGTCGATGACGGCCTGCAGCAGCCCCTTGCCACGAAATCGCTTGCGCGCCAGCAACAAGGCCGTCGGTACCCCGAAGCAGACGTTGAGCGGCACGACGATCGCCACCACCAGAAGCGACAGCTGCAGCGCCGAGATGGCCGCGGGCGTGGTGATCGAGGAGAAGAAGGCGCCGACACCGGGAGTGAAGGTGCGCAGCAGGATCAGCCCGACCGGGACGACCACCAGGATCAGCACGTAAGCAAGGGCCAGGTAGCGGGCGGCGAACCGGGCCAGTGGCGACAGGATCACGTCAGGTCAGCCTCACGTTTGGCCGCCCGGGAGCCGATCACCCGCAAGGCGAACAACACGATGAACGAAACGACCAGCAGCACAATGGAGATCGCCGCGGCGCCGGTGCGGTCGTCGTTCTCGATGAGGGTCCGGATCCACTGCGAGGACACCTCGGTCTCACCGGGGATCGCCCCGCCGATGAGGACCACGGAACCGAATTCGCCGATCGCGCGGGAGAACGCCAGACCGGCGCCGGTGAGCAACGCGGGCAGCAGAGCCGGCAGGATCACCCGCGTGAAGATGACCGGGTTGGTGGCGCCCAAGGACGCGGCGGCCTCCTCGGTTTCGCGGTCCAACTCCAACAGCACGGGCTGCACCGTGCGCACCACGAACGGCAACGTGACGAAGAGCAGCGCCACGCCGATGCCCCACTTGGTGTGCTGCAGATGCAGTTTGACCGGACTGCCCGGACCGTAGAGCGCCAGCATCACCAAGCTCGCGACGATGGTCGGCAGCGCGAACGGCAGGTCGATCACCGCGTCGACCAACCGTTTCCCGACAAACTCGTCGCGGGTCAGCACCCACGCCACCAGCAGGCCGAAGAAGGCGTTGACGAGTGTCACCGCGATCGACACGGTCAGGGTGACCCGGAAGGACTCCAGTGCGGCGCCGGAGGTCACCGCCGCCAGGAACGCCGACCAGCCGCCCTTCCCGGACTGCCACACGATGGCCGCCAACGGCAGGAGCACGATCACGCTCAGCCAGATCGAGGCCGCGCCCACCAGCGCGGGAGTCGATCCGGCCCGCCGGACCGACACAGCCGCCCGGCCCGAGTCGTCGGAGGACTCGGGCCGGTGGGTGTCGGTGTCGGCGGCTGCCGTCATCCGGTCGCCTTCTTGTAGATGGTCGTGATCGCACCATTGTCCTTGTCGAACAACGCGGGATCGACCGAACCCCACCCGCCCAGATCGGCGATGGTCCACAGCTTCTGCGGGGCCGGGAAGTCCTTGGCGAAGTCGGCTGCCACGGCCGGGTCGACGGGCCGGAAGCCGGCCTGGGCCCAGATCTTCTGCCCCTGGGGGGTGAACAGGAAGTTCTTCAGGGCGGTGGCCTTGTCGAGGTGGGCGCTGGAGGTGACGACGGCCACCGGATTCTCGATCTTGAAGGTCTGCGGCGGGTTGATGTGTTCGACGTCTTTGCCGTTCCGTTCGATGTTGATCGCTTCGTTCTCGTAGCTGATCAGCACGTCGCCGGAACCCTGCAGGAAGACGTCGGTGGCCTCCCGCCCGGAGCCGGGGCGGGTCTTGACGTGGTCGGTGACCAGAGTGGTGACGAAGTCCAGGCCGGCCTGCTGGTTCTTGCCGCCGTCGCTCTTGGCGGCGTACGGAGCCAGCAGGTTCCACTTGGCCGAACCCGAGCTCAACGGACTCGGGGTGATGACCTCGACACCGGGCTGGAGCAGGTCGTCCCAGTCCTTGATGTTCTTCGGATTGCCCTTGCGAACCACGAGGGTGACCACCGACCCGAACGGGACGCCCTTGGTGACGTCGGTGTTCCACTCCGGCGAGACCTTGCCGGCCTTCACCAGGCGCGTGACGTCGGGTTCGACGGAGAAGTTGACGATGTCGGCGGGCTTGCCGTCCACGACGGCCCGCGACTGGTCGCCGGAAGCGCCGTAGGAGGTGGTGACCGCGACACCCTTGCCGTCGGGGGTGTCGGCGAACGCCGGGATGATCTTGCTCCAGCCCGGCTCGGGGACCGCGTAGGCCACCAGGGTCAGGGTGGTGTCGGCGTCGGTCTTGGCACCGCCGGCGACGTCACTGGCACCTCCGCCGCAGGCGGTGAGCACGGTGACGGTGGCGGCGATCGCCGCGGCGGTGCGCCAGCGGCGCAGGGAGACGGAGCGGGGGGTGGACATGTGTTCGTGAGGCCTTTCTCGTTGCGGATTTCCGGGAGCACGCCCGTCACGCAGACGAGGGGGGTTCAGCAGCGAAATGCCATGACCACCAACAGCTCCGGACGGACAGAGGTCTGTTAGCGACAACACGCGACGTCGATGACGGCGATGCGCCCAGCGGGGGCGCAGCAGAAACCGGTCATCAGCCGCATGGCCCGCAGCCTAACAGAGCCGTGCGCATATCGCCGGTCAGCGGTTGAGCAGCCAGACCAGCACCACCAGGACCAGCAGCGCCACCAGCGCCAAGGTCACCCGGGAGCGCGGCATACCGTTCATCGTCCCGCCCCCTCGCTGCCGCGCAGCCGAAGGAAGACCCGGATGCCGGCGCCGAGAATCCGGTCCAGCACCTGCGCGGTGCCGTATGCCAGAGCCAGCACCACCGGCATCACGAGCAGGGTCTGCAATACGAAACCGCGGCCGGACAACCACAGTTCGAAGCTGTCCCACCAGCTGAGGAAACCGGCCACGGGATCACCCTAACCGTCTCGCCGGATCCGTGGACGCCGCGGCCCTCACCAGCCATGATTGCGAGATGGTTCTTTCCCACCAACATGCCGTGAGCCAGGACCGCAACGGCGACGCGACGCCGCTGAACGTCACCAAGCCACTGCCCGAGACGACCATCACCCCGAGACGCAGCCCGTTTCCGCCGATCGCCGACTACGCCTTCCTGTCCGACTGCGAGAACACCTGTCTGCTCTCCGCGGCCGGATCTGTGGAGTGGATGTGCGTGCCCAGACCGGACTCGCCGAGTGTGTTCGGCGCGATCCTCGACCGCGGGGCCGGGCACTTCCGGCTGGGACCCTACGGGGTCTCCGTGCCGGCGGCGCGGCGCTACCTGCCCGGCAGCCTGATCATGGAAACCACCTGGCAGACCCCGACCGGCTGGATGATCGTGCGCGACAACCTGGTCATGGGTCCATGGCACGACCTGGAGACCCGGTCGCGGACTCACCGCCGCACCCCGATGGACTGGGATGCCGAACACATCCTGCTGCGCACGGTGCGGTGTGTGAGCGGCACGGTCGAGTTGGTGATGAACTGCGAGCCGTCCTTCGACTACGGACGGATCCAAGCAACCTGGGAGTACTCCGCGAACGCCTACGGCGAGGCGATCGCCCGGGCCCGCAACGACGCCGACGCCCACCCGACGCTGCGGCTGACGACCAACCTGCGCATTGGCCTCGAGGGCCGGGAGGCACGCGCCCGGACCCGCCTCAAGGAGGGCGACAGCGTCTTCGTCGCGCTGTCCTGGTCCGATCATCCGGCGCCGCAGACCTTCGAGGACGCCTCCCAGAAGATGTGGCAGACCGCCGAGGCATGGCGGCAGTGGATCAACATCGGCCACTTCCCCGACCACCCGTGGCGGACCTATCTGCAGCGCAGCGCGCTGACCCTCAAGGGCCTGACGTACTCGCCGACCGGCGCCCTGCTCGCGGCCAGCACCACGTCGCTGCCGGAAACGCCTCAGGGAGAGCGCAACTGGGACTACCGCTACGCGTGGGTGCGGGACTCGACGTTCGCGCTGTGGGGTCTGTACACCCTCGGCCTGGACCGCGAGGCCGACGACTTCTTCTCCTTCATCGCCGACGTGTCCGGCGCCAACAACGGCGAGCGCCATCCGCTGCAGGTGATGTACGCCGTCGGCGGCGAGCGCGAACTGGTCGAGGGCGAACTGGATCACCTCTCCGGCTACGACGGGGCGCGTCCGGTGCGCATCGGCAACGGCGCCTACAACCAGCGCCAGCACGACATCTGGGGCACCATGCTCGATTCGGTGTACCTGCACTGCAAGTCGCGGGAGAACATCTCCGACGCGCTGTGGCCGGTGCTCAAGGAGCAGGTCGAGGAGGCCATCAAGCACTGGAAGGAGCCCGACCGCGGCATCTGGGAGGTGCGCGGCGAACCGCAGCACTTCACCTCCTCGAAGGTCATGTGCTGGGTGGCGCTGGACCGCGGCGCGAAACTGGCCGAGCTGCAGGGCTCGAAGAGCTACGCCGAGCAGTGGCGCACGATCGCCGAGGAGATCAAGGCCGACATCCTGGCCAACGGTGTGGACGCCCGCGGGGTGTTCACCCAGCGCTACGGCAGCGACGCCCTGGACGCCTCGCTGCTGCTGGTGCCGCTGGTGCGTTTCCTGCCCCCCGACGACCCCCGGGTGCGGGCCACCGTGCTGGCGATCGCCGACGAACTCACCGAGGACGGCCTGGTGCTGCGTTACCGGACCGAGGAGACCGACGACGGCTTGTCCGGCGAGGAGGGCACCTTCACCATCTGCTCGTTCTGGCTGGTCTCGGCGCTGGTCGAGATCGGCGAGGTGAGCCGGGCCCGGCACCTGTGCGAGCGGCTGCTGTCCTTCGCCAGCCCGCTGCACCTCTACGCCGAGGAGATCGAGCCCAGCACCGGCCGGCACCTGGGGAATTTCCCGCAGGCGTTCACCCACCTGGCGCTGATCAACGCCGTCGTGCACGTGATCCGGGCCGAGGAGCAGGGCGACGGCACCGGGGTGTTCCAGCCGGCGAACGCGCCGACCTAGCGCGACGACGATGCGGGACGAAGTCCCGAGGAGGAGTCGGGCCGGCGAGCTCAGCGCGACGACGATGCGGGACGAAGTCCCGAGGAGGAGTCGGGCCGGCGAGCTCAGCGCGACGACGATGCGGGACGAAGTCCCGAGGAGGAGTCGGGCCGGCGAGCTCAGCGCGACGACGATGCGGGACGAAGTCCCGAGGAGGAGTCGGGCCGGCGAGTTCAGCGCCCGCGGCTGACGTTCTGCAGCATCAAACCGACCAGCTGCACCGCCCGGCCGTCCGGCGCCCCGGCGGTGACGGCGACGTCGACGTCGACGATGCAGTCGTCCGCCAGGCCGAGGGCATGTTCGGTGGGGAACGCCGGCTTGTCGTCCGACTCGGCGGAGTAGACGGTCGCCGACAGAATCCCGCCCGACTGGCGCACGTCGGCGATCCGCCACTGCAGCGACGCGGTCGGGGTGACGTGCACCTCGACCGCCGTGCCGCTGCAGGCGCGCCACTGCTGCACGAAAGCCGAGAACATCCGCGCCGCCTCGGGGTCCGAATTGAAGCGCACCACCCCGGTGTGCACGCTGGACACCGCCAGCCCGGCCCCCAGCCGCGAGAAGTCCTGCAGGGCGACGCCGCTGACGCCGCCCCTCTCGTAGACCACCCGCATCAACGGGGTGGCGGCGCCGAGGCAGTCCAGCGGCGACACGTCGTTGCTGTCGCGAAGTCCGTTGGGCAGCAGGTCTATTGAGCCGACCTTGGCCTCACCGGACCGGTCGATCGGATTGCCCACCGCGCGACCCACCTGATCTGCGGTGAGCAGGTAGGACTGCAGTCCGGAGGCTTGTGGACGCCTCGGGGCGCCGTCGACGTTCGTCGAGCAGGCGGCCAGCACGGCAACGGTCAGGGCGGCGACCAACGCTCCTCGCCCCCGAACGAGTCGACAGTCCTGAGTAATGGCCCCCTACTTCCGCGTCTTGTCACCTGGCTTGTCACCGGCGGCGTCGGTGGACAGTGCGGCGACGAAGGCCTCCTGCGGGACGTCGACCCGCCCGATGGTCTTCATCCGTTTCTTACCCTCTTTCTGCTTCTCCAGCAGCTTGCGTTTGCGGGTGATGTCGCCGCCATAGCACTTGGCCAGGACGTCCTTGCGGATGGCCCGAATGTTCTCGCGGGCAATAATTTTGGATCCGATCGCGGCCTGGACCGGAACCTCGAACTGCTGACGCGGGATGAGCTCCTTGAGCTTGACGGTCATCTTGTTGCCGTAGGCCTGCGCGGAGTCCTTGTGCACGATCGCGCTGAACGCGTCGACCGCCTCGCCCTGCAGCAGGATGTCGACCTTGACCAGCGCGGCCTCCTGCTCGCCGGCCTCCTCGTAGTCCAGGCTGGCGTAGCCGCGGGTGCGCGACTTCAGCGAGTCGAAGAAGTCGAAGATGATTTCGCCGAGCGGCATCGTGTAGCGCAGCTCGACGCGCTCCGGGGACAGGTAGTCCATGCCGCCGAGTTCGCCACGGCGGGACTGGCAGAGCTCCATGATGGTGCCGATGAACTCACTGGGCGCGATCACCGTGCACTTGACGACCGGCTCGTAGATCTCGCGCATCTTGCCCGGCGGCCAGTCCGAGGGGTTGGTGACGATCTTCTCCGTCCCGTCCTCCTGGATCACCCGGTAGACCACGTTGGGCGCGGTGGAGATCAGGTCCAGGTCGAACTCGCGCTCGAGTCGCTCGCGGGTGATCTCCATGTGCAGCAATCCCAGGAAGCCGCAACGGAATCCGAAGCCGAGCGCCACCGAGGTCTCCGGTTCGTAGGTCAGCGCGGCGTCGTTGAGTTGCAGCTTGTCCAGCGCCTCACGCAGATTCGGGTAGTCCGAGCCGTCGACCGGATACAGCCCGGAGTACACCATCGGCTTGGGTTCGCGGTATCCGGTCAGCGCCTCGGTGGCGCCGTGGCGCGCGCTGGTGACGGTGTCGCCGACCTTGGACTGGCGCACGTCCTTCACCCCGGTGATCAGATAACCCACTTCGCCGACGCCGAGGCCTTCGGACGGTTTGGGTTCCGGGGAGACGATGCCGACCTCGAGCAGTTCGTGGGTTGCGCCGGTGGACATCATCTTGATCTTCTCGCGCGGAGTGATCTTTCCGTCGACGACGCGCACGTAGGTCACCACGCCGCGGTAGATGTCATAGACCGAGTCGAAGATCATCGCCCGGGCCGGGGCGTCGGCGTCGCCGGTGGGCGGGGGCACCTGACGCACCACCTCGTCGAGCAACGCGGCGACCCCCTCCCCGGTCTTGCCGGAGACGCGCAGCACGTCGCCCGGCTCGCAGCCGATGATGTGGGCGATCTCGCCGGCGTAGCGCTCGGGGTCGGCGGCGGGCAGGTCGATCTTGTTCAGCACCGGGATGATCGTCAGGTCCCGGTCCAGGGCCAGGTAGAGGTTGGCGAGGGTCTGGGCCTCGATGCCCTGGGCGGCGTCGACCAGCAGCACCGCGCCCTCGCAGGCCTCCAGCGCGCGGGACACCTCGTAGGTGAAGTCGACGTGGCCGGGGGTGTCGATCAGGTGCAGGACGTAGTTGCCCGGTTCGGCCGCGCCGCCCTCCTGGACGGTCCACGGCAGCCGGACGTTCTGCGCCTTGATCGTGATGCCGCGCTCGCGCTCGATGTCCATCCGGTCGAGGTACTGGGCGCGCATCGAGCGCTCGTCGACCACGCCGGTCAGCTGCAGCATCCGGTCGGCAAGCGTGGACTTGCCGTGGTCGATGTGGGCGATGATGCAGAAGTTGCGGATCTGCGCCGGCGCAGTGAACGTCTGATCGGCGAAACTGCTGATGGGAATCTCCTGGTGGGCGGGCGGCGGCCGGACGACGAGGCGGCGCGACAAGCGTATCGACCCCGGTGCGGGGGGTCACAATCCGCGCCGACGACCCTCCGGAGTTCCTCGCCTATGCTCATCAGAATGGCGTCGCAGTGGAGGACGTTCCAGCGTTTCGCGGAACATCTCGTGTTCACCGAGGCTCCGAAGTTCATCCGTACGCTGCAGCATCCCGGGGAAGTGCAGCAGGCGGTTCAGCGGACCATCCAGAACGGCATCCAGCAGGGGCTGCGGCTGGGCATCGAGGCTCTGGTGGCCACCGCCATGCCTCCGCCTCCGCCGGTGGCGATCACCGCCGGCCGGCCGGTGACCCGGGACAGCGCGCCGACGGCGCACCGGGCGCGCAAGGTGGTTTACGCGCCGGACCTCGACGGCCAGGCCGATCCCGGGGAGATCGTCTGGACCTGGGTGGTCTACGAGGACGACCCGACCAAGGGCAAGGACCGGCCGGTGCTCGTGGTGGGCCGCGACCGGCAGACGCTGCTCGGGCTGATGCTGTCCAGCCAGTCCCACCACATGCACGACCCCAGCTGGGTGGCCATCGGAGCGGGCGACTGGGACCACGAGGGCAGGCCGAGTTGGGTGCGGCTGGACCGGGTGCTCGACGTTCCGGAGGAGAGCATCCGCCGCGAGGGCGCGATCGTCGACCGGGTCACCTTCGAGATCGTGGCCACGCGGCTGCGGACCGAATACCGCTGGAGCTGAGCTCCAAGCCGGCTGTCTCGTTCCTCCTCCGCCGCGTCCATCGTCGGCTCGACGGATCAGCCACCCTGGGTGATGTAGGCCTGCAACTGCTGGCGCTCGGACTGCAACTCCTCCATCCGGTTCTTCACCACGTCGCCGATGCTGACGATCCCGACCAGCCGGCCGTCGTCGAGAACCGGCACGTGGCGCACCCGGTTGTTGGTCATCAGCGCGGCGAGGTCGTCGACCGGGTCCTCGGGGCGGCAGGTCACCGCGACGTCGCTCATGATGTCGGCGACGGGCCGGCGCAGCAGATCGGGGCCGTGCTGATTCAGGTGGCGGACGACATCACGCTCGGAGACGATGCCCTTGAGCCCTTCGCCGTCGACCCCGATCACCACCATGGCGCCGATGTTGTGCACGGCCAGTTCAGCGAGCAGGCCGGTGACCGTGGTGCTCGCGGTGACCGTCGCCACCGCTGAGCCCTTGGCCCGCAGGATGTCCGCGATTCGCATGGGCCACGCCCTTCGGTGTGATCGGTGTCACACCAGGGTACGCCGGCCACGCGCGGCGGGGAAGGGCTGGCCCTTACGGTTCGGCGTAGTGGACACCGCAGGTACACGCGGTGATTGAGGGACAGGTGCACGCCATTCCCCACTCGATCACCCTCCGGGCGTTGTTCAGCGCGGCGATCCTGTCGTCGATCTCGCCCAGCTTGGCTTCGGCGAGTGCCCGGCTGGCGGGGCGCCCCGGCAGGTCGTCGGCGAAGAGCACGGTGATCTCGTCGAGGGTGAAGCCGGCGATCTTGCACATCGCGATGACCTCGAGCCGCGACAGCGCCGACTCGTCGTAGCGCCGCTGGCCGCCGACGCGGGCGGGACCGGGCAGCAGCCCGATCTTCTCGTAGTACCGCAGCGTGGTCGGGGCGACGCCCGCCCGGCGTGACAACTGCCCGATGGTGAGTTCGGCTGCCATTTCCATCCGATCGCTTGACTTAGAGCCAACTCTAAGTCGTGGACTGGTGACATGAACCCATCCGGTCCTCTCGCCCGCACCCGCTACGCCCTGCTTCGGAGCTACCGCCGCGACGGCACGGCCGTCGACACCCCGATCTGGTTTCACCTCGACGGCGACTCGCTGGTGTTCCGCACCAAGATCGGGCCCAAGACCGCTCGGGTGCGCGCGCACCCGAACGTCGAACTGCGGCCGTGCGACTACAAGGGCCGCGTCTCCGAGAACGCACCGACGATCGCCGGGGTTGCCGGCGTGCTCACCGGTGCCGAGGCACAGCGGGCCGACGACGCCCTGCGCCGCCGGTACGGCTGGCAGTACAACGTCGTCCCGCTGATCCCCATCCCCGGCGTGACCAACGTCCACGCGACGCTGCCCGTGCGGGAGAAGTGGCGCCGGGCGCGGGCCCGCGAGTTGTGGCCGGACAGCGCCATCGTCAGCGTCGAACTGGAATGAGGCAGTAGGGTTCTGCCAACCCATGGCCGGGTAGGAAAGAGGACATGATGGAGATCACCCTGCTCGGCACCGGAAGCCCCATGGTGGATCCCAACCGCGCGGGGCCCTCCACCCTGATCACCGTCGGGCAGGACCGCAGCGAACCCGACCGCATCGCCACCACCGGCGGCCAGACCTTCCTGGTGGACGCCGGGCGCGGAGTGCTCATGCGGGCCGCCGCGGCCGGTGTCGGAGCCGCCAACCTGACCGCGCTGCTGCTGACGCATCTGCACAGCGATCACATCACCGACCTCTCCGACGTGATCACCACCCGGTGGGTGACGACGTTCACGCCCACTCCCCTGCCGATCATCGGGCCGCCGGGCACCAGGGCGGTGGTGGAGGCGACGCTGGCGGCACTGGCGCCGGACATCTCCTACCGCATCGCCCATCACGCCGATATCAACGAGCCGCCGTCGCTGCAGGTGCACGAGGTCACCGAGGGCCAGGTGTGGGACTCCCCACGGATCACGGTGGCGCCGACCGACCACCGCCCGGTGGAGCCCACCATCGCCTTCCGCATCGACGACGACAGTGGCGCGTCGGTGGTGCTCGCCGGGGACACCGTGCCCTGCGCCTCCCTGGACGAGCTGGCCCGCGGGGCAAAGGCGTTGGTGCACACCGCGATCCGTAAGGATCTGGTGGAACAGATGCCCGCCCAGCGGATCCGCGACATCCTGGACTACCACTCGTCGGTGGAGCAGGCCGCCGCGACCGCGAACCGGGCGGGTGTGGACACCCTGGTGCTGACGCACTACGTGCCGCCCCTGATTCCCGGGCAGGAGGATCAGTGGCGCGCCCTGGCGGCCGCGGAGTTCGGCGGCCGGGTGGAACTCGGCAGCGACCTGCTGCGCGTTCCGGTGGCCGGTTAGCGCCTCCGAACGGTTAAGCCAGCCTTGTCATTTCGACGACCACGTCCAGATCGCTCGACCCGCGGCCGTGGTAGATACCCTTCAGCGGCGTGACGTCGGCATAGCTCCGGCCTGATCCGACGCTGATGTACTGCTCGTTGATCTCGGTGTCGTTGGTCGGGTCGTAGTGCCACCAGCCGCCCGTCCAGGCCTGAATCCAGGCGTGGCTCTCGCCCTCGATCGCCTCGCCGACGGCTGCATCAGGTTTGGGGTGCAGGTATCCGGAGACGTAGCGGGCCGGAATCCCCATGGTGCGCAACAGGATCAGCGAGAGGTGGGCGAAGTCCTGACACACGCCTTTGCCCTCCTGCAGTGCGTCCAGCCCCGAGGAGTGCACACCGGTGGTGCCCGGGACGTACTGCAGTTGGTTGCGAACCCAGTCGACGGTGGCCAGAACGGCACCGTGCGGGTCGTGGCCCTTGATGATCTGACGGGCAACCCGGTCGGTCTGCTTGCCGAAGGGCGTGTATCCGGTGGGCGTCAGCACCTCGTGGTAGCGATCCTGCACCGCGTAGGAGCGCAGGTCGTCCCACGTCACCGACCCGTTGCGCAGTTCGGGCTTGTCGGTCTCGACCACCGAGGCGGACGTGACCTCCAGTTCGGTGTGCGGCGCGTGCAGGTCGAAGGCGGTGACCGCGGTGCCCCAGTAGTCGACGTAGCGGTAGGAGCGGGTCGCCGGGGTGGTCTCGACCCGGTTGATGATCACGTTCTGGCGCGAGTCCGACCGCGGGGTCAGCCGGGCCTCGTTGTAGGAGGCGGTGACCGGCGACTTGTAGGCGTACCCGGTCGTGTGCACCACACGCATGCGCCACATCAGGCACCGCCTCCGCCCACGCCGTCGGCCACCATCGCCGCACTGCCGCATCCGGCGTCGGTCCACTCCACCCACGGGGCGAGCCGGAAGTACCTGACCGCCAACGCTTCTCCGACCTCGATGCAGGTGGCTTGCAGGCCAGCCAGCCGGATCTCCAGGGAGTCCAGCAGCGCCCCGGGGTGGACGAACTCCAACTCGCTGCGGGCTCGGCCCAGAACGCGGCGCGCCTCGGCGCCGGCGCCGTCGCTGGGGCCGCGCATCAGTTCGTCGAGGCTGTGCTCGGCCAGCCGCAGCGAGTAGAAGGCCGAGCGGGGGAACTGCCGGTCCAGAAGCATGAACTCGACCACCCGGTTGGCATCCAGCACACCGCGGTGGGTGCGCAGGTAGGTGTCATGGGCGCCGGCGGCGCGCAGCACGCTGACCCACGTCGGCGACGAGGCGCTGTCACCGACCCGGGACAACAGCAGGCGCACCGTCATGTCGACGCGTTCCAGCGCACGGCCGAGCACCAGGAAGCGGTATCCGTCGTCGCGGGAGAGGGTCGAGTCGGCCAGCCCGGCGAACATGGCGGCACGTCCCTCGATGAAGGTGAAGAACTCATGGGGCCCGAGCCTCCGGGCGGCCCGCTCGCGTTCGGTCAGGGCGTTGTAGGTGGTGTTGAGGCATTCCCACATGTCGCCGGAGATGACCTCGCGCGCCGAACGGGCGTTCTCCCGCGCGGCGGTGATCGCGGCGACGATGGAACAACCGCGCGAGAGGTCCCGGCTGAACGCCACGAGATCGGTCAGCGCCCACATGTCCAGCCGCGTCCTGGGCGGCTCAATACCGAGCACTTCCAACAGGATTCGGGAGGCATGGTCGGGGTCGACGCTGGAGTCCTCCAGCAGCTGGTGGACGGTCACGTCGAGGATCCGGGCGGTATCGTCGGCGCGTTCGACATAGCGGCCGATCCAGTAGAGCGCTTCGGCGTTACGAGCCAGCATCACCCACCCCGCTCTGCTGCTGTTGCTGTTGTTGTTGCATGTTGCCTGCCATCGACTGTTGTTGGGCGGGCTGCATTTCGGCGCTCAGCGAGGCGCGGGGAAGGGTCCGCACCACCTGGGCCGCGGCGAGTTCGCGTGCGGCGGCCGAAGCGCGGGAGGCCAGCACCCAGGTGTCCTTGGATCCGCCGCCCTGGCTGGAGTTGACCACCAGCGAGCCCTCGGTCAGCGCGACGCGAGTCAGTCCGCCCGGCAGCACCCACACCTGGTCGCCGTCGTTGACTGCGAACGGCCGCAGATCGACGTGGCGGGGCACCAGGCTGTCGCCCACCTTCGTCGGCACCGTGGACAGTTGCACCACCGGCTGGGCGATCCATCCGCGCGGGTCGGCCTGGACCTTGCGGCGCACCGCCGCCAGTTCCTTCTCCGAGGCGTAGGGGCCGAACACGATTCCGTAGCCGCCGGAGCCCTCGACCGGTTTGATGACCAGCTCGTGGATGCAGTCGAGCACCTGCTCACGCTCTTCGTTGAGCCAGCAGCGCAGGGTGTCGACATTGGCCAGCAGCGGCTTCTCGCCGAGGTAGTACTCGATGATCGTCGGCACATAGGTGTAAACGAGTTTGTCGTCGCCGACGCCGTTGCCGACCGCACTGGAGATCACCACGTTGCCGGCCCGGGCGGCGTTGACCAGTCCGGCCACCCCGAGCACCGAGTCGGGACGGAAGTGCATCGGGTCGAGGTAATCGTCGTCGATACGCCGGTAGATGACGTCGACCTGACGCTCCCCCTCCGTGGTGCGCATGTAGACGACGTTGTCGCGGCAGAACAGGTCCGGACCTTCGACGAGTTCGACGCCCATCTGTCGGGCCAGCAGCGAGTGTTCGAAGTAGGCGGAGTTGAACGGTCCCGGCGTGAGCACGACGACGGTGGGATCGGACTCGTTGGTGGCCGCGGCGTTGCGCAGCGCCCGCAGCAGGTGCGACGGGTAGTCGTCGACCGAGCGGACCCGGTGGGTGCCGAAGAGGTTGGGGAAAACCCGGGTCATCACCCGGCGGTTCTCCATGACGTAGGACACCCCGGACGGGGAGCGCAGATTGTCCTCCAGCACCCGGAAGGTGCCCTGAGCGTCGCGGACGATGTCGATGCCAGCCACGTGGATACGCACACCGTTGGGCGGGTCGATGCCGACGGCCTCGCGGTGGAAGTGCTCGCAGGAGGTGATCAGCCGGCGCGGGATGACCCCGTCGCGCAGGATCTCCTGGTCGCCGTAGATGTCGTCGAGGAACTTCTCCAGCGCGGTGACCCGCTGGGCGATACCGCTTTCCAGTTTCGCCCACTCGGCGGCCGAGATGACCCGCGGCACCAGGTCGAGCGGGAACGGACGCTCCTCCTGGCCGGACAGCGCGAAGGTGATGCCCTGGTCGACGAAGGCGCGGCCCAACGCGTCCGCCCGGGCGCTCAGTTCCTCGGGGCCGGTGGGGCCCAGCTCGGCGTAGATGCCCTTGTACGGAGCGCGGACGCCGCCCCGGCGGTCGAACATCTCGTCGAAAGCCGCGGCATACGGACCCAGATCGCGGTACCCGCCGAAGATGTGATGGTCATCGGATACGGCGGACTGCGCCGAGGCGTGGCTGGCCTCGACCCGCGGGCTACGTGGGGTCACGCGTCACATGTTCCAACACATCTGCTGTTTTCGCAGGCTGTGCGGCTCGACTTTGGGAATAGACACCTATTGCTGGTAATCTCGCAGGGCGCCGCGAGGGCAGCGGGTCAACCGCGTCCCGGCGCAGGAAACAAACCAGCTTTGTGTGAAGGATACTGACGCGTGGCCAACATCAAGTCGCAGAAGAAGCGCATTCTCACCAACGAGCGCCGCCGACTGCGGAACAAGTCGGTGAAGTCTTCGCTGCACACCGCCATCCGTGCGTTCCGCAGCGCCGCCGCCGAGGGCGACAAGGACAAGGCCGGCGAGCTGCTGGTCGCGACCAGCCGCAAGCTGGACAAGGCGGCCACCAAGGGCGTCATCCACAAGAACCAGGCCGCCAACAAGAAGTCGGCACTGGCCCAGGCCTTCAACAAGATCTCCTGATCTAACTCAAGCCTCTGGCTTTTCACGCCGCGCGGTCCGCGGATGTGGAGTTTGTGTTTTTCGGTTTCAGCGCGCAGTTTCCCCACCGGAATTAACGTTGGGAGCAGTTTTTTCGCTGTGGGCAGAAACCGGAGGACAGATGATGGCTGCCAAACTCAGTGCCCTGGCCGTGGCTGCCACTGCCACATCGATGGCACTGCTCAGCCCGGGCACCGCCCACGCGGGCGTCGCCGTCAACGTCAATCCGGCTCCCGGCGGAGTGGACGTGTGGCTGACGACCTGGCCGGACAACCCGGCCGACCCCGCACCGAGTGGCTGGTGCAGGTACAACTCAAGCGTGGCGGGCAACCCCTTCGGCAAACCCGCACCGGCGATCAACGTGCCGTTCTACCTCCCGGAGAACCCGCCCGGGCAGCCGTCCAACTCACACCTGGCCTTCCCGAGCTACCCGACCGGCTCGACCTGGAACATCACCGTGGAGTGCCCCAACGCGCCCCCGCAATTCACCCAAGTCGTGTGGTGATCGAGCGGTAGGGATCAACCCGTGACCCCGGACGAGGCGCCCCGCAGCCCGGATGATGTGACCCGAGTTGCGGATGCCCCGACCGGCCGGACCCGGAGTGCGTGGGCCTCCGGCGGTGACGACGAGTACGCGGCGCCAGACGGCACTCAGTCCGCGACGTTTCGCGCTTTGGCCTGGTCACAGGACGACGGCTCGGGCGAGGATCTGGTGGTCCCCTACGCCGGGGGCGAGCACGCCGACCCGGAGGCGAACTCACGCTCCCGGTTACCGCGAACTGCGCTGCTGTTCGGCGTTGCCGCTGCGGTGGCCGCCATCGGATTGGGCGGCCTGGCCTTCTCGCTCATCGGTGCCAAGGAGACACCGACGGTGACAACAACGCGGTCGGCTCCTGCCGAACCGCCACCGCCGACGACGAAGCCAGGCGCTGCGGTCATTCCGGCGCAACCAACCAGGAGCCTGCCGCCAGCCGTCACGCCTCCCGCAGGCCGGTCAACATCGGCGGGTGGGCCGGCCCAGCCACCGGTGACAGCCGCGGTGCCGGCTGTCACTCAGCAGGCCCGCCCGACATATTCGGAACTGCCATCCGCTGTAACCCCGCAAGCCGGACCGGCCACGCCGCCCGCACCCGCTCCCGCGGCACCCGCACCCGCGGCACCGGCGCCCGCACCGCAAGGCGGTCCGTTCCCGGTGCCCCCTGTTCCGCCGGCCGCACCCGCACCCGCCCCCGCGCCGGCAGCACCCGCCCCGGCGGGCGGGCCCTTCCCGATACCCCCGGCGCCAGCGGCCGCACCCGCCCCGGCGGCACCTGCCCCCGCCCCGCAAGGCGGCCCGTTCCCCGTCCCGCCTGTCTCGGTGGCACCCGTCGTGCCCGACATCATCACGCTGGCCCCGCCGATACCCGTCTTCAAGCCATAACGAGCCGCGAACTTCGGCAGACGTGACAAGTGACGAAAGGGGTCGACATGGGCATTGTCGTCAACAGGGCCGGGGCGGTGGCGGTCGCACTGGGTATCGGTGGCGCACTGGGCAGCATGGCGGCGGTCGCCGCAGCGGACACCCCGGACACCACCACTGCGAGCCACCGCGTGAACGCCGGACCGACGCGGGACAGCCAGCGTCTGCATTCGTCTGCGCCGAAAGCGCACGCCTTGCCGCGGCCCGCCGCCAGCGTCGCCGGTAGTCGCGACACGACGGCCGGCACCCGGCCCCGGGCCGACGCACACCAGCCGCCCGCCCCGGCGGCGACCAGGCCCAGCGGCTTCGAACGGACGCAGGTCAACGCCCCATCCGACAGTCCAGAGCTACCCGCTGCGAGCACGCCGGTTGCCGCGTACCCGGTGGCCGTCAGCCGGCCGCACCTGGCGGCAGCCTCCCCACCCCGCGCCCGGGCGGCGGCCGACGTCTGGCTCTTCGGAAACGGCACCCCTACTCATCCTGACGCAGGTTTGCTGTGGGGCAACGGCTACAGCTGGACCGCCCAAACCTGCCCCGCCGGGGCCTGCGACGGCGGCAAGGGCGGCTGGGTCGGCAACGGCGGCAACGGATATGGCGGTGGCAACGGCGGCAACGCTGCCGGATTCGGCGACGGCGGGGCGGGCGGCAACGGCATCCTCGGCCGCGACGGCGGCAACGGGGGTGCAGGCGGACTGTTCTCCGGCAACGGCGGACGAGGCGGAGCCGGCAGCGACGCCGTGCTGTCGGGCATCGCGGGGGGTGCCGGCGGCGCCGGCGGCTCGGTCGGGTTCCTGTCGCTGTTCGGCTCCGGCGGCGCCGGGGGCGCCGGGGGTGCGGGCGCCCCCGGAAGCGGGGGGCCGGGCCCGCTCGCCCGCCTGGACGGCGGGGCCGGCGGCAAGGGCGGCAACGGCGGCAACGGCGGACTGCTGGGAGCGGGCGGCGTCGGTGGCGCTGGAGGGCCCGGAGGTGACGGGGGGAAGGGCGGCTTCTTCGCAGCGGGCGGCAAGGGCGGAACCGGCGGCAACGGCGGAACCGGCGGCAACGGCGGCTTCCTCGGCCTGACTCCCGCCCGGGGCGGCAACGGCGGCGGCGGCGGAGACGGTGGCACGACCGTCGGCTCGGCCGGCGCGGCCTACATCACGGCGGGCCCCGCGGAAGGATCGGCCAACCGCCTCTACGTGATCGACACCGCCTCGGCGACGCGGGATGGCGATTTCTACCTTGCCGTCGGCTCACGGCCGGATGGGGTTGCGGTGAGCGATGACGGCACCCGGGTCTACGTCGCCAACTCAGGAAGCGACACCGTGTCGGTGATCAACACCGGCGTCACCGCTGCGATACCCGGGTCGATCGGCACCGCCGGCGCTGCGACCGGCGCCGCGGGCGTCGGCGGCGTCGGCGGGGCTGGTGCCTACACCAGCAGACTCGTCATGGCCACCGTGGCGGTCGGCCACGAGCCCTACGGTGTGGCACTCGACGGCCCGGCGTTCCCCCGGAACAACGTGTACGTGACCAATTTCGGCAGCGACACCGTGACGGTGTTCGCCACCGACACCAATGCCGTGGTCGGAGCCCCGATCCCTGCGGGCGACGGGCCGTGGGGGGTTGCGGTCAGCGGGGTGCGCGGCCGCATCTATGTCGCCGATGAACGCGCAGCCACATTGCGGGTTCTCGGCGGCAACGCGGTGGTACCCGTCGGCACCGGACCCGTGGGGGTGGCGGTCAATGCGGCCGGCACCCGCGGGTGGGTCACCAACGAATTCGACGACACCGTATCGGTGGTCAACCTTGCCACCAATGCGGTGATCGGGACGATCGCGGTCGGGGACGGCCCCAGGGCCGTCGCGGTCAATCCGGGGGGCACCGTTGTCTACGTGGCCAATTATTATGCCGGGACGGTGTCGGTGATCGACGCCTCCGGCGGTCAGGTCATAGGTACCGTTCGGATAGGCAACAACGCCTCCGGAGTGGCGGTCAATGCGGCCGGCTCCCGTGTCTACGTCACGAATGCGTCCGCCGGAACCGTGTCGGTGATCAACACCGCGACGAATGCGGTGATCGGGACGATTCTCGTGGCCCCCGACGCATCGGGGATCGCCCTCAGTCCGCTGTGATCGGCAGCGCCTGGCGAATGCTCACGGCGTGCAGCCCTCGACGGGCTGCCTTCACTGGTAGGTGCATCGGGCGGGCCCCCGTCGCACACTTTTCGGGTTCGCCTAACCTCGATCTTTCGTGAATATGCACTGGTGACGGGCGTGTAATGCACGGAAGTGCCTGTCCTGCTTGAGAAAATTGGCTTGTCGAGGGTCAATTCTCTGCGAGCGGGAAGGCACTCCGTAGGTGAAGCGTAGCCGTGGTGGTGGGTTTCGGGTCGAAGCGGGTCGCGAGTCGTTGGTGTCGTCGACCGGGGCGGCACTGCTGGTGCAGACTGCGCAGGTCAGCGGCTTGATGCGTGGGTTGTCGCAGCAGTTGGCGCCGTGGCGGGCGACGCGGGCGATCCACGATCCGGGTAAGACCGTGTTGGATCTGGCTGTCGCGATCGCGTTGGGCGGGGACTGCCTGGCCGATGCGGCGTTGGTGCGCGCCCAACCCGACCTGTTTGGCACGGTGGCCTCCGATCCCACGATTAGCCGCCTCATCGAGGCTCTCGGCGATGATCCCGACGCGGCAGTCGCCGCGATCCGACGGGCCCGTGCCGACGCCAGGGAGGCGGTCTGGCGGCATCGTTGCCCGGTCGCAGCCGGCGCGGAGGTGGTGGTCGATCTGGACGCCACCCTGGTCGGAGCGCACTCGGAGAAAGAAGGGGCGACACCGAACTTCAAGCGGGGGTTCGGGTTTCATCCGATGCTGGCGTTCGTCGACCACGGCTGCGGCGGCACGGGGGAACCGCTGGCCGCCAAGTTACGTCCCGGACGGGCCAACGCCAGCGACGCCGCCGACCAGATCGCCGTACTCGACGCCGCGCTGGCCCAGCTGCCCGATGCCGTACGCCCACGGGTACTGGTGCGCGGCGACACCGGCTCGGGAGTCAAGGAATTCCTCTGGCACATCCATCACCTCGGGCTGTCCTACTCGGTCGGGGTATACGGTCGCCAGCCTGTTCTGGACGCTCTGGCTGCGCTGTCGCGTCAGGCCTGGCGGCAGGCACTGGATGCCGACGGATCCCCCCGCCAGGGCGCCCAGGTCGCTGAACTGACCCGATGGCTGCCGGCGACCTTCGTCGGCTGGCCGCCCGGTATGCGGGTGATCGCCCGCCGCGAACGCCCGCATCCGGGCGCCCAGCTGCGGATCACCGATGCCGAAGGGTGGCGAATCACCCTGTTCGCCACCAACACCACCGGCAGGCGCCTTGCAGACCTGGAAAGACGCCACCGGCTGCGAGCCCGCGCCGAGGACCGCATCCGCGGGCTCAAAGACACCGGCCTGACCAACCTGCCACTGCAAGCGTTCGGCAAGAACGAGATCTGGCTCGAACTGGCCGCACTGGCCTACGAGCTGCTGACCTGGACTCAACTGCTGGCATGGCCCGACCACCCCGCCCGCGGCTGGGAACCCAAACGACTACGCCTGCGCTTACTGGCCGTGGCCGCCCGCATCATCACCACCGGCCGCCGCCACGTCCTGCGTCTGAGCCGACGATGGCCCTGGACAGAACTACTGATCAGCGGACAACGAAACCTCGCCGCGCTCAACTGAATCCGAACCCCCGCTGCCCCCACTACCGAGGACCAGGACAACCGGCGACATCAGCGCCGCAGCCCCACCACGCCCACGCCCAGCGAAGCGACCACCGATCCCCACCACCAACGATCAATCGCACTCACGAAAGATCGAGGCTAATGGGCGGTCGGAGGACACCCGATCGTGTTCGGAGTGCAGAAGCCGGTGGTGACCTTCGGGTTGGCCGGCGCGCCCGGCCACGGCGGAGTGACCGGATTCTGTGGCGAACCGCCCTGGACGCCGGGCGCCGTTCCCCCGCCGGGATTGGATCCGGTGGGAGGTTGGGGCCAGGGCGGAAGGAAGCCTGGGTCGTTCTGCGTCCACGGCGGGGTGACATTCGGATTGTCCGCGGTGCCCGCCGGTGGGTTGCCCTGCGGCGGCGGACCCGGATTCGGAGGGAGCGGCGGTGCCGGGGCGGGTGGTGCGGGCGGCGGCGCCGGGACGGGCGGTGCAGGCGGCGGTGCCGGGGCGGGAGGCGCCGGGGCGGGCGGTGCGGACGTCACCGCCGCCGTCGGCGTCGGGGTCGGCCCCGCGGCGCTGGAGGCCGGACTCGGCGGGGCGCTGGGCGCGGCGCTCGGGGCGCTGACGGCCGGCGCCGTTGAGGGGCGCCCTGTCGGCACCGAGGCGATGGTGGGCGCCGAGGACCGGGGCGCAACTACCGGAGGCGCCACCCCCGGGGCGCGCGTGACGGCCCCGGTGGTCAGGGGTGCGGAATCCGTGCCGACATTCACCCGAGGCTCGATCGGGGTGTCGCGGTGCGCGAACCAGACGATCCCGAGGACGACCAGGGGGATACCGACCAGGAGTCCGGCCTGCGCCCCGACCCTGCGGTTTCCGGCCGGCGCGGGCGTCGGTTCGGGCACACCGGAGCTCAGCGACGTCAACCGGACGTCGCTCAAAGTCCGGCGTCGCAGCCACTCGGGGGCCGGGATGAACACCGGCGCGCCGCCGAGCAGCGCCACGGGATTGACGCGCTGTCGCTGTTCGTCGGTACAGGCGGGGCACGAGTCGATGTGCCGCCCGATCCGCTTGCGCATGAGGACGGTGAAATCTCCATCCCAGTCCTTGAGCACGCCGGCCAGCTCAGGGCACGCATGTCGGCCGCCGCGAGCCCCGCGAGCCACCAGCAGCGCCCCCAGGCAGCGCTCCACGGTCTGCCTCAGTCGGAAGACCATGGTGTTCGCGTTGGTCAGAGTGACCCCGAGCGCCTCGGCCAGCTCGGGGCCGTCAAGCCCGTGCCGATAGGACAACTCCAGCAATTCCCGGTCCCTGTCCGAGAGCCCGCCGGCCGCATCGGCAACCAGGCGGGCCAGTTCGCTTTGCCCCGCCAGCGCGTCCGGGCCGACATCGGCCGAGGCGGAGTCGGGCACCGACTCAGAAACCTCTTCCCGGTAGCGGCCCCGAAGACAGCGCATCGCGTGGTTCCTGACGATCGAGTAGAGCCAAGGGCGGAGTTTGTCCGGTTCGCGTAGATCTCCGAGGTCCGTCGCGGCCACGCAGAACGCATCGTGAACGCAATCGGCCGCGGCGTCGCGGTCACCGAGCAGTCCGACGCAGAAGTCATAGAGCCGGTCAGCGTAGCGGTCGTAAATCTCGGCGAACGCTGCCCGGTCTCCGCCGGCGGCCGATCGCGCCAACTCGGCGTCGCTGGTGCCGGGCCACAGCGGCAGTGCTCCGGTCATGACGAGGCTCCCCGCCGGTGATTCACCCACGTTTCGGGGCATCGTAAGCCCGATCGTTGCGGCCGACTGGGGAATTGATCCGGTGCCGGCGGTGTCGTCGCCGGGTACCGGAACGCGGGAGCCGGTCAGAGACCGGCCCCCGGGTCGCGCCGTCCTCACCAGACGGTTTGGGTGCTGGCCACGCCGTTCGGGCAGGTGACGGTGGTGTTCCAGGTGGATCCGGTCGGGAAGCTCGGGAACCAGAGTCGCGCGGTGTGCAGGCCTTCGGTCGGAATGTAGAACGGGACACCGAGTGCCGGCGCGGGCTTGCCGACCGGGTTGCCCTGCACGGTGGAGGTGTAGGTGCACCACCCGCTGAGCCCCTGGTCGCCGGGGGCGGTCTCGACGAACACGTCGACTCCGCCCGGCGCGGAACTGGCCCACACCGCGACCGCCTGACCGGCGGCGTGGCCGGTCCCCGCTCCGAGGAACAGCATCGCGGGCGCGGCGAGGGCGGCGACCGTCGCACTGATCTTCGCTGCGGTGACGTTGGTGATCATGAGGCTCTCCTTTGTGTGGTAGCCGCCCCCATCGGGCTGCTCTCACACGTAGGTGCGGCCAGCGCGCAACGATCGCACACTTTTTCCGGTGGAATTTTTCGGCGAGCGTGCCCGCCGCTGTCGGTTGCAGTCCCCGACGAGGGATCAGCCCCGGCCGGCGGCCAGTTGGGCCACTTGGCGCACGGTGTCTTCCAACACGTAATCAGGGTCGGCCGCCGCACCCTTGACGTCAGCATTGAGCGCCGCCACCAGCCGGATGGCGGTCGCCACCTTGTCCCGTGACCATCGCCGGGCTTGTTTCTGTGCCTTCTGCACCCGCCACGGCGGCATCCCGACCTCCGACGCCAGCCGGTAGGGGTCTCCGGAGAGCGGACCGATTCGCGCGATGGCGTGGACCGCCTCGGCCAGGGCATCGGCCAGCAGAACGTGCGGCACTCCCCGAGACATCGCCCAGCGCAGCGCCTCGGTGCTGCCGGCCACGTCGCCCGTCACGGCCTTGTCGGCGATTTCGAAGCCCGTGACCTCGGCCTTGCCGCTGTGGTAACGGCGGACCGCGGCGGCGTTCACCTGGCCCCCGGTGTCGGCGACCAGCTGGGAGCACGCGGAAGCCAGTTCGCGGATGTCCGAGCCGACCGCTTCCAGCAGGGCGACGACGGTGTCGTCGTCGACTCTGACCTTGCCGGCGCGGAACTCGGCCCGCACGAAGTCCGCCCGTTCGGCGGCCTTGGTGATCTTGGCGCACGGGTGGGTCTGGGCGCCGAGATCCCGCAGCTGACCGACCAGCGCCTTGGCCCGGCCGCCGCCGGAGTGCAGGATCACCAGAACGGTGCCCGGCGGCAGATCAGCGGCCGCGCCCGCGACGAGCGCGACGGCGTCCTTGCCCGCCTCGTCGGCAGACTCCAGGATGACGACCCGCTCGTCGGCGAACAACGACGGGCTCAGGAGTTCGGCCAGTTCGTTGGTCGAGACGTCGCCCGCCCGTAGCCGGTTGACCGGGACGTCGTCGCTGCCCGCCGCTCTGCGCGCGCTCCGCAGGATGTCGCTGACCGCCCGTTCGACGAGGAGATCCTCATCGCCGAGAACGAGGTGCAGTCCGGGCGTCGCGCTCACCCCCCGATGGTGTCACGCGGCCCCGACGAGACCCGACACCGACCATGCGGCGAGGCACAGCGCCGCCCCGTAGGCGGCAAGGCGGAACCGGCGCCACCGCCACAGCACCACCGACGCCCCACCGGCGACGGCGACCGTGACGAAGCCCGCCCACCCCGACGGCACCGGCACGGCCGCCCCCGGGAAGCCGCCCGCAGCTGTGGCGACCCGCGACAGCCACCACACCTCCGGCCCGGTGAACCTGATCAGCAGGCCGGCGAGCGGCGCCCACAAACACACCAGCGTGGCCGCCGCGGTGCCGAGTACGGTGATCGGCGGAATAACCACCGCGACAGCAAGATTCGCGAGGACCGACACCAGGCTGAACCGTCCGGAGATCGCGGCGATCAGTGGAGCGGTGACCAGGTGGGCCGCCATCGCCACGCACGCCGCGTCGGCGACCGGCTTGGGCCACCCCCTGCCGACCAGCCGCTCCGACCACGGCGGCGCCAGCGTCACCAGGGCGGCGGTGGCCGACACCGACAGCGCGAAGCCGACGTCGACGGCCAACTGCGGCGACCACAGCATCAGAGCGATGACGGTCGCCGCGAGAACCGGGATGGCCTGGCGGCGCCGGCCGGACAGCAGTGCCATCAGCCCGATGGCCGCCATGATCGCGGCGCGCAGCACACTCGCGCTGGGCTGCACCACCACCACGAAGGCCACCAAGGCCACAGCGGCGAGGGCAACCGCTGCCCGCGGACCGACCAGATGCGCCGACAGCAGCACCACCCCGCAGACGATCGTCACGTTGGCGCCGGACACCGCCGTCAGATGCGAAAGGCCGGCCGTGCGGAAATCCTCGGTGGTTGCGGCGGGGATCGCCGAGGTGTCCCCGAGCACGAGTCCGGGGAGAAGGGCGGCCTGGTCGGCGGGAAGCACCTCACGCGCGGCCGCGCCGAAGCGGTCACGGATTGCCTGCGCCACCCGCTGAATGGGTGGCGCACGGCCGAGGGACGGCTGTCCGACGGCGGTCAGCACGCCGACGGTCAGGTCGGGCCGCTTGGGCGGGCCGATCCGGGCGCGGAATCTCGCCGGCTGCCCGGGACTGAGCCGGCCGAAATCCACGCCGGGTCCGAAAACGGTGACGGTGCCGTCTGTTTCGCCGTCGCCAAGCCGGATCAGGTTCGCGCGGAACATGACTCGTGCCGGTCCGGCCCGCCGCGGGCTCTCCTGAGGGGTGACGGTGACCCATGACGTGGTGCCGAACCGCCGGGATAGCGGATGGGTGTCGACCGCCTCGCTACGCAACGCGATAGCGATGCCGAAGCCGGTGCCCACCAGCGCCGCGCCCAGCACTCCGGCGGTGAGGGCGTGCACCAGCGGATGGTGCTGCCGGGCGCGGCGGACGCCGGTCCACCACACCGCGCCGAGGGCGGTGCTCATCGCCGCCAGCCACAGCCCGAGTCCCCACGCCAGTCCAGCGGCGGTCACCAGCCAGGCGGTCAGCGCGGCCGGGACCAGCCGCACGTCGAACCGGGCCGCCGGGGTCATCAGACCCGAACCAGCGGCCGCAGCTTCTCCAGCCGGCCGGGGCCGATGCCGTCGACTTCGCCGAGCTGGTCGACGCTGGTGAACCGGCCGTTCGTCGAGCGCCAGGCGACGATGGCCGCCGCGGTGACAGGACCCACTCCCGGCAGCGCGTCGAGTTCGTCCGCGGTGGCGGTGTTGAGGTCGATCGGACCGACCGGTTTGCCCGGTGTGGCGGGCGGCGGCGCGGCGGCCGGGGCGCCCACGGAACTACCCAGCGCCGGACGCCGCCCCGCCGGGGTGGCCATGCCGACGACGATCTGCTCGCCGTCGGCGAGGTGCCGGGCCAGGTTGAGTCCGGCGGTGTCGGCGCCGTGCAGCGGACCTCCCGCGGCCGACACCGCGTCGGCCACCCGCGCGTCCGGTGTGACGGTGACCAGCCCAGGTTGCTGCACGAGACCGACGACGCTGACGACCAGAGCCTGGTCCGATGCCGACGGGGCCGACGACGGCGGGGCCGCCACTGCGGACTCCGCGGACGGCGTGGTGGTGACGGCCGAGGCCGGTACCGGCTGCACCGGCGGCAGGTCGGCGGAGGACACCGGCGCGGGCCGCTGGCGGATCAGCGTGAAGACGGTGACCAGAACGGCCAGCGCGGCGATCACCGCCAGCGCGATACCGCCGGCGCGCCCCGGGTCAGCACGGATCGCCGCAAGCCACGCCTGGCCGCGAGCGGGCTGCCCGTCGGGGACCCAGCCCGGGATCGCCCCGTCGAGGTCATCCTCGTCGTCCGGATCGTCGCCACCGCCGACGGTCGTCCCGGGGCGCGCGCCCAGGCGGTGGTAGAGAGTGGCCAGCGGTTCCTCGTTCGGCATGCCGCGGACGTTAGGCGCGGCCCCCGTCGGACCGGGGCGGCGGACACCCGCCGCCGTCTGCTCTGTGCACGAATCGGAGACTGTGGAGACAGCGGGCTGTCCATACTGCCCGCAGCGACCGCGACCGGGGAGAGATATGACCGCCATCAACGACCGGCCCATCCGGGTGATCCAGTGGACCACCGGCAACATCGGCCGGCGCTCGCTGCACGCCATCATCGGCCGGCCGGACATGGAGCTGGTCGGCGTGTACGCGCACGGGTCGGACAAGGTCGGGCTGGACGCCGCCGAACTGGCGGGCTGGGGCGAGCCGACCGGGATCACCGCCACCAACGACATCGACGCGCTGCTGGCCACCAGAGCCGACGCCTGCTGCTACAACCCGCTGTGGCCGAGCATCGACGAACTGGAACGCCTGCTGGAATCGGGGGTCAACGTGTGCACCTCCGCAGCCTGGATCACCGGCTGCAAGCAGACCCCGGCAGATCTCGAGCGCATCCGAAAGGCTTGTGAGCGAGGCAATTCCAGCATCTTCGGCAGCGGCGCCCATCCCGGCATGACCAACATGGTGGGGATGGTGCTCTCCGGCTCCTGCGAGCGGGTGGACGAGATCCGGATCACCGAATCGGTGGACTGCTCGACCTACGAGTCGGCGGGAACCCAGACCGCCATGGGGTTCTCCCAGGACCCGGAAACCCCCGGCCTGGCCGAAAGTGTCCGGCGCGAGAGCGAGGTCTTCGCCGAGTCGGCTGCCATGATGGCCGACGCGATCGGCGCGAAACTGGACCGGATGACGTTCGACGTGACGTTCACACCGGCAACCGGCGACTCCGACCTGGGTTTCATGACGATCCCGGAGGGCACCGTCGCCGGGGTGATGGGCTACCACCGCGGCTGGGTGGGTGACCGCAATGTGGTGAGCGTCGGTTTCAACTGGATCATGGGCAGCCACGTGACACCGCCCAAGCCACTCGAGCACGGGCACGTCATCCAGGTGTTCGGGCTGCCGAACATGCGGACCGTCTTGCACTGCCTTCCACCCAAGGATTGGCGCGAACCGGGATTCATGGGCCTCGGCATGATCTACACCGCCATGCCGGTGACCAACGCGGTCCCCGCCGTGGTGGCCGCACCGCCGGGGATCGTGACCCTCAAGGACTTGCCGCCCGTCACCGGTCGCTTCGCGGCGGAATGACGCAAGCGACAGCAACGCCCCAGTGAGTTGTCAGCGGATCTCACAGATTCGCCGACAACCGGCAGCCACATCCCAGTGCGGCACAGGGTATTCGGACAGGTTCACCCGGTACGAATAGCCCATGAAGAGAACTCGATCCTCCCGGGTGTTCGCAGGGGTGCTGCTGGCCGCGGTGTGCGGCCCCATCGCGGCGATCGGCGTGGCGCTGACACCCGGACACGACGTGCCCCAGGCCAAAAAGGGATCGCGGGTGATCTGGAGTCACGCTCACGTGTACTCGGGTCCGCTGTTGCCCCCGTCCCAGCACGACAGCCCCACCCGCCGTCTCTAGGGCTGGGCCTCCAACGCCACCACCACCCCGAGGGCGCCGGATCCCAGGTGCACACCGAGCACCGGCCCCAGGCCGGTGACGACCGGCGTTCCGCATCCCGGCAGGGCGCTGGCGAGCGTGGCTGCGACATCGGCTGCGCCGGCCTCGTTGTCGACGTGGTGCACGGCCAGCGCGGCCCGGCGCTCCCCCACCGTCTCGATGACCTGTTCCACCATGGCGGCGATCGCCTTCGAGGTGGTGCGCACCCGTTGCGCGAGAACCAGCCTGCCGTCCTCGATCCGCAGTAGCGGCTTGACGGCCAGCGCGGTGCCCAGCCAGGACGCCGCGGCGCCGATCCGGCCACTGCGGCGCAGATTGTCCAGCCGCTGCACGACGATGAACGCGCTCGTCCGTTCGGCGGTCGATTCCGCTTGAGTCGCAACCGTATTCACGTCGGCGCCGGCTCGGGCCGCACGGGCTGCGGCCAGTGCGGCGAACCCAGTGCCCATCCCCGCCGACCGGGAGTCGACCACCCGGACCGCACCACCGAGCCCGGTTGCGGCGTGCTGCGCCGCCCCGAGCGTGCTGGACAACGCCGTGGACAGGTGCACCGCCACGACGCCGTCCCCGTCGCTGTCGGCGAGCGCGGTCCGGTACACGGCGGCCAGTTCGGCGGGACTGGCGCCGGCGGTGCTCGCCTGGGCACGCTGATAGAGGTCGGCGGGAACGGCATCCACCCCGTCACGCAGATCGACTCCGTCGACGAGGACGTGCAAGGGGACGACGCGGATATCCCACTGTGCGAGAAGGTCGGCGGGCAGCCGCGCGGAGGAATCCGTCACGACGACGACGGCCACCGGTCAGCCCTTGTCGTCCACACCGGCCTCGGCCAGCGCTTTGAGCATCAGGTCGGCAACCGCCCGGTGCGCCTCGAAGTTCCAGTGGATACCGTCCGGATTCCCGCGTCCGGCGAGCATCTCCTCGGCCACCGCCTCCTTCAGATCCACCAGCGGCACATGATGTTCAGCCGCCCAATCGGTGATGGCCGTGACGGTGCCGAGCCGGCCGTGGTGGGCCCTGCCGTAGGTATCGGCGATATGCACCGACGGCAGGCAGGCGACGATTGGGATCCCCGGGCGGTTGAAATCGATTGCACCGCGGGTCATCTCAAGATATTCGACGGTGAGCTTCGGGGGCAGCGCGGATCGCGCCACCGGGGACAACCGCGGCTGCAGCCAGCCGTATCCGTCGCGCACCCACCTCCGCACTCCGGAGGGCCGGACGTAGCGGATCAGCTCCCGCAGCGCGGTCGGCAGCGGCGACGGCAGCGAGTCCATGCCACTGGTCGCGAAGATCACCGCGCCGGCCTTCGGCAGCGCCGCCCAGGCTCGCGGGTCCTGCGTCGCGGCCCACCAGACGTCGCGGCAGGTCCAGCCGATCCGGCCGACCAGCTCCAGATCCCAACCCAGTTCGGCGGCAACGAGATTGGGCCAGATCCGCGGATCGTCGGCAGGCAGGCCGCCCTGCGGTCCGTAGTAGGACAGCGAGTCGCAGAAGACCAGCAGGGTCCTGCGGCGGGCGGCAGGGGAGCGAACCGGGGACGAATCGGGATCAGAGGACGTCATTGGCGACCTGGGCAGAGGCGTTCCACACGTCCAGCCGCCAGCGCAGGTCGGCAGGTCCGGCATCCGCGGGCCCGTGGCCGGACAGCTGCGCCCAGCTGGCGTTGCCCATGCCGCCCAACACCGGCCAGCTTTCCACCGGAAGATCCAGCAGGGCCGCGGTCAGCGCGGCGATCAGTCCGCCATGGGCCACCAGGACCACCGGCCGGTCCGGCTCGTCGGAACCCCAATCCGGTTCTCCGGCAACCAGTTCGCCCACCAGCGGCAGGCTGCGGTCGGCGACGTCGATACGGCTTTCCCCGCCGTGCGGGGCCCAGGTCGCGTCGTCGCGCCAGGCCACCCGGGCACCGGGCGATGCCGCGTCGACCTCCGCGTGGGTCATCCCCTGCCAGTCACCCAGGTGGGTCTCCCGCAGTCGGGTGTCGACCCGCACCGGCAGCCCGCTGTGCTCGGCCAGGGTCAACGCGGTGTCATGGGCCCGCCGCAGGTCCGAGGACACGATCAGCAGGGGCTGGCGCTTGGCGAGCACCTCGGCGGCGGCGACCGCCTGCGCGCGGCCCAGATCGCTCAGATCGGTGTCGAGCTGGCCCTGCATGCGGCTGCCGGCGTTGAACTCCGTCTGCCCGTGCCGGAGCATGACCAGCCGGCGCACTCTCACGACGGATCCGCCTGCACGTCTGAACCAATCCCCGAGTCGCTGCGCTCCTGCCCGCCGTCGAGATTCACGTCCACGACCGGGCAGTCCCGCCACAACCGGTCCAGCGCGTAGAAGTTGCGCTCGTCTGTGTGCTGGATGTGCACCACGATGTCGACGTAGTCCAGCAGCACCCATCGCCCCTCGCGGGCGCCTTCCCGGCGGGCCGGCTTGTATCCGGCCAGGCGCATCTTCTCCTCGACCTCGTCGACGATCGCGCTGACCTGGCGCTCGTTGGAGGCCGATGCGATCACGAAGAGGTCGGTGATCACCAGCTGCGCCGAGACGTCGATGACGACGATGTCCTGGGCGAGTTTCGAGGCGGCAGCGCGCGCGGCCACTTCCGCCATCCGGATCGCCTCAGCCGAAGCCGTCACGCCTTCACCTCCGTGTGAGCAGATCGATACAGACCGCGTTTGGCGACGTACTGGACCACGCCGTCGGGCACCAGGTACCAGATCGGCCGGCCGGCGGCGGCCCGCCTGCGGCAGTCCGTCGACGAGATGGCCAGCGCCGGAATCTCCACCAGCCGCAACGCCTCGTCGGGAAGCCGGTGGAAGGCATCTTTGATGTGGGCGTCGCTCAGCTCGTAGCCCGGACGGCTCACCCCGATGAAATGCGCCAGCCCGAACAGTTCATCCCAGCCCCGCCAGGTCATGATCGCCCCCAGCGCGTCGGCGCCGGTGATGAAGTACAGATCGCAGTCCGGGTTCAGCGCACCGAGGTCGCGCAGGGTGTCGGTGGTGTAGGTCGGGCCGCCCCGGTCGATGTCGACGCGGCTGACCGAGAACCGCGGATTGGAGGCGGTGGCGATGACGGTCATCAGGTAGCGGTCCTCGGCGGCCGTCACGTGCCGGTCCTTCTGCCACGGCTCCCCGGTGGGCACGAACACCACCTCGTCCAGACCCAACAGGTCGGCGACTTCGCTGGCCGCCACCAGGTGGCCGTGGTGGATGGGATCGAACGTCCCACCCATCACACCGAGCCTGCGCCGAGAAGCCACGGTTGGCCAGCTTACGGGTCAGACCGGCAGCAGCTGGTCGATGACCGCGGCCAGCTGCTTGGCCGACCGGCACTCGTGCATGGTGATGACGTCTTCATAGCGGGGCACCGCGGAGTCACCGCTGCCCCACAGGTGCTTGGGCTCCGGGTTGAGCCAGTGCGCGTGCCGGCTGGCGGTCACCATGTGCGACAGCACGTCGACGGCGGGGTTGCGGTAGTTGGTGCGGCCGTCGCCGAGCACCAGCAGGGAGCTGCGCGGCGACAGCACGCCCGGGAAGTTCTCGGTGAACGAGACGAACGCATTGCCGTAGTCGGAGTGCCCGTCGCGGGTGAAGACCTTGGCCTCGCGGGTGATCCGCTGGATCACGATCGCCAGGTCGGCGTCGGCGCCGAACATGTGCGTCACCTCGTCGGTGGTGTCGATGAAGGCGAACACCCGAACCCGGGAGAACTGCTGACGCAGCGCATGCACCAGCAGCAGGGTGAAGTGGCTGAACCCGGCCACTGAACCCGACATGTCGCACAGCACAACGAGTTCCGGTCGGGCTGGCCGAGGCTTCTTCAACACCACGTCGATCGGCACGCCACCGGTGGACATCGATTTGCGCAGTGTCTTGCGCAGGTCGATCGAGCCGGCCCGGGCCCGTCGCCGCCGAGCGGCCAGCCGCGCGGCGAGCACGCGGGCCAGCGGCGCCACCACGCGCCGCATCTGGCGCAGCTGGTCACCGGAGGCGCGCAGGAACTCGACGTTCTCGGCCAGTTGCGGGATCCCGTACATCTGGACGTGGTCGCGGCCCAGTTGCTCTGCGGTGCGGCGTTTGGTCTCGCCCTCGACCATCCGGCGCAGCTGGGCGATCTTCTGCGCGGCAAGGGATTTGGCGATCTGTTCCTGCGTGGGCGACGGATCGTCGCCGTGCGGGGCCAGCAGGCCGGCCAGCAGGCGCCCCTGCAGCTGGCCCATGTCCATGGCCTTGAGCGCCTGGTACGACGAGTACGACGGGCCGCGGCTGGAGGTGTAGCGGCCGTAGGCCTCGACAATCTGGGCGATCATCGCGACCAGACGCTCGTCGAGTTCGCCGATGTCGGGATTGTTCGTCAGCAGGTCCAGCAGCATCTCCCGCATCGCCTCGACGTCCTGCGGGTCGATCTCGCCGGCCGGACCGGCGTTGTCGTCCTCGTCGAGCACGGTGCGCCCGCCGAGCGCGGCCGGCCACCACAGGTCGAACAGCGCGTCGTAGGTCTGCCGGTGGTCCGAGCGCCGCAGCACCGCGCAGGCCAGACCCTCGCGCACTTCCTCGCGGTCGGTCAGGTCCAGCACGGAGAGCACCTCGCCGGCGTCGACCGTTTCCGACGGCCCCACCGCAATGCCCTGGGCGCGAAGGGCTTCCACGAAGCCGACGAGGTGGCCGGGCAGGCCGTGCGGAGCCAGCGGCTGCGGGGGTCGGGGCCGGCGCGCCATGGTCTTAGTTGAGCCGCAGTTCGCCGGCCGCGCGCTGCTGGTCGGACTGGTGTTTGAGCACCACGCCCAGCGTCGCGGCGATGGTCGCGTCATCGATGGTGTCCATGCCCAGGGCCAGCAGGGTGCGGCCCCAGTCGATGGTCTCGGCCACCGAGGGCACCTTCTTGAGTTGCATCGCGCGCAGCACGCCGATGATGCGCACCAGTTCCTCGGCGAGGCGCTCGGGCAGTTCCGGTACCCGGGACAGCAGGATGCGCCGCTCGAGTTCGGGGTCGGGGAAGTCGATGTGCAGGAACAGGCACCGGCGTTTGAGCGCCTCCGACAGCTCCCGGGTGGCGTTCGAGGTCAGCACCACGAACGGCTTGCGGGTGGCGGTGATGGTGCCCAACTCGGGGACGGTCACGGCGAAATCGGACAGCACCTCGAGCAGCAGGCCTTCGATCTCGATGTCGGCCTTGTCGGTCTCGTCGATCAGCAGCACGGTGGGCTCGGTGCGGCGGATCGCGGTGAGCAGCGGCCGGGACAGCAGGAACTCCTCGCTGAAAACGTCGTCCTTGGTGCGCTCCCAGTCGTGGTCGGTTCCGGTGGCGGACTGGATGCGCAGGATCTGCTTGGCGTGGTTCCACTCGTACAGCGCGCGGGCCTCGTCGACGCCCTCATAGCACTGCAGCCGGACCAGTCCCGAGCCGGTGGCCTGCGCGACGGCGCGGGCCAGTTCGGTCTTGCCGACACCGGCCGGGCCCTCGACGAGCAACGGCTTGCCGAGGCGGTCGGCCAGGAAAACCGCAGTGGCGGTGGCGGTGTCGGGCAGGTAGCCGGTCGACGTCAGCTTGCGGGTGACGTCGTCGATGTCGGCGAACAGGGGCGCCGGGCGGGCCGGGGATGCGGTCATCGGGTTCCTCAGGCAGGTCGGGTGTGACCGTCGCCGAAGACGATCCACTTGGTCGAGGTCAGTTCCGGCAGACCCATCGGCCCGCGGGCGTGCAATTTCTGGGTGGAGATGCCGATCTCTGCGCCGAAACCGAACTGCTCGCCGTCGGTGAAGGCGGTGGAGACGTTGACCATGACCGCGGCCGCGTCGACCTGTTCGGTGAAGCGTTGCGCCGCAGCCAGATCCGTGGTGACGATGGCCTCGGTGTGCCCGGTGCCGTAGGTGTTGATGTGGTCGATGGCCGCGTCCAGACCGTCGACGACGGCCAAGGCGATGTCCATCGACAGGAACTCCGCGCGCAGGTCCTCTTCGGACGGGTTCTCGTGGACGGTGACCCCGGCGTCCTGCAAGGCGGCCCTCAGCCGGGGCAGCGCGGTGCCGGCGAGCGACTTGTCGACGAGCAGCGTCTCGGCGGCGTTGCAGACACTCGGCCGACGGGTCTTGGCGTTCAACACGATTCGCTCGGCGACATCGATATCGGCGTCGGCGTGGACGTAGACGTGGCAGTTGCCCACGCCGGTCTCGATGGTCGGCACGGTCGCGTCGCGGACCACCGCGTCGATCAACCCGGCTCCACCGCGCGGGATCACCACATCGACCAGACCGCGGGCCTGGATGAGGTGGGTGACGCTGGTCCGGTCGGCACTGGGGAGCAGTTGGACCGCATCCTCCGGCAGGCCCTCACCGCTCATCGCGCCGCGCAGCACGGTGACCAGTTCCGCGTTGGAGCGGGCCGCCGACGAACTGCCCCGCAGCAGAACGGCATTGCCGGATTTCAGCGTGAGCCCGAAGGCGTCGACGGTGACGTTGGGGCGGCCCTCGTAGACGATGCCGACGACGCCGAGCGGCACCCGCTGCTGGCGCAACTGCAGACCGTTGGGCAGCGTGCGTCCACGCAGCACCTCCCCGATCGGATCAGGCAGGCCGGCGACCTGACGCAGGCCGGCGGCGATGCCGTCGACCCGGTGCGGGTTGAGCGCGAGCCGGTCGAGCATCGCCTCCGGCGTGCCCGCCGCCCGTGCGGCGTCGAGGTCCTCGGCGTTGGCCGCCAGGATCTGATGGGTGTGCGTCAGCACCGCGTCGGAGGCGGCGTGCAGAGCACGGTTCTTCTCCACGGTGGTCAGCGAGGCGAGGATGCGGGCTGCGACCCGGGCCCGGCGGGCGGCGGCATGCACCGCTTCGCGCACGTCAGTGCCGATGCCGGTATCCACACTCATTCATTCAGGGTATCGGTTCCTCCCAACCAAGCGGTTGGGACCCCTTCCGCCGCGAGCGAGCGCAAACTCCCCCGGATTCGCCCGCGAACGGGCGATTTTGCGCTCCCTCGCCCGGGCTAGGGTCAGCCCTGTGGACGGACGCCAGGCACTTTTGAAGCGCCGGATCCGGCTGCTGGTCTGGGCGACCATCGGCTACAACATCGTCGAGGCGGCCGTCGCCCTCACCGAGGGGGCGCGGGTCTCTTCCACGGCGCTGATCGGTTTCGGCCTGGATTCGGTGGTCGAGGTGTCCGCGGCGGCGGCCGTGGCCTGGCAGTTCGCCGCACCGGACCCGGAACGGCGGGAGAAGGCGGCACTGCGGTTCGTCGCGATCTCATTCTTCGCCCTGGCCGGCTATGTGGGCGTCGAGTCGGTGCGCTCACTGCTGGGTTACAGCGAGGCGCGACACTCTCCCGTCGGAATCGGCCTGGCGGCGGTGAGCCTCGTGGTGATGCCCACACTGGCGTGGCTGCAGACCCGGGCCGGCCGGGAGATCGGCTCGCGCTCGGTGGTGGCTGACGCCCGGCAGACGCTGTTGTGCAGCTATCTGTCGGCGGCGCTCCTGGCAGGTCTGGTGCTCAACGCGGTGTTCGGATGGTCATGGGCCGACCCGCTGGCTGGTCTGGTGATCGCCGGCTTCGCGCTCCGTGAAGGCGTGGAGGCCTGGCGCGGCGACCCCTGCTAGATCAGCCTTCGGGGATCTCCCGCTCGATCTCCTCGAGCCATACCGTCGCGGCCATGTCCGACGGTGCCCGCCAGTCCCCGCGCGGCGACAGCGAACCGCCGTGGGACACCTTGGGGCCGTTGGGCAACGCGGATCGCTTGAACTGGCTGAACGAGTAATAGCGCTGCACGAAGACCTTCAGCCACTTCCGGATCTCCGGCAGCGAGTAGGCCGGCCGCTTGTCGGGCGGGTAGCCCGGGGGCCAGTCGCCCCGGGCAGGGTCGCTCCAGGCGTGCCAGGCCAGGAAGGCGATCTTCGATGGGCGGAACCCGTAGCGCAGCACGGCGAACAGTGAGAAGTCCTGCAGCGCATAGGGACCCACTCTGGCCTCGCTGCTCTGCACCTGCTCACCGTCGGAGGACGGCACCAATTCGGGGGTGATCTCGGTGTCGAGCACCGACTGCAGGATCTCGCCGACCTCGTCGTCGAATTCCCCGGAGGTGATCACCCAGCGGATCAGGTGCTGGATGAGGGTCTTGGGCACGCCCGCGTTGACGTTGTAGTGACTCATCTGGTCACCGACGCCGTAGGTGGACCAGCCCAGCGCCAGTTCGGACAGGTCCCCGGTGCCCAGCACGATCCCGCCGCGCTGGTTGGCGATGCGGAAGAGGTAGTCGGTGCGCAACCCCGCCTGCACGTTCTCGAAGGTGACGTCGTAAACCTTCTCGCCGCGGGCGAAGGGATGCCCGATCTCGGTGAGCATCAGCGTCGCGGTGTCGCGGATGTCGATCTCCTCGAAGGTCACCCCGAGGGCCTTCGACAGCGCGATCGCGTTGCTCTTGGTGCGCTCGCCGGTGGCGAAGCCGGGCAGCGTGAACGCGAGGATGTCGCTGCGCGGCCGGCCTTCCCGGTCCATCGCCTTGGCCGCGACGATCAGCGCGTGGGTGGAGTCCAGTCCGCCCGACACACCGATGACGACCTTGGGATAGTTCAGCGCCCGCAGGCGCTGCTCGAGGCCGGAGACCTGGATGTTGTATCCCTCGTAGCAGTCCTGCTCCAGCCGGATCGGATCGTTGGGCACGAACGGAAACCGCTCGACCTCCCGGCGCAGGCCGATGTCACCGGACGGTGGGTCCAGCCGAAAAGCGATGCGGCGGAAGGACTCCAGGCCGGGCTGATGATGACGGCGGTTGTCGTCGAAGGTTCCCATCCGCAGCCGCTCGGCGCGCAGCAGATCCAGGTCGACGTCGGCCACCGAACGCCGGTCGCCGCGCGGGAAGCGCTCGGATTCGGCCAGCAGCAGGCCGTTCTCGTAGATCATCGTCTGGCCGTCCCAGGCGAGGTCGGTACTGGACTCCCCCTCACCGGCCGCCGCGTAGACGTAGGCGGCCAGGCACCGCGCGGAAGCCGAGCGCGCCAACAGTTTCCGGTCCTCGGCCCGGCCTATGGTGATCGGGCTGCCGGACAGGTTGGCCAGCACCGTCGCGCCGGCCAGCGCCGCCTGTGCGCTCGGCGGGATCGGCACGAACATGTCCTCGCAGATCTCCACATACAGCACCAGGCCCGCGACGTCGTCCGCGGCGAAGAGCAGATCGGGCCCGAACGGCACCTCGCCGCCCAGCAGCGTGATGGTTCCGGTCATGTCGTCGCCCGGGGCGACCTGGCGGCGTTCGTAGAACTCCCGGTAGGTGGGCAGGTAGGACTTCACCGCCACCCCGAGAATCCGGCCGCGGTGGATCACCACCGCGGTGTTGTAGATGCGGTGCAGGTGGCGCAGCGGTGCGCCGACGACCAGAACGGGCAGCAGATAGGCGGAGGCCGCCACGATCTCCCCCACCGCCGACTCGACGGCGTCGAGCAGGCTGTCCTGGAGCAGGATGTCCTCGATGGAGTAGCCCGAGAGTGTCAGTTCGGGGAACACCGCCACCGCGACACCGTCGTCATGGCATTCCCGGGCGATCCGCAGCACCGACGCGGCGTTGGCCGCGGGGTCGGCCAGCACGGTGCGATGCGTGCAGGCGGCCACCCGGGCGAAGCCGTGCCGGTAGGCTGCCAAAAACTCGGCGCGAGTGAAGTCCACGCCCCATTGTCGCTGATCGCGCCGGAGCCGTTGCCGAGGTCGACGTATTGTTCGATCCCGATGACCCACCAGCGGATGCCGACGGCGGCCCAGGCCGGTGCGGTGGCGACGGTCGTCTTCGCGGCCTTCGCCGGCTGCATGCTCGCGAGCTGGCCCACCAGCCGTGCCGCCGAGGTCATCTACGCCGCAACGCTTCCGACGCTGAGTGTGGTGTTCGTTTCCCTCGCGATGATGCTCGCGGCGTCCGCCCGGGGCCGGTTGCGGGCCGCCTGGGTGGCGATGTCCGTGGGTCTGACCGCCTGGTCCATCGCCGAGGCGATCTGGGCCTACCACGCACTCGCCGGCCGGAAAGTGCCGATTCCGTCCTGGGCCGACGCCGCCTATCTGGTCTTCCTGGTCGGCGTGGCGACCGCGCTCCTGCTATTTCCCAACTCCCGGTCGCGCCGGGGTCAGGGCCGCACGATCCTCGACGGCGTCATCCTCACCGGCTCCTTCTTCCTCATCGCATGGCTGGTCGTGCTCCGGGCGATCTGGCTAAGCGACGTCGGCGGAGTGAGATTCGCGGCGTCGCTGATCTACCCGGCCGGGGATTTCCTCCTGCTCACCATCGCGTTCCTGGTCCTCATCCGGGTCACGGCGGGACTCCGCATTGTGATGGCTCTGTTGGTGGCGGCGTTGGCCTGCATCGCACTGACCGACAGTGTCTGGGCGTACCTGTCGAATGCGAACCGCTACGGACCCGGCGGTGTGTCCGACATCATCGCCGTCGGCGCCGCGCTGCTCATCATCATGGCCTTGATCGCCGCCACCCGCGCCGAGGCCGAATCCGTACCCACGGAGACATCCCCCGGCCGGCTCACGCTCTGGCTTCCGCTGGTGCCCCTGGCCTTCGCCGCCCTGGTCGTGGCGCGCACCCAACCCGCCGTCGTCACCGAGGCGCCGGTGGTGGCGACCGGTGTCGTGCTGATCGTCGCGACGCTGATCCGGCAGGCGCTGGAGGCGGCCGAGGCGGCCCGCCGGGAAAAGCAGGTGCGGGTGCTCGCCGACCGGCTGTCCACCGAACTGTCCAGTGCCGCAAGATACGTGGCCTCGATCCTTCCCGGCGAACTGACCGGACCGGTGGGTGTGACGTCGCGCTATCTGCCGGCCCGTGCCGTCGGCGGGGACTCCTTCGGCTACGCCTGGCTCGGGGGTGACGACGCCGACCACCTCATCGTCTACCTGATCGACGTCTCCGGTCACGGCGTGGAACCGGCGCTGCTCTCGGTGTCGGTGCACAACCTGCTGCGGTCCGGATCGCTGCCGGATGACACGCTGCGGGAACCGGACCAGGTGCTCGCCGAACTCAACGACCTGTTCGGCATGGAAAGTCACGGCGGCCACTACTTCACGATGTGGTACGGCGTCTATCAACGGTCCACCGGACTTCTGCGATACGCCAGCGCCGGGCACCCGCCGGCCCTGGCCCTGACGCGGGAGGGTGACCGGATCACGGCAACCCCGCTCGGTGGAGGCTCGATGCCGGTCGGCATGTTCGACGACAGCGAGTTCACCGTCGAGAGCTACCAGGTGCCCCCCGCTACCTGGATCCTGATCTACAGCGACGGCGTGCTCGGCGAACCACCACAGATGGCCGAGTTCATCTCCGAGTGCACAGAACTGGCTGGCGCCCAGTCGTTTTCGTTGGAGTCACTGGTCGAGGTCTTGCCGACGGAGGCCGACGGCCCAGGCAACGACGATGACCAGTCCATGGTCCTGTTGACGTTCGCCCGCTAGGCGCGGAGTTCTCGGCGGCGCCAAGTGCCTGGTCTGATTGCCCTACCCGCCTCGGCGGCTACCGTTGCGGGATGCGCGTCATCATTGTCGGAGCCGGGCTGGCCGGACTGGCCGCCGCGCGGCACCTCACCCGCCGGGGTGTCGAAGTCACCGTCCTCGAAGCGTCGGACGCAGTTGGCGGACGGGTCCGCACCGACCTCGTCGACGGGTTCCGGCTCGATCGCGGTTTCCAGCTCTACAACCCGGCCTACCCCGAGGGCGCCCGTGTTCTCGATCATGACGCCCTTGATCTGAGGTCGTTCATCGCGGGCGCCGAGGTGGTGGTCGAGCGAGGCGGACGGCGTCGGGTGCTGCGGGTTGCCGATCCGCGACGCCGGCCCTCGTGGGCGGTGCCGTCGGTGCTGGCGCTGATCGGATCACCGTTGTCGGCGGCACGCTTCGGCGCATACGCCGCCTCCCGCGCGATCCGGTCGGTCCCCTCGCTGCAGCGGGATCCCGACGTCACGACCGAGGAGGCGCTGCGCCGCGCCGGGGTGGACCGCACGCTGATGGAGACGGTGCTGCGCCCGTTTCTCTCCGGGGTGTTACTCGAGGCCGAGCTCTCGACGTCACGGCGCTTCCTCGATGTGGTGCTCAAGTCGTTCGTGCGGGGAACGCCCGGCGTTCCGGCCCTCGGCATGCAGCGCATCCCCGAGCAGCTCGCGACCGGTGTCGACGTGCGACTCGGCCACCGGGCCGCCGCGGTGTCGGCGCGCGGGGTCGACGTGGTCGACGGCGACGCCCACTCCGCGGACGCGGTGATCGTCGCGACCGATCCGGCCACCGCCGCGGACCTGCTCGGCGACGTCCGCGCGCCGGCGGCGCACTCCGTCACGACCTGGTACTACCGGCCCGATTGCGCGGCTGAGGACCTCGCGGACGGCCAGGCCGTGCTGCTGCTCGACGCGGCGCGGCGCGGACCGCTGGTCAACACGGTGGTGATGAGCCACGCCGCACCGGACTACGCCCCGCCGGGTAGCGCACTGGTCGCGGCGTCGGCGCTCGGCGTGCGGGATGGACTGCAGGACAAGGCTGTTCGCGAACAGTTGGCGTGGCTCTACGGCGTGTCAACGGCGAAGTGGGACCTCATCGCCAGTTACCCGATCCCCTACGCGTTGCCGGCGATGGCGGTGCCGTTCGAGTTGCAACGCCCGGTGCGCACCGCCGGCGGTGTCTATGTCGCCGGTGACCACCGCGACACATCGTCCATCCAGGGGGCGTTGGTCAGTGGCCGGCGGGCGGCCCAGGCGCTGCTGGAGGACCGAGGGCCGGCACATCGCTGACCCGCTGGCCTACCCTCGTGTTGTGGGTGCCCCCGAACTCGTCGCGCTGCTGGCCGGCCGGCGGGTGGCGGTGCTGACCGGCGCAGGAATCTCCACCGACTCCGGCATCCCGGACTACCGCGGACCGGACTCACCACCGGCCAACCCGATGACCATCCGACAGTTCACCTCCAGCCGCGAGTACCGGCAGCGGTACTGGGCGCGCAACCATCTCGGCTGGCGGCACATGGCGGCCACCGAACCCAACGCCGGGCACCGCGCGCTGGCCGCGCTGGAACGCGCCGGCGTGGTCACCGGGGTCATCACCCAGAACGTCGACCTGCTGCACACCAAGGCCGGCAGCCGCACGGTCATCAACCTGCACGGCACCTACGCGCAGGTGGTGTGCCTGGACTGCGGGCACACCATGTCGCGGGCGGCGCTGGCCGAGCTGCTGGAGGTGGCCAACCCCGGGTTCACCGAGCGCGCCGAGCGGGTGGGCGGACTGGCCGTGGCACCGGATGCCGACGCGGTCGTCGCCGACACCGGGTCCTTCCGGTTCGTCGACTGCCCGGCGTGCGGCGGCATGCTCAAACCCGACATCGTGTACTTCGGCGAGTCGGTCGCCAAAGAGGTTGTGGATCAGGCCTATTCGCTGGTGGACTCCTCCGACGCCCTGTTGGTGGCGGGGTCTTCGCTGACGGTGTTCTCCGGCTACCGGTTCGTCCGGCACGCCGCCGCGCACGGGACTCCGGTGGCGATCGTCAACCGCGGACCCACCCGGGGCGACGACCTGGCCGACGTGAAGGTCGACGCCGGTTGCTCACCGTTTCTTGCGTTGCTCGCCGACGAGCTCGCCCATCATTGCCGCCGCTAGTTCAACGACGGTTCCAAGCGGAACGGTTGGTACCACTTCCAGTCGGCGCGTTCGCCGGTTGGTCCGGGGCACGGTGGAACGTCCGGTGGTGGGGCGTTGGGCGGGCGTGCCAATGATCCCGAACTGAGTGGTTCGCCGTCACCGTCGGTGACGGTCAGATTCTCGGCGGTCCCGGTGATGGTGATGCCGCCGCGGTGATGCATCCGATGGTGATACGGACACAGGAGAACCAGATTGTCCAGATCCGTGGGGCCGCCGTCCTCCCAATGGCGGATGTGATGGGCATGCAGTCCCCGGGTGGCCCCGCAGCCAGGCACCGCACAGCTGGGGTGGCGATACTCCAGCGCGCGCCGCAGCCGACGGTTGACGGTGCGGGTGCTGCGGCCGGCGCCGATGACCCGTCCGCCGCGTTCGAACCAGACCTCACAGGTGGCATCACAGGTGAGGTACTGACGCTCGGCATCGGAGAGCAACGGACCCAGATGCAATGCCCCAGAGCGCTTTTCGACATCGACATGCACAACCACCGTGGTCCGCTGCCCATGCGGGCGGCGGGCCGCCTCGGCGTCCCAACCGGTTTCGACCAATCGCACGAACGCGTCGGCGGTGTCGGGCATCGGCGGCCGCCCCTCGGATGGGGCCGCGCCGTTGTCCTGCTTCCACTCGGTGATCACTGCATCGAGATGGGACTGCAAGGCCGCGTCGAAGATCGCTGCCTCATCGTGGGGAAGGGTGATCCGCCAGCTCGTCGCAGTGTCGGTGGCGGTCCTGGTGATCGAGCGCCGCACTTCCGGCTGGGGCTCGGGGTCGGGCCGCGGCTCCAGCCGCACCGCGGTGCGCAACTGGCTGACCGTGGCCACCGCCGCCAACTCGGCGTAATGCTCATCCGAGCCCGCGCCGGCACCCGCCGCGATCACCCCGACCTGATCCAGCGACAACCGGCCCTCCCGCATCCCCTGCACGCAGCGCGGGAACTCCTCCAACCGCCGCGCGACCGTCGAGATCGCATGCGCGTTGGCCGAAGACACACCCAGCTTCCAGGCCACCAACGCCGGCACCGAACGAGCACCCGTCACACCCCAGGACTCCGCACGCTCGATATCGGCCACGACCTCCACGATGCGGCCGTCGATCGCATTGCGCTGCCCCGCCAACTCCGCCAACTCCCCGAACAACACCTCAAGACGCTCGGTAGGCGATGCAACCGTGGACATACCCACATCCTGGCAGTGGGATCCGACAAGTTCGTGCGTGCGCATCGGCCGATGAGCTCCACGGCCCGAATCCGACTGTGCCGTAGGGTCAGTACCCGTGGTCTCTCCTGTCGACGTGGTAACCGCGCTGGCCGTGGGCGTGAGCCAGGCGGTGCTCAAGCCGGTGCGCCCGGATCCGGGTCCGTCCACCGAACGCTGGGGTGTGGGTGTGGGCGAGGTCGCGGCGAGCCTGCCCAAGCTGCCCGGGCTGGTGCGCGAAATCGCCCGTCAGCTCAACCAATTCGGGTCGGTGGTGGTCAGCCCCGGCGGCATCGAGTACGACGGCGACGAGGTGGCCTGGTCGAAGGTCACCGAGATCCGGACCCGCCGACTGGTCGGCTACCTGTTCACCGGCGCGATCACCAAGCAGGTCGACCGCCTTCCGGTGTGGTGGTTCCCCGGCCGCGGACTGGTGCTCAACGGGCTCACCCACGCGGCCTTGACGGCGGTGGCGGTCGTGACCGACTTGCGTTTGGACAGTGGCGCTTTCACCGTTTACATCCCGGCCGAGGTGAAGTCCAAAGGCATCTTCCGAACCAACGACATGTCCCCCGGCATCCCGGCCGCGCTGGTGCTGGCCGACCCCGCGGTGCGCGACTTCGTGGAGACGACGGCGCGGGCCCACGGCATCCCCATCCTGCCGGCCGACGACGACGCGCTGGAACAGGCCGCACAGCGGGCGGCGATGATCCGCTACGGCATCAAGACGGTGGCCGGGCTGCTCTGAAGGCCGCGCTATTGGCCGCCGGCGCCGCTGGCACCGGCATACCGGTCGGACACCGGGAAACCGCCTTACTCCCTGTTTTGTGACCTTCGCCCCCTCGGATTCCTGCCATACGTCACCAATTCGGGCCTCATGCCAAAACCGCCCCGTGACACGCGGTAACCGGGCGTATTCTCCGAGACGCCTCGTAGGACGACGTGTCCTGCCTGACGGGAGGGAACGCCGATGCCTGCAGCAGATTCCTCGATCTCCAGCGGTGCTGTGCACCACTCGAAGAGCGAATCCCCCAGCTACGCAAGGTATGTCGGTAGAGTCGGCGCGCTGGCTGTCGCGCTGGGCATCGGTTCGGCGATCACGGCGGCGCCGGCCGCCTTCGCCGACCGGACCGGTTCGGCGGGCTCCAGCGGCTCGGACTCCGGGTCGTCGAGCTCCCACACCCAGGGCCCGTCGCGCTCGGCGACTCGCAGCTCAGCCGGTGATCAGGGTGGACCGTCGAAGCGGGCGGAACGCCACTCGGCCGGAACCCCCGCGCCCGCATCGGCGGTCAAACCGTCGGTTGCGGTTCGCGTCAACGACCAGTCTGCGGCGGAGGCCGCCGACGAGATTCCTGCGGCGGTGTCGTCGTATGACGACAAGCCGGTCGCGACCGATCCCGGCGCGGTGCAGTCCTGGACGCCGTCGCCGGTGGCGATCTCACCGTCGTCGCCCGTGGCGCCATGGCGTTCCGGCCTGCCGGGTGCCGCGGCTTCAGTTCCGAAGCCGGCCGATACTGCTGTGCCCCAAGCAGTCTCGCAGAGCGTTTCAGTGAGCGGTGTGGACACGTCGCTGCTGGCCCGGTTGGGCCTCGGCGGTGGAGACGGCACTTCGGCCGGACCGTTCGCCTGGGCCGCGCTGGCGGTGAGCCGTCGCGAACTGGGCAGCTTCGCGCCCGCGCCGAGCGCGGCCGCGACATCCACCGGTGCACCGGCTCATCCGTTTGCGCTGAAGGCATCCGCCACCGGCTCGGGCGGCGTCGTCCGGATCTTCTTCGGCAACGGCACCGTGGACAACCCCGACGCCGGGATCCTGTGGGGCAACGGCTTCTCCTGGACGCAGGAAACCTGCCCGAGCGGCCCCTGCACTGGTGGTCGCGCCGGCCTCGTCGGTGACGGCGGGGCCGGCTACAACGGCGGAAACGGCGGTGCCGCCGGCTGGTTCGGCAACGGGGGCAAGGGCGGCGACGGCCAGGACGGTGTCAGCGGCGGCAGCGGCGGCAAGGGCGGGTCCGTCCGGGGGAATGGCGGCGACGGCGGCAGTGGCGGCGAAGGCTTAGCCGCAGCAACCTCGGGCGGCAACGGTGGCTCGGCGGGCTTGTTCGGCAAGGGCGGCGACGGTGGTGACGCCGGGGTGGTCATCGCCGGCCTCGCCGGCGGAGCCGGCGGCAAGGGCGGAAACGGCGGTGTCTTCAGCGGCGATGGCGGCAAGGGCGGTGGCGGTGGCGACGCGGTTCCCGACGGCGCCAAGGGTGGCGGAGGGGGCGACGGCGGTGACACCGGGCTGCTGTCCTTCAACGCGACCGGCGGCAAGGGCGGTAACGGGGGCAGAGCCAGCATGGCCGGCGCAGGCGGTGACGGCGGCAGCGGCGGTCCACTCGCGTTGTTCGCCAACGGTGGCGACGGAGGCGACGGCGGCGCTGGGCCCGATGGCGGAACTGGTGGCAATGGCGGCACGGGCGGCCTGTGGGCCGGCAACGGCGGCAGCGGCGGCAACGGCGGCAGCGGCAGCGACCGGGGCAAATTCGGCGGTTCCGGGGGCATCGCCGGGACGGGGGGCAACGGCGGAGGCGTAGGAGTTCTCTCCGTCTTCGGCTCCGGAGGCAACGGCGGCAACGGCGGCACCGGGCAGAACGGCATGATCGGCTCCGACGGGGCCGCCCCTGGAGACCCGGGCTCTCCCGGGACCAACGGCGCCACCGGAGGGAACGGCGGCAAAGGTGGGAACGGCAGCTGGGTCTTCGGCAGAGGCGGCAACGGGGGCAACGCGGGAACCGGCGGTGACGGCGGTGTCGGCGGCCGCGGCAAGGGCGGCACCGACGGCGAAAACGGCGGGACCGGAGGCCGGGGCGGATCCGGTGGCGACGGCGGCGCAGGCGGGGCCCTCGCCGGCGCTGCGGGCAATGGACACTACTTCTTCTTGATCTCATCCCCGGGCCAGAACGGCACCAACGGGACCGGCGGCGCCGGTGGCACCGGCGGTTCGGGCGGCGGGGGTGGCGACGCTTCTCTCGACACGGGTGTCGCGGGCGATGGTGGCGCGGGCGGCGAAGGCGGCGATGGGGGTAATGGCGGCGGCGCCACCGGGTCTGCCTTCGCCGGGCCCGGAGGCACCGGCGGCGGCGGCGGAAATGCCGGCAACGGCGGCAACGGCCCCGGCAAACCGGGTGACCCCTACAAGGGAATCGGTGGCAAGGGCGGAACGGGAGGCACCGGCGGAAACGGCGGTGTCGGCGGAGCCGGAATCACGGCCAAGTCCGGCGCTGCGGGCGGCCTGGGCGGGACCGGAGGCGTGGGCGGGATCGGCGGCGCCGGCCACGACAGCGGCGACGGCGGCACCGGCGGTCGCGGCGGTAACGGCGGCAACGGCGGGACCGGCAGCGGCACCGGGGGCTTCGCGGGGCCCGGCGGCCGGGGTGGAGAGCGGGGTACCGGGGGCGAGGGCACCAACCCCGGGAAGACGGGAGCCGATGGGAAGACCGGCGCGCCCGGCAAGGACGGCGCTGCTGTGGCCTCCGCGTCGGCGCAGAAAGCCATCGCTTCAGCGCCGACTTCAGCCACCGCCGCGGCCCAGGCATCGTCGCCGGCGGCCTTGGCGCCGGCCTTGAGTCGAGCCGTGACACAGGCCGCGGCTCAGGGTTCAGCCGGCGGTTCGGTGGCTGCACAGTTGAACTACATCTTCTTCAACCGCGCTCCCAGCGGCTTCTCCACGCAGTCACCGGAAATCGGCCCCCTGAAAACGATCCGGGGCCAGATCGTCGGCGAGAGCAACAACGGATTCGCCCCCACTTACGCGATCAAGACGGATGCGAAGTACGGCGTGCTCACCCTCGACGAGACGACAGGCGCCTTCGCATACAGCCCGGATGCGACCCTTATCGCTCACGGGATCACCGACACCTTCACGATCACCGTCGACAATGGGACGAACGCCCAACTCGACGGCCTGGCCGGCATGGTGCAGAACGCACTGCACCAGAACGCCATCAAGCGGGGACTGGCACAGAAGGACACCACCGACGTCGTCGTCACGGTCCAGACAAGTGGCGACCAACAGTACGGCAACCTGGACAACCAGAAGTACTGGGTGAAGCAGTCGTACGACAACTGCCAGCTGATGTCGGCAGCGATGTCGGTGGCGCAGGTACTCAAGATCGATACGCCGAGCGAGACAACGATGGTCGAGCGGGCGAAGGTCACCGACAGCGTCAAGCAACCCGGCTACAAGATGTATGAGGGCGAAGACGTCCACGATGGCGCCTACCTCGAGGATGCCGTCGTGATGATCCAGAAGTACTGGCCCGTCACGGCGACCCTGAAGTCATACGGCACCCGCAATGCCGCCGGTGGTTACTCCGCCACCCCTGCCGATGGCCAAGAGGCCCTGCACGACCTGCAGGCTGCGCTCGCGGCCGGGAAGTCGGCAATGGTCGGCGTTTCCTCACAGGCGATCTGGAAGGCTGCCAAGCCCGAGAACGATCCGGAGTCGTCCACCCCCAACTATTTCGATTCCGACCATGCCGTGACCGTCATCAAGGTGGACATGTACGAAGGCCTTGTCTACCTCAATGACAGCGGACCCGAATTCGGCCAGGGCGAAAAGGTGACGATCGGCACGTTCATGGCGGCATGGCAGGCCAATGCCTACCAGGTGGCGTTCGTCGAGGCCGCGCCGAAGCCCACCAGCACCTGAACGGGGCCAGGCCCTACCGTGTCCACCGCAGTCCTCCCAAGGAGCATGAATGTCCACCACGCAGTCTGAAAACATTGCACGGCAGAGCTATTCGCGCTCCATCGGCCGGGTCGGCGCGCTGGCAATAGCCCTGGGCATCGGCTCGGCGATCGGCGCCATGCCCATGGCATTCGCCGACGGCAACGGCTCGGCCGGGGCGGTCGGCACGTCCCCCGATCGGGCGGTGTCGAGCGGGTCGGCGGCCAAGCCGACCGCCGCCGCCCGTCGTTCGGCGGCCGGCCGCACGGCCGGTTCCCGGCCCGCCGCAGCCGCCTCCACGCGGCGGCACAGCACCGGGGTCTCGGTGGATTCACCGGCGCCCGCTCCGACCGCCGTGGAGCCTGCGCCGCCCTCCGGCTCCTCTCCGTCAGACGCACCGCCGATTCCCGCCACGCCGGTGGCCGCTGCATCCATTGAGGCCGTACCCAGCCCCAAGCCCTTCGCGCAGAAGGGATCCGGCCTGGATCCCGCTGTGGCCCCGATGGCGTGGACGGCGCTGGCGGCGTCACGCCGGGAACCAGGGGCCGTGTCCGCGACACCCGTTGCCGCACAGGCCAACTCGATCCACATTGCGTCAGTCGCCGCGCAGCCTGATTCGGGCATCATCCGGGTCTTCTTCGGCAACGGAACGGCGTCCAATCCCAACGGCGGCATCCTCGTCGGCAACGGCTATTCGTGGACGGCTGAAACCTGTTCGACCGGTTCGTGCAACGGCGGCAACGGCGGCATCGTCGGATCGGGTGGCAACGGCTACAACGGCGGCAACGGCGGCTCGGCCGGCCTGTTCGGCAACGGCGGCGTTGGCGGCGCGGGAGTGACGGTGGCCAACGGCGGCAAGGGCGGTAGCGGCGGAGCCATACTGGGCAACGGTGGCAACGGCGGGACCGGCGGCACCGGAGGCAACGGCGGCGACGGCGGTTCCGCCGGACTGCTGGCGATCTTCGGCAACGGCGGCAAGGGAGGCAACGGCGGCATCGGCGCTGCCGGCACGGACGGGAAGTCCGGCAAAGACGGGAGCGGCGCGGACGGCGCCTCCGGCGCCAACGGCCTGCAGGGCGGCAACGGCGGCGCTGGGGGCAACGGCAGTTGGATAAGCGGCCGCGGCGGCAACGGCGGCGCCGCCGGCGTTGGCGGAGTCGGCGGGGCGGGTGGCGACGGCGGTAGCGGCAAGACGGGAACCGCCGGGACGACAGGCGGCAACGGTGGAAACGGCGCGGTCGGCGGCAACGGCGGCGCGCCGGGCACGGCCGGCAAGGCGGGAACAGGCCGACTGCTGTTCCTCTTGCCGAACAACGGCACCGACGGCGCAGCCGGCACTCGCGGATTCGGCGGCGCCGGCGGAAACGGCGGAACCGGCGGAACCGGCGTCACGGGGACGGCCGGCACCGACGGGGCGGGCTCCGAAGCCGGGGGCAACGGCACCGACGGCGGCAAGGGCGGAAACGGCGGAAACGGCGCCTACGGCGGCAGTGGCGCGGTTGAAGGCTCCATCGGATTCGGCGGCCGCGGCGGGAACGGTGGAGACGGCGGCGCCGGCGGCAAGGGCGGTACCGGTGCCACCGGCGGTAACGGCGGTAACGGCGGAGAAGCCGGCCTCGGCGGATGGGCGGCCGGTCAGAGCTTCAGAGAATCCGATGGGTTGGGCGGCAACGGCGGAGCCGGTGGAGCCGGCGGCACCGGTGTCGCCGGCGGCACGGGAGGCAACGGCGGCAAGGGCGGCAGCACGACAACCGGTGTGGGCGGCACCGGCGGAAACGGTGGCGAAGGCGGCGCCGGCGAGGACGGGGAGGCGGCAGATAGCGCAGGCAGCGCCGGCGGTAACGGCACCGCGGGCGGCCACGGCGGCAATGGCGGGGCCGGCGGCACGGCGAACGGTGGCACCGGCGGCTCCGGCGGCCAGGGCGGACATGGCGGCGCCGGCGGCTCGGGTGGCGCCGGCGGCGCAGCCTCCACCGACGAAGTCGGTGGCATCGGGGGGTCCGCAGGTGCCGGCGGTGTGGGTGGCGCCGGCGGCTCCGGCGGTGAGAACAAGGACAAGACTCGCGGCACCGGCGGCAACGGCGGCACCGGCGGCACCGGCGGCGACGGCGGAGTCGGCGGCAAGGGCGGCAGCGCGGCAGCCGGGGGCGCCGGCGGAACCGCGGGTAACGGCGGCGCGGGCGGTGGCGCCGGCCATTCGGAAAGCGCGAACGAGGGCGAGGCTGGTGAGGGCGGCGCCGGAGGATCCGGGGGCACGGGTGGCGCCGGGGGCAACGGAATCGCCCCGACCAGTGAACTCGCCGATCTGAAGAACGGTGGCAGGGGCGGCCAAGGCGGTATCGCCGGTGTCGGCGGCGGCGGCGGTGATGGCGGCACCGGGGGCGCCAGTGGGAAGGGCGGCGACGGCGGCGCGGGTGGCGCCGGTTGGGCGTCAACCGTTGCCGGCCAGGACGGTGGCTCAGGCGGTGAGGGAGGCACCGGCGGCGTCGCGATCTCCGGCACCGCCGGCGAGGGCGGCACCGGCGGGGAAGGCGGCGCCGGTTACACCGGAGCCGACGGAACGGTGTCCTCCGACGCCGCAGACGGTGGCGACGGTGGTGCCGGCGGCACGGGCGGCGCCGGAGGCGCCACCCTCAACGGCACCGCCGGCGCGGGCGGCAAAGGCGGCGTCGGTGGCGACGGAGGCAGGGGCGGCAGCGCCACCGACGCCGCACATCCGACCGGACGGCTGGGCGGTAAGGGCGGCGGGGGCGGCCAGGGCGGCACAGGCGGCGGGGCGGCAGGACCCGGTACCGCCGGCAACGGCGGCAAAGGCGGCTCGGCCGGGAAGGGCGGCGACGGCGGCGACAGCGTCGCCGGAGTCACCGGCGGCGCCGGAGGCAACGGCGGCGACGCCGGCGCCGGCGGCAACGGCGGCACAGCGGGGCTTGGCGGCCGCAACGGCAACGGCGGGGACGTCGGCGATGCCGGTGACGGCGGCGACGGCGGCGACGGAGGTGACGCCCAAGGTGCGTCGAAGCCCGGCGATGGCGGTGCCGGGGGCAACGGCGGGAACGGGACGGATCCCGGTGATGCCGGCAAGGGGCCCGGCGCCGAGGCTGACAACGGCGGCTCAGGCAAGGCGGGCAACGGAGGCAGCGGCGGGACGGCTGGATCCAATATGACCGCCCGTTCCAGCGGCACCGGCGGTCGCGGAGGCAATGGCGGCACGGCGAAATTCCAAAAGGCCGGCAACGGAGGCGACGGCGGCTCCGGCGGCTTCTACGGCGCCGGAGGCGCAGGCGGCGACGGCGGTTCGCTCACCATCACCGACGACGGCACCGGCGGCGAAGGTGGCGCGGGCGGCAGCGGTGGCTCCTTGGCCGGCGACGGCGGGAACGGCGGCAACGGCGGCAACGTGACAACGACGTCCGAGAAGGGCGCTAACACCGCCACGGGCGGAACCGGCGGCGTGGGCGGCGACTCCCCGGCCGGTCAGGCAGGCCAAGGCGGCTACGGCGGATACGCAACGTCGACGGGCGTCGAGGCGGCGATCGCCAAGGCGGGTGAGGGCGGCACGGGTGGGCACGGCCGCGCGAAGTTCGGCGGACGGGGCGGCAACGGCGGCAACGCGTTCGTCAGCGGTGACATGGGCAGCAAGGCCACCGGGGGCAACGGCGGCGACGGCGGCGGGGTCAGCGGCGGCATCGGCGGAAGCGGCGGCACCGCTCAGGCTACCGGCGGCGGCAGCGCAAAGCCGGGCACCAACGGCAAGTCGACCTAGGAGCTACTTGAAGTACGGGCTCAGCAGCGAACTCCATGCGTCACTGAGCTTCTCGTACTCGTCCTGGCAGCCGTCCGCGCGGTCCTGGGGAAGCGCACCGTCATTGACCAGGTCGGCGTTGCCCACCGGGTCGGCGCCGTACACCCAGCATTCGAGGTTGTACATCCGGGTCTTGTCCAGCGAGTGGGTGTCGGCGAGCTGGCCTTCGTCGATCTCGCCGCTCTGCTCGCTGTAGCCGCGGAACTCCCGGGCGAAGTCCTTGACGGCCTGGACCGACGCCGGGTCGATCTTCCCGTCCTCCCCGGGGGTCAGCAGGACGTAGGCGGCGAGCTGGTCGGCGACGTCCTCCTCCCGGCCGGTGATCGGAAGCTGGTAGAGGTCTATCGCCATGTGGCCGGTCTCGTGGTAGAAGGTCGCGATCTCGGAGTTGATGGCTGAGACCCGCGGGTCGGGATCGCCGTCGGCGGTGTAGATCCGCAGCGCTTCGGCGGCGTCCTCGTAGCAGATCGTCATGGTCCTGTCGGACGGGCTCCAGTAGGCATTGGGCCCGCCGCATTCCTTGCCGATCAGCGGGACGTCCTGCGGCAGCTTGAGGGACTGGTTGATTCCGTCGGCCAGGTCCTCGAGTAGGTGGTCGTTGCGCATCAGGTCCCGGCCGGTCACCGCGTCCGGCGACGTGGCGTCCTCGTAGGTGGCGACCATCCTGCCCGGCCAGTCCTGATCGGAGGCATCCGGCGTCCCGTTCGCATTGACGTCGCCGGCCTTGGGTTCCCCGGCCGGGGCCTGCGATGTGACCGTCACCGTGGAGGTCACCGGCGGTGACGCCTTCGGCGCATCCGGGGTGCGTCCGCAGCCCGCAACCACCGCGAGCAGCGAAAGACCGGCGATCGCAACCCGATTGACCGTCATTGCCATTCCCCCACTCTTCAAGCACCTTTCAGCGGCAGCCGGGCTCCGGCCCGGCAAAATCCGACCACACCGCCGGAGGGTTCGCAAGATCACCACCGTGAGACCATGGGCCACGCAACTTCGCAGGATGCCGAGGAGAGGGGGCCATCGGCGATGAACCGGCCGCTGAGCCCCCCCACCCGCCGCTACCTGCGGTTCGCGGTCTACGCCGCGGCTGTCGCGGTGGTTCTCTATCTGGCGGTGGTCGCGGCCTATCCCTCGCTGCTGGCCCGGCTGCGGCCGTGGACCGGATGGTTCGGCGCCGGCGGTTCGGTCGCGACGATTGTGATCGCCTGCAGCACCATCGGACTGGCCTGTCTGCTGGGATGGCGAACCGGTGACCGTCATCACTCGGTGGGACGCCCGCTCGGGGTCACCCTCGCGCTCACCGCGGTCAGTGCGATCCTCGGATTCAGTTCGTATCTGTGGTGCCGCGACGACGCCCACCCGCCGTTCATCACCTCGCTGCTGTGGGCCGGGGGCGTCATGCGCGGCGGTCTCGACGACCGTCGAACCGGACCGGCAGGTCAGCTGTGCCCCGCGCATGCACCGGTTGCCCTCGACATCGCCAAGGTCGCCGCGCTGGCGGCGCTTCTCGTCGGAGTCGCCGGCATCGCCGCGGCGCTGTTGGCGTCGCGCCTGGACCGGTTCCGCCTCCGATTCGACCCGTCGGTGACCGCCATCGTCGGGGCGGATGACGACGCCGACACGATGGTGGCCGCCGTGGCACGGACGCTGGAGAAGAACTCGCGCCTGCTGCTGGTCACCTCACCGACCGACGCCGAGCGTCGGGGCGATCTACGGCGACGCGGCGCCCGTATTCTGGCCGTCGACTTCAGCCGGGCGGACGAACTGCAGAATTTGCCGGTCTGGCACAAGGTCACCCGGCTGTATCTGCTTGCCGCCGAACCGAATACCAACCTGCAGCGACTCAGCGCCATCAACGAGTGCCTGCCCGCCGGCCGCGAGCGCCGCCCGCTGACCGTCCGCATCGACGACCCCTGGCAGGCCGAGGCGTGGCGCTCGCGCGAGCTCGGCGGTTCGGACGTGAGGTGGGCCGGCGACGCGATCGGGAAGTACGAAGTCACCGCTCACCGGTTGCTCGATCAGATCGTCGACGAAGAGCAGGTTCACACCATCCTGGTCTGCGGAACCACACCCTTGACGCTGGCGCTGTGCACGAATCTGTCCCGCCGCAGGCTGGAACGGGCCTTCTACAGCGAACCGGCCGAATCCCCCCTGCCGACGCTGACGATCGTCGGGGAGGACGCCGAGGAGTACCGGCAGAACCAGGAAATCCACCTGGCGCAGCGAGGCGTGGCATCGGCACGGGAGTGGCTCGGCGCGGTCCGGGAGCGCCCCTCGGCGTCCTCGGTCGCCGCACTGGTCCGCTCCGAACTCAACGGTGAGCCGGCCGGTGTCGCTGTCGTCATCACCGGCGGCGACCCGATGCTCGGCACGATGCTGGCCGCCCGGCTGCCGGAGGTACCGATCTACGCCTATTCACCGGATGCCCCTGAAAGCCTTGACGTCCCGGCCATCGTCGGCCGGTTGCGGACCTACCGGCTCAGCATGGACCTTCCGAAGGGGCACTCGCTGGACGTGTGGGAGCGGGCGGCCAAACTGATCCACAATCGGTATGTCGCGCGCATCGGCGGATCCTCACCGGCGACCCGTCCCTGGGAGGAACTCGACGAGTTCTACCGGGGCTCCAACCGACGGCAGGTGCGCAACGCACTGTGGATGCTCGAGCAGATCGCCGGGCGCACCTGGGATTCGGCCTCCGGTGCGGCGGACTCGCCGTTCACCGACCCTGGCGAGCCGGCCGACCCCCTCGAGCGGCTGGCCAAACTCGGCATCGACCCCGACGCCGCACTGGCCATGGCCGAGGCCGAACACCGCGACTGGCGCCGCTATTACGAACAGGCGGGCTGGCGCTACGGACCCGTCCGCGACGACGAGCGCAAGATCCACGACGGGTTGGTCGATTGGCCGACGATCGAGAAGGATCCTGCCGCCCTGAACCGCGCGCTGAGCTCCCTGGCCTCGACCTTCTCCGCCCTGTCCGAACTCGGATACCACTCGCGGCCGACATGGCAGCAGTTCCAGCGCACCGGAACCGTTGTCGCACAACGCCGATCCGAACCGTGGTCATGGACATCGGCCTCCGGCACCACGATGCACGGCAGCTCCGGGGACTGGGAGATCCGTGGCTCCAACGGCCGCACGTGGTCGGTGCGCGACGACATCTTCCGGTCCACCCACCAACAGATCGATGCGACGAGATGGCGGCGTACCGGCGTCGTCCAGGCCCGTAAGGCCCGCCCCGGAGAGGTGATCGAAACCCTGGAGGGACCGCTGAACGCACAGGCCGGAGACTGGATCGTCCGCGGGCGCGCCGGCGAACAGTGGCCAGTGCGTCCGGACGCATTTCGCCAGCAGTACCAGGCGATTTCACATACCGAGGGGACCACGCCATGACGTCGGTCTTCATCAGCTACTCGAGCCGCGACCGGGATGACGTGGAGGGCCTCGTCTCAGCCCTGCGACGTGCCGACGATGAGGTGTGGTTCGACGACGAACTCGGCGGCGGCGACGTCTGGTGGCAGAAGATTCTCGAGCGCATCCGGGATTGCGAGGCGTTCGTCTTCGCCCTGTCGCACAATTCCCTGGAATCCAAGCCCTGCCTGACCGAACTGCGTTACGCCCAGGCACTGCAGAAGCCGGTCCTGCCCGTCCAGATCGGCCCGGTGGAGAGCATGCGGGTCTCTCCGTTGGCCGCCGTGGAGGCCATCGACTTCCGGAATCCCACGCTGGACACCGGGATTCGGCTTGTGACGGCGGTACAGCGGGCCCGGGAGCGGTGCGGACCGCTCCCCGATCCCCTTCCCGAGGAGCCACCGGTCCCCTACGCCTACCTGATGCATCTGGCGGCCAGCATCAGCGATCCCGAGCTCGATCCACAGCAGCAAGCCGCGATCCTGGGCGAAATGAGGACCGCGGTCGACCGGGACAGCGACGACGCCGCGGCACGCGGCGACATCGCCCAGCTCCTGCGGGCGCTCGGTGATCGCCCCGACGCCACCGAGCAGACCCGCACCGAAGCCGCCCGACTCCTTGCGGCACTGGGCAATCCGCCGGGACCCAAGGCACCCCACGATCCCGCCGTCCCGAAAGCGGCGCGCAGTTCGCGGAAGTTGGCGATCGCCGCGGTCGCCGGGCTGGTCGTGATCGCCGCGATGATCGGCACGGTCCTGATGACCCGTCATCGACCCGAACCGACCGCCGCATCCCCATCGGCGCCGGAGTCGGCGCCGGTGACGGTGGAGCCGGAAAGCCTCGGTTCGCTTCTGCTGACCCCTGCCGAGATCACGGCCGTCACCGGCGTCGCCAACCTGACGGGCGATCCCCCGGACGACACCATGTTCGTTCCGTCCGAACAGCTCTCCGACCCCGACTGCCTCGGCTCGGATTATGCCGCGGCACAACAGGTTTATGACGGAAGCGGCTGGTCGGGGGTCAGCGTTCAGACCCTGAGCGCTGACCGTCCGGACGATCCGAACATCGCGCTGCTCTATGTGAACCAGGCCGCGGTGAGCTTCCCCGGCGAACGCCAGGCCCGCGAATTCGTGGACAAGTCGGTGACCCGGTGGTCGGGGTGCTCGGGCCAGGTGGTCAAGGACACCGCCGGCACCGATCCCACGGTGTGGACCTTCGGCGACCTGGCCCGCGGTCAAGACTCCATCTCCCAGATTAGCTTCCCCGAGGGAGGCAAGGGCTGGACATGCGAGCACACCCTGAAGGCCTACTCCAACTCGGTCTTCGAAGTCATCGTCTGCGGCCCGCACATGAAGGACGAGGCGATCCGCCTGGTCGACAAGATGATCGAGAAGGCCAAGGCCTAAGCCGGAACCAGATCGTCGGCGTGCACGGCGGGCCTGCGCATCTCGGCGGGCAGGTCGGAGGTCGAGCGCCCGATCATGGTCGTCAATTCGGTTGCATCGTAAGCGACCACGCCACGGCCCACCATGGTGCCGTCCGGACCGTGCAACTCGACCACGTCGCCGCCGACGAAGCGGCCCGACAGGGCGGTGATGCCCGCCGGGAGCAGCGAGCGCCGCTGCTTGACCACGGCCCGCACCGCCCCGGCGTCCAGGGTGAGCGCGCCCGCCGATTCGGCGGCATACCGCAACCAGAACCGGCGGGCCGACATCCGCGCCGGCCGCGGGGCGAAGACCGTGCCGACCGCAGCGTCGGTGAGCGCGTCGGCGGCGTCGGCGGCGGCGGCCAGCAGCACCGGGACCCCGGCGTCGGCGGCCAGCAGCGCCGAGGACAGCTTCGAGGCCATGCCTCCGGTGCCCAGCCGGCTACCCTGTCCGGCGATCACCCCGTCGAGGTCGTCGGGCCCGGCCACCTCGGAAATGAAGCGCGCGTTCCCTTTTCGGGGATCGGCGTCATAGAGGCCGTCGATGTCGGAGAGCAGCACCAGGGCGTCGGCGCCGACCAGGTGTGCCACCAGCGCCGAGAGCCGGTCGTTGTCGCCGAACCGGATCTCGTTGGTCGCCACGGTGTCGTTCTCGTTGACGATCGCCACCGCGTGCAGGGCGCGGAGCCGGTCCAGGGTGCGCTGAGCGTTGGTGTGCTGCACGCGCTGCGAGATGTCGTGGGCGGTCAGCAGCACCTGCCCGACCGTGCGGTCATAGCGGGCGAACGCGGTGCTCCAGGCATTGACCAGCGCCACCTGACCCACACTCGCGGCGGCCTGCTTGGTGGCCAGGTCGGTGGGCCGTTTCGACAGGCCCAGCGGCTCGATCCCGGCGGCGATAGCGCCCGACGACACGATCACCACGTCGGTGCCGGCCTTCATCCGGGCCTCGATCGCCTCGGCCAGCGCGGCCAGCCGGCCCGGGTCGAACAGCCCGGCCGGATCGGTCAGTGCGGTGGTGCCGATCTTGACGACGATGCTGCGGGCGGCGCGGACGGCTTCCCGGTGGGGACTGCGGTCTGCGCTCACCGGCTGTTGGTTCGCTCCGCAAGCGTCGCTCACCGGCTGTTGGTTCGCTCCGCAAGCGTCGCTCACTCGTCTCCCCCGGACTCCCGCCGCTGACGACGCGCTTCCTTGCGCTCGGCGGCACCGATCCGGTCGTTGCGTTCCAGGCGAATGTCGGTGCCGCGGCCCGACGGGGTCACGTCCACGCCGGCCGGGGTCTGCGGCTCCCAGTCGAAGGTCATGTCACCGATGGTCACCGCGCAGCCCGGCTTCGCGCCCCGCTTGAACAGCTCGTCCTCGACGCCGAGGCGGGCCAGCCGGTCACCGAGATAGCCGACGGCCTCGTCGTTGACGAAGTCGGTCTGGGCCACCCAGCGCTCCGGACGGGTTCCGCGAACGATGAAACCGCCGGGATGGTCGGGGTCGGGCTCCACGGTGAACCCGCTCGAATCGACCGGGACGGGGCGGATCACCGGGCGGCGCGCCACCACCGGCGGCTGGGCGGCGCGGTAGGCGGCGACCAAATCCCAGAGCGCAAAGGTCAACTCGCGCAGGCCTTCCCGCGTCACGGTGGACACCTCGAACACCGGCCAGCCTCGTTCGGCGATCTCGGGCCGGACGAAGTCGGCGAGCTCGCGGGCCTCGGGGACGTCGATCTTGTTGAGCACGACGGCGCGGGGACGGTCGGCGAGGTCGCCGAGGGTCGAGTCGCCCTGCAGGGTCGGCCGGTAGGCCGCCAGTTCGGCTTCCAGGGTGTCGATGTCGGAGATCGGGTCGCGGTCGGGTTCCATTGTGGCGCAGTCGATCACGTGCACGAGCACCGCACATCTTTCAATGTGGCGCAGGAAGTCCAGGCCCAGGCCCCGGCCCTCGGAGGCGCCGGGGATCAGACCGGGCACGTCGGCGACGGTGAAGGTGTGCTCGCCCGCTGAGACCACCCCGAGGTTGGGCACCAGGGTGGTGAACGGGTAGTCGGCGATCTTCGGCTTGGCCGCCGAGATGGTCGACACCAGCGACGACTTGCCCGCCGACGGGTAGCCGATCAGGCCCACGTCGGCGACGGTCTTGAGCTCCAAAGTGAGGTCGCGGGCCTGGCCCTTCTCTCCGAGCAGCGCGAAGCCCGGGGCCTTGCGGGCGCGGGAGGCCAGCGCCGCGTTGCCCAGGCCGCCCCGTCCGCCCTCGGCGGCGACGAAGCGGGTGCCCTCGCCGGTCAAGTCGGCCAGCAGCCGGCCGTGCTCGTCGAGCACCACGGTGCCGTCGGGAACCCGGACTTCGAGGTCGGTGCCGGCGGCGCCGTCGCGGTTGCCGCCCTGGCCCTGCTTGCCGGAGGGTGCGACGACGTTCGGGTGGAAGTGGAAGTCGAGCAGGGTGTGCACCTGGGGGTCGACCACCAGGACGACGCTGCCACCGCGGCCGCCGTTGCCGCCGTCGGGACCGCCGAGGGGTTTGTACTTCTCGCGGTGCACCGACGCGCAGCCGTTACCGCCGCTGCCGGCGCGGGTGTGGATGACGACGCGGTCGACGAACCGGGGCATCGGAGGGTCCTTTCACATCGCCGAGTGTGCGTCTACTGCGAGGATCGGGCCTCGATTTCGCAGTGGTGGCACACTCGCGAAAAGAGGCCTACTCCGGTCGCGCGACGCGGACGATGTTGACGACCCTGCGGCCGCGCTTCTCGCCGAACTCGACCGCACCGGGGGCGGTGGCGAACAGCGTGTCGTCGCCGCCGCGGCCGACGTTCACGCCGGGGTGGAAGTGCGTGCCGCGCTGGCGGACGATGATCTCGCCGGCCTTGACGACCTGGCCGCCGAACCGCTTGACGCCGAGCCGCTGTGCGTTGGACTCACGACCGTTGCGCGAGCTGGAAGCGCCCTTCTTGTGTGCCATTTCTCTGTCTCGCTCCCTGGCTACTTGATTCCGGTGACCTTGAGGACCGTCAGCGGCTGACGGTGGCCCTGCCGCTTGTGGTAGCCGGTCTTGTTCTTGAACTTGTGGATGCGGATCTTCGGACCCTTGGTGTGCTCGAGAACCTCGCCGGTGACCGACACCTTGGCCAGTTCCTTGGCGTCGGTGGTCACCGTGGCTCCGTTGACGACGAGCGCGACCGGCAGCGAGACCGAAGTGCCGGGCTCGGACTCGATCTTCTCGACCTTCAGCACGTCGCCGACGGCGACCTTGTACTGCTTGCCGCCCGTCTTGACGATCGCGTAGGTGGCTGTCTGGGCTGCCATCGTTCCTCTTCCAGTCGGCGACGCGGGCGTCGCTGTGGCGCGGGCACGCGCGACCGGTGGGTTGCGCGAGCGGGTCTGTGTGTGCGGGACGCACCGGGCTGGCCGGGCTGTACCGCTGCCGCCGGCAGGGCCTGGCGACAACTGGTCAAGGGTACTCCGACCAGCATCGGAGGGTCAAACCGGCTGCTGGGGCCTCACCGGTCGAGCGTGGGAGGTCCGGCCGGACGGGCCGCTGCCCGCCGCCGGGGACGCCGGACCGGGGCCACCGGCTCGGATTCCGCCACGCCGACCTCGTCGGACTCGACGCCGACGATCTCGAGGGTGTCGTCCTCGTCGATGTCATCGAGGGCGTCCTCGTCGACCTCGTCGAGCTCGACGTCGTCCTCGTCGTCCTCGTCGTCGAGGTCCTCGTCCTCATCGACCTCGTCGATTTCGTCGTCGTCTTCGTCGTCGTCCTCGTCGATTTCGTCGTCGTCCTCGTCGAGGTCGAGTTCACCGGCGGTGCCGTCGGCCTCCTCGTCCTCGCCGAGCAGGTCCGCCTCGAACTCCTCGACGATCTCCTCGCCCTCGTCGTCCTCGTCGTCGTCACCCTTGGCCGCGGCCATCGCCTTGAACATCGGGTGCTCGCCGGCGGCGTGGGCCGGAACCCGTGCGACCGCCGGCTCCTCGGCCTTGGCGCCCTTGCGGCCGCGCCGGTTGCGGCGGTTGCCCGCCTCGGACTTGCGCGCGGCGGCCGGCGCGTTGTCGACCGGGTCGGAATGCATGACGATTCCGCGGCCCGCGCAGGCCTGGCAGGTGGTGGAGAAGGCTTCGATCAGCCCGGTGCCCAGCCGTTTGCGGGTCAGCTGGACCAGGCCCAGCGAGGTCACCTCGGAGACCTGGTGGCGGGTCCGGTCCCTGGCCAGCGCCTCGGTGAGACGCCGCAGCACCAGGTCCCGGTTGGACTCCAGCACCATGTCGATGAAGTCGATGACGACGATGCCGCCGATGTCACGCAGCCGCAGCTGCCGCACGATCTCCTCGGCCGCCTCGAGGTTGTTCTTGGTGACCGTCTGCTCGAGGTTGCCACCGGCGCCGGTGAACTTGCCGGTGTTGACGTCGACGACCGTCATGGCCTCGGTGCGGTCGATCACCAGGGTGCCGCCCGAGGGCAGCCACACCTTGCGGTCCATCGCCTTGGCGAGCTGCTCGTCGATACGGTGCACCGCGAACACGTCGGGGCCGGACGGTCCGGCTGCGGGCTCGTACTTGGTGAGCTTCGAAAGCAGCTCCGGCGCAACCGAATCCACGTACCCGGTGATGGTCTCCCAGGAGTGTTCGCCGGAGACGATCAGGCCGGAGAAGTCCTCGTTGAACAGGTCGCGAATCACCTTGACCAGGACGTCGGGCTCCTCGTAGAGCGCGACCGCGGCACCCGCCTTGTTGGCCTTGACCCGCTCGGCCTCCTCGGCGATGGTGTTCCACCGCTCCTGCAGCCGGGTGACGTCGGCGCGGATGTCGTCTTCCTTCACGCCCTCCGAGGCGGTTCGGATGATCACCCCGGCATCTGCCGGCACGACCTCTTTCAGGATCTCCTTGAGGCGCTGACGCTCGGTGTCGGGCAGCTTGCGGCTGATCCCCGTCGACGACGCCCCGGGCACGTAGACCAGGTAGCGGCCAGCCAGCGAGACCTGGGTGGTGAGCCGGGCGCCCTTGTGCCCGACCGGATCCTTGCTGACCTGGACGACGACGTAGTCGCCGGGCTTGAGGGCCTGCTCGATCTTGCGCTGCGCGCCACCGAGACCGGCTGCCTCCCAGTTGACCTCGCCGGCGTAGAGCACACCGTTGCGGCCACGGCCGATGTCGACGAACGCCGCCTCCATCGACGGCAGCACGTTCTGGACGATGCCCAGGTAGATATTGCCGACCAGGGACGCCGAGGCGGCCGAGGTGACGAAGTGTTCGACGACGACACCGTCCTCGAGAACGGCGATCTGGGTGTACAGCGCGCCCTCGTGCGGCGGTTCGCTGCGGACCTTCTCACGAACCACCATGACGCGTTCGACGGCTTCCCGGCGGGCCAGGAATTCGGCCTCGGTCAGAATCGGCGGGCGGCGCCGGCCGGCGTCGCGCCCGTCCCGGCGACGCTGGCGCTTGGCCTCCAGCCGGGTCGAGCCGCTGATGCCCTGGATTTCGTTGGACTCGGACTTCTCGGCCTTGGCCCGCGGGACCCGCTCGTGGACGACGGTGTTGGGCGGGTCGTCCGGCGAGGTCGCCTCGCCGTCCTCGCCGGCCCCGGTGCGGCGGCGGCGCCGGCGGCGGCGGCGCCGGGTGGCGCCCTCACCGTTCGCCGACTCCTCGTCGCCGTCCTCGGCCTCGTCGCCGTCCTCGGCGTCTTCGGCGCGGCTTTCCGCGGCCGGGCGATCCTCGTCATCGTCGTCACCGTCGGCTCCGGCCTGTTCGCCGCGCCCCCGGCCGCGACCGCGCCGGCCACGACGGCGGCGCCGGTTGGCGGGACGGTCGGCGGAGTCGTCCTCGGCGTCCTCGGCGTCGTCCTCGGCGGCCTCGTCCTCGTCCGGCTCGGCCACGACCACGGCGACGGGCTGCGGCGCGACGAACAGCGGCATGTAGGCCGCCGACTCGGATTGCGCCACCTCGGCGTGGGTTTCGTGAGTCTCCAGAATCAGCCGCGACTCGGGCTCGGCCTCGACGATCACCGCGGCCGTCGGGTCGACGTATTCCGGCTCGGCGACGGGGGCGGCCGAATGCGACTCCAGCCTGGATTCGACGTCGAACTCCGCGTCGGCGGCGGCCAGCGCCTCGCGGACGCGGATCGCCTCGGCCTGGTCGACGCTGGAATGCGGGCTGCGGGTGCGGCCGTCGAGCTCGGCCAGCGCGTCGAGAACCCGCTTGCTGGTGGTGCCGAGCACCCTGGCCAGCGAGTGAACCCTCAGCCGGTCGGGTAACGCAGCCTCGGCAGCGGGTGGTTCCCACTGCGGGGGCGTTTCGGGCTGATCCTGGTTGTGATCATCATTGGCCACGTAGTCTCCTCAAGCCCCCGGGCGCGTCCTGCGACGCGGCCACGCGAGGGCTTCCGCTATGTGCCCGGGCGGGTGCCCGGGCTTGTGAATTAGGTCTGCGGAAAGACGACCGTCAACGGTTGGCGCCGCACCGCAGGCAGCGGTGGTCGCGCACGTCTGGATCTCATTCCTGACCGCCCGTTGCCGACCGGCCGTCCTCAGTATCCCACACCAGGTGGCCGAGTCCGACACACCTTCGCCTGTTGGGATCAGGCGTCGTCCGGTCCGGGCCTACAAGCCCGGGAACCAGAGCGCGATCTCGCGCGCCGCGGACTCCGCCGAGTCCGAGCCGTGCACCAGGTTGAACTGGGTCTCCAGGCCGAAATCGCCGCGGATGGTGCCCGGGGTGGCCTTCTCGACAGGATCGGTGCCGCCGGCAAGCTGGCGCCAGGCCGCGATCGCGCGCGGGCCTTCGACGACCGCGGCGACGACCGGGCCGGAGGTGATGAACTCCAGCAGGTCGCCGAAGAACGGCCGCTCCTTGTGCTCGGCGTAATGCGCCGCTGCGAGCTCCTCGGTGACGTGCTTGAGCTCCAGCGCGGCGATGCTCAGGCCTTTGCGTTCGATACGGCTGATGATCTCGCCGATCACCCCGCGCTGGACGCCGTCGGGTTTGATCAGCACAAGGGTGCGTTCGGTCACGACCCGGAAGCGTACCGGTCAGCTCTGCGGCGGTTGCTGGCCGGGCAGCAGCCCCAGGCGCTGACGGCGCAGCACCTCGCCGCGCAGGTAGGCGATCACCGCCCAGACCACCAGGAACAGCACTCCCATGAAGCCGATCCCGGGATAGAGGACGAAGCCGGCGACCAGGATCAGCTGAACACCGAGGTTGGCCCAGATGGCCCAGCTGCGGCGCTGCATCCCGGCCAGCACTGCCAGCAGGACCACGAACCCGAGCAGGTAGGCCAGCGAACCGGCGGTCAGGCCGCCGGCGACCATCGCCACCACCGGCAGGGCAAGCAGCACCGCGATGATCTCCAGGATGAGTGTGCCCGCCATGACGCCGCGGAAGCTCTTCCACGGGTCCGGCGGTTTCGGCGCGGTGTCCGGAGCCGTCATGCGGGGTCCTTCCGGAACAGGGTGCGGGCCGCGCCGGCCGTCACCACCGACCCGGTGATGACGATGCCCGCCCCGGCGAACCCGTCCCCCTCGATTCCGGCCTCCTCGGCCAGTGCGGTGGCCGTTTCGATGGCGTCGGGCAGCGTCTCGGCGCGGACCACGCGTTCCGGGCCGAACGCCTCCTCGGCCAGCAGGGCCAGCGAGTCGACGTCCAGTGCCCGCGGCGAGCCGTTCTGGGTCACCACGACGGTGTCGAAGGCGGGCTCCAGCGCGGCCAGGATGCCGGTGACGTCCTTGTCGCCCATCACCCCGATCACACCCACCAGGTAACGGAAGTCGAACTCCGACGTCAACGTCGACGCCAGCGCGGCCGCACCGGCCGGGTTGTGCGCGGCGTCGATGAAGACGGTGGGCGCGCTGCGCATCCGCTCGAGGCGGCCCGGGCTGCGGGCGGCCGCGAAGCCGGCCCGCACGGTGTCGATGTCGAGTTGCCGGTCCGCGCCGGCGCCGAAGAAGGCCTCGACCGCCGCCAGCGCCAGCGCCGCGTTCTGCGCCTGATGCTCGCCGTGCAGCGGCAGGAAGATGTCCGGGTACTCCCCGCCGAGGCCGCGGATTTCCAGCAGCTGCCCGCCGACGGCCACCTGACGGCTGACCACGGTGAACTCCGAGTCCTGGCGGGCGACCACCGCCTCGGCGCGTACCGCCTCGGCCATCAGCACCTCCATGGCTTCTGGGTGCTGGCGGCCGATCACGGCCACGGTGTCGACGGGTACGAGGTCACCGCGCGGCGCGCCGATGATGCCGGCCTTCTCCGCGGCGATGGCGACGACGGTGTCCCCGAGGTAGTCGGTGTGGTCGATGCCGATCGGGGTGATCACCACGACGGGCGCGTCGACGACGTTGGTGGCATCCCAGCGGCCGCCCATGCCCACCTCGATGACCGCGATGTCGACCGGCGCGTCGGCGAACGCGGCGAACGCCATCGCGGTGAGCACCTCGAACTTGCTCATCGGCGGTCCACCGGCCGCCTCCGACCGGGCGTCCACCATGTGCACGAAGGGCTCGATCTCGGTGTAGGTGTCGACGTAGCGCGCGGGACTGATCGGCTGGTTGTCGATCGCGATCCGTTCGATTGCGGACTGCAGGTGCGGACTGGTGGTGCGGCCGGTGCGCTGACCGAAGGCGGTCAGCAGGGCGTCGACCATGCGGGCCACCGACGTCTTGCCGTTGGTGCCGCCGATGTGGATGCACGGGTAGCTGCGCTGCGGCGAGCCCAGCATCTCCATCAGCGCCTGCATACGGGCCGTGCTCGGTTCGAGTTTGGTCTCCGGCCAGCGCTGGTCGAGCAGGTGCTCGACCTGGAGCAGCGCGGCGATCTCGTCCGGCGTCGGGTCGTCGGGGGACTCAGTCAAAATTCGCGCCGCCCCTCCCCATCGCTGCGCTTTGCATCGTCGACGGCGCGGTCATGCAAGCGCAGCCAAGCGCGCGTTGATGCGCATCACTTCCTCGCCCGCAAGCTTCTGGCGGTCGCGGATCTTGTCGACGACGTCCGCAGGCGCCTTGGCCAGGAAGGCGTCGTTGCCGAGTTTGGCTGTGGTTCCGGCCAATTCCTTCTGCGCGGCGGCCAGGTCCTTCTCCAGCCTGCGGCGCTCGGCCTCGATGTCGACCGTTCCGGAGGTGTCCAGCTCGACGCCGACGGTACCGCCGGACAGCCGCACCTCCACCCGCGCGGTCGGGCGGAAGTCACCATCGGGCTCGGTCAGCCAGGCCAGTGCGGTGACCGGAGCGACGAGTGCGTCCAGGCCGGCGCCGGCGATGCCCTCCAGCCGCGCGGGGACCTTCTGCCGGTCGGCCAGACCCTGGTCGCTGCGGAACCGCCGGACCTCGGTGACGAGCTTCTGCATATCGGAAATCCGTTGCGCGGCATCCCTATCCGTCGCAAAGCCCGACGCCGCGGGCCACTGGGCGATGACCAGCGACTCGCCTCCGGTGAGCTGCTTCCACAGCACCTCGGTGACGAACGGCATGACGGGGTGCAGCAGTTTGAGCAGCGTGTCGAGCACGGCGGCGAGCACCGCTGTCGTCGCAGCGGTGTGGTCCTCGTCCGCGAGTTGCACCTTCGCCAGCTCGAGGTACCAGTCGCAGAACTCGTCCCAGGCGAAGTGGTAGAGCGCCTCGCAGGCGCGGCTGAACTCGTAGCCATCCAGCGCCGAATCCACCTCGGCGCGAACCTGTTCGGTGCGGCCCAGGATCCAGCGGTCGGCGTCGGTCAGCTCGTCGGCATCCGGGAGCGGCGCCGGGGCGGCGCCGTTCATCAACGCGAACCGCGTGGCGTTGAACAGCTTGGTGGCGAAGTTGCGGGAGGCGCGGGCGTGGTCCTCGCCGATCGAGAGGTCACCGCCGGGGCTGGCGCCGCGGGCCAGGGTGAAGCGCAGAGCGTCGGCGCCGAAAAGCTCGACCCAATCCAGCGGATCGATGCCGTTGCCGCGCGACTTGCTCATCTTGCGGCCGTGCTCGTCGCGGATCAGGCCGTGCAGGAAGACGTTCTCGAACGGCACCTGCGGGCCCGATTTCCGTCGGACGCCACCGCCGTCGGTGACCGCGTCGTCGCCGGACACGAACATGCCGAACATGACCATCCGCGCCACCCAGAAGAAGAGAATGTCGTAGCCGGTCACCAGAACGCTGGTGGGATAGAACTTTTCGAGATCGGGGGTGCGGTCCGGCCAGCCCATGGTGGAGAACGGCCACAGCGCCGAGGAGAACCAGGTGTCCAGGACGTCAGGGTCCTGTTCCCAACCCTCCGGCGGTGTTTCGTCCGGTCCCACGCAGACCGACTGGCCGTCGGGTCCGTGCCAGATCGGGATGCGATGCCCCCACCACAGCTGACGGGAGATGCACCAGTCGTGCATGTCGTCGACCCAGTCGAACCAGCGCGGCTCCTGGCTCTTGGGGTGAATGACGATGTCGCCGTTGCGAACCGCGTCGCCCGCGGCCTGGGCGAGCGGCTCGACCTTGACCCACCACTGCAGGCTGAGCCGCGGCTCGATGGGCTCGCCGCTGCGTTCGGAGTGCCCGACGCTGTGCAGGTACGGCCGCTTCTCGGCGACGATCCGGCCCTCGTCCTCCAGCGCCTTGCGCACCGCGTAGCGGGCCTCGAAGCGGTCCAGGCCGTCGAATTGCGTTCCGGTGTCGGCGATCCGGCCCCTGGTGTCCATGATCGACGGCATCGCCAGGCTGTGCCGCATGCCGATCTCGAAGTCGTTGGGGTCGTGTGCCGGGGTGACTTTGACTGCGCCGGTTCCGAATTCGGGGTCGACGTGGGTGTCGGCGACGATGACGACGTCGCGGTCCAGGAACGGGTGGGGTAACGCCGTTCCGACCAGGTGGCGGTATCGGTCGTCGTCGGGGTGCACGGCAATCGCGGTGTCACCGAGCATGGTCTCGATCCGCGTCGTCGCCACCACGATGTGCGGCTCGGCATCGTCCAGCGAGCCGTAGCGGAACGACACCAGTTCGCCCTCGACCTCCTCGTATTTCACCTCGAGGTCGGAGATCGCGGTCTGCAGCACCGGCGACCAGTTGACCAGCCGCTCGGCGCGGTAGATCAGCCCGGCGTCGTAGAGCCGCTTGAAAATGGTGCGGACGGCACGGGACAGGCCCTCGTCCATGGTGAACCGGTCACGGCTCCAGTCGACGCCGTCACCGAGGCGGCGCATCTGGGCGCCGATGGTGCCCCCGGACTCGTGCTTCCACTCCCAGACCTTCTCGATGAACGCTTCCCGGCCGAGATCCCCGCGGCTGGTGCCCGCGGCGGCCAGCCGCTTCTCGACCAGGGTCTGGGTGGCGATGCCGGCGTGGTCCATGCCCGGCAGCCAGAGCACCTCGTAGCCCTGCATCCGTTTGCGCCGGGTCAGGGCGTCCATCAGGGTGTGGTCGAGGGCATGACCCATGTGCAGGCTGCCCGTGACGTTGGGCGGGGGCAGCACGATCGAGTACGGCGGCTTGGCGCTGCCGGCGTCGGCGGTGAAGTAGCCTGCGTCGACCCAACCCTGATAGATCTCGCTCTCTACTGCACCCGGCTCCCACGACTTGGGCAGGGATTCGGCGGCGAGGTCGTCAGATGGCACTCGCCAATACTAGGAGGGGCGCAGACCGGCTTCCGATCTGCGCCCCGTCCCCAGCTCTTCTGTGTTACTTGCCGCCGCGCAGCAGCCCGCCGAGGATGCTGCCCAGGGCACCGGCCTGGCCGCCGCCCTGGCCGCCGCCGAGCACGCTGCCCAGGATGCTGCCCAGCGCATTGTTGCCGCCCCCACCGCCGCCTGCCGCGCCACCGAGGATGCTGCCGAGAATGTCGCCAATGCCCCCGCCCGGAGCGGCCTGGGCCTGAGCGCCCGCTCCCGCTGCGTTCTTCTGGGCGAACTGCTTGCCGACGTAGGCCAGCACGATCGGGGCCAGCATCGGCAGCAGTCGCTTGATCAGATCCCCGCCCGGGGCGCCGGCGCCGGCCAGCGCCGAGGCAACATGGTTGGTGTCATTGCCGCCGAACAGGCTGGCGATGAGGTTGTTGCCCTGGCCCTCGTCGAGCTGGTCGACGTTGACACCGCCGTCGAGCAGGTCGCTCTGCCCCTCGGCGATGACGGTCTTCTCCAGTTGGACGGAGTCGATGTCGTCGGCCTGGACGTTCTCCTGGAGGGTTCCCAGCAACGTCGGCACCAGGGTCTGGATGGCCTGGGTCACCTCGCCCTGGTCGGCTCCGAGCTTGTTGGCGATGTCCGCCACCGGGATCTGGTTGTAGAGGTCGTCGAGACCGGCCATGGTGCAGTTCCTTCAGATTGGGGGTTGGTGTAGCAAAAACTACTTCGACAGTAGTCGGCAAAGCAGGGCATGTGCGCGGATTCCGCTGTGAGCGAGTTCAGGTAAGCCGCGCGGATTCCAGCGTGATCCCCGCCGCCGGGAACCGGGCCAGCAACGCATCACCCATGGCGGCCGCCGGAGTCAGCACGCCGTAGAGCTCGGGAAGCTTGTCACGGTCCAGGGCGAGCGCCAGGGCGCACTCTCCCAGCATCGCCGCGGTGGCCTTGTAGCCGGGGTCGCCGCTCTGGGACATGGTGGCCACGTATCGCGCTCCGGACGTCGTCGTCGTGTACGTCTCCACCCGGTAGTGGCCGTTCTCCCGCACCTCCTCGCTGGGACCGGTGCCGGGCTTGGGCGCCACCCGGTCGACCAGCGCACGCGGCAGGAACCGGAACAGCCGGTAGCCCAGGGACGCCGTCGCGTTCGTGACAGCGGTGGTCAACGCCGAGACCACCGGCGCGGTGACGGACCGGCCGGTCCCCATGTACTCGGCGTAGCGGAAGCGCCGGCCGTAGGCGTAATCGAGCAGAGCGTTGCTGCGCCGCACGATGCGGGTGTTGTACGGGGCCATCACGAACCCGCCGGCCCACACGCCGGCGAGTTCAGGCGCGATGTCCCGGCCACGCCGCCAGCCGATGTCGGGCTGTGGGCCGAATTCCGGCTCCGCGCCGCGATCCTGCGCCAGGGTGTAGGGATCCTCGAGCATTCGGCGCACGTCCGGATCCGCGGACGCCGCACGCATGAGTTCGATCATCGAGGCGACCGTGCCGCCGGAGACTCCGCCGGAGAAGTCGCGCAGCACGTAGTTGGTGTCGAGCAGCTCCCCGGCGTTGTCCTGTCGGGCGCGGTGGAACAGTGCGTAGACAGTCATGTCGGAGGGCACCGAGTCGAATCCGCAGGCGTGCACGATGCGGGCCCCGGTGTCGATGGCCTGTTTGTGGTAGTCGTCGATGCTCTGGCGGACGAATGTCGCCTCGCCGGTGAGGTCGACGTAGTCGGTGCCCTCCTTGGCGCAGGCCGCCACCAGGGGCAACCCGTATTTGGCGTAGGGCCCGACGGTGGTCACCACGACCCGGGTGCGGGCCGCCATGGCCTCCAGGGTCGACGGCGAGGAGGCGTCGGCCTGCAGGATGGGCCAATCCCGGGCGCTCTCCGGAAGGGTCGCCCGAACCTCGGCCAGGCGCTCCGGTGAGCGGCCGGCCAAGGCGATCCGCGCCGGGCCACCGGCCTTGGCGAGATATTCGGCGGTGAGCTTCCCGACGAAGCCCGTCGCGCCGTAGATGACGATGTCGAATTCGCGCCCTGCCATGAGGGCCAACCTACGTCAGTGGACGATCGCCCGGCACACCTTGCCCCAGTCGACCAGACCGAGCGGGCCTCGGCCCACACCCTGGCAGGGGGCGGCCGGGGCGGCCGGCGCGCTGACCGGGCGGACCACGCCGGACCCCGGCGCCGCGGGCGTGGCGGCCTGGCTGCCGCAGGTCGGCCAGGCGCCGATGCCCTGGGTGCGCAGCACGTTCTCTGCGACGCGGATCTGTTCCTCGCGGGACGCCTGGTGCGGCATACCGGTCCCGCCGTTGGACTTCCAGGTCGCCGGGCTGAACTGCAGGCCGCCGTAGAAGCCGTTGCCCGAGTTCATCGCCCAGTTTCCGCCCGACTCGCACTGCGCGACGGCGTCCCAGTTGACGGTGCTTTCCGCGGCGGCGGTCCCGGTTCCCAGGGCGAACGAGGCCAGGGCCAGCCCGATGAGGAAGGCCACCACGGTGAAGACTCGGCGAACGATGCTCACTGGTGGCCCCTTCCCCGGCGACACCGCTGCTGGTGCGCGGTTGTGATGTGGATCGGCCGGTCTGAGACGGTTGTTACAGAAGAGTCACTTGTTCTTGATGAGAAGTTTGTGAGAGTAGTGGTGAAACCCTCAGCGTCGCGAAAGCACGAAAGTGGCGCCGGATCGCTCCGGCGCCACTTTCGATAGAGCTGAGTGCAGCTGGTCCTAGCCGCGGCCGCCGCACGAGGGCCACGCGCCGATGCCCTGGGTCCGCAGGACGTTCTCCGCAACGCGGATCTGCTCCTCGCGCGACGCCTGGTTGGGCATACCGCTGCCGCCGTTGGCGTGCCAGGTGCCCGGCGTGAACTGCAGGCCACCGTAGTAACCGTTGCCGGTGTTGATGGCCCAGTTGCCACCCGACTCGCAGGCCGCGACGGCATCCCAGTTGACGCTGTCCGCGTTGGCGGCGCCGGCGCCCAGGGCGATCGGGGCCACGGCCATCGCGCCGGCGACCGATGCCACCTTGACGGCCTTGACGAGGGTGTTACGAGCGTTCTTCAACAATCTTTCCTTTCGCCGAGTGCGCACCGGGCCCGCTCCCTGGGGAGTCGGACCCTTGGGCCGCACCGTCTCGGTCTGGCACGGCAGCGCCGGGCGGAGATCACCGACTGCCCGGTGACCCTCGAAGACCACAACGGTCCCGCTCTGCGCTCACACACAGGGTTTTAATCTGAAATTGTTTGGGCCCTTTCATGGACCCGTTAGGACGGTACGCAGCGGATTGCGGCAAGTCACGTCAATGACACGATAATTTCTTTCAGATAACGAATTAATCACGGGGTTGGTAATTCGCGATTATCCGCAGGTCAACACGGCGTGTCCCGACCCCGGATCACGGAGAGCCGAGTGGGTGAGGTGTGACGGAGATCACGTTTCAATTGTGAGCGCGAGCACACCGCCTAATTCACAAATACAACTTCAGTCACACCAATAACAATTTTCGGGCGCCACGACCTCCCCCGTCACAGCCACCACTTCCGTCCGCCGGGGAGACGATCAACGCAGGTCAACGGGGGCGTTCAGGTTCGTCAGCGTGCCGGTCGGGGCCAGCACGACACGCTGGGTGAGCACCGTGTCGGCCAGTGCCCGCATCCGGTGCTCGCCGGATGCGATCAGGGACTCGATCCGATCGGCCAGGGCGGTTCGGTAGATCCCGGCCAGGTAGTGGTCACGGCCGTCCCAGGGCAATACGACGTCGACGTTGCGATACTCCGCCAGCAGGTCCACCAGGTCGACGGAGAGCTCGGGCATGTCGACGGCACTGACGAAGGCCCGCTCCGCGCCCGCCTCCGCGGCCGCCCGCAGGCCGCGCCCGGTGGCCAGTAGCGGACCGATGCCGCGAACCTCGTCGCGCAGGATCCGGACGTCGGCCGCGGCCGGCAGGTCGGGCAGCGCCTGACCGGGCGCGGCAACCACGAAGACGGGGGCACAGCGGGCGGCCAGCACCGAGACGGTGTGCTCGAGCATGGTCATCGAGGGATGCCGCGGATGCGGCATGGTGGCCTTGTCCCGACCCATCCGCCGGGAGGCGCCGCCGGCGAGCACCACGGCCGCCGGCCCCGCACCACTCAGTCGACGGTCCAGGTGTCGCGGCCGCGCAGCAGGGCCTGCAGCGCTGCCCGGTCGTGCGGGGTGGCGGTACGCGCCGCAGCGATCTGCTCGCGGGCGGCGTCGTCGTAGGCGGGCCGGTCGACCTGCCGGAAAATCCCCATCACGGTGTGCTCGAGGTTCTGGTCGCTGAGCCGCGACAGCGCGAACGCGTATGCCGGGTTGTCCGCCCGGGCGTCGTGGACGACGATCTGGGCGGGCGACACGTCGGCCGTCTTGGCCACCTCGAGTCCGAAACCCGTTTGGACGACGCAGTATTCGCCGTCGGCGCCGAAGGTGATCGGCTCGCCGTGGCTCACCCTGATCACCCGCTCCTCGGCGCCTTCCTTGCGCAGCACGTCGAAGGAGCCGTCGTTGAAGATCGGGCAGTCCTGCAGGATTTCGACCAGGGCGGCGCCGCGGTGCGAGGCCGCCGCGCGCAGCACCTCGGAGAGGCCTTTGCGGTCGGAGTCCAGCGCCCGCCCCACGAACGTCGCCTCGGCGCCGAGAGCCACCGACACCGGGTTGAACGGCCGGTCCAGCGATCCCATCGGAGTCGACTTGGTGATCTTGCCGACCTCCGAGGTCGGCGAGTACTGCCCCTTGGTCAGTCCGTAGATCCGGTTGTTGAACAGCAGGATTGTGATGTTCATGTTGCGCCGCAGGGCGTGGATCAGGTGGTTGCCGCCGATGGACAGCGAATCACCGTCGCCGGTGACCACCCACACCGACAGGTCGGGTCGAGCCAGCGCCAACCCCGTCGCGACGGTCGGCGCGCGCCCGTGAATGGAGTGGAAGCCGTAGGTCTCCAGGTAGTAGGGGAACCGGCTCGAGCAGCCGATGCCGCTGATGAAGGCGATGTTCTCCCGCCGCAGTCCCAACTCGGGCAGGAAGTTCCGGATGGTGTTGAGGATGACGTAGTCACCGCAGCCCGGGCACCAGCGCACCTCCTGGTCGCTGGTGAAGTCCTTGGACTTCTGCGGTAGGTCGGTGGTCGGTACGTCGGCCAGTTTCGATGGGCCGAGCTTCGACGGGGTCAACCCGAGGTCGGCCCCGATCAGATCCGTCATGCGCTGGCCCCCACTTCCACGTCCGCCCCGATCGTGGCCGCCGTCAGCCGGGCGAACTTCGTCTTGTCGGCCTCGATGTCGTGCAGCGTGCCGTCGAGTGCGGCGTCGATGACGGCCTCGATCTCGTCGGCACGGAACGCCATCCCGGCGACCTTGGTGACCGACTGCACGTCCACCAGGTACCTGCCGCGCAGCAGTAGCGCCAGCTGGCCGAGGTTCATCTCGGGCAGCACCACCGTCGGGTAGCGGCGCAGGATGTCGCCGAGGTTCGCCGGCAACGGGTTGAGATGACGCAGCTGGGCGTGCGCCACCTTGATGCCGCGGCGGCGGGCCCGGCGGCAGGCCTCGCCGATCGGGCCGAACGAGCTGCCCCAGCCGAGGATGAGCAGCTCGGCGTCCCCGGTCGGGTCGTCGACCTGCTGGTCGGGCACCGCGATGCCGTCGATCTTGGCCTGCCGCAGCCGGACCATCTGATCGTGGTTGTCCGGATGGTACGAGATGTCGCCGGAGCCGTTGGCCTTCTCCAGACCGCCGATGCGATGCTCCAGTCCCGCCGTACCGGGCACGGCGAACTGCCGGGCCAGGGTCTGCGGGTCGCGGGCATACGGCGCGAAATCGCTTCCCGCCGAGGCGAAGTGGGTGTCGATGTGCTCGAGGGTCCCGACGTCGGGGATGCGCCAGGGCTCCGAACCGTTGGCGATCGCGCCGTCGGAGAGCACCATGACCGGGGTCCGGTAGGCCAGTGCGATGCGGGCGGCCTCGACGGCGATGTCGAAGCAGTCCGACGGCGAACAGGGCGCCAGCACCGCGACCGGCGACTCGCCGTTGCGGCCGAACATCGCCTGCAGGAGATCGGCCTGCTCGGTCTTGGTGGGCAGCCCGGTGGACGGGCCGCCGCGCTGAACGTCGATGACCACCAGCGGCAGTTCGGTCATCACGGCCAGGCCGATGAACTCCGACTTCAGTGCGACACCGGGACCCGACGTGCTCGTCACGCCCAGCGCCCCGCCGTAGGAGGCACCGAGGGCGGCGCCGATACCGGCGATCTCGTCCTCGGCCTGGAACGTCAGCACGTTGAAGTTCTTGTGCTTGGACAGCTCGTGCAGGATGTCCGACGCCGGGGTGATCGGGTAGCTCCCGAGGACCACCTGGACGTCGGCCAGCTGGCCGGCGGCCACGATTCCGTAGGAGAGCGCGGTGTTGCCCGAGATCTGGCGATACTCCCCCGGCGCCAGCTTCGCCCGGGCCACTTCGTAGGTGGTGGCGAACGCCTCGGTGGTCTCGCCGTAGTTCCAGCCCGCTCGCAGTGCCAGCACGTTGGCCTCGGCGATCTGCGGCTTGCGGATGAACTTCTCCCGGACGAAGGTCTCGCTGGGCTCGATCGACCGGCCGTACATCCAGCACAGCAGGCCGAGGGCGAACATGTTCTTGGCGCGCTCGCCGTCCTTCTTCGACGCGCCGATCGGCTCCACCGCGCCGAGGGTCAGCGTGGTCATCGGGACGGCGTGTACGACGAAGTCGGACAGCTCCCCGCTGTCCAGTGGGGAGGCGAGGTAACCCACCTTGGCCAGGTTGCGTTTGGTGAACTCGTCGGAGTTGGCGATCACCATGCCGCCACGCGGCAGGTCGGAGACGTTGGCCTTGAGCGCCGCCGGATTCATCGCCACCAGGACGTCGGGGCGGTCTCCGGCGGTCAGGATGTCGTAGTCGGCGATCTGGATCTGGAAGGACGAGACGCCGGGCAGCGTGCCCTGCGGTGCCCGGATCTCGGCCGGGTAATTCGGTTGTGTCGCAAGGTCATTGCCGAACAGGGCGGCCTCGGAGGTGAACCGGTCACCGGTCAGCTGCATACCGTCGCCGGAGTCTCCGGCGAACCGGATGACGACCTTCTCGAGTTTCTGTTGGTGGTGAGCAGCTCCGTTGCCGTCCGGACCCACGTCGCCGCCTTTCATTGGGATAGCTGGCGGATTTGTGCGACTCGCGGTACCGATTATGGCACTTTCTTAGGCAAGCTATGCCATCCCCCACCGGGACACGCCGCCCGTTTGGCATCAAAACCGCAGTTCACGACCATGACGCAAAACGCACCCGTGGTCGAGTGTGTCGTTGGTCACTGTCAGCCGTCAGCGAATCTTAAGAACGTGAGCGGCCCGCCTCAGCGGGCACGGCCGGGATAGATTTGGGGCATGACGCGTGTCGGTGGATCCGGGGGCGACCACGGGGCCGACTACGACGAGCACGCGATCGAGGTCGGTCACCCCGAAAAGTCCGCCGCCGGCGTCCCCGCCGTCGTCGTCGCCCTGCAGCGCAGCCTGACCCAGATGGGTGTGCTGCGCACCGCCAGAACGCTGACCAAGGTCAACCAGCGCGACGGGTTCGACTGCCCCGGCTGCGCGTGGCCTGAGGAGCCGGGCGGTCGCAAGCATGCGGAGTTCTGCGAGAACGGCGCGAAGGCCGTCGCCGAGGAGGCCACCCGCCGGGTCATCGGACCGGAGTTCTTCGCCCGCCACTCGGTGACCGAACTGTCCGGTCGCCCGGAGTACTGGCTGTCCCAGCAGGGCCGGCTGTCCCACCCGATGGTGCTGCGCCCCGGCCCGGACGGAACAGCCGACCACTACCGGCCGATCGGCTGGGACGAGGCCTACCGGCTGATCGCCGAACACCTTGCGGCACTGGACAGCCCGGACGAGGCGGTGTTCTACACCTCCGGGCGCACCAGCAACGAGGCGGCCTTCCTCTACCAGTTGATGGTCCGCAGCTTCGGCACGAACAACCTGCCGGACTGCTCCAACATGTGCCACGAGTCCTCCGGCACCGCGCTGATCGAGTCGATCGGTGTGGGCAAGGGGTCGGTGACGGTCTCCGACGTCGCGGACGCCGACCTGATCCTCATCGCCGGCCAGAACCCGGGCACCAACCATCCGCGCATGTTGTCGGTCCTGGAGAAGGCGAAGGCCCACGGCGCCAGGATCGTCGCCGTCAACCCTCTGCCCGAGGCGGGTCTGATCCGCTTCAAGGACCCGCAGACGGTGCGCGGTGTGGCCGGCCACGGCATCCCGATCGCAGACGAGTTCGTCCAGATCCGCCTCGGTGGAGACATGGCCCTGTTCCGGGGCCTGGCCAAGCTGCTGTTGGAGGCCGAGGACTCCGCGCCCGGCACGGTGATCGACCGCGACTTCATCGCCGCGCACTGCCTCGGCTTCGAGCAGTATGCCGCCGAGGCCCGGGCCACCGGTCTGGACACCGTGCTGGCCGCCACCGGGATACCTGCCGCGCAACTGCGCCGGGTCGCCGACATGCTCGCCGCATCACAGCGGACCATCGTGTGCTGGGCGATGGGTCTGACCCAGCACACCCACGCCGTGGCCACCATCGCCGAGGTCACCAATCTCCTTCTGCTGCGGGGGATGATCGGCAAGCGCGGCGCCGGGGTGTGCCCGGTGCGCGGGCACTCCAATGTGCAGGGCGACCGCACCATGGGCATCTGGGAGCGGGCGCCGGAGTCGTTCCTGGCCGCACTGGACTCCCGCTTCGGCATCACGGTCCCGCGCCGCCACGGCTATGACACCGTCAACGCGATCCGGGCCATGCGGGACGGCACCGCGAAGGTGTTCGTCGGTATGGGCGGTAACTTCGCCTCCGCGACCCCGGACACCGAGGTCACCGAGGCAGCGCTGCGCAACTGCGCGCTGACCGTGCAGGTGTCCACCAAACTGAACCGCAGCCACCTGGTGCACGGCCGCACCGCGCTGATCCTGCCCACCCTCGGCCGCACCGACCGTGACCTGGCCGACGGGCGCAAACAGGTTGTCTCGGTCGAGGATTCGATGTCGATGGTGCACCTGTCCCGCGGCAGCCTGCCGCCGCCGGGGCCGGAGGTCCGCAGCGAGGTCGCGATCATCTGCCAACTGGCCCGCCGGGTTCTCGGGCCGGCACACCCGGTGCCGTGGGAGAAGTTCTCCTCCGATTACGACGCCATCCGCGACGAGATCGCCGCGGTGGTGCCCGGCTGCGACGACTACAACCGGCGGGTCCGCCGGCCCGACGGCTTCCAGCTTCCGCACCCGCCCCGGGACCGCCGCGAATTCCCGACGGCGACCGGCAAAGCCAACTTCGCGGCGTATCCGCTGCAGTGGGTTCCCGTTCCACCGGGGCGGCTGGTGCTGCAGACTCTGCGCAGCCACGATCAGTACAACACCACGATCTACGGACTCGACGACCGCTACCGCGGCATCAAAGGGGGCCGGCGGGTGGTGTTCGTCAACCCCTCCGACATCGCGGAACTGGGACTTGCCGAGGGCGACCGGGTGGATCTGGTCTCGGAGTTCCCGGGTGAGGACGGCCTGGAGGAGCGCCGGGCCAAGGACTTCCTGGTGGTGCCCTACCCCACCCCGCCGGGTAACGCCGCCGCCTACTACCCGGAGACCAACCCGCTGGTTCCCCTCGATCATGTTGCGGCCAAGTCGAATACGCCGGTGTCCAAAGCCGTGATCATTCGACTGGAGAGCGCAGGCTGATGGGCCGGGTGACCGCCCGGCGCCGGGTCAGCCACCGCACCGGCGACACCACCACCCAGCGGGCCGAGACCGTCGTCGTCGAGGAGCCGCTGGAGATCCGCCTCAACGGATCACCGGTGACGGTGACCATGCGCACGCCCGGCTCGGATTTCGAACTGGCACAGGGGTTTCTGCTGACCGAGGGGGTCATCACCCGTCGCGAGGACATCGCGGTGGTGCGGTACTGCGCGGGCGACGGGGACGACGGGCTGAACACCTATAACGTGCTGGACGTCACCCTGAACTCCGGCGTCGCGCTCCCTGACCTCAAGGTCACCCGCAACTTCTACACCACCTCGTCGTGCGGGGTTTGCGGCAAGGCCTCGCTGGCGGCGGTGGAACTGGCCAGCCGGCACTCCCCCGGCGACGACCCGGCAGGCGTCGCCGCATCCACACTGTCGGAGATGCCGGCCCAGTTACGCACGGCGCAGAAGGTTTTTGCCAGCACCGGCGGGCTGCACGGGGCGGCGCTCTTCGGGGTCGACGGCACCATGCTGGCGGTGCGTGAGGACGTCGGCCGGCACAACGCGGTGGACAAGGTGATCGGCTGGGCGCTGGAATCCGGGCACATCCCGCTGAGCGGGACGGTGCTGCTGGTCAGTGGACGGGCGTCCTTCGAGCTGACGCAGAAGGCCGTGATGGCCGGGATTCCGATCCTGGCGGCGGTGTCGGCGCCGACGTCACTGGCCGTGGACCTCGCGGCCCAGTCGGGTCTGACGCTGGTGGCGTTCCTGCGCGGTGAGTCGATGAACGTCTACACCCGCGCCGACCGGGTCACCGGGCGTTCCGCGGGTTCCTAGGGTGTCCACGTGCCCGCTGACCGCCACTTCTCCCCGGCGATACGCGGGCTGCTGACGATTCGGCCTGCGCCACGGCGGTGGCCCTTCGCCGCCGCGGTCGCCGCCTGTACCGCAGCCCTCGTTGCCATCGGATGGGTGGTCGGGGATATCGGCGCCGGCCTGATCGCGACACTCGGGGTGTTCACCGCGGACTACGGCAGCCGACGCCCCTACGTCAACCGCGCTGTTCACCTGGCCGTCATCGCCGTGGCGCTGGCGGCGGCCGTGACGATCGGAGTGTGGTCAGCCCAGTCCGGCTGGACCGCGGTGGCTTCGGTCTCCGCCGTGTCCGTCGTCGCGGTATGGCTGTGTTCGGGACTGGCGGTCGGACCTCCGGGCGCCTTCATCTTCGCCCTGGCCTGCGCCGCCGGCGTCGGCGTCTCCGCCTCACACCGGCCGCCATGGCAGGTCTGCCTGCTGGTTCTCACCGGCGGCATCGTCGCGTCGACCGCGGCGATGATCGGGGCGCTGACCGATGTGCGCGGCCCGGAAAGGGGTGCGGTGGCCGCCGCCGGTGCGGCCGTCGCCGCCTACGTCGAGGCGGCCACCGGAGCAGAATCCGGCACGGCACGGCGCGCGGCGGCGACGTCGTTGGCATACGCGTGGGCCGTTCTGATCGACTATCAGCCGCGCACCGGCCGGGCCGGCGGCTTGCTGAACCGGCTCAAACAGGCCAACCACGCCCTGCATGTGCTCTTCACCGATGCCATGGCCGCGGCGAGCAGAGGCGAATCGATGCCCCCGGGCACCGCGTCGCTGGCCCGCTCCATCGGAACCCTCGACCGAGACCCGGCGGTCGTGGCCCGGCGCGATCGGACTCGTCCGACGCTGCGCCGCCCCGGAACCGCCACCCGGCTGATCCGGGCCGTGCGGCCCGACGCCCACACCCGGCGCGTGATGGTGCGGGTGGCCATCGCGGCACCCCTGGCGGGCGCGTGCGTCGCATCCTTCGGGATCAGCCACGCGTACTGGGCGATGGCAGCCGCCGTCCTCATGCTCCATCAGGGCGACCACCGGATCGCCACCTTCCAGCGCGGCGCCGGGCGGGTGCTCGGCACCCTCGCCGGGCTGTGCCTGGCGGCGCTGATTCTCGGCGCAGGTCCCACCGGCCTCTGGCTGGCCCTCGTGCTCGCATCGCTGCAGTTCGCGATAAAGATGTCCAACGTCCGCAACTACGCGCTGGCCACGGTGTTCACCACCGCGACCGGTTTGACGATCGCCTCAGCCGCGCATCGGGTCGATGTCGGAGGCCTTCTCCTCGACCGCGCACTGGATACCGTGATCGGTTGCGGGATCGGGATTCTGGTCTATCTCGCCGCCGCGAGACTTCAGGAGGCCCACCGTATCCGCGAGTCGCTGACCCGCACGATGATGCACGTCCTCACCGCCACGGAGTTCCTGGCGCGCGGCGACGGGTCCTCGCTGGCGGCGCGCCGTGCCCGCCGCGATCTGCAGGAGAGCATCTTCGATCTCAACGCGGCCGGCGACGCCGCCCACAAAGGTTCTCAGCGGGACCGGGCCACCGCCGCCCGGCTGAACCCGGTCATCGCGGCGACCGAGCGGCTCGGTTTCGCCACCATCGCCGCGTGCTGGGCGGCCGAGCAGGGCAACGTCGGATTGTTCGGATCCGCCGACGCCGAGTCCTATCTCACGCTGCTGCGTGAGCTTTCCGGCTCGATCGACACCGCCGTTCCGCTGCCCGCCACCTGTGACTTGCCGCCCTTCGCAGCACCCGAGATACGCGAACTGCTGATGGCGCTGTCACGTTGTAGTCCGGCGGCGAAGCCGGACTGACCGCGAGGCGCTACGCCGTCTTGTCCCGGCGCTCGGCCCGCGGGGCCTTGCGCGGCACGATCGTCGGCAGGACGTTGTCGAGCACCGTCTCCTTGGTGACGACCACCTTGGCGACGTCGTCGCGGCTGGGGATGTCGTACATCACCGGCAGCAGGACTTCCTCCATGATCGCGCGCAGGCCGCGGGCTCCGGTGCCGCGGTGGATGGCCTGATCGGCGATGGCCTCCAGCGCCTCGTCCTCGAACTCGAGCTCGACGCCGTCCATCTCGAACAGCCGGGTGTATTGCTTGACCAGAGCGTTCTTCGGCTCGGACAGAATCTTCACCAGGGATTCCTTGTCCAGATTGGTCACCGAGGCGACCACCGGGAGTCGACCGATGAACTCCGGGATCAGCCCGAACTTGATCAGGTCCTCCGGCATCACCTCGGCGAAGTGGTCCTGGGTGTCGATCTCGGCCTTCGACTTCACCTCGGCGCCGAAGCCCAGGCCTCGCTTGCCGATCCGGTCGGAGACGATCTTCTCCAGGCCGGCGAACGCGCCGGCGACGATGAAGAGCACGTTGGTGGTGTCGATCTGGATGAACTCCTGGTGCGGGTGCTTGCGGCCGCCCTGCGGGGGCACCGAGGCCTGGGTGCCCTCCAGGATCTTCAGCAGCGCCTGCTGCACACCCTCACCGGAGACGTCGCGGGTGATCGACGGGTTCTCGCTCTTCCGGGCGATCTTGTCGACCTCGTCGATGTAGATGATCCCGGTCTCGGCGCGCTTGACGTCGTAGTCGGCGGCCTGGATCAGCTTCAGCAGAATGTTCTCGACGTCCTCGCCGACGTAGCCCGCCTCGGTCAGCGCGGTGGCGTCGGCGATGGCGAACGGGACGTTGAGCATCTTGGCCAGCGTCTGGGCCAGGTAGGTCTTGCCGCAGCCGGTCGGGCCGAGCATCAGGATGTTCGACTTGGCCAACTCGACGGACTCCCCGCGGGAGTCGCGGGCCTTCTCGCCGGCCTGGATGCGCTTGTAGTGGTTGTAGACCGCGACGGCCAGTGTGCGCTTGGCGGTGTCCTGCCCGATGACGTAGCTCTCCAGGAACTCGCGGATCTCCGCCGGTTTGGGAAGCTCGTCGAGCTTGACGTCGTCGTTGTCGGCCAGCTCCTCTTCGATGATCTCGTTGCAGAGGTCGATGCACTCGTCGCAGATGTACACGCCAGGGCCCGCGATGAGCTTCTTGACCTGCTTCTGACTCTTTCCGCAGAACGAGCATTTCAGCAGGTCCCCGCCGTCTCCGATGCGCGCCATGGTGGTGGGCCCTACTTCCTTCGCACGGTTGGTTCGCTGAGTCTGGTGTCTCGGTCTGCCTCGACGCTACCTGCTCGCTCGATAACGCTCGACCGATAGGAGCGAATAGCGTCGGTGGTATTCCGGTGGTTGTTCGATCACGTCGCGAAGCTGAACATATCCCGTCAACGCACCTCATGACGTGTGACGCGCGGCACCTGTTCCGGCGTGTCGCGCCCCGGCCGTCAGGCCTTCTGCGCGGACAGCTTCCGGTAGCTCAGCACGGTGTCGATGATCCCGTACTCCTTGGCCTGTTCGGCGGTCAGGATCTTGTCGCGGTCGGTGTCCTTGCGGATCACCGCGGGGTCCTTGCCGGTGTGCCGCGCGAGCGTCTCCTCCATGAGGGTGCGCATCCGCTCGATCTCGGCGGCCTGGATCTCCAGGTCCGAGAACTGGCCCTGAATGACACCGCCCAGCGACGGCTGGTGGATGAGCACGCGGGCGTTCGGCAGGGCCAGGCGCTTGCCCGGCGTGCCGGCGGCCAGCAGCACCGCGGCCGCCGAGGCGGCCTGACCGAGGCACACCGTCTGGATGTCGGCGCGCACGTACTGCATGGTGTCGTAGATCGCCATCAGCGAGGTGAACGAGCCGCCGGGCGAGTTGATGTACATGGTGATGTCGCGGTCGGGATCCAGCGACTCCAGGACCAGCAGCTGGGCCATGATGTCGTTGGCCGAGGCGTCGTCCACCTGCACGCCGAGGAAGATGATGCGCTCCTCGAACAGCTTGTTGTACGGGTTGGACTCCTTGACACCCCAGCTGGAGTGCTCGACGAACGACGGCAGGATGTAGCGCGCCTGCGGGGAAAGATCAGACATTGGAGGCTCCAGAGATGTGCGCGCGGGTGATGACGTGGTCGACGAAGCCGTACTCGAGTGCTTCCTGGGCGGTGAACCAGCGGTCACGGTCGGAGTCGGCCTCGATGCGTTCGATGGGCTGGCCGGTGAACTCGGCGTTGAGGCGGAACATCTCCTTCTTGATCAACGCGAACTGCTCGGCCTGGATGGCTATGTCGGCGGCCCCGCCGGTGATACCGCCCAGCGGCTGGTGCATCAGGATCCGGGCGTGCGGCAGGGCGTAGCGCTTGCCCTTGGCGCCGGCCGCGAGCAGGAACTCGCCCATCGAGGCCGCCATGCCCATGGCGTAGGTGGCCACGTCGCAGGGCGCGAGCACCATGGTGTCGTAGATCGCCATGCCGGCACTGATCGATCCGCCCGGCGAGTTGATGTAGAGCGAGATGTCCTTGGTGGGATCCTCGGCGGCCAGCAGCAGGATCTGGGCGCACAGCCGGTTGGCGATGTCGTCGTCGACCTGTGAGCCGAGGAAGATGATGCGCTCGGCCAGCAACCGTTCGTAGACCGAGTCCTGAAGGTTCAGCCCAACACCGGAACGCATGTGAGTCACCCTTACCTGCTTTCTTTCGAACCAGTCCATTGCCGGTTGGTCAACCGTCCGTTCTCTTCGACCCTAACCAACCGGGCGCCCACATCGTTGCCCGCCGCGGCGGACTTTCGCTGTCGGCGTTACGGGCCGACGATTCGGAGGCTATTCCGCGTCGGGGGCGTCCGACTCGTCCGCGTCGGCGCCGGAGCCGAAGAACTCACTGGTGTCGATGACGGTCCCGTCGGTGTCGGTGACGGTGGCCGCCTCGACCACGGCGGCCACCGCAAGGCCGCGGCGCACATCGGCGTACACCGCCGGCAGCTGGTTGTTCTGCTGGAGCAGGCCCACCAGCTGCTGGGGCTGGATGCCGTACTGGCGCGACATCAGCACCAGCCGCTCGGTGAGGTCGTTCTCGCCCACCTCGATGCTCAGTTCATCGGCGACAGCGTCCATCAGCAACTGGGTCTTGACGGCCTTCTCGGCGGCTTCGCGGTTGTCGGCGTCGAACTTCTCCCGCGTCGTGCCCTGGGCCTTGAGGGCCTCGTCGAACTTGGCCTCGTCATGGTCGAGCCCGTGAATCGCGTTGTGCAGCGCGGCCTCGACCTGGGCTTCGACGATGTTCTCCGGAAGCGGGACGTCGACCTTCTCCAGCAGGGTCTCCAGGGCGTTGTCGCGGATCTTCTCCGCCTGGTGGATGCGCTTGACGCGGCGCACCTGCTCGGTCAGGTCGGCACGCAGTTCGGCCAGCGTGTCGAATTCGCTTGCCAGCTGGGCGAAGTCGTCATCGGCGTCCGGCAGCTCGCGCTCCTTGATGGACTTGACCGTGACGGTGACGTCGGCCTCCTTGCCGGCGTGCTCACCGGCCACCAGCGTGGTCGTGAAGGTCTTGGACTCGCCCTCGGACAGGCCGACGATCGCGTCGTCGAGACCCTCGATCAGCTGACCCGCACCGATCTCGTGGGACAGGCCCTCGGCGCGGCCGTCGGGGATGTCCTTGCCGTCGACGGCGGCCGACAGATCGATGGAGACGAAGTCGCCGGTCTTGGCGGCCCGTTCGACGCTCTTGAGGGTCCCGAAGCGCGCGCGCAGGGCATCCAACTCGAGGTCGATGTCGGCGTCGGTCACCTCGACGGGGTCGACGGAGATCTCCAGGGTGCTCAGGTCGGGCAGCTCGATATCGGGGCGGACGTCGACCTCGGCGGTGAAGACGAGTTCCTCGCCGTCCTCGATCTTGGTGACCTCGATGTCGGGCTGGCCGATCGGCTTGATCTCGGTGGTGGTGACAGCCTCGCTGTAGCGGGCCGGCAGCGCCTCGTTGACGACCTGCTCGAGCACCGCACCGCGGCCGACGCGGGCCTCCAGGAGCTTGGCGGGCGCCTTGCCCGGGCGGAAGCCGGGCAGCCGCACCGTCTTGGCGAGTTCCTGATAGGCGCGGTCGAAGTCGGGCTGGAGTTCCGTGAACGGCACCTCCACGTTGATCCGAACCCGGGTGGGGCTCAGCTTCTCGACAGTGCTCTTCACAGTGGTACTCCTCGTGTCGTGAACGTTGTGGCGGCGTGTCGGGGTGACAGGATTTGAACCTGCGGCCTTCCGCTCCCAAAGCGGATGCGCTACCAAGCTGCGCTACACCCCGGTGCTGTACGCACTCTCGCGCCGCGATCCTACGGCCTGGCAGGCCCGACAACGTAACCCGACCACGGGCTTGACGGGCTCGACTGGCATCGGAGAAGGCGGCGCCGGTACATTTGGGCTCGCGCAAGCACGCGGGCGTAGCTCAATGGTAGAGCCCTAGTCTTCCAAACTAGCTACGCGGGTTCGATTCCCGTCGCCCGCTCGGATCACCACCGGGGAACCGGCCGAGGTGAGGTAGTGCCTGGTAACGACGCGGCAGCGGTTCGGCCGCGATTGGTCGCCAGGCGTATTTCGCCCGGGGGTGGGAAACATAGATTCGGGTTCACTGCAGCGCCCGCGCGGGGCGGTATGGCTCTGGTCAGGAGGCGCCCACATGACACCGACCGTCGAGACACCCCCGATCAACGGAACCTGCGCCGCGGAGTTCGGGGCGGTCCGGACCGCCTTCGAACGCAACTTCACCGAGAACGACGACGTCGGCGCCGGTGTCGCGGTGTGGGTCGACGGACAGCTGGTGGTCAACCTCTGGGGCGGCTACGCGGACTCCGGAGCGCACCCGGGCAAGCGGCGTCCCTGGCGGGAGAACACCCTGGCCAGCGTCTTCTCCGGCACCAAGGGATTGACCAGCACCTGTGTGCACCTGCTCGCCGACCGCGGCGAGATCGACCTGGACGCGCCGGTGGCCCGCTACTGGCCGGAGTTCGGCCAGGCGGGGAAAGAGGACATCACCGTCGCGATGGTCCTGGGGCACCGGTCCGGGGTGATCGCACCGCGCACCCGCATGCACTGGAGCGAGGTCACCGACTGGGACCGGGTCTGTGACGCGCTGGCCGCCGCCGAACCGTGGTGGACGCCCGGCACGGCGCAGGGCTACCACATGGTGGCCTTCGGCTTCATCCTCGGCGAGATGGTCCGCCGGGTCACCGGCCGCACGCTGGGCCAGTATCTGCGGACCGAGATCGCCGAGCCGATGGGCATCGACGTCCACATCGGGCTGCCGGCCGACCAGCACAGCCGCTGCGCCGAGATGATCAACAAGCCGCACATCCGCGACGTGCTGGCCAACGGCGGCGCCCCCGGGTATCCGGAGTCGCTCGGCGAGCATCCGATGGCCGGGCTGTCCATCGCGATGGGCTTCGTGCCGGACGACGAACTGGGCTCCAACGAACTGACCACCTGGCGCGCCGCCGAATTCCCGGGCACCAACGGCCATGTTTCGGCCCTGGGCCTGGCCACCTTCTACAACGGGCTGGCCCAGGAGAAGTTGCTCAGCCGGGAGCACCTCGAGAAGGTCCGCGTCTCCCAGGGCGGCTTCGACCCGGACGTCGTGCTCGGCCCCCGCGTCGCCGACCACGGCTGGGGCCTGGGCTACATGCTCAACCAGCGCCTGGTGGCCGGGCCGAACGTGCGCAGCTTCGGCCACGGGGGCTCCGGGGGGTCCTACGGGTTCGTCGACCTCGAGCACGGCATCGGCTACGCGTACGTCATGAACTACTTCGACGCCACCAAATGCAACGCCGACCCCCGCAGCACCGCCATGAGCGACGAGGTGTACCGGGTGCTCGGAGCGCTGTAGACCGGGCCTGTCGGTACCGCCGGCGAACAGCCGGGGCGTCGGTACTGTGGTGGCCATGAACGGTGTTTTACTGCTGCTTTTGATTCTGGTCATCGGCGGTGTCGCGCTGACGATGTTCAGTTCCTCGCGCGCGTCGGGCAACCGGCAGGCGGCCAGCCTGGCTGACGCCAAGGCCGACGCCCGCCGGGTGATCGAGCGACTCGGCGGCCAGGTGCTCAACCTGACCGGAACCGATCCGGCCTCCCAGCAGGCCCTCGCCGACGCCTCGGAGCGATTCACCGCCGCGTCCTCCCAGATCGAGCAGGCCACGACGGCCAAGCAGGCGATGCTGGCCAAGGAGAGCGCGATCGAGGGGCTGTACTACGTGCGGGCCGCGCGCAGCGCGATGGGCATGGACCCGGGCCCGGAGCTGGAGTCCATCACCGGGCAGAAGTCCGCGGGCGCGGTCACCGAGGACCGCCGCATCCAGTTCGAGGGACGCGAGATCGAGGCTTCCCCGGTGCCCTCGCCCAACACCCCGAACTACTACCCGGGCGGCCGGGTGGCCGGACGTCCGGTGCCGGCGGGCTGGTACTCCGAACCGTGGTGGAAGTCGGCGCTGCGCACCGGCGCCTGGACCATGGGCTCGGTGCTGTTGTTCGACGCGATGTTCTCCGGGATGCACGGCGTGGCGTACGGGGCGTCGGGCTTCGAGAACGGCTACGGGTCCGGATTCGATCAGGGCTTCGACGCCGGTTATGACCAGGGCCTGGACGCTGCCGGTGGCGGCGACGGCGGCTGGAGTGACGGCGGCGGCGGCTTCGACGGCGGCGGCGGCGGCGGCTTCGACGGCGGCTCGGGCGGCGGCTGGGATGGCGGCGGCGGCTGGGACGGCGGCGGCGGAGGTTTCGGCGACTTCGGCGGCGGCGACTTCGGCGGGTTCGACTTCTGAGGCGGAAGAACCTCAGAACCGGCTCTCCAAGCGGGCGGTGACGCCCGCCTCCTGCAGGTCGAGCCGATCGAGCATCGCGCGCACCGCTTCGTCGTCGACGTTGCCCGAATCACGTTCGGCGATCAGCGCGGCGCGCTGAGCCACCAGCACGTCGCGGTACAGCGCCGAGAACACTTCGGCCCGCAGGGTGTGCTCATCAGGGTCGGGCATGTGATCGGCATCCTGGGAATGCCGGGCGATGGTCTCCCGGATCTCGGTGACCACCACGGGGGCGAGGCCCTCGGGTGGGTTGGCGCTGAATCCGGCCAGGACGGCGTCGGCGGCGTCGTGGACGATCCGTTCGGCCTTGAGGTGTTCTCGCTCATGGAGGTCATCGCCGTCGGGCGAGGATACGCCGAGCCAGCGGATCAACGCCGGCAGTGTCGAGCCCTGCAGCAGCAGAGTTCCCACCGCCACGACGAAGGCGACCGCCTGGATCAGGGTCCGCTGCGGAAAGGGATCGCCGGACGCGGTCGCGAGCGGGATGCCCGCCGCCGCGGCCAGCGTCACCACGCCGCGCATCCCGGTCCAGGAGACCACCACGTGCTCTTGCCAGGTCAGCGAGTTGTTGCCCTCCGCTGAGCGCCGCTTGCGGGACTGCCCGGAGAGCACACTGCGTCCGAACATCAGCGACACCCACAACGGCCGGATGACCAGCACCACACCCAGGACCACCACGGATGCGATGGCCACATCCGTCAGTGACTCGTGGGCCTCCCGCAGGTCGGCCAGGACGAACCGCAGGTGCAAACCGATGTAGGCGAACACGAACGCCTCGAGCAGCACATCGAGGGAATTCCAGACATAGCGCTCGTGCAGACGGGTCTGATAGCCGGCGCTCAGGGTGCCGTTGCCGATGACGAATCCGGCGATCACGACCGCGAGCACGCCGGAGGCGTGGATGTGTTCGGCGGTGATGAACGCCGCGAACGGAACCAGCAGACCCTGCACGGTCTCCAGGCCGGGGTTGTTCAGCCGGTTGCGTATCCACAGCGTCACGTAACCGAGTGCGACCCCGACGGCGGAGCCCGTCGCCGCGCTGTAGCAGAACAGCAGTACCGGGTCGTCGATGAAGGTGTGGCTGCCGGCGACCTGGGCGACCGCTATCGAGAACAGCGTCAGCGCGGCGGCGTCGTTGATCAGGCTCTCGCCGGTAAGGATGGCCATCACCCGGTTGGGCAGCCCCAGCTTGCGGCCGACCGCAACCGCGGTGACGGCGTCCGGGGGCGCGACGACCGCGCCGAGCACCAACGCCGTCGCAAACGACAAGGGCACCGCGACTACCCACGCGGACACCAGCGCCACCACGAAAGCCGTCACCACCACCAGGCCGACGCCGAGACCGAGGATCGGCCTGATGTTCCGCATGAACGCCGGGAACGAGAAGTCCAGCGCTGCCGAATACAGCAGGGGCGGCAGCACGACCGTCAGCAGGATATGCGAATCGAGCTCAGGCGCCTCGAACCCCGGGACGAACGACGCCCCGATACCGACGAGCACGATGAGCAGTGCCGGCTCGAGACCGCGGTGATGCGCGATGGCCGCGACGACGATCGCGCCGAGGACGACGAGAATCAGTTCCATCCCGGCATTCTCGCCCCGCGGGATGGTTCAGGTCTGGCATGTCGGGCACCAGAACAGGTCGCGGCCTTCCAGTTTTGCGGTCAGAATCGGCGTTCGGCACACCCGCGATCACCGACTCTGACATCCCGGACACCAGAACAGGTTTCGCCCCTCCATCTCGGCGGTCAGCACCGTGGCGCCGCACAGCCGGCAGGACTCCCCCGCGCGCCGGTACACATACGTGCGTGGACGTCGGGGTCCGTAGGCCGGCGCCCCGTGGTCGTGTTCCGGACGTACCACGATGATCCGGCCGCGACGCACGCCGACTTTCATCAGGTCGACCAGATCGGTCCACGCCGCGTCGAACTCGTGCGCATCGACGTCCCGCCCGGCGCGGTACGGGTCGATGCCGTGCCGGAACAACAGCTCGCTGCGGTAGACGTTGCCGACGCCGGCCAGCACCGACTGGTCCATCAGCAGTGCGCCGATCGCCCTGCGCGACTTGGAGATCCGTTCCCAGGCACCTGCGGGATCGGCGTCGGGACGCAGCGGGTCGGGGCCCAGCCGGTCCAGGATCGCCGAGACCTGCGCCTCGTCGATCACCTCACAGGCGGTGGGGCCCCGCAGGTCGGTGCCGTAATCGGCGCCGACGATCCGCATCCGCACCTGGCCGCGGGGTTCGGGCATCGGCGTGCGGTGCTCGCGGAAGGTTCCGTACAGCCCGAGGTGCACGTGTACGATCGGGCCGGTCGTCCGGTTCGTTCCGCCGTAGTGATGGAACAGGTGCTTGCCCCATGCCGACGCGCGCCGGAAAACCTGACCGTCGAGGATCGCGGCGTCGGCGAACCGGCCCTGCGGGCTGGACACCGCAACCGGTGACCCGGCGAAGCGTCGCTGGTGCAACCGGGCGAGCCGGTGCAGGGTGTGCCCCTCAGGCACCCGGGACGGGTGGTGCGACGTGGGTGCGCTCGTACTCGGCCAGGATGTCGATACGGCGCTGGTGGCGTGGGGCTTCCGACCACGGGGTGGACAGGAAGGCGTCGACGATCGCCAGCATCTCGACCTCGGTGTGCATCCGGCCGCCGATTCCGATCAACTGGGCGTTGTTGTGCTCGCGGGCGAGTTTCGCGGTCTCGACGCTCCACGCCAGCGCACAGCGCACGCCCGGCACCTTGTTGGCGGCGATCTGCTCGCCGTTGCCGGAGCCGCCCAGCACGATGCCCAGGCTGCCCGGGTCGGCTACCGTCCGCTCCGCGGCGGCGATGCAGAACGCGGGATAGTCGTCGTCCGCGTCGTACTCGAAGGCCCCGCAGTCGATCGGCTCGTGGCCGGCCTTCGTCAGGTGGTCGATGATGGCTTTCTTGAATTCGAAGCCGGCGTGATCCCCGCCGAGGTAGACGCGCATGGCCGAAACCTTACTTGGGAACGTCAGTCGTAGGCCGGCGCCTCGGTGCGGCTGCGCTTGAGTTCCCAGAAGTGCGGGTAGGACGCCAGCGCCACCGAGGCGTCCCACAGTGTGCCGGCCTCCTCGCCGCGCGGGATCCGTGACAGCACCGGGCCGAAGAACGCCACGCCGTTGATGTGGATGGTCGGCGTGCCGACATCGGGACCGACGGCGTCCATGCCGGCGTGGTGGCTGGTGCGCAGCGCCTCGTCGTAATCGGTGACGGTCGCCGCGGCGGCCAGGTCGGCGGGCAGGCCGGCTTCGGCGAGCGACTCGGCGATGACCTCCGGCAGGTTCTTGTTGTCCCCGTTGTGGATTCGCGTGCCCATGGCGGTGTAGAGCGGGCTTAGAACGTCCGATCCGTGGGCCTGCTCGGCCGCGACGGCCACCCGCACCGGTCCCCAGGCGTGCTTCATGAATTCCTTGTACTGCTCGGGGAGGTCCTCGTTGTTCTCGTTGAGGACCGCCAGGCTCATGACGTGGAAGCGCACGTCGATGTCGCGGACCTTCTCGACTTCGAGAATCCAGCGGGACGTGATCCATGCCCACGGGCACAGCGGGTCGAACCAGAAGTCAGCGCGGGATTTGTCGGCCATGGCTTAAGGATAGGTTGGGAGCCGTGCTTCCGAATCTGACCCGCAACGAGGCCCTCGAACGTGCTGCGCTCGTCACCGTCGACAACTACCGGATCGAGTTGGACCTGACGGGTCCGAGCGACAAGGCCTTCCGGTCCAGGACCACCGTGGAGTTCGAGGCGCTTCCCGGCGCCGACACCTACATCGACCTCGCGGCCGACAAGGTGCACAGCGCAGTGCTCAATGGCCACGCGATCGACGTCTCCGGCTATGACGAGTCGCGCGGGATCGAGCTCAGGGGATGCGCGCAGAACAACGTCCTGGTCGTCGAGGCCGACTGCTATTACTCCAACACCGGCGAGGGTCTGCACCGCTTCGTCGACCCCGTCGACGGCGAGGTGTACCTGTACTCGCAGTTCGAAACCGCCGACGCCAAGCGGATGTTCGCCTGCTTCGACCAGCCGGATCTCAAGGCGACCTTCGACGTCGTCGTCACCGCGCCGGCGCACTGGCAGGTGATCTCCAACGGCGCGACGATCGAGGCCGACCGCGACGGGGACGTGACGGTCCACACCTTCGCCACCACCCCGAAGATGAGCACCTATCTGGTGGCGCTGGTAGCCGGCCCGTACGCGGTGTGGCGCGACGTCTACCGCGACGACCACGGCGAGATCCCGCTCGGCATCTTCTGCCGGGCGTCGCTGGCCGATCACATGGACGCCGAGCGGCTGTTCACCGAGACCAAGCAGGGCTTCGACTTCTACCACCGCAACTTCGGGGTGCCGTACGCCTTCGGCAAGTACGACCAGCTGTTCGTCCCGGAGTTCAACGCGGGTGCGATGGAGAACGCGGGCGCGGTGACCTTCCTGGAGGACTACGTATTCCGCTCCAAGGTCACCCGGTACAGCTACGAGCGCCGCGCCGAGACCGTGCTGCACGAGATGGCGCACATGTGGTTCGGGGACCTGGTGACCATGCGGTGGTGGGATGACCTGTGGCTCAACGAGTCGTTCGCGACCTTCGCCTCGGTGCTGTGCCAGGCCGGGGCCACCGAGTACACCGAGGCGTGGACCACCTTCGCCAATGTGGAGAAGTCGTGGGCCTATCGGCAGGACCAGCTGCCGTCCACCCATCCGGTGGCCGCCGACATTCCCGACCTGCACGCGGTCGAGGTGAACTTCGACGGCATCACCTACGCCAAGGGCGCCAGCGTGCTCAAGCAACTCGTCGCCTACGTGGGCCTCGAGCATTTCCTGGCAGGGCTGCGGGACTACTTCAACGCCCATGCTTTCAACAACGCCACCTTCGACGACCTGCTCGGCGCCTTGGAGAAGGCCTCGGGGCGCGATCTGTCCGACTGGGGCCGGCAGTGGCTGAAGACCACCGGTCTCAACGCGCTGCGCCCCGAGTTCGAGGTCGACGACTCCGGCCGCTTCACCCGGTTCGCGATCCGGCAGGGCGGGGCGGCGCCGGGGGCCGGGGAGACCCGGGTGCACCGGCTCGCCGTCGGGGTCTACGACGACGATGGCACCGGCAAGCTGGTGCGCACCAACCGCGAGGAACTGGATGTCACCGGCGAGCTCACCGAAGTTCCCGCGCTGCAAGGGGTTTCGCGCGGACAGCTGATCCTGGTCAACGACGACGACCTGACCTACTGCTCGATGCGACTGGATGAGGATTCACTGCGGGTGGCTCTCGAGCGGATCGCCGACATCGCCGAGCCGCTGCCCCGCACACTGGTGTGGTCGGCGGCCTGGGAGATGACCCGGGACGCCGAGTTGCGGGCCCGCGACTTCGTCGCCCTGGTGTCGCGCGGTGTGCACGCCGAGAGCGAGGTGGGCGTCGCCCAGCGGCTGCTGCTGCAGGCCCAGACCGCGCTGAACTCCTACGCCGAGCCCGGGTGGGCGGCCACCACCGGCTGGCCGGCGTTCGCCGACCGACTGCTGGAGCTGGCGCGCGGCGCCCGGCCCGGCTCGGATCATCAGCTGGCCTTCGTCAACGCGCTGTGCACATCAGCACTCTCCCCCCACCACCTGGTGCTGCTCGCCGACCTTCTCGACCACGACCCGTCCGGCTACGGGCTGCCGGGACTCGTCGTCGACACCGACCTGCGCTGGCGGATCGTCACCGCCCTGGCGGCCGGTGGACAGATCGACGCCGACGGGACGGCGACGCCGTTCATCGACGCCGAGCTCGTCCGCGACCCCACCGCGGCCGGCCGTCGCCACGCCGCGGCCGCCGCGGCAGCCCGGCCGCAGGCCGACGTCAAGCACCGGGCCTGGCGGGAGGTGATCGAGGACGACACCCTGCCGAACATCACGGCCCGGTCGATCATCACCGGTTTCGTCCAGCCCGGTCAGGCGGAGGTGCTCGCGCCCTACACCAAGCACTACTTCGACGCGATTTCCGCGGTGTGGGAACGCCGTTCGAGCGAAGTGGCCCAAACCGTGGTGGTCGGGCTGTACCCGTCGTGGGATATCAGCGCCGAGGGGTTGGCGGCCGCGGACTGGTTCCTCGGCGGCCTGCACGTGCCGCCGCCGCTGCGCCGACTGGTGCTGGAAGGCCGCGCCGGGGTGGAGCGGTCGCTGAAGGCGCGGGCCTGCGACGGGCGTTAGGGGCGGGGCGGGCCGCTCGCGGCCCGCATCGTCAGGGGCGGGCTATCCCCGCGGACATCACCCGCACCGCGCTGATCAGCCCGTCGATCAGGTTGCCCTCGCGGAACGCCGACGCCGCGGCGGAAACACCGAGCGGGGCGGCCGACTCGATGCCCCGGCCGCGCAGATCCGCACCGTAGGTCACCTCGATGGCCCGCTGGTCGGGCGAAACGGCCAGCAGCACAGCGTTGTTCGGCGTCGGCACCTCGGCCAGCACCTCGCGGGCCCGAGCCGCCGTATCAGCGCCGAGGTCACCCACGTACACCGCGAACCGGGCCTTGGACTGCCGGCTGGCATTGGTCAGCGCATTGTCCAGCGCCATCAGATCCATCGACCGGAATGGGTAATGCCCGGGCAGTTCGCCGGGATCGGCGGCCACCGACAACCGGCCGCTGGACGTCACCGCCCAGCCGAGCGGCAACTCGGCGGAGTTGTAATGCGTCACCGCGAATTCACCAGTGGCCACTGGCGCCACCCCCCACCGTCAGGGCCCCGCCGCCGTGCCCGTGGCCGCCGCCGGGGACCGCCTCATCGGTGGCGGCCCACAGGATCGGCTCGTGGGTGAACGGCTGCGAGAGCTGGTAGGTGGGCCGATTCTTACGGCCGCGCGAATAGATAAGCCAGATCAGGGCGATGACCAGAAGGACTGGCAGCCCGTGAAGCAGAGCGGTAGGCACGGACCAAACCGTATCTCAGCGGTCAGGCCGCGCCCTCGCCGAGGTAACGCGCCCAGGCCGGGTCGAGCTCCTTGACGGTGGACAGCAGCCGCCAATGCTGGCCCTTGGGCGGGGTGGGAACCAGCCGCAGCGTCCAGCCCAGCTCGGCGAGCAGCTTGTCGGCCTTGCGGTGGTTGCACGCCGAGCACGCCGCCACGCAGTTCTCCCAGGAGTGGTCTCCCCCGCGGCTGCGCGGCACCACGTGGTCGACGGTGTCGGCCTTCCCGGCGCAGTAGGCGCAGCGGAACCGGTCGCGGTGCATGAGGGCGGCCCGGGTCATCGGGATGCGGGCCCGGTAGGGCACCCGGACGTAGGTCCGCAGCCGGATCACCGAGGGCACTGTGATCTTGCGCGTGGACGAGTGGATCACCGGGCCGTTGGGGTCGTCGTGCACAACGTCGGCCTTGCCGCACAGCAGCATCACGACGGCACGCCGGATCGGCAGCGCGGTGAGCGGTTCGTAGGTGGAGTTGAGCAGCAGCACGCGCCGCCGCCCCCAGACCGAGGACTCGGCGGGATGGGCTTGAACTTCGACGCTGTGCAGGGAGGCGTGCGACCCGGCCTTGGTGGCCGCGTTCCGTCTGCGCTCCGCCATACGTCCTCCGCAAACCAGTGCACCACGGATCGGCGCCGATCGCACGCCTATTCACCTCCGACACGACGGGGGTCCTCCTCCTCGGGCCGCCAGCGGCCCGCATCGTCGAAGCCCGGTGTTCGACGGGGCTCCTCCTCCTCGGGCCGCCAGCGGCCCGCATCGTCGAAGCCCGGTGTTCAATGGAGTGGTGGCTGATGGCGTGGGCGGGACCTTCTACGACGCCGTGGGCGGGGCCGAGACGTTCCGGACCATCGTGTCGCGCTTCTACGCACTCGTCGCCGAGGACGAGGTGCTGCGGCCGATGTATCCCGAGGAAGACCTGACCGGAGCCGAGAACCGGCTGCGGATGTTCCTCGAGCAGTACTGGGGCGGCCCGCGGACCTACTCCGACCAGCGCGGCCACCCGCGGTTGCGGATGCGGCACGCCCCCTACCGGGTCGGTCCGATCGAGCGCGACGCGTGGCTGCGCTGCATGCACACCGCGGTCGCATCGATCGACTCCCAGACCCTGGACGACGAACACCGCCGGGCACTGCTGGCCTACCTGAACATGGCGGCCGACTCGATGGTGAACGCTCCGTTCTGACGATCTGCTGATGACACCCTGGTGGCGCGACGCGGTGTTCTACCAGGTGTATCCGCGCTCGTTCGCCGACAGCGACGGTGACGGGGTCGGCGACCTCGGCGGCGTGGTGGCCCGGCTCGACCATCTCGAACGACTCGGTGTGGACGCGATCTGGCTCAACCCGGTCATGGTGTCCCCGATGGCCGACCACGGCTACGACGTGGCCGACCCCCGCGACGTGGATCCGCTGTTCGGCGGGCTGGCGGCACTCGACGAACTCATCGCCCGGGCGCACGCCCGGCGGATCCGGGTGACGATGGACCTGGTGCCCAACCACACCAGCTCCCAGCACCCGTGGTTCCGGGCCGCGCTGGCCGCCGGCCCGGGCAGCCCCGAGCGGCAGCGCTACCTCTTCCGCGACGGCGCCGGCCCGGCCGGGTCCGCGCCGCCCAACAACTGGGTGTCGGTGTTCGGCGGCCCCGCCTGGACCCGGGTCACCGAGGCGGACGGCTCGCCGGGCCAGTGGTACCTGCACCTGTTCGACGCCGAACAGCCCGACCTCAACTGGGACAACCCCGAGGTGTTCGCCGACCTCGAGGCCACCCTGCGGTTCTGGCTGAACCGCGGAGTCGACGGGTTCCGCATCGACGTCGCACATGGCATGGCCAAGCCGCCCGACCTGCCGGACATGGAACTGGACGCCCTCGGCGTACTCGCCGCCGGCAACGACGACCCCCGGTTCAACCACGCCGGGGTGCACGAAATCCACCGCGGCATCCGGGCCGTCCTCGACGACTATCCGCACGCGGTGACGATCGGCGAGATCTGGGTGTTCGACAACGCCGAGTTCGCCAAGTACCTGCGCGCCGACGAATTGCACATGGGCTTCAACTTCCGGCTCGTCCGGGCGCCGTTCGAGGCGGCCCGGATTCACGACGCCATCGCCAACAGCCTCGCCGCGGCGGCGTTGGAGGGCGCCGGCCCGACCTGGACCCTGTCCAACCATGATGTCGACCGCGAGGTCACGCGTTACGGCGGCGGCCGACGCGGCCTGGCCCGGGCCCGGGCGATGGCCATGGTGATGCTGGCACTGCCCGGCGCGGTGTTCGTCTACAACGGCGAGGAACTCGGCCTGCCCAACGTCGAGTTGCCCGACGAGGCGCTGCAGGACCCGGTGTGGGAACGCTCCGGGCACACCGAACGCGGACGCGACGGCTGCCGGGTGCCGATGCCGTGGGAGGGCAGCGCTCCTCCATTCGGCTTCTCCACCAACCCGGGCACCTGGCTGCCGATCCCACGTGAATGGGCCAGGCTGACCGTGGAACGCCAGGCCGTCGACGACGGGTCGACCCTGAACTTCTTCCGTGAGCTGATCCGGCTGCGGCGCAACGTATTCCGATTCGACGGCAACCACGTCGAGTGGGTGCGCCACGACGAGAACGTCCTGACGTTCCGCTCCGGTGGCGTGCTGTGCGTGCTCAACGCCGGAGACCGCACCGTGCCACTGGACGGCGGACGGCTGCTCACCGCCAGTTCGGCGCTGACCGGCGGTCGGCTGGCCCCGGACTCCGCGGCCTGGCTGGTCTAGTTCAGAAGGCCTTCCAGCTGCATCTGGCGCAGTGTCTTGCGGTCGGGCTTGCCGACGTTGGTCACCGGCAGCGATTCCAGGAAGGCGACCTCGGTGGGCACCTTGTAACCCGACAGATTCTGCTTGCAGAACGCCCGGACCTCGTCGACGGTCATCTCCTCACCGGGTTTGAGCACCAGCGTCAGCTTCAGGCTTTCGCCGCGCTTCTCGTCGGGAATCCCGAATGAGCAGGCCTGCAACACCTTCGGATGGCCGTACATGAGTTCGTCGATCTCTCGCGGGTAGACGTTGAATCCGCTGGACAGGATCATGTCCTTCTTGCGGTCGACGATGAAGATATGACCGTCGGAATCCAGGTAGGCGATGTCGCCGGTCGCCAACCACCCGTCGACGAAGGTCTTGTCGGTTTCCTCCGGATTGTTCCAGTACTCCCGCATGACGGTCGGGCCCTTGCACAGCAACTCGCCCGGCTCCCCCAGCGGCATCTCCTTGCTCGGGTCGTCGAGATCGACGATGCGAACGTCGTTGTCCGGGAACGGGATACCGACACCACCGGGCTTGCGCACGGTATGCAACGGATTGGCGGTGACGATGTTGGAGGTCTCCGACATCCCGTACCCCTCGGTGATCACCGCACCGGACAGTTCCTCGAAGGTTTTCATCGCCTCCACCGGCAGCGGCGCCGATCCCGAAACGACACCCTTGATCGACCCGATCTTGGACGTGCCGATGTCGGGATGCTGGTTGAGGCCGATGATCATCGTCGGCACCGCCGGGAACAGGGTGGGCTCGTGCTGGTTGACGGCGGCCAGAATGTTGTCCGTGCTGGGTTGGGGCACCAGGATGATCGTCCCGCCGAATACGTGGTTGACGTTGACATTCATGTTGAACCCGTAGATGTGGTAGAGCGGAACGGCCGCCAGGCAGCGCAGATGGTCGTCCTTGTCGATGATGGGCGACATCCAGTAGCTCTCCTGGTACGCGATCGACACCAGGTTGCCGTTGGTCAGCACGCATCCCTTGGACAGACCGGTGGTGCCGCCGGTGTACTGCAGCATGAGGACGTCATCGGGCCCCACGTCGACCGATGGTTCGGTGTCGGCGGCAGCGCCGACCACCTCGTTGAAGTCCACGATCCCAGCTCCGGCCTCCACCTCGACGGCTCCGGACGGAACCTGGAAGGTGATGACGTTGCGCAATGCGGTGTCGCCGGCCTTCAGGACGTCGATCGGGCCGTTGGCGAAGGCGGCCATCACGATGAGCGTCTCAGCGCCGCTGTCCTTGACGTAGTGGTGCACTTCCGGCGCCGGGGCAAGCGGATTCACCTGGACCACGATGGCGCCGAGCTTCGCGCATGCCTGGTAGGCGATGACGTACTGCGGGACGTTGGGCGACATCAGGGCGACCCGGTCGCCCTTCTTGACGCCGAGGGTCACCAGGGCGTTGGCAGCCTTGCGCGCCATCATGTTCACCAGCCCGTACGGCAGCCGGGTGTCACCGACGATCAGGTAGTCCCGGTCCGGGTTCTTCTCCGCGCAGGCGTTGAACATCTGCTTGATCGAGAGTGGCGGGTAGATGCAGGAGTACGGAACCCCCTTGTCGTAGAGCTTGAACCACGGCTTGTCCTTGTTGACCATGGGGGCACATTGGCAGCAGTGGGTCGTTCCGCGGGAGGGAATCCGCCATTCCTCAGCCCAATATCAGCGCCGGCCCGCCGCGGCGCCGAAACACCGATCCGAACCGGGCGTCGATGCGCAGCCACGCCGGCGACGACCGGACCCGAACCACCTCCGCTTCGGGTGGGTCCTCGGGCAGGAAGCGCATGGCCGAGAGCGCCAGCACGCAGCGCATCGGAACCGCGACCTGCGTGCCGTTGCCGCTGACCTGCAGCACCTCGGAATCGAGCAGTGACGCCGGCGGCCCGTGCCCACCGGACTCCCGTGCCAGTTCCGCGCCGCGGGCGGCGAGTTCGGCGAGCACCGTCGCAGGTACGTCGTCGACGTGGGTGAATCCGGTCTCGGGCGGCAGGGCACCGCGCCAGGCGGAGTCCAGCGGGAAGCCGGGGTCGGCGAAACCGTCGGCGCCGGCCGCGCGCAGCCCGCGCGCCAATTCCTCGGCGGCACAGGTCAAATCGCCCGGCTGAATCCGTCCGGCCACCGCCCGGCCGGCGAGAACCTCGAAACCGGTGGCCACCCATACCCCGAGCAGTAGGTCGGCCCGGGTCTTGAGCCGGATCACCGCGGCCTCGTCCAGAACGCGGGCGCGTTCGGCGAACACCACCAGGTCGTGGCGGGCCGCGGGATCGGAAACCCACACACCGCGTTCGGGACCATCCCCCGAGTCGCTTCGCTCCCGCCCGCCGGGTGGGCCGGTCATCGCACCCAGCGCTGCAGATACTCCCGATGGGTCTCCGACAGCCGCACCAGCCGCTGCTCCTCGATGTGCACCGCCGCCAGTTGGGTCTCGGCGATCACGGCCGGCTTGGAGTCCGGGGCGGCCTCCACGGACCGCACCTCATAGCCCAGGGTGAAGTCGACGGCCCGCAGCCGCTGGGTCCAGATCGTCACCTGAAGCGGCGAATCGACAAGGCGCAGTTGGCCTTTGTAGAGCACCCGCACCTCGTGGATCAGCAACCCGATCCACTCGATGTCCTCGGCGAAGGGCTCGCGCAGGAAGTCGACGCGCGCCTCCTCGAGGATCGTCACCATCGTCGCGTGATTGATGTGCTGGTACATGTCGATGTCCGACCAGCGCACCCGCACACCGGTGGTGAAGCCGTTCGGTTCAGCCACTGGTGCCTTTCCCCGTCGTCCGCGTCATGCTGCGGATCTGGCGGGCTGCCACCGACAGCGTCGCCAGGTCGCGCGCGTCGCCGTGGTAGATCTCGGTGAGCGTGCGCTTCGCGCGGTGCACACGCGAGCCGTTGATCTGCTCCCACTCGGCGATCTTCTGCTCGCCGGTCTCGTCGGTCTCCCCCGCGGCGAGAACGTCGAAACACAGCGCGCGCAGCGAGCCGTAGATGTCGTCGCGGATCGCCAGCCGGGCCAGCGCGTGCCAGCGGTCGTCGCGCGGCAGACCCGAGACGGCGGTCAACAGGCCGTCCGTCCCGAGGTACTCCATCAGCGCGAAGTAGGTGTCGGCCACCTCGGCGGGATCGCGCTCGGCGATGTCGGCGATGTCGATCACATCCAGCAGGCTGTACTGATAGAGCCCCGAGGCCACCGTGTACGCGAGGTCCTGGGGAACACCCGCGACGGCGAACTCGGCGGACTCCTTGGCCACGATCGCCTGGTCGTCACCGCGCAGCCAGCGCGGCATACCGGGCAGCAGGTCGGCCACCTTGGCCGCGAACCGGTTGATCTCGGCACCGACCGCCAGCGGCTGGGGCCGGTAGTTCAGCAGCCACCGCGCGGAGCGGTCGAGGAGCCGGCGCAGGTCCAGGGTCATCCGGTCGGTCACCGCGGCCGGAACGCCGGCATCCCCGGCGGCCCGGATCCGCCGCCACGTCGTCCCGATCCCGAAGATCGCCTCGCTGGCCGCAAAGGCGCGCACCGCGTCGACGTAGCCGACCCCGGCGTCCTCGGTGACCCGGTAGGCGAAGGTGATGCCACCGGTGTCGACGACGTTGTTGACCAGCATGGTCGTCACGATCTCGCGGCGCAGCTGATGGGTGCGGATCTCGGCCGGGAAATGGTCGCGCAGCTGCGCCGGGAAATAGCCGGGCAGTCGGGACGCGAACACCTCCTGATCGGGCAGATCGCTGGCCAGCACCTCCTCCTTGAGGGCCAGCTTGACGTGCGCCAGCAGGGTGGCCAGTTCCGGCGAGGTCAGCCCCAGGCCGATCTCCTCACGCCGGCGCATCTCCTTCGCGCTGGGCAGCGCCTCGAGCTCGCGGTTGAGACCGCGGCGCTCCTCCAGTTCGAGGATCTGGCGTTCGTGAACGTTGAGCAGCGCCGCGGCGTTGGCCCGGCTGGTGCCCATCAGATCGTTCTGGTCGGTGTTGTCGGTGAGGACCAGCCGGCCCACCTCGTCGGTCATCGAGGTGAGCAGCTCGGTGCGGTTGCCCGGGTCGACGGCGCCGCCGCTGACGAGCGAGTCGACCAGGATCTTGATGTTGACCTCGTGGTCGGAGCAGTCCACGCCCGCGGAGTTGTCCATCGCGTCGGTGTTGACGCGTCCGCCGCACAGGTCGAACTCCACCCGGCCCAGCGAGGTCACGCCCAGGTTGCCGCCCTCGCCGATCACCTTGGCGCGCAGGTCGCTGCCGTTGACGCGGACGGTGTCGTTGGCGCGGTCGCCGACGGAGGCGTCGGACTCGCTCTCGGCCTTGATGTAGGTGCCGATGCCGCCGTTGAACAGCAGGTCCACCGGAGCCTTCAGGATGGCGCGGATCAGGTCCGGCGGGGTCATCTCGGTGATGCTCTCGTCGATACCCAGGGCCCGGTGCATCTGCGGGCTGATCGGGATCGACTTCTGCTGCCGGCTGAAGACGCCGCCGCCCGCGCTGATCAGCGAGGCGTCGTAGTCCTCCCAGCTGGACCGCGGCAGGTCGAAGAGCCGGCGCCGCTCGACGAACGACCGGGCCGCTTCCGGGTCGGGGTCGACGAAGATGTGCCGGTGGTCGAACGCGGCGATCAGCCGGATGTGTTCGGACAGCAGCATGCCGTTGCCGAAGACGTCGCCGCTCATGTCGCCGACGCCGACCACGGTGAAGTCCTCGGACTGGGTGTCGACGCCCATCTCACGGAAGTGCCGCTTGACCGACTCCCACGCACCCTTGGCGGTGATCCCCATGGCCTTGTGGTCATAGCCCACCGATCCGCCCGAGGCGAAGGCGTCGCCCAGCCAGAACCCGTAGGAGTTCGCGACGTCGTTGGCGATGTCGGAGAACGTCGCGGTGCCCTTGTCGGCGGCGACCACCAGGTAGGCGTCGTCGCCGTCGCGACGCACCACACCGGCCGGCGGAACGACGGCGCCGGTGGCCCGGTCGACGTTGTCGGTGACGTCCAGTAGTCCGGCGACGAACAGTCGGTAGCAGGCGACTCCCTCGGCGATGAAGGCCTCACGGTCGGCGGTCGGATCGCCGGTGGGGGTGGCCGGCCGCTTGACCACGAAGCCGCCCTTGGCGCCGACCGGGACGATGACGGCGTTCTTGACCGCCTGCGCCTTGACCAGGCCCAGAATTTCGGTCCGGAAATCTTCGCGACGGTCCGACCACCGCAGGCCGCCGCGGGCGACCGGGCCGAACCGCAGGTGCACGCCCTCCACCCGTGGCGAGTAGACGAAGATCTCGAACTTCGGCCTGGGCAGCGGAAGTTCGTTGATGAGTTCTGGATTCACCTTGACCGACAACACGTTTCGCGCCCGGGCCGAGCCGGGTTCGGTGACGTAGAAGTTGGTCCGCAGGGTGGCCTCGATCATCGAGGCGAAGGCCCGCAGCACCCGGTCGGTGTCCAGGCTGGCCAGCGCGTCGATATCGGCGGCGACGGCGCGCGCCGCAGCTTTGGCGTCGAGACCCTTGGCCGCGGCCTCCGGGTCGAACATCGCCTCGAACAACGAGACCAGCGACCGTGCGGTAGAGGTGTTCTCCAGCAGCACCGACTCGATGTGCGACTGGCTGTAGGGGAAGCCCGCCTGCCGCAGGTACTTGGCGTACGCACGCAGGATGACGACCTGCTGCCAAGTCAGGCCCGCGCGCAGCACCAGCTCGTTGAACCGGTCGATTTCGACACGGCCGTCCCAGATCGCGGTGACAGCCTCGGTGAACCGGGTGGCCGTCGCCTCCCAGCCCTCGCCGGCCGCCAGAAGGGCACCGGAACCTTCGGGCCGGATCGTGAACTGGTAGATCCACACCGCGAGCCCGTCGCGGCGGCTCACCTTGAAGGGCCGCTCCTCGAGCACTTCCACACCCATGCACTGCAGCATCGGCAGCAGCTTGCTCAGCGAGGCCGAACCGCCCGCCAGGTACCAGGTGAGGTAGGCCTCGCCTGCCGACGTCTTCTCGTCGCCGGGTTCCATCTGCAGGCAGACCGAATCGGCCTGCAGCCCTTCGATGATCGCGATGTCGGTGATCGCCTCGGACGGCTTGACCACCTGTTTGTACTCTTCGGGCAGCGCGTCGGCGTAGTGCTCGGCGATGCCGGCCTCGATGTCGCCACTCTGCACCGATCCCAGCAGCCGGTCCGACCAGGTGCGGGTGGCCTCGGTGAGCAGGTCCTGGATGCGGGCGCTGTTCTCCTCGGAGAGGTCGATGCTCTGCGCCTGCCTGCCCTCGGGCAGCAGAACAGTGAAATGCACCACCGCCCAGGGCGATTCGCTGACCCGTGCGGCGTAGTCGATGCTCTCCCCGCCGAGTTCGCGCAGCAGGATGTCCTGCATGGCCAAGCGCACTGCCGTGGTGTAACGATCGCGCGGCAGGTAGACCAGACAGGACACGAAGTGCCCGAGGCGGTCGGCACGCAGGAACAACAGGGTGCGGCGCCGAGAGCCGAGGTCGATGACCGCGTCGGACATGTCCACCAGCTGCTGGGCGCTCAGCGCGAACAGTTCCGACCGGGGGATGGTCTGCATGATGTCGAGGACCAGCTGACCGGGGTGGCGCGGATCGTCCCGCGACATCGCCAGGGCTTCCTGCACGCGCCGGGAGATCAGCGGGATGTCGAGGACGTTGGCGTTCATCGCCGCGATGGTGAAGAGACCGACGAACCGGTGCTCGATGACCTCCCCGCCGGAATCTTTCCCCGAGTCGCTTCGCTCCTGCCCGCCGGAGTCTTTCCCCGAGTCGCTTCGCTCCTGCCCGCCGGAGTCTTCCCGCACCACCACGATGTACGGGTACGCCCCGTAGCGCAGGAAGCTGGGCATGGTGGCCTGCGCCAGCACCACGGTGTCGCCAGGCTGGCTGAGTTCGGGCAGCACCTCGGTCCGCAGGCGCGCGACGCCGAGCCGGCTGGACTCGTCTGGCACGGCGGTGCCGTCCGCCACGGTGCAGCGCTGGGCGCCCAGCAGGATGAAGTTGCTGTCGAGCCAGCGCAGCAGGTAGGAGACGTCCATCCGGTCCGGGCCCGGGAAATGGCTGCCGTCGTCGGCGGCGAGCTTATGGGCCAGCGCGAGCAGGGTGCTCGACAGGGTGGCGGAGTCCTCGGCCACCTGCCGGGCGTCGGCGACCACCATCGGCAGCAGCCGCACGGCCTCGGCCAGTGCCCGCTGGTTGACCGTCGGGGCCAGCTGGATGTGGATCCAGGTCTCCTCGGCCAGGCCCTCGCCGCCGTCGCTCGCCGCGCCGGGTCGCGCGTCGATGAGCCTGCCCCCGTCGTCGCGACGGACGTGCAGCGTCGGGTGCATCAGCGCCACGTAGGCCACACCCAGCCGGTGCAGCAGGACGGTGACCGAATCCATGAGCATGGCGGCCTCGTCGGTGACGATCTGCAGCGCCGGGCCGAACCCGTCGGCGTCATCGGCGCCATAGACCTCGACGAGGGTCTCGCCGGGCCGGCGTCGGTGCGCGAGCCGCTCCTGGGCGGCGACCAGCGCGGGCGGAACCGCCGGAGCGGAGGTCTCCGCTTCCTCGGCGGCGCTGGGTTCAGCTCCCCCGTGCGGACCGCGGTAGGTCTCCGCATAGGCGTAAGCGAGGTCGTATGTGTTCGGGCCAACCGTCATGGCAGCGCGCTCCTGCGTCAGCGTGCGTGTCGCCAGTGACACGCAGCGCAGACATTAGTCGAACGGCCGACTCCTCCTCGGGAGAATCACTCCCGCATCGTCGTCGACTACCCAAGATTGGCCGACTCCTCCTCGGGAGAATCACTCCCGCATCGTCGTCGGCCGTCAGTCGCGCGTGAGCCTTCGGTGGGTCACCCTGTGCGGACGCGCCGCCTCGGCCCCGAGTCGCTCGACCTTGTTCTCCTCGTAGGCGCCGAAGTTCCCTTCGAACCAGAACCACTTGGCTTCGTTGCTGGCGTCGCCCTCCCACGCCAGGATGTGGGTGCAGGTGCGGTCCAGGAACCAGCGGTCGTGGGAGATCACCACGGCACAGCCGGGGAACTTCTCCAGCGCGTTTTCCAGGGAACCCAGCGTCTCGACGTCGAGGTCGTTCGTCGGTTCATCGAGCAGCAGCAGGTTGCCGCCCTGCTTGAGGGTGAGCGCGAGGTTGAGCCGGTTGCGCTCGCCGCCGGAAAGGACGCCCGCCGGCTTTTGCTGGTCGGGCCCCTTGAAGCCGAACGCCGACACGTAGGCCCGCGACGGGATCTCGTTCTGCCCGACCTCGATGTAGTCGAGTTTGTCGGAGACCACTTCCCAGACCGTCTTCTTCGGGTCGATACCGGCACGGCTCTGGTCGACGTAGCTGAGCTTGACGGTGTCGCCGATCCGCACGGTGCCGCTGTCCGGCTTCTCCAGGCCGACGATTGTCTTGAACAACGTCGTCTTGCCGACACCGTTGGGCCCGATCACACCGACGATCCCATTGCGCGGCAACGTGAACGACAGGTCCTTGATCAGGATGCGGCCGTCGTAGCCCTTGTCGAGGTGCTCGACCTCGACGACGACGTTGCCCAGCCGGGGGCCGACCGGAATCTGGATCTCCTCGAAGTCGAGCTTGCGGGTCTTCTCGGCCTCGGTCGCCATCTCTTCGTAGCGCTGCAGGCGAGCCTTGTTCTTGGCTTGCCGGGCCTTGGCGCCGGAGCGAACCCAGGCCAGCTCCTCCTTGAGCCGCTTCTGCAGCTTCTGATCCTTCTTGCCCGAGACCTCGAGGCGTTCGGCCTTCTTCTCCAGGTAGGTCGAGTAGTTGCCCTCGTAGGGGTACGCCCGGCCCCGGTCGAGCTCGAGAATCCACTCGGCGACGTTGTCGAGGAAGTAGCGGTCGTGGGTGACGGCCAGGATGGCGCCCTTGTACTCGGCGAGATGCTGTTCGAGCCACTGCACGCTCTCGGCGTCGAGGTGGTTGGTCGGCTCGTCGAGCAGCAGCAGGTCGGGCTTGCTGAGCAGCAGTTTGCACAGCGCCACCCGGCGCCGCTCGCCGCCGGAGAGGTGGGTCACCGGCTCATCGGGCGGCGGGCAGCGCAGCGCGTCCATCGCCATTTCGAGCTGGGAGTCGAGGTCCCAGGCGTCGGCGTGGTCGAGTTCCTCCTGCAGCCGGCCCATCTCCTCCATGAGCTCGTCGGTGTAGTCGGTGGCCATCAGCTCGGCGACCTCGTTGAACCGGTCGAGCTTGACCTTGATCTCGCCGAGGCCCTCCTCGACGTTCTGCCGGACGGTCTTCTCGTCGTTAAGCGGCGGCTCCTGCAGCAGGATTCCCACCGTGGCGCCGGGGGCCAGGAAGGCGTCGCCGTTGTTGGGCTGATCCAGACCGGCCATGATCCGCAGCACGCTGGACTTGCCGGCGCCGTTGGGCCCGACGACTCCGATCTTCGCGCCGGGCAGGAAGCTCAGGGTGACATCGTCGAGGATGACCTTGTCGCCGTGAGCTTTGCGGACCTTGCGCATGGTGTAGATGAATTCCGCCACGCGGCCCATCCTAGGCGTCGGCCTGGAGGGCCGACGGCCGCGCCGGGGGCTCGACCGGCGCGGCCGTGCGCGCTCACGCCGACAGGGCGATCTCCTCGAGCTCCTCCTCGTCCCCCGAATCGGGCTCGTCAGCCTCGGTCTCGGCGTGCGCGGCCGAATCCCCGGGGGGCTCCGGAGCATCGCCACCGTGCGGCTGCGGGGGCTGTTCGATGCGGGCGATCACCCGCGCCAGGTCCGGCCCGACGGCGGTGGCCCGCATCTCCAGCGACGACCGCTTGACGCCGTCGCGGTCCTCGTAGTCGCTGGTGTGCACGGTGCCCACCGCGATCACCGAGGCGCCCTTGTACAGGCCTGCGCCCACCCCGGTCACCAGCCTTCCCCAGCAGTTGACGGTGATGTAGAGGGTGTTGCCGGGCTCCCAGGTGCCCTCGGCGGTGCGGCGACGTGAATTGCAGGCCATCCGGAAACTGATCACTTCCTGGCCGCCCACGACGCGGCGGCGCAGATCGGTGATGATGCGTCCGACGGCGGTCATCGGTGTCTCAAACATGTGGTCCTCCCTGATCGGGTGCTGTTGTCATGCACCCAGTGAGCACCTGCGCACCGACGATCCGGCCACGCGGCCGCGGCGCGCGCCGGGCGGCTGTGGATCAAGCCCCGACTGTGGATGGGTTCAGCGGCCCGTCCGGTCCCGTCGCGCCATTTCGGCCAGCATCGCGTTGTAGGCCGCCATGTCGGCGTCGTGATCCCGTTCGGCAGCCCGGTCCAGCCGGGTGGAGGTCCGCCGGTCGCTGCGCTGCCACTGGATCAGCAGCGCCAGCATGACGACCACCAACGGCACCTCGCCGGCAGCCCAGGCGATGGACCCACCGAGATGCTGGTCGCCGAGAAGGTCTGTGTGCCAGGGCAATAGCAGGGATCGATAGAAACGCTCCCCGAGCACGGTGGGCATTCCCATCAGGACCACCCCGAAGAAGGCGTGCAGTGGGATCGAGGCGAAGACCATCCCGATCTTGCCCAGCGGCGGCACCGACCGCGGCGTGGGATCGATTCCGATGACGACCCAGTAGAACAGGTAGCCGCTCATCAGGAAGTGCAGGTTCATCAGTACGTGTGCACCGTGGTGGCTGACCGCGGCATCGAAGATCCCGCCGAAGTACAGCGCGTAGAACCCCGCCACGAACATTACTGTGGCGACGACCGGATGGGTGAAGAACCGCGACCATCGGCTGTGCAGTCCGGCCAGCAGCCACTCCCGCGGCCCGGGCGGATTTCCCTTGCCGGCGGTGGGCAGTGCGCGCAGCGCCAGTGTGGTGGGCGCGCCGAGCACCAGCAGGATCGGGACGAGCATCGACAGCAGCATGTGCGCGGCCATGTGCATGCTGAACATGGCCGGCATGTATCTGCCCATGCCCGAGGATGTGGTGAACAGCAGCAGGCCGCAGCCGAGCAGCCAGGCCACGGTGCGGCCGACCGGCCACTCGTCGCCGCGGCGGCGCAATCTGATGACACCGGCGAGGTAGACCGCCGCGAAAATGACTGCCGCACTTCCGAACAGCAGATCGAAGCGCCAGTCCAGCAGGATGCGCGCCACGGTGGGAGGACCGGCCAGGTCGTAGCCCAGGGCCACTTCGACGGGCGACGGATTGAGCCGGGTCGGTGGCGGTGGCGGTGTGCGGCCGAGCCCGACCGCGATACCGAACGTCACGCCGAACAACAGCGCTTCGACCGTCGCCAACCGGATCAGCGGCGTGCGCGCATCGGGGTCGCGTTGCAACGCGGCGACGGCACTGCGACGCTGCTGCCACCCGAGGCCGCCGAGTGCGGCCAGCGCGGCGGCCTTGGCGAGCACCAGCATCCCGTAGGGCGTGGAGAACAGGTCGCCGGGCGCAATTCGCACCAGCGCGTTGATGATTCCCGAGAAGAGCATTGCGATGAAGCACCACAGCGCGACCGCAGAGAACCGCCTCGCCGCCAGGTCGGTGTGCTCTCCGCTACGCATCCCGTGTGCCAGCAGGGCCAGCAGTCCGCCGGACCACAGCGCTGCGGCGACCAGATGGATCAGCAGGCTGTTGGTGGCCAGGTCGTGGGAACCGCCGGCAGCGGAATGGCCGGTGAGCGCCAACGGCACCAGGGTCAGCAGTGATAAAGCGAACATCACAGGCGTCCATGCCCAGCGCAGCACCGATCTGGCCGCGACGGTGACCACCAGTGCCAGCCCCGCCGTCCATCGCCAGGCCGAAGCGGTGTCCACCGCGGCGGTGACCCGCCAGATCTCGACAGGATTCAGGTGTTCGCGCAGCGGATTGCCGGAAACGTCGGAGATGGTCAGCGGCACCAAAAGTGCCGCGCACACCGTCCACACCCCCGACGCCACCGTGGCCAGTCGCAGTGACCGGTAGCCGGCGGCGTCGAGTATGCCCGACTCCTGTGGCGGGACGAAGAACGTCGCGAAGAGCAGGGCGCCGACCGCCGTCGCGGCGGCGATCTCGCCGGCGGCCCGCAGGAAGGGCAGACCCAATGTGGTTGCGGGACCGGGATCCGGCAGCCCGGTGGCGGTGAGCGCGTCGGCCAACGACAAGGCGCCGATTCCGGCAGCGGTGGCGCCGGCGATGAGTGCGACGGCTACGAGAATCGGCCATGGGCTGCGACGCGCCGGGGCCGGAGTCACGGGGCCGATGCTACCTGCGGCGCCGCAGCGAGCGGCGCCCCCGGTTACCAGTCGCCCGAGGTTTGGTTGATCACCTGACCCCCACCGGTTTGGGCGTCGATGGGGCCGGGCGCCAAGTCCAGGTCGCCGCCCGGGGTGAGCGGAAGGTGTGGCGTGCCCGGCGGCAAGTGCGGTACGGCGTCGACCAGTGTGGGCTCCCTGGGCGGTGCCGGTTTGGGCGCCTGAACGGGTGCGGGCTTGGGCACGAACGCCTGAACGGGTGCGGGCTCGGGTTCGGGCTCCGGTTCGGGGGCGGCCGCGTTCACGTCGGCAGACGGGGGCGCGGCCTCGATCGAAGCCGGGGCGGACGGCGGCTCGGCAGGCACCGGCGGGGGCGCCACCGCGAAGTCCACCGTGCCGTTGCCCGCGTCGGAGATGCTGAGCGTGTAGGTGTCCTGCCGTCCCGCGATGGTCACCGCACAGTCCATGGTGGTGCCGCTGGTGCCCACCAGATCGCCTGGGCACGTGACGGATTCGAGTGGCTCGGCATCGGGGAGGATCAGCCTGTGCCGAACGAAATCCTCGGCCTGTTGCTTCTGCACCGCCAGCGTGGGCGTGATGTCCATCGAAAGTCCCTGTACCGCTTTGATTTCCAGGGTCTGGGTCATGGGCATACCGTCCTTGCTGACCTCGCACTGCGCCCAGTCGCCGATATTCCCGTCGAGCCCCGAGCTACAGGTGACCGCGTCGGTCTGCCACAGTCCGCCGACCCGTTTGGCCACCTGGTCCTTCGTCATCTCCGGGCGGGTGATCTCCCAGGTGACGTTGTCTCCCTTGACCTCCGTGGTGGTCAGGATGGCCGTGATGGAGTTGGCCTGATCGAAGCTGACATCGCATCGGGTGGTGGCTCCGACCCTGCCGGGGAGGTCTTTGCCGCAGTTGACCCAGGTGCTGGGCGTGCCCGCCTGGGCCAGCTTCGCGACGAGTGACTTCTGCAGCTCCGTTGCGCTGACCGAAGCGTGGGAGTCCGATCCCCACGAGCAGCCGGAGACGCCGAGCAGCCCCACCGCCGCCAATGCGGTTGTGCGAGCGACGAATCCGGACACGGGCAACTTAAGGTTTCGGCTTGTAGTCGAAGTTCACGGTGTCGCCTTGCGTGTCGGTCACCGTCACGACGTATCCGGTCTTGTCATTGCCCGTGACCGCGGCGCATTCCACCGTGCTGCCGACTTTGGAGACCATGTCGTCGACGCAGTCGACGGTCTCCACTGGTTGCCCGTCGGCTCCCAGCCTCTGCATCAACACATCCGCGACCTGCTCCTTGGGCAGCAGCGCATAGACCGACAGCTCCATGCCCAGCTTGGCCGGCTCGACCGTCGAGACCTCGACGATCCGCTTGGCGGGTTTGCCGTCGATGACGATTTCGCACTTCGTCGTTTCGCCCACCTTGCCGTCCAGCCCGGACGCACACGTCGCCGACGGCACGGACGCGAGGCCGGCGACGGCCTTCTCGACCTGCTCCTTGGTCATCGCCGGGGTGATCTCGAAGCTGACCGTCGTCCCTTCGACCTTGGTGGCCGTGAACACCGCCTCGACGTTATTGGTGTCACTGAAGGAGACATCGCAGCGCGCGGTCTTGCCGACCTCGCCGACGAGATCGTCCTTGCAGGTGACGGACTTCGCCGTCATACCCGCCTGGGTGATCCGGTCGGTCAGGTCCTTCTGAAGCTGGTCCGCGGTGATGGACGCCTTGGTCGACATGGAGAACGACGCGGAGCAGCCGGAGAGGCCGGCCCCCAGCAGGAGGGCGAGTGCGACGACCGCACCGCGCGCAACGGAGCCACTCTTGAACAACGGAACCTCCCGATTCCACACCGTGTTCGGCTGGACGCACCCAACACACGACACAGCCGCCCGTGACGATAGCAACAGATTTCGCGTTTGTGCTGGTCCCCCGCCGGTGCGGTCAGTAGGAGTCCGCTGAGATCCGGGGTCCGGGGCCCAGGTGCGCTTCGCGGACATAGAACTGCTCGCGCGACAACTCGTGCACCCGCTGCATGTCCGCCAGAATGGCCCGCAACTCGTGGAGGAACGCTCTGCGCCGGTCGCGCAAATCCGTCGACGGCTCCAGCAACTTCTGATCGGCGGCCACCTGACGAGCGGTGGCGAACAGCAGCGCGGACACCGATTCGTTGCTGCGCACCAGACCCTGGGCCGCGTACTGGGCACCCACACCCAGCGCCGACTCGGTGAGTTCCTTGCTGCCGATGTCGGCGGGAGCGTCGCACAGCACGTCGGCCACGATCTCGTAGCCCTCGAAGAACGGGCGCAGCATGGCGCTGGCCATCAGCGGTCGCTTCGCCCTCAGCAACGCCTCCACGGCTTCGGTGCCGGCGGCAAGCTGCGCCTCCCAGCCGTCAATCCACTCCAGTTCCTCGGCGATGTTCGCCCGGAACGTCGCCGAGTCGGCGAAGTAGAAGTCGAACTTCAGCAGGGCGCGCAGCCGCATCGCCTGGGCCCAGAACGCGTCCACCCGCTCCCCCTCCGGGGCGCGGCCGGCGTGCAGCAGCGCCAGTTCCACGATCGAGGTTTCCAGGAAGGCATGGATCAGGGAGTTGCGGTAGAACGCCGCCTCGAGTTCCTCTTCGGGCCCGATCCGCCACACCGGCTCATGGCCACCGTCGATCCTGGTGACCGGATGCCCGCCGGACAGCGCGTCCAGCGCCGCACGCACACCCTCGGTCGAGTGCAGCCGGAGGGCACTGTTGGTCATCGGCGTCTTCTTGCGCTGCAGGTAGTCCAGCGAGTCCTGCAGCGTGTGGTGCAACTGACGAAGCGTCAGCGCGCGGCCGCGGGTGGCCAGCAACACCGCCGAGACCAGGGCGGTGGCGTTGATCGGCGTGGCCCGTTGAATGCGCCAGGCCACCTCGATCGCCATCTTCTGCATCGCCAGGCGTTTGGCCGCCTCGTCGTGGGCGATCGGCCCCGCCGGATCACCCAGGTACTGGCGCATCGACACCGCCTCGGGGAAACGCACGTAGATCTTCCCGTAGTTGCGCTCCCCCTGCGCCTTGACGAAGTTGATCAGCCACTCCGCGCTCTCGGGGATCTTCTCCCCGCCGCGGGCGTACGCGGCGTACTCGGCGGTCTCGTGCAGCTGGTCGAAGCTGACCGACGTGGGCTGCAGCAGGACGTCCTCGCTCTTGCCGTCGAGGTAGGCATCGGCGACGTAGCTGAGCAGACCGAGCTTGGGGGGCAACATCTTTCCGGTGCGCGAGCGGGTGCCCTCGATGGACCAGCTGAGGTTGAACCGCTTGGACACGATGTAGCCGACGAACTGGCGCAACACGTATTTGTACAGCGGGTCGTCGAGCTTGCGGCGCAGGAAGATCACGCCCGACCGGCGCATCAGCGGACCCATGAAGCCGAAGGACAAGTTGATGCCGGCAAAGGTGTGCGCCGGCGGTAACTTGTTCTCCTGCAGGGCAACCGGGACGATCACGCCGTCGAGATAGGAGCGGTGCGACCACAGGAAGACCGCAGGGTGATCCTCGAGGGCCTGGCGCATCGTCTCGATCTGCGCGGCGTCGTAGTCGATCCGGGGATCGAAGCCGCGGCTGAAGATGGCACGGCCGAGGTTGGGGATGAGGTCCACCGAGAACCTGCTCCACCCGGTGGCGAGCTCGTTGAGCATGACCTCGGCCTTCTCGGGACTGGCGCCCGGGATGGCCTCGAGGCCCTTCATGAAGCGCGACGACGCCATCAGCTCGTCGGTGATCAGTTGCGGGGACTTGTACGCCGGCCCGAGCAGACGCAGTTCCATGCGCTCCACCGCGAGCGCCGCCCGGCGCAGCACGAAACGGGCGAAGTCCTGCTGGGTCTCCCCGACCGTGTTCTCCCGCCACTGCTGGCGCAGTTCGGAGACCTTGGCCGGCTCGCCTGCGACGATGCGGGCACGCGACGGGTCCTTCTTCAGGATCGCCCGCTGGAGCATCTGCGGCGGCCGGTAGGTCTCGCGCCCGGCGATCAGACCCGCGACCTTCACCCGGGTGGGCAGTCCGCCCGGCACCCAGAACACCCGCACCGGGACAACGGTGCGGTCCTCTGCCGCGTTGAGCTTGCCGGCGAGTTCGTCGACCAGTTGGGGCGACGGATCGCTGTGCGGCAGCCGCAACACCTCGACGCTGGTCTCGGGGTGGGCGCGGCGCTGAGACTGCAGCCAGTCGCTGAGCAGATCGAACTCCGCCTTCGACGACACCGAAGCGAGCACCAGCGTGTCGTCGGTGGTGCTGAAGCCGGCGAGGTGGTCGACGGCGCTCATCGGCGTCCCCTAACTTTGTTCTCCGGGTCCGCTTTGGGCGGCGTGGCGGATGCCTTCTTCGCGGCTGCCTTCTTGGCGGGCGCCTTCGTGGCGGGCACCTTCTTGGCGGGCGCCTTCTTGGCGGCGGCCTTCTTGGCGGGGGCCTTCCTGGCGGGCTCGGCGTACAGCTTCGCCTCAGGCACCGCGCCGGCCGGCCAGGCGGTCAGGGTGTCGATATAGAGCTGGCGCACCTCGGCGATGCGGTCGGACAGGTTGTCCAGCGTCCAACCTTCAAGGGACAGAGGTGGGTAGACGACGACGTCCACCGTTCCGGGATGCAGCGTTGACGAATCGCGGGCGGAGATCACCTCGGCGTTGCGGATGACGATCGGCACGATGGGCACCCCGGCAGCCATCGCCAGCCGGAACGGGCCCTTCTTGAAGGGGCCCACCGACTTGGTGTCCATCCGGGTTCCCTCAGGGGCGATCACCACCGAAAGACCCTTGCGCGCAAGCTCTTCGGCTTCCTTGAGCGACGCGACGGCGGCCTGCTTGTCCTCGCGGTCGATGAACACGGTGTCGACGAGCTTGCCCAGGGTCCCGACGACGGGATCCTTCTGGAGTTCCTTCTTGCCCACGCCGGTCCAGTTCTCCTTGACCATGGCTCCGACGATGACCGGGTCGATGTTGTTGCGGTGGTTGAAGATGAAGACCGCGGGGCGCTGCCGGGTGAGGTTCTCCTCCCCGATGATGTTGAGCTTGACGCCGTTGATGGCCAGCAGCAGCTGCGGGAAGGCGGAGGTGAAGAAGTTGACGCCGCGGCGCCGGTTGCCGGTCAACAGGCCCAGGCCGACCGCACCGTAGGCGGCCGGCACGATGCTGCTCGCGGCCACCAGGTTGCGCACCCGCCCGAGCAGGCCGCCGCGCCCGCGGCTGTGGAATTCCAGGATGGGCCAGCCTTTTTTGCGGGCCACCTCGGCCATCTTGTCGCCGGGGTTCGTCGGCCGGGGGTTGCCGACGATCTCCATGAGGGCGATGTCCTCGTCGCCATCGGCGTAGAAGTAGCTGTCGGACAGGTCGATCCCGCGCTCGTCGGCGAATTTCTGCACGGCGCTGGCCTTGCCCGCCCCCCAGATGATCGGTCTGACGACCTTGCCGGTGAGCACGCCGTCGTCGTCGACCTCGAACATGTTGCTCAGTGTGTTGGGAATCCCGAGGAACTGCGCGACCGGGTCCACCTGGATGGTCAGCGCGGAGGAACTCAGCACGACGGTGTGCCCGCGCTCCCGGTGCGCCTGCACTAGGTCGCGCATCTCCGGGTAGATCCGCTTCTCGATCTTCTCCAGGAAGAGCTGCTCCCCGATCTTCTCGAGGTCGGCCAGGGGACGCCCGCGCAGCACGTCGGTGGCCTTGCCGATCAGGGCCTCGAACTCGATGCGGCCGAACTGGTGGCTGAGCCCCACGGCGACCATGCTGATGAGTTCCCCCACGCCCATGTCCCGGTTGCGGAAGCGCTCGCGGGTCAGGATCACACCGGTGAAACCGGCCACCAGGGTCCCGTCGAGGTCGAAGAAGGCACCGACCTTGGGCCCGGGCGGACTCGCCATCACCTCTTCGACCGACCCGGGAAGCCGCAACTCCGTTGCGTCGTCGGTTGTGTCGTCACTCATCTGGCCACCGATCCATTCCTCCACGTCGGGGGTACGTTCGCCGGTTCCGACTGCCCCTCCACGCTAGTCGGACGGCCTGTCCGGCGGGGGACGATTGTGCTCAGCCCGCGGTCCGGGCCACCAGCCCGCGCCGGCCGCTGCGCGCCTCGGCGTGCCGGCCGTAGACGATGCCCAGGAATGACGCCACCGCCTCAGCCGCCAGCTGGCAGCGCAGCGTGGCGATGGTGTCGAAAGCGTGGTGGGCGTTGGGAATCTCCGCGAACGCGACGGTGCGGGCTCCGGCCTTGCGCATGGCGGTGTGGAATCCGTGGGCCTGGGATCGCGGAACGACGGCGTCGTTCTCGCCGTGCAGGATGAAGAACGGCGGGGCGTCGCGGTGCGCCCGGTGGGTCGGTGACGCGGCCTCGAACATCTGCCGGTGCTCGCTGAGGCGCCGCTGCATGACCACGTGTTCGAGCAGGGACGGCATCAGCTTGTGCATCGCGCTGTGGTCGGTGAGGTCGTACACGCCGTAGTGCGGCGCGGCCGCATGAACGGTGGTGTCGGCGTCCTCGAAGCCGGGCTGGAACTCCGGGTCCCCGGCGGTGAGCGCGGCCAGCGAGCTCAGATGGCCGCCCGCCGAGCCGCCGGTGATGGCAATGAAATCCGGATCGCCGCCGAAGCCGGCGATATTGTCGCGCACCCAGGCGATGGCACGTTTGACGTCGATGATGTGTTCCGGCCACACGTTGCGCGGACTGCGGCTGTAGTTGATCGAGACGCAGATCCACCCGAGTTCGACCATCCGCGTCATCAGCGGATAGCCCTGTCCCCGTTTGTCATTGATCGACCAGCCCCCACCGGGAACCTGGATCAAGACCGGGGCGCGGTGCCCGTCGGGCAGGTCGGGGCGCCGCCAGACGTCGAGCAGGTGACGGCGGCCGCCGGGGCCGTAGGGGATGTTGGTGGTGCTCGCCGCGTACCGCTTGCGGTGACGCATCGGGCCCACCAGCCCGGCGAGGCTGGGCTGGCGATCGTGGTCGAGCGGGTGGCGAACCGAGTCACGATAGTCCTCCCCGAACGCCTCGCACAGCGCGGCCTCCAGGACATGGTCGGCGCGCTGGACCGCCACGGCGCGGGCCGCCCGCTCCAGCGGCGAGGACAACGCCGAGAGCGCATGCCCCGTCACGACGTGGGGCGAGAACTCAGCGGCCAGCCAGCCCAGCAGCCATCCGGCGGCGGCCGGCGAGCCGCGCAACACCAAAGAGCCGGCATGCAGGGCACGGTGACATCGCGCAGGAACACCGTCGATCGCAATGCTCATGGGTGTCGGCTCCCTCGAGTGATACGCCGGCCGCCCCCGGCTCAGCCCTTGCGACCCGGGTGCGCTCGGCACGCCCCGTCACGCTAGCGAACCGCCTTGGCGCGCACCGTCATTTCCGCGCCGACTTCCGGTCGGATCGGGAATTTGCGCAGACCAGGAGGCTTGAATCCGACTCAGCGACACGGCCCGGATAGACTCTGACGCGCTGCCTCCGTAGCTCAGTTGGATAGAGCAAGGGCCTTCTAATCCCTAGGTCGCAGGTTCGATTCCTGCCGGGGGCGCTCCCGAAATCCCAGTTCAGGCTGGGTTCTGCGCTCAGCACAGAGGGATTTCCGCTGCAACACCGGGCCAGATCGGACTTTCAGTTTGTTACCGTCGAAACTCATGACCGCGCGGGTGCGTCACCGATCAACGGATGCCCGGTAGCGACGGATCACTCCCACGACGATGCCGACACCGAAATCCGAAGCCGACCGCACACTCGCCGACTTCTGGCGCTCCTACGCCGAATCGGAGCAGAAGGGCTTTGGGTTCGTCGCCAAGAATCTGCGGGCAACACTGCGGGCGATGCTCGCGATCCAAGAGTTGCCGGTCGTCTATCCCCCCGTACTGTCCGACACTCCGGGGGGCCGGGCGATTGCCGACGTGCTTCACCAGAAGGGGCCCGGTGGCCTGCCCGCCCGATGGTGGAGTTTTGCGGTGCTTCCCATCGCGGAGAACCCGGCGGACTCGCTGAAAAGCCCTGAGGCCAAGCGTCTCCGTTACACCTTGCGCGTAGCCGCCACGGAGAAGATCAGTTGCCGGCCGGCAGATCCGGGCGAACGGGCGGCGCTGCGGGAACTGGCCGACGAAAGGGACCGTAATCACACCAATCCGATGTACCGGGTGGAAGACCCGCAAAACGGCGACCTCATGAACCACGATCTCTGGATCGTCGCCGAGGACGACACCGGGCAGCCGCTACTTCTCGCCGTGACCGCGACCGACGGGGAGTTCGCCGTGTTGCGTTACTTCCGCACCCTGGGCGATGGCGAGAAACACTCGCTGAGCCGTTACGTCGCCCAATACGCGGTGGTGGAGGCGTTGTCGGAGCGGGGTGTGCGCTGGCTGGTCGACAACGAACCACCGGCGGCCCAGACCAACGGCGTCCGGCTCTTCCAGCGGATCGTCGGCTTCCGCCATGTGCGAATCCGGCGACCGGGCCGTCGGTGAGTGGCTCCGCGTATTTTGCGCTAACCGGGCCCTACGCGCTGGTCGACCGAGCCACCAACCGGGTCGCCATCACCGGACTCGACGCCGACGGTGTCGAGCGCGAGTTGTTCGCGGGTGCGGCCGAGGATTCCGCGCCGAGCAGCGTCTCCGGCTGACGCAGCCACCGGCTGTTAGCCTCGGTGACCGTGGCAGATCTGGTTCTTCTCGAGGTCGTCGATCGCGTCGCGGTGATCACCGTCAACGATCCGGATCGGCGTAACGCGGTGACCGACGCAATGTCGGCGCAACTCCACGATGCGGTGCTGTGCGCGGAGGCCGACGCGGGCGTGCACGCCGTGGTCGTCACCGGCGCCGGCAAGGCGTTCTGCGCCGGCGCCGACCTCTCCGCATTGGGCGCCGCCGCACGCGAAGGCCTGGAACGCATCTACGCGGGATTCATGGCGGTCGGGCGCTGCGCCCTGCCGACCATCGCGGCGGTCAACGGCGCGGCGGTGGGCGCGGGGCTCAACCTGGCGCTGGCCGCCGACGTCCGGATCGCCGGGCCGCACGCGGTGTTCGACCCCCGATTTCAGAAGCTCGGCATCCACCCCGGCGGCGGCGCCACCTGGATGCTGCACCGGGCGGTCGGGCCTCAGGTGGCCCGAGCGGCCCTACTGTTCGGAATGAGCTTCGACGCAGAATCCGCGGTCCGGCACGGACTGGCACTGACGGTCGCCGACGACCCGGTCGCCGCGGCGCTGGAACTGGCGGCCGGACCGGCGGCGGCCCCCCGTGAGGTCGTGCTGGCCACCAAGGCGTCGATGCGCGCCACCGCGATTCCCGGTTTCAGCGATGTCGAGCACCACGAGGCCGCCAAGAACATCGAACTCGGGCCGCAGGCAACCTCGGTGGAGTCTCCGGAGTTCAAAGCCCGCCTGGCCGCAGCCAAGAAGCGCTGAGAGTCACGCCACCAGCACACCGGGCATGAGCCGGTTGTTCAGCCACACCTCGATGTCGCTCAGCGGAGTCCGCGGAGTCCCTGGCGCCGGCGGCGCGGTCGAATGGTAGTGCGCCCCGGTCGGCGTGGTGAATCGGGCTGTATGCCTTGCGTTTTCACCGGCGTCGGCGCTGACCGTCCATCCCGGCGCCTCCTTGGTGTAGTTGCAGCACTCGCACAGCCCCTGGCCGTTCGCCGCGCTGGTGGCCCCGCCCCGGCGATGCGGCACGGCGTGGTCACGGTGCCGAACCGGGGCGTCGCAGTAGGGGGTGCGGCAGCGTTGGTCACGCAGGCCGATGAACTCGGCCAGCCCTTTGGGGAACACCCTTGACCGAGAGTCCATGGCCACCAGCGCACCAGTGGCCGGGCGGGCGTAGAGGCGCCGCAACGTCGCGAGCGACTCCGGACTGTTCACCGCGGAGGCGATGAGCCGCTGCGCCACCGCCGACGGCACTGAGCCGTATCCGGCGATGACTGCGGCGGCGTTCTCGGCTCCCAGCAGCGCCTGGTCGGAGATGACAACGTTCACCGACACCGGAACAGGCTGTGAGGCAGGCCGACCGGTGATGCGCTCGACGAGCGTGTCGGCCATCACCTGTCCCCGGGAACGTCCGTCGCACGTCACATCGGCCTGACGCTTCAGTGCGGCGTAGACCGAGACACCCTGCGCCACCGGGAGAAGCGCCGTCAGATACGTCATGGTGTCGGGGGCCGGCCGAATCGTGACCGTCCGGTCCTGGGCGGCCCGAGCGGCGCGGTCCACCACCGCGTGCGGATTCAGGCGATAGGCGATCGCCTTTGCGGCGGCCGCCAGCGCCGCGTCACCCACGCCGTCCAGTTCCGTGACATCCGAACATAGTTCGGCATCCAGCCGGCGCCGGTCCTCGACGTCGAGGCAAGCGGATTCCCGGACCACGATGGTGGCCCGCCACTCCGACAACGCCCCGGCTTCCAGCGCGGCCAGGGTGTGCGGCATCTCGTGGACGAGTGCCTTGGCGAAGCCGAGGTGCCGACTCCCCCGCGCCGGTGAATCGCGCCGGGCCAGTGCGACCTCAGCGGCCACGCCACGCCCGCGTTTGGCGGCGGGCATTCCCGCAGCGGCCTCCGCAGCGCGCCGTGCGGTGTCGAGTGCCGCGGCAAGCCGGGCCTGCCGGGCCGCGGCCGCCGCCTTGAGTCGCTCCAATTCGGCGATGCCCTCGACGAGGTCGGACTCCTCGCCGCCCCAATCTGCCATTGGAGGGAAGTCCCATCCGGATAAATCGAACATAGCTCGACGGTAGAGGGACCCTCTGACAAAAATCCCCGCTAGCCGATGCCCATCTCCCGGGCGATCAGCATCAGCTGGACTTCGCTTGTGCCCTCGCCGATTTCGAGGATCTTGCTGTCCCGGTAGTGCCGTGCGACCGGGTACTCGTTCATGAACCCGTAGCCGCCGTGGATCTGAGTGGCGTCGCGGGCGTTGTCCATCGCCGCCTCGCTGGCGACCAGCTTCGCGATGGCGGCCTGTTTCTTGAACGGCTTGCCGGCGAGCATCAGCGCCGCCGCGTCGTAGTAGGCCGTGCGGGCCGCGTGGGCGCGGGCCTCCATCCGCGCGATCTTGAACTCGATGGCCTGATAGCGCCCGATGGGGCGGCCGAAGGCGGACCGTTCGCCGGCGTACTTCACACACTCGTCGACACACCCCTGCGCGGCACCGGTCGCCAGCGCGGCGATGGCGACGCGTCCCTCGTCGAGGATCCGCAGGAAGTTGGCGTAGCCGCGGCCCCGCTCGCCGAGCAGGTTCTCCTCGGGCACCCGCACGTCGGTGAAGGACAGCGGGTGGGTGTCCGAGGCGTTCCAGCCCACCTTGTCGTACGCCGGTTCGACGGTGAAGCCCGGCGAGGGCACCGGAATCAGGATCGCGGAGATCTCGCGGCGGTCGCCCACCGTGCCGGTGACGGCGGTGACCGTCACCAGTCGGGTGATGTCGGTCCCGGAGTTGGTGATGAACTGCTTGGACCCGTTGATCACCCAGTGGCCGTCGTCCAGACGCGCGGTGGTGCGGGTGGCGCCGGCGTCGGTCCCTCCACCGGCCTCGGTGAGCCCGAAGGCTCCCAGCGCCGTGCCACTGGTCAGCGAGGGCAGCCACTCCTGCTTCTGGGCTTCGCTGCCGAACCGGTACACCGGCATCGCGCCCAGCGAGACTCCCCCCTCCAGGGTGATGGCGACGCTCTGGTCGACTTTGCCGAGTTCTTCCAGCGCCAGGCACAGGGCGAAGTAGTCGCCGCCCATGCCGCCGTACTCCTCGGGGAAGGGCAGACCGAAAAGTCCCATCTCCGCCATCCCGGCGACCACTTCGTAGGGAAAAGAATGCTCGGCGTCATGGCGCGCGGCCACCGGCGCCACCACTTCGCGGGCGAAGTCGCGGACCGTCTTGGCCAACTGCTGGTATTCGTCGGGAAGTGTTGCGGTGGAGAGAAATTCGGTCATCTTTCGTGTCCTTCCGTATGCGCGGTGATCCGGGCCAACGGCTGGCCGACCTTGACCTGGTCGCCGACCGCGACGAGCAACTGCACAACGCCGGCCACCGGCGAACGCAGCGAATGTTCCATCTTCATCGCCTCGACAGCCACGACCACGTCGCCGGCCTCGACCGTCGACCCGTCGGAAACACCCACGGCCACAACGGCACCGGGCATCGGGCTGACGATGTCGGCGTCGCCTTCGTGTTCGTCGTCCGGCCGGGCGGGGGCCTCCCGGACCTCCTCAAGCATGACCGTCCCGAATTCGCCGGTGAGCCAGATCTGGTGTTCGGACTCGGCAGCCAGGAAGTCGCACCGGATGTCGTCGAGGGTCAGAGCGAGCCGTCCGTCGTCGAGGGAGGCCGTGAACGGGCGGCGCTTGCCGCCGTCGACCCACACCTCGGCGTGCCGGGGGGTCCCGACGATGTGGACGTGGTCGGTGCGCTCGCCGCCGCTGAGCCGGACGGTCCAGCCCGCGTGCTCGCCCACCCGCCATCCGCTGGGGACATCCCAGAGATCGGCCGGACCCTCGGGCCAGGTGCGCAGCCATCGGTAGATGGCCGCGGCGATGAACGCCTCGTCGTCGACGTCGGGCGCGATGTAGTGCAGCCGCTCCAGCAGTTCGGTGTCGAGCTCTCCGGCGATCACGTCGTTGTCGGACAACACGAATCGCAGGAAGTCGACGTTGGTGCCGACACCGAGCACCCCGGTGCGGTGCAGCGCGCCGTCGAGTCCCTCGAGCGCCGCGGCGCGATCGTCGGCATGGACGATGACCTTGGCCAGCATGGGGTCGTAATCGCTGCCGACGGTCATCCCGGGGGTCAGGCCCGAGTCGACGCGGACTCCCGCCCCGGTCGGTTCGACGACGGCCAGGACCGGACCGCCGGTGGGCAGGAATCCGGCCGCCGGGTCCTCGGCGTACACCCGGGCTTCGATGGCGTGGCCGTTGAGGGTGATCTCGTTCTGGGTCACCGGCAGCCGCTCGCCCGCGGCGATGCGGACCTGCCACTCCACCAGGTCCCAGCCGGTGACCATCTCGGTGACCGGGTGCTCCACCTGCAGCCGGGTGTTCATCTCCATGAAGAAGAACTCGTCGGGCCGGTCGGCCGAGACGATGAACTCGACGGTGCCCGCGCCGACGTAGTCGACGCTGCGTGCGGTGTCGCACGCGGCCGCGCCGATCCGGGCCCGGGTGGCGGCGTCCAGCAGGACCGACGGCGCCTCCTCGATCACCTTCTGGTGCCGGCGCTGCAGACTGCATTCCCGCTCCCCCAGGTGCAGCATGTTGCCGTGCGCATCGGCGAGCACCTGCACCTCGATATGCCTGGGCCGCAACACGAAACGCTCGAGGAACAGGGTGTCGTCACCGAACGCGGCCGCCGCCTCGCGCCGGGAGGAGGCCAGCGCGGCCGGGAGGTCGGCCGGATCGTCGACGCGGCGCATCCCCTTCCCCCCGCCGCCGGCCGACGGCTTGACCAGAACCGGGAAGCCCACGGCCGGCGCGGCGCCGATGAGGTCGGCATCGGTGAGACCGGGCTCCGCGATCCCGGGAACGACCGGCACGCTGAAGGCCGAGACCGCCGCCTTGGCTGCGATCTTGTCGCCCATCGTGGCGATCGCGGCGGCCGGCGGCCCGATGAAGACCACGCCGACGGACTGCAGCGCGGCCGCGAAATCGGCGTTCTCGGAGAGGAATCCGTATCCGGGGTGCACCGCCTGGGCTCCGGTGCGGACGGCCGCGGCCACGACCGCGTCGATGTCGAGGTAGCTCTGCCGGGCGGGCGGCGGTCCGATCCGGACCGCGATATCGGCCTCCTTGACGTGCCGGGCGGCGGCGTCGGCGTCGCTGTAAACCGCGACGGAACGGATCCCCATCTTCCGCAGGGTGCGGATCACCCGAACGGCGATCTCGCCGCGGTTGGCGACGAGAACCGTCGAGAAGGGCTGGGTGGTGATCGATTCGGTATTCACTGTCACATCCGGAAGACGCCGTAGGAAACCGGTTCCAGCGGCGCATTGGCCGTCACCGAGAGAGCAAGTGCAAGAACGGTTCTGGTGTCGGCCGGGTCGATGACGCCGTCGTCCCAGAGCCGTGCCGTGGAGTAGTAGGGATTACCCTGCTCTTCGTACTGGGCGCGGATGGGGGCCTTGAACGCCTCGGCCTCCTCGTCGGTCATGTCGCCGCGGACGGTGGCCAGCACCGCGGCGGCCTGCTCACCGCCCATCACCGAGATCCGCGCGTTGGGCCACATCCAGAGGAACCGCGGCGAGTAGGCCCGGCCGCACATCGAGTAGTTGCCGGCGCCGTAGGAGCCGCCGATGACCACCGTCAGCTTGGGCACCCGTGCGCACGCCACCGCCGTCACCATCTTGGCGCCGTGTTTGGCGATGCCGCCGGCCTCGTAGTCGCGGCCGACCATGAAGCCGGTGATGTTCTGCAGGAAGACCAGCGGGATGACGCGCTTGTCGCACAGCTCGATGAAATGCGCTCCCTTGAGCGCGGATTCGGCGAACAGCACTCCGTTGTTCGCCACGATGCCGACCGGGTGGCCGTGGATCCGGGCGAAGCCGGTCACCAGGGTGCTGCCGTAATCGGCCTTGAATTCGGTGAAGTCGCCCGCGTCGACGATGCGGGTGATCACCTCGCGGACGTCGTAGGGCACCCGCGCGTCGACCGGCACGACGTCGTACAACTCCTGCTGATCGGCGATCGGGCCGGCAGGCGGCCGGATGTCCCAGGGCGCCGCCGGGCGCGGGCCGAGGGTGGCGACGATGTCACGGACGATGCGCAACGCGTCGCGGTCGTCGCGGGCCAGGTGGTCGACCACCCCCGAGGTCTTGGCGTGCAGATCTCCCCCGCCGAGGTCCTCGGCGGTGACGACCTCGCCGGTGGCCGCTTTCACCAGCGGTGGACCGCCGAGGAAGATCGTGCCCTGGTTGCGGACGATCACGGTCTCGTCGCTCATGGCCGGCACGTAAGCGCCTCCGGCGGTGCAGGATCCGAGCACCGCGGCGATCTGCGGGATGCCTGCGGCGCTCATGGTGGCCTGGTTGAAGAAGATCCGGCCGAAGTGGTCGCGGTCCGGGAAGACCTCGTCCTGGCGCGGCAGGAAGGCTCCGCCGGAGTCCACCAGATAGATGCACGGCAGGCGGTTCTGCGCGGCGATCTCCTGGGCGCGCAGGTGCTTCTTGACCGTCACCGGGTAGTAGGTGCCGCCTTTGACCGTCGCATCGTTGGCGACGATCATGCACTCCCGGCCCGATACCCTGCCGATCCCGGTGATGATCCCGGCCGCCGGGCACTCGTCGTCGTACAAGCCGTCGGCGGCCAGCGGGGCGATCTCCAGCAGCGGGCTGCCGGGATCGAGGAGGCCGTCCACCCTGTCCCGGGGCAGCAGCTTGCCGCGGCCGACGTGACGCTCGCGGGCCTTGGGCGGACCGCCGGGCGCGGCGGCCGCCAGTTTCTCCCGGAGCTCGGCGACCAGTTGCAGGTGCGCCTCGCGGTTGGGTGATGCCATCGACTCACCTTTGGTTAATGACCACTAACTGATGTTAGGTTAGTGAAGATTAACTCATGACCGGCATCGAACTCACCCGGCGTGGTCGGCAGAAGTCCGACCGGCGCTCTGCGCTGCTCGCGGCGGCCGAGGCGCTGATCGCCGAACGGGGTTTCCTGGCGGTGCGGCTGGAGGACATCGGGGCGGCGGCGGGGGTCAGCGGTCCCGCGATCTACCGGCACTTCTCGAACAAGGAAGCGCTGCTGGTCGAACTGCTGGTCGGCATCAGCACCCGGTTGCAGTCGGGGGGCCGGGCGGTGGTGGCCGAGGCCGGGGACGCCGCGACCGCGCTGGACGGGCTCATCGACTTCCATCTGGACTTCGCCCTGAACGAACCGGACCTGATCCGGATTCAGGATCGCGACCTGGCGAATCTTCCGGCGGCGGCCCAGCGGCAGGTGCGGCGTGCCCAGCGCGGCTACGTCGAGACCTGGGTGGGAGTGCTGCGGGAAGCCCATCCCCGGCTCGACGAAGACCGGGCGCGGGTGATGGCGCATGCCACCTTCGGTCTGCTCAACTCAACCCCGCACAGCGTGCGGGGGGCCGGCCGGGATCAGTCGCGCGACGTCCTGCGGGCCATGACCGTCGCGGCCCTGTCGACTGATCCGGCCCGCCGGTCAATACCAGTAGCGGCGGCCTCCAACCGGCCGTCCGACTGAACCGAGAATCCACAGCACGGCGCCGATCACCAGCAGGATGATGCCGATGGTCCACAGAATCTGGATTTTCAGCACGAATCCCAGGATGAGCAGGATTACTCCGAGCGCGATCATTGGTGTTCCTCCCTGTTGACGGTCTACGAACTCGGTTGCGGCACATTGCATTGCGTCACCTTGGGGTTGGCGCCCGCGTAGTTCAGCGGGCCGGCGACCACGGTCAGCGCGATCGTCCCGGCGGTGGCGCAGTTGGTCTGGCTGTTCGAGAAGTAGCCGCGCTGCCAGGTGGCCAACACCCCGATCAGCAGCCACACGATGACGATCGTTCCGATGACACCACGCATGATCAGCCTCCGCGACGTAGGACTACTGGCAAACGGTGTTTACCCCGACGAAAGTTTCTTAAACCCGGTCGGTCACGGCGAGGTGGTGCGAAAAGCCGGTAGCCTGCATGGCGTGAGTCGGGAATGAGCAACCCACGCGGTCCGGAATGGTCGGACCCCACGCGGGCCGGGTACGGCTATCCGCCCAATACCGATCCCGCCTATTCGGGTCAGTATTCGGGCCAGTACTGGGGTCCGACATACCAGGGCTACGGCAGTCCGATGACGCAGCCGACCGAGCAGTTGCCGCCACTCTGGCAGGCCGGTCCGGGATATCCGGCGGCGCCGCCCCCGCCTCCCCAACCGCCGAAGTCCCCGCGCTGGTTGTGGATCGCCGCCACCGCCGCCGTGCTCCTGGTCGCCGGCCTGGTGCTGGCCCTGGTGATCGTCAGCAGCAACTCCCGGGAGTCCACGGTGGTGGCTCCGCCGGAGACCACTCCGACCACGACGAGCCGGATCCCGACCACCACCACACCGCGGACGCCGACGCCGACCACGCCGACGCGCGTCCCGATGCCGGTTCCCACCACGTCATCGGCGCCGCTGCCGACGGAATCGGTGGAGCCGACCGACTCCGAGGCACCCGCGCCCACGCCGGCCGGAACGGAGACGGTGGTCTACTCCGTCTCAGGCGAGGGCCGGGCCATCAACATCACCTATGTCGACACGGGCGGCGTCATGCAGACGGAGTTCAACGTCGTACTGCCGTGGAGCAAGGAAGTCAGTCTCTCGGCGCCGGCCCGGAACTCGGCCAGCGTCGCGGTGGTCAACGTCGGCCGTGACGTCACCTGCACCGTCTCGGTGAACGGCGCCCAGGTTCGGCAGCGCACCGGCCGCGGTCTGACCATCTGCACCGGGGTGGCTTAGCTGGCGGTTAGCGCGCCCGGTCGATGCGAGGGGACGCGCACCAGCAACATTCCGGCCAGCCCGGCCGCGACGACGAGGAGCACGCCGGCCAGTCCGGCCCGGTCGGCGTGGAAGAAGTCGACGAAGACGAAGAACAGCCAGGGCGCGACGAACGCGACCGCCCGACCGGTCATGGTGTAGAGGCCGAAGGCGACACCCTCCTTGCCCTTGCCGGTCATTCGCAGCAGCAGTGTGCGCGCCGAGGACTGGACGGGGCCGACGAACAGGGCCAGTCCGAGACCGCACACCCAGAAGGCGGTCGGACCGGAGAGTGCCAGCAGTGCCACGCCGACCATCAGCAGCACGGTCAGGGCCGTCACGATGACCGGCTTGGCGCCGAAGCGGTCGTCGAGCCGGCCGCCCAGCACCGCCCCCACCGCGGCCACCGTCGAGGCGACCACTCCGAAGACCAGGACGTCGGCCTGCGAGATTCCGTAGACGCTGACGCCGAGCACGGCGGTGAACGCGAAGATGCCGGCCAGACCGTCCCGGAACACCGCGCTGACCAGCAGGTAGTAGACGAAGTTGCGATCGCGCCGCCACTCTTCGCGCAGGTCCGCCCACAGCTGCCGGTAGGCGCCGAAGAGCCCGCGAGGCAGCGCTTCGCCCTCGGCTCCGGCGGCCAGGGTGTGGGCCGTCCACAACAGCGGCAACGCCAGCACCGCCAACCAGCAGGCCGCCATGAGCATGGCCGCGCGGACGTTCCACCCGTCGGCCACCGACACGTGCAGCAGGCCGCGGGTCGGCCCGTCGCCCATGATGAAGCCGGTGTAGATCAGCAGCAGCAGCAGGACGCTGCCGGTGAATCCGGCGGCCCAGCCCAGCCCGGAGATGCGGCCCGCGGTCTGCGGTGTCGACAGCTGACGCAGCATCGCGTTATAGGGAACGCTGGCCAGGTCGCCGCAGGCCGCGGTCAGCGCCAGCAGGGCAAGGCCCGGCGCCAGGTAGTGCGGATCGGCCCGGATGAAGACCATCAGGGCGGTGAACGTCACCGCCAGCGCCGTGAGCACCGTCAGCGCGATCCGGCGGCGCCGCGGAACCTGAACGACGACGCCGACGAGCGGTGCCAGGAAGGCCACCGCCAGACCGGAGATGGTCAGGGCCCGGCCCAACCAGCTGGCCGGGGAGGTGTCCCCGGGCAGGCCGACTCCGACGGTCCCGGTCAGGTACACCGAGAAGACGAACGTCGCCACGATGGCGTTGAGGCCGGTGGACCCGCAGTCCCACAGCGCCCAGGCGGCGACCTTGGACCGCGGGGGCGTTGGCACCGCCGTCGGCTCGGGCGTCCCGGCGCTGCGCATGCGGGCCACCCTATCCACCGCGCCTACGATGACCGCATGCCAGTCCCCATGCCCTCCCCGGACGCCCGGGCCGTCGTCACCGGTGCCTCGCAGGGCATCGGCGAGGCCCTGGCCACCGAACTGGCCGCCCGCGGCCATCACCTCATCGTCACCGCTCGCCGGCGCGAGGTGCTCGACGGCCTCGCCGACCGGCTCACCCGGCGCTACGGCGTGACGGTCGAGGTGCGTGCGGTGGACCTGGCCGACCCGGGCCAGCGCGGTGAGCTGGCCGACGAACTGGCGGGGCGGGACATTTCGATCCTGTGCGCCAATGCGGGCACCGCGACGTTCGGGCCGGTGGCCAAGCTGGACCCGGAGGGCGAGAAGGCGCAGGTGCAACTCAACGTCCTCGGCGTGCACGACCTGGTGCTCGCGGTGCTGCCGGGGATGCTGGCCAAGCAGGCCGGCGGCATCCTGATCTCCGGGTCGGCGGCCGGCAACTCACCCATTCCCAACAACGCCACCTACGCCGCCAGCAAGGCGTTCGTCAACACGTTCAGCGAGTCGTTGCGGGGCGAGTTACTGCACAGCGGAGTGCACGTCACGCTGCTGGCGCCCGGGCCGGTGCGCGCGGAGATGCCCGAGGATCCGTCGTTGGTGGACAAGCTGATTCCGGATTTTCTATGGATCTCGGTGGAGCACACCGCGCAGCTGTCACTGGACAGCCTGGAGCGCAACAAGATGCGCGTGGTGCCCGGTGTGACCTCCAAGGCGATGTCGGTGGCAAGCGGCTACGCGCCGCGGGCGATCGTCACGCCGATCGTCGGGCTGGTCTACAAGAAGCTGGGCGGGGACTAACCCACCTGTCCCGCAGGCGTTTTCGCCGCGTGCAGGTTCTTCGCCGTCGGCGAGGTGGGCACCGACGCCGGATCCGGGTAGGTGCCCAGCACCCGGTCGGCCAGGCCCGGGGTGGTCACGGCGAACCAGTAGTGCTCGTTCTTGAAGTGGTGCCACCGGTGGTTGCGGTACATCGTCCGGTAGAACCACGACTTGGGCTTGTAGTCGGTGTGCACCAGGTAGTGACTCCACTCGTAGATCACACCGATCCCGAACACCACCACCAGGAAGGTCAAGCCCAGCCCGAGGCGTGGGATGATCAGGAACGCGGTGACCAGAGCGGCACCGAACGCGCCGAACAGCGACTGCAGCGGGATGAAGATCAGCTTGGTGATGCGCGGGTCGGCGTGATGCTCGCGGTGCTTGCGGGCGAGCATTGGGTCGACCATCAGCCCGGCGATTCGGCGCGGGCGCCAGTGCAGCACGAAGACGTGAATCATCCACTCCACGAACGGAAACACCGCCAGCACGACCAGTGGCAGCACCGCGTCGCTGCGGCGCCAGTCGCCCACGACCAAGCGCGCCGCCAGCGAGATGACAAACGCCGCCGACAGCAGCCACGGCGTGGGGTGACGCCAGAACTCGCGGAAGGCGTCGGCGAGGGTCACGCCGCGGCGTTCGGTCCGTGCTCGGGTCATTGCGATTCCTCCATTGCGGTCAGTGCGGCGAGCAGAGTCTGGGTGGCGGGTTCGAGAAGCTGGCGGGCAGCCGCCTCGGCGGACGCGGGGTCACCGGCCCGCACGGCGCCGGCCAGGGTGCGGTAGGCCGCGATGTTGCCGACCTCGGCGGACATCATGGTGGCCAGGGCGGGCAGCGCCGGTTCGTAGGCGGCCCGGAGGGTGTTGAACATCAACCGGAAGACGATGGAGTCCGCGCCGTCGACGATGTGATCCCAGAAGGCGAGCGCATGCCGCTGTTGACCCACCGAGTCGGCATCGGCTTCGAGGTCGGCGATGGACTCCTCCAGCCGGGCCACCAGGCCGTCGGGCCGGCGCTCGGCCGCAAGTTCGGCGACCTTGGGCCCGTTGTGCAGGCGGGCTTCGAGGATGCTGCACACCACCGAGACGTCGAGCCGGCCGTCGCGCAGCAGCAGCCGGGGCAACAGGTCCAGTCCGGCATGGCGGCGGAAGTCGCGGACCGTGGTGGCGTCCCCCTGTCGGACCTCGACCAGCCCGGCCGCGGCGACCCGCTTGAGAGCCTCGCGAACCGCCGGTCGGGAGACGCCCAGAACCTCGGCCAGGCGGCGCTCGCTGGGCAGCGACTCCCCCGGCGCCATCTCACCGCTGAGCACCTCGGCGAGGATCTGCTCGAAGACGTCCTCGGGAACCGAGCGGCGGTTGACCGGCTGAAGGGCCATACCGGCAGCATGCCCGTTCAGCGGCCAGAGGTCAAGTGGTCAGACCAGTGACCTAGCGCCTACTCCGGCGCCCCGTCCCGAAGATGCTGCGGGTAATCTCCCGCCCGATCACCGTGCCGGCCGAGCGCATGGCGCTCTTGAACGCGGGGTTGTCCATCATCTGCTCGAGCATGCCGGGTTCGGCCTTCTCCACCGGCGCCGGCATCGGCGGTAGGTCGATCCCGGTCGGAATCGGCGGCAGGTCGATGGAGACGCCGCCGACGCCGGCGTCGGCCTCGGCGGGTTCCGACGGCGGCGGTGCCAATTTGGCGGCCAGCATCTCGTAGGCCGACTCACGGTCGACCGTCGCGCCGTACTTGAGGAACAGCGGGCTCGCCTGCGCGGCGGCCTTGATGTAGTCCGGCCCGATGGTGTCCATCAGCGATCGCGGGGACCGCAGCCTGGTCCACGCCACCGGCGTCGGCGCGCCACGCTCGGAGAGCACCGTGACGATCGCCTCGCCGATGCCCAGCGACGTGAGATCCGTTGCCAGGTCGTAGAACTCGGTCTTGGGATAGGTGCGTACGGTCTTGGCCAGCGCCTGCTGATCGTCGGGGGTGAAAGCGCGCAGCGCGTGCTGAACGCGAGCACCCAGTTGGGAGAGCACCGCATTGGGCACGTCGGTGGGCAACTGGGTGCAGAAGAACACACCCACGCCCTTGGAGCGGATCAGCTTGACCGTCTGCTCGACCTGGCCGAGGAAGGCCTTGGAGGCGTCCTTGAACAGCAGATGCGCCTCGTCGAAGAAGAACACCAGTTTGGGCTTGTCGACGTCGCCGACCTCGGGCAGTTCGTTGAACAGGTTGGCCAGCACCCACATCAGGAATGTGGAGAACATCACCGGCCGGGCGGCCTGATCGCCGAGTTCGAACAGGCTGATGATGCCCTTGCCCGCAGCGTCGACACGAATCAGGTCCTTCGGGTCCAGTTCGGGCTCGCCGAAGAAGGTGTCGCCGCCCTCGGCTTGCAGGTTGATCAGGGCGCGCAGGATCACACCGGCGGTCTGACTGGACACCGCACCGAGGCTTTTCAGCTGGGCCTTGCCCTCATCGGTGTTGGTCAGGAAGGTGATCACCGACCGAAGGTCCTTGAGGTCCAGCAGCGGCAGGCCCTGCTGGTCTGCGTAGTGGAATATCAGACCGAGGCTGGATTCCTGATTCTGGTTGAGCCCCAGCACCTTTGACAGCAGGATCGGGCCGAAGGCGGAGATACTCGCCCGCACCGGAATGCCGAGGCCTCCGGTGCCCAGCGACAGGAACTCCACCGGGAACGGCGTGCCCACCCAGTCGTCGCCGGTGTCCTGGGCGCGCGCCAGGATCTTGTCGTTCGATTCGGCGGGCCGCGACAGGCCCGACAGATCGCCCTTGAAGTCGGCCATCACCACGGGCACACCGGCGGCGGAGAGCTGTTCGGCGATCAACTGCAACGTCTTGGTCTTGCCGGTGCCGGTGGCGCCGGCCACCAGTCCGTGGCGGTTCATCATGGCCAGCGGAATGCGGATCCGTGCAGCCGGGTCGCACGTCCCGGCGACCATCACCGAACCCAGTTCCAGCGCCTGCCCCGTGGTGTCGTAGCCGGCGGCGATCTGCTGAGCAGGAGTCGCTGTCGCTTCGGTCATGGCAGAACCTTCCTGGAGTGCTGGGATTCGGGCGTCCGAATTTGCCCGTCAAACACTACTGGGCGGCGCGCCCTTTAGGGTGGATCGCTGTGCGCGACGAATTGGTGTGGATCGACTGTGAGATGACGGGCCTGGACCTGCGATCGGACCGGCTCATCGAGATCGCGGCGCTGGTAACCGACGCCGACCTGAACATCCTGGGCGAGGGGGTGGACGTGGTGATCCGCACCGACGACGCCGCGCTGGACAACATGGTCGAAGTCGTCGCCCAGATGCACAAGCGGTCCGGTCTCATCGAGGAGGTGCGGGCCTCCACCGTCGACCTCGCCACCGCCGAGAAAATGGTTCTGGATTACATCCGCGGTCACGTCAAGTCCGCGAAAACCGCTCCGTTGGCAGGGAATTCGATCGCCACCGACCGCGGATTCATCGCCCGGGACATGCCCGCCCTCGACGACTTCCTGCACTACCGGATGATCGACGTCAGCTCCATCAAGGAGCTCTGCCGGCGCTGGTACCCGCGGATCTACTACGGGCAGCCGGAAAAGGGCCTGGCCCACCGGGCGCTGGCCGACATCCGGGAGTCGATCAAGGAGTTGAAGTACTACCGGCGGACGGCGTTCGTCCCGCTACCCGGGCCGTCTACCAGCGAGATCGCCGAGGCAGTGGCCGAACTGGACCGCCCATTGGGCAACGACGAGGAATCCGATTCGGCCGTCGAGGGCGAAACCGGCTAATATCGACCACGCCGCTGCGGCGGTGATGGTGGCTGTAGTTCAGTTGGTAGAGCACCAGGTTGTGATCCTGGCTGTCGCGGGTTCGAGTCCCGTCAGCCACCCAAAGAAGTCAGGCCCCCTTTCCAGGGGGCCTGACTCGTATGCGTAGCAGTTAGCCGCGCCCGGCGGACGCACCGGAATCGGCCGACTTCGCCGAGTGCCGCGGGCCGGGCTTGGCTCCCCGGGCGGCGGGAGCCGGAGCGGACTCCGTCGCGTCGGATGCCTTGGGCGCCTCCCCGCTCGGGACCGCCTCGGGGGCAACGGTTTCCACCGAGGTCGCCACCTCGGTGACGGGAGCGACCTCGGCCTCCGGTGCCGGCTCGGGAGCGGCCGCGGCGACGGGTTCGGACTCCACCGCCGGAGCGGACTCGACGGCCGGGGCGGGCTCAGCGGGAGCCTTGACGGCGGTCTCGGCCGGCGCAGCCGGTGCGACCTCGGGGGCCGCGGGCGCCTCAGCGGCGGCGGGCGCCGGCACCGTGGCCAGGCTGACGACGGCCGGCGCGGAAACCGCGGCGGCAGCCAGAGCGCGCGGAGCCGTCACCGCGGCGCCAGGCAGAACCCCCGGGACGATCTTCGAGATCAGACCCGCCAGCAGGTCGACCAGGGGCTTGATGTCGATGCCGACCACCTTCTGCACCGCCGACCGAAGAATCTCCGGCAACGCACCGAGCACCGTGCCGGCCTTCGTCACGATGAACGACTGGAATTCCGGGGTGAACAGCAGTTTGGTGATCTGGTTCAGCGAGACGGAAAGCCCGGATGTCAGCGCCTTGACCACACCGCCGATGTTGCCGCTGGAGATAGCGGACGCGACGGTCGCCAGGACCGCCGTGAGGTCGATACCGGGACTGGTGAGCAGTGTGGTCGCGAGGTACTTCACCACGTCGCCTGCGAATGCGCTGACGACCGGCAGAGCCTCCTTGGCGAACTCCGTGCCGATCGAGCCGATCAGCGATGTCAAGCCGGCTTGAATCGAGCCGCCGCTGGAGAGCGCCTTGACCACCGCGGCGATGGTCTCCCACGGGATGCTGGCGCCGGTCAGCGTGATCTCGGCGACGGCCGGCGCCGGCAAGGCGGCGGCCCGGAGGTCCGGAGAAGGCATCGCCGGCGCGAGGCCGATGGCGGTCGTCCCGACGACCGCGGCGATGCCTGCCGTCAGGTACGAACGGATTGAAATGTCCATGGCGCTTCTCCCAATCTCCGACGCTGGCTGAATTGAGCCACACCTGAGATTAGCCTGAGTAGGGCCGAAAGGCATCATCCGATTTACTGGCCGGAGTTGCCCGCTTTCCACTGCGACCACGGGATATTCCAGTCACCGAGGCCTTCGGTGCCCGACAGCGTCGACCCCACCGTGCCCGACACCTCGACCACGTCGCCGCGCTTGGTGTTGTTGTAGAACCACTCGGCGTTCTCGGGGCTCACGTTGAGGCAGCCGTGGCTGGTGTTGGCGTTGCCCTGCGCACCGACCGACCAGGGCGCCGAATGCACGTAGATGCCGCTGTAGGACATCTGCGTCGCCCAATCCACCTCGAGCCGATATCCCTTGGGAGAGTTGGACGGAACGCCGTAGGTCGAGGAATCCATGATGAGGTGCTGGTAGCGGTCGCCGATGATGTAGACACCGTTGTTGGTCGGCGTCTCGTCCTTGCCCATCGAGGTCGGCATGGTCTTGATCACCTCGCCGTTGCGCCGGATGGTGATCGTCTTGGTGGCGTCATCGGCGGAGGCGATCACCCGGTCGCCGATCGTGAACGAGGTGTCGATGTCCTCCTGGCCGTACAGGCCGTTGCCGAGGTCCACGCCGAACGTCTTGACCTTGACGTTGACCGTGGTGCCCGGATCCCAGAAGTTCTCCGGACGCCACCGCACCTCGCGGTTGCTCAGCCAGTAGAAGGCGCCTTCGACCGCCGGACTGGTCGTGATCGTGATCGCCTTCTCGGCGGCCGTGCGGTCGGGGATGTTCTCGTCGAAGCGGACGGCGATGGTCGCGCCCACGCCGACGACCCCGCCGCCGCCCGGAGACACGTAGGGCATGGTCAGATTGGCCGGGGAGTGCGACTTGAAGCTGATCGCCTCGGTGGCGACGCCGCCCAGGCCGAACGACTGCGCGGTGACGGTGTAGTGCTTGTTGTAGCCGAGTGGATCGGTGGTCGACCAGGTGAGGCCGTCGGGGCCGATGTCACCCTTCACCGTCTCGCCCTCGTCGTCGACCATGGCGACCGACCCGAGGACACCGCCCTGGACGGTCAGGGTGACGGGCTGGTCGACCGGCACGCCCACCGCTCCGTCCTTGACGCTGGCGGTGAGTTTCGGGACCAGCAGGTCGCTGTAGGGGGTGCCCTTGCCGGCGAGGATCTCCGTCCCGGACTGGCGGCCACCGCAGCCGCTGAGACCCGCCATCGCAATGATCACCATGAGGAGCGCGAGCCAGGTGCGCGGGCGCAACCGGCAAGCCGGTCCGACGTTGCGCATCCGGGCTCCAACCTGGCAATCGAGGGGCGCCGACATGCGCCCGGGGACTCGAAGTCATTCTAAGGTGACCCAAAGAAGCACGCGACTTCGCAGGTCAGGCCATATGGGGTATGGATTTCACCTCACCGGCGCGGGCCTGTTATTGTCGCTCAGACGCGCCGTTAGCTCAGTTGGTAGAGCAGCTGACTCTTAATCAGCGGGTCCGGGGTTCGAAACCCTGACGGCGCACTGAAAACCCCTGCAGAGCAGGGGTTTTTTGTTTCTACTGGTGAACTCATTCCAGCCGGGTGGTGACAGGTGTGGCCCCGGATTGGCTGAATCGCAGAGTCACACCGGCATCGGTGGATGGTCGGCTGGAGGTGAGCCAGTCCTTGTGGGAGCCGACCCTCTCAGTCGAACTCCAGTCGAACGAGTGAGCAATCGTCGTCGAAGCTTCCGGACGGTGTCAGAGCCCGCAGTGTTTCGACGAGGTCGTCGAGGGGCGATCCGGCCAGCCGGGTGCACAGGGCGCTGAAATCCGTCCGGTTCAGCCGCCGACCGCCGACGCAGGCATCCTCGTAGGCACCGTCACTGTAGAGAAGGATGCGGTAGCCCGGCAGTACGGTGTAGCTGCGCGAGGTGTAGGTGGCGTCCTCGAACATCCCGAGAGGTTGACCATCAGTGGATAGCTCGGTCGCTGTGGTTGTGGCGGCGGGACTGAGGGCAAGAACGGGAGGGGCACCGGCGCTGGCGTAACGCAGAGTTCGCGAGGACATCTCGTAGACCCCGAACCACATCGTCAGATAGTTCCCGTCGTGCTTGTCCATCTGAAACAGCCGGTTGAGTTCGGCCAGCACCTGATCAGGGGCCAGCAGTGTCCTCAGGGGCAGTGAGCCGGAGCGCAACAGGTTGTGCACCGATACCGACAACAGTGCGGGGCCGATACCGTGACCGGACACGTCAATCAGGTAGACGATCAGGTGATCGTCATCAATCCACCGGTAGTCGAAGCTGTCCCCGGCAAGTTCCTGGGACGGCAGGTGGCGCGAGGACACTCGCACCGGCCCTTCCAGTTCACCCGGCAGGATCGACGAGACATAGGCTGCTGCGCTGTCCAGTCCCGCCGTGAGGCGGTCGGTCTGCTTGTGGATCGCCTCGTTGGCCAACTCCAGCGCGGCTGTTCGGTCCCGCACCCGGTTCTCCAGTTCGGAGTAGACCTGCACGTTTTCCATGGCGATCGAAGTCGCATCGGCCAAGGCCTGCAGCAGGGAGACCTCATGTTCGGAGGGCTGCCGCTCATACGCCCAGTAGTTGCCGATCGCTCCAATCGGGTCGAGCTTGCGGATGGGAACCATCACCAGGCTCTTGACGAATGTGGGCCGGTAGGCCTCGTGGGGGACGCGGGCATCGCGGTAGATATCCGGGATCACCGCCGAATCGCGGTTGAGCATCGCCCAGCCACTGACACAGATCTCCAGGGGAAACCGGCTGCCCTTCCACAGCGGGGCGATCGCATCCTCGTCGGCGTAGTAGCACATGTCACCGTCGCGGAGCACGAAAGTTGCGCCGTCGCAACCGGTGAGTTCACGAGCAGCGGTACGGACAATGCGCTGCACCTCGGGCAGGCTGCGGGCCAGTGACAGTTCCTGGACCGCTTGCACCAAGCGCGCCATGCTGCGGGAATGGTCAGTTTCGGCGAACTCGCCGCTCGTGGCGAGGAAATTCGCTGGCAAAGCCTTCATGCCAGGCCTCCCTCAACTGAACCACAGGCCGAGTTAGTCGGGGGTAACCGTGGTTGGGCAGCGTCCGAGTTCGAGGGTACTCGAAGCGGCAGGTTCACAAAAGGACTTCAGCTCGACAAATCGCCTGAATAGCCGACGCCTTTATCGCGGTTAGGCCTGAGAATCGGGTTCGTTGTTTTGCGGTTCGTGCTCATTGTTTAGACTAAACAGAAATCGTGAATTGCCAATTGGCATAATGGCTTATTCGGGTTGTGGCAAACTCGCGGGACCAACCAGGTGGAAATTGCAGCCGAGGCGGAGGTGAACCTCAGGGCGCCGCTTCGGGCTCGACGTTGAGCAGTTCGTCGATGCACCCCATGAACGCGTTGCCGACCTCGGCCATGTCGGCCGTGTGCTGGTTGAGGACCATCCCCACGAACTCCACCTCGGTGCACAACGTCGCCGAACCGTAGAAACCCGTCGAAGCCCCCGTCCACGGGACGATCGGGGTCCAGACGTTCTCGCATTTCCGGCTTGCCTCTTGCGTGTTCATAGGTTCATCGTCCGCCGGCTAAACCGCCCGCAACCATGGACAATGCGACCCAAAAGAGGCCCAGACCCGGCGCTCGAGACTTTGCACCAGGCGTTTAGGGTCTTGTACACGCGCGCGTATGAGGTAAGTCACCCAACTCCGCCTTCGCGGTCACTGATCCAACTCGCCTTCGACAGCTAGGCGGTTTCCTCGGCCAAGGCGATCAGCCGCGCCCGCACCAGATCCGGGCGCTCGTCGATGACGAAGTGGCCGGCGTCGACGCGTTCGAAGGTGTAGTCGTCGGCGTTGGCGGTCCTGGGCGATGCGAGTGAGGGGTGGACGGCGAAATCCCCCATGCCGAACAGCGCACGGATCGGAACGGTCGCCCTACGTCGCTCGGGAGCGCTTGCGCCGGAGGGCAATTCGCGTAGCAGGAAGGTGCGATAGGTGTCGGTGGCCGCGCGGGCGCACACCGGATCGCGGAACCGCTCGGCGTAAACCTTGGCCGCGGCGCGCCCGACCCGGTGCTCCCTCGGGCCGAAGCCGAAGATGACCCGCTCGAGGTACTTCGTGCGTTGCTGCAGGGCCATGCCGACGCTCGCCACGAACGGCTGATAGGCCAGGAAGCGCCAGAAGTGCGGCAGCGTCGTGCGGGGGGTCTGCCAGGGGTGGGCCATATTGCACACCAGATAGCCGTCGAAACGCTCCGGCGCCGCCAGCACCATCCGATAGCCGACGAAGCCACCCCAGTCATGGCCGACCAGCAGCGCCCGATCCACCCCGAGCGCGTCCATCAGGGCCAGCACGTCGGCGGCGACGTCCTCCTTGGCCCACCGGTGCGGCGCCGGCCCCGACCAACCGTAGCCGGGAAGGTCGGGGGCGATGATCCGCAGCCCGGCCGGCGGGTCGCCCAGCAGGTCGCGGTACACCCAGTGGTGTTGCGGCCACCCGTGCAGCGCGATGACCGGCCTGCCGTCTTCCGGCCCCGACTCGGTGACGTGGAACCGCACTCCTCGGGCGACGACGAAGGAACGCCGCACCCCGGCGATGTCGGGCGGGTCAACGGCGGTCACACCGGTATCAATAGCCATGGCTGGACTATAGAAACCCCGGGCAGGGCCGGAAATCGCCGGCCCTGGCCGGCAAACCGGATCAGATAACTGGTGACCCGTTCATCCTGGGATTCCGTACTATTCCAATGCGTTGATCAGCGATGTTAGCCTGACAACGCATTAATCATCAGTTAGCTCAGATACCAACGGGAGAATCATGGCGACGGATCGAGGCGGGCCAGACGCTCCGCACTCCGACCGTCGCGACGGCGATCCGACGCCGCTGTGCGTTCACACCTGCGGCCGCATCGGGATGCAGGCAAGCCCCCCGCGGCCGCGGCTGAGGCTACTGGGCCGGCGTTAGCGTCCTAGCGGCGGATGCTCCGGACGACGATGACCACGGTCACCACGCCCAACCCGGCCAGCGTCGCCGCCACCGCGGGTTGCTTGAGGAATCGCAGGGCCGCCGTCTTGAGGTCGTCGGCGACCCGCTGCGGATTGGCGCGCTCGGCCAGCGAATCGACGGTGACGGCCAGACGGTCGCGAGCCGCGGCGATCTCCTGCTTGATGACCTCGGGATCCCGGTCCACCACTTGAGTCCTCGCTTCCGCCCGCCGCGATGCGGCACTGCCGATCTACCCTAGATCAGCGCGGGCCCCAGAGACGTCAAAGGGGGCAGCCCTCAGCCGACGAAGGGATCAGAAGTGACCGAATCAGCACGACTCGAAGTAGGCGACAAGGCACCGGCGTTCAGCCTGCCGGATGCGGACGGCAAGACCGTCAAGCTCTCGGACTTCAAGGGCCGCAAGGTGATCGTCTACTTCTACCCGGCGGCTTCGACGCCGGGCTGCACCAAGCAGGCCTGCAGCTTCCGGGACAGCCTTGCCCGCCTCAACGGCGCGGGGATCGACGTCGTCGGCGTCTCACCGGATAAGCAGGAGAAGCTGGCGAAGTTCCGCGACGCCGAGGGGCTGAACTTCCCCCTGCTCGGCGATCCGGACAAGAAGGTGCTCACCGCGTGGGGCACCTTCGGCGAGAAGAAGATGTACGGCAAGACCGTCCAGGGCGTGATCCGTTCCACGTTCCTGGTCGACGAGAAGGGGAAGATCGCCGTCGCGCAATACAACGTCAAGGCGGCGAACACGGCCGGCGCGATCGAGAAGATCATCGCCGAGCACTCCTAAGTGCTGGCCTGACCCGCCGGCGTTCCGCCGCGGGGCTCCCGTTGCGTGCATCTCACTCCACCGCGTAGATCAGTCGGGCGAACTGGCCGTACGCCTTCGCCGAGATCAGTCGGAGCCGTTCGGAACCCACGTTCCGGGGCAGCAGGGGCGCGCCCCCACGCAGGGCGACCGGCGCCACCGACAGCCTGATCTCGTCCAGCACCCCGGCATCGAGGAACTGCCCGGCAAGGTCCCCACCGCCGACCACCCAGATGTCACCGCCGCGGGCGGCCTCGCGGATCGCCGGGAACAGTTCGGCGACGTCACCTGCGACGAAGCGGACGTCGGCTCCCTCGGGCGCCGGCAGCGTCCGCGAGGTGAACACGAAGGTCGGCTTGTCGCCGTGGAACTCGCGCCACTTCTCCGGGTGGTCCAGGAGGGAGTCGTGGTCGAGGAGCCACTGATACGTCGTGGATCCTTCCACCAGCACGGTCGCGCCGGTCGGAATCAGGCGGTCGTCGGGCAGCCCGTCCTGGCCGACCGCGAACAGCCATTCCAGGGAGTTGTCCGGATCGGCGATCCAGCCGTTGAGAGTCGTCGCGGTGTCGAAGATGACGCGGCCCACCTTTCCCAGGGTAGGCAAGGCCGGCGGGATCTCTGCTCTCGCTCCCTCTAGTTACATCCCGTCACATGGGTAACGCTGGACCCGGCATCGCCGACATTACGGTCAAATAACAATCGCGGGACACGCCGCGAAGGTTGATGACCGGAGGCCCGATGACCCGTCGCGGACGTGTGATGACCTGGCTGGCCGCGACCCTCGCCGTGCCGATCGCGGTCGCGTTCGCGCCCGTGCACCCGGCGCAGCCGATCGGTTGGGAGCCGCAGATCGTCCTGGCGGCGGCCGCCGTGGCATCGCCGCAGGATGCTCCGCGCGCGTCGCGGGCTGCCCGTGCGGCGCTGCCGCCGGGTGTCTGCAACGAACGCGGTCTGCAGGTCCAGACGATTCTGGCCGAACGCGCGATCAGCAAGCAGTTCCCGGAGATCACGGAGATGAGCGGGGTTCGGCCCGACAGCATGAAGTGGCATCCCAACGGTCTGGCGATCGACGTGATGATCCCGCACTGGGACACTCCGGCCGGTCGCGCCCTGGGCGACCGCATCGTGGACTTCGTGTTCCGCAACGCCGATCGGTTCGGCCTGGAGTACGTGATCTGGCAGCAGACCTACCGGCCGGCCTCAGGAACACCGCACCTGATGGAGAACCGGGGCAGCCCGGACGCCAACCACCTCACGCATGTGCACATCTCCAGCTTCGGCGGGGGCTACCCGAAGGGTGGCGAGACCTATCAGTTGAGCTGAAAGTGCGCAACCGGGTAGCCGCCGCGGCTGTCACGTCCGGACTGCGCAAGCTCCATCGTGGGATAGTCGACAACGTTGGTCCCACCCGATTTATGTTCGCTCCACACGACTTTCGCGGTCACGGTGTAGTCCCCGGCGGGGAGTCCGCTGGTCGGTAGCACGAATGCGTCGTCGCTCGTCGCGGCCGCCGGATCCCGGCTCGCATCGGAGTAGTCCTGCTCGGCGGCGATCGTGCGCAGCAGCAGACCCGACTTCACTTCCATCACCGTCGTTCCCGCGTGATCGAGGACCTGGTACCAGATGTCCCATTCGTCATAGGACGGTGCAGTGCCGAAGTTGGTCCAGCGCAGGGTGATCGGCACGTCGGCACCCACCGCAGCGCGTTCGGGCAGAACCGCGGACGTCACCGCGTAGCGGAAACCGGCGTACTTGTTCGCGCGCTGCCACATGTCGTACACCCGCGGCTGCGGAGCCAGGACGTTACTCGCGACCAGCGAAACGTGGTAGTTGACAACGTCCTTCACGGCAGTTGTGAAGTACTGAGTCATCCCGTCGGGCTGCGAGTTGCACCATTCGGTGACGACCGGCGCGCTTTTCCAGCGGCTCAGCACCGCGGAGACAAGCTGTTCGTCATGACGGACGTACCACGACTCCGGGTCGGTCACCCAGTACTGGGCCGGCGGAATCACGCCGAGGCAGTCTCCGCGGATGCCGACGGGGTGCACCGGCGAAGCGGCCAGGAACTGGCGGGTGATTTCCGGGTTGCCCGCGGCGACGACGATACGGGTGTCGGGGAATGCGGACAGAGTCGCGTCGACCAGCCGGGTGATGGATGACTTGGTGATCGCCTGATCGTGATACTCGTCGTAATAGCCCAGTTGCTCGACGCTCTCGTCCGCCCAGGGCGTCGGTGCACCAAGCTCTTTCGCGACGAACCCGACGTGGTTCTCCGACCAGTCGCCATACCCGGAGAACTCGAACCACTCGACACGCTCGTCCTTGTTGTAGCGGGCGCCCAAGGCGGCAATCAGCTTCTCGGCCGCCGTCAGATAGGCGTCGCTGTTCCAGTTCGGCACCACATACGTTGCGTCCCCCTTCACGAACTCGGTGGTGGCACCCTTGCGGGACCGCAGCCAGTCCGGCACCGCACTGTGGAGCTTGCCGCGCTCGCAACCCTCGCTGCACAGGGCCATGACCCGGAAATGGAACCTCTCGTCCTCCGCGTGGGCGGACGCGATCGCCCGGTCGATGGCCGAGAAGTCGAACTCAGCGGCGTTGGTCGGCTGAAGGTCCGACCAGAGGAAGCGATCGCCGGCATCGTAGGTGCCGGGCCACGGCGGTCTGCCCGCATCCGCCGTCGGGTACAGCTCGACGCCGATGTCCTGGTACTGGCCCCGCAGCGGATTGATGATCTCGGGTGCCGAGTACGGAGTCACCGTCCCGCCGTGGATTTCGGCGGGGCGGCGCACCGTAAGAAACGGTCCCACCACGAGGGTGAAAATGAGCATCGCCGCGATCACCGACACGGTGCGCGGAACGAATCCCATTCGGCGGAAGGACATCACACTTGCAGCAGCGCCGGCTGACCGTCGAGTACCAGGAACGACGCCCCGGTGTTGATGGGCGCCCCGGGCCGTGAGACGTAGGGCAGGGTGCGGAAGTCCGCTCGAAGCATCTCCGGCGTGAGGTTGACGCGAAGATAGCCGCGGCGGTTACTGAAGTAGCGGATGTGCGGGTTTTCGGGAAGAACCGCAACGATTTCCGGCTTGCTGTCGGATCCGTCACCCCCCGATGTGACGGAGGTGGTCACCAGTTCGACGGCCACTCGCCGGGAGGACGGATCATCGAAGGACTGCCATACTTCGGCGGCGCAATGCGAATGGATGTCGCCGGACAGGATCACCCCATTGCGAACCGGCGAGTCGGCGATCGCCGTCACCACCCGGTCGCGCTGGGCCACGTAGCCGTCCCACGCATCCGGATTGAAGCTGCGTCCAGGTCCCGGGGTCAGGTCGAGTTGGGAGAACAGCACCTGCTGGGCGATCAGGTCCCACCGGGCCGAGGAGTGCGCGAATCCGTCCAGCAGCCAGCGTTCCTGCTCTGCGCCGGTCAGTGAGGCCGAGGGGTCCAGTCTCGCGGGACAATCGCTGGGCAGCTTGTCGTTACAGGGTTGGTCGGTGCGGTACTGGCGGGTGTCGAGGAGGTGAAACGTCGCGAGGCGGCCCCATGGCACCCGCCGGTAGAGCTGCATGCCGGTTCCGGTCGGCTGGGCCGACGCCCGCAACGGCATGTTCTCGTAGTAGGCCTGCAGCGCCGCGGCACGACGTCGCGGGAAATCCTGCTGCGAAATCTCCGGCGTCTCATCGGCCCAGTTGTTGGCCACTTCGTGGTCGTCGAACACCACCAGCCACGGCGCGGCGGCCTGTGCAGCCTGCAGGTCCGGATCGGTTCGGTACTGGGCGTATCGCAACCGGTAGTCGGCGAGGGTCATCGCCGTGTCCGGCCCGGCGTGCCCGCGCACCGCGGGGGCGCCCCGCCGGCCGGGGCCGTCCTCGTAGATGAAGTCGCCGAGTTCGACGACGAGGTCCGGCTGTTCGTCGGCCACGCCGCGGTAGGCGGTGAAGAAGCCGTCTTCGTAGTTCGCACACGAGACCGCACAGATGCGCATCTGCGCCACAAGCGAATCCGGCGGCGGCGCCGTCCGGGTGCGTCCGGCCGGTGACAGGAATCCGCCCGCGCGAAATCGGTAGAAGTACTCCGCATCGGGGCGCAGGCCGGTCAGTTCGACGTGGACACTGTGCGCACTCTCCGGTCGCGCGACGCTCAGCCCGCGTTGGACGACGTTGGCGAACCCTGCGTCGTCGGCGACCTCCCAGTCGACATCGATCACCTGGTCGGGCATGCCGCCCCGGCCGTCGTCGGCCAGCGGACGCGGCGCCAGCCGGGTCCAGATCACCGCCCCGTCAGGGGAAGGGTCACCCGAGGCCACACCCAGGGTGAACGGATCAGCGGGCAGGGAGCCGGCACGCTTGGTGGTGGTGAAGCCGAGGGTCGGCACGGCTCCGATGAGGACGGCGCCCTTGAGCACCGCACGTCGACTGGCACGCCATCCGCGCGCGCTCGGCCGAAAAGTCACGCCCCATGGTAGCGAGGGCCGGCCGGCGGAGAGCCGCGGTGACCGGCACTCCGCCGGATGTCTGTCAGTCGCCGAGACGATCGAGCAGCAGCGCCTCGGCGACCGCAGCCCTTTCCAGCACACCGAGATCCAGGCTTTCGTTGACGCTGTGCGCCTGTGTTCCCGGGTCCTCGACGCCGGTCACCAGAATCGTCGCGTCGGGGAACGTCGCGGCGAACTCGGCGATGAACGGGATGGACCCGCCCATGCCCATGTCGACCGGATCGACTCCCCACGCCTGACGGAACGCCGCGCGGGCGGCGTCGTAGACCGGACCGGTCGCATCGATCGCGTACGGCTGTCCGACGTCGCCGGGCGTGACGGTGACGTGCGCGCCCCACGGCACATGGTCTTCGAGGTGGCGACGCAGCACCTCCAGGTGCGCGGCGGCGTCCCCGCCGGGGGCCACCCGCATGCTGATCTTCGCCCGCGCCCGGGGGATCAGGGTGTTCGACGCCTTGCTGATCGGCGTGGTGTCGATGCCGATGACGGTGATGGCCGGCTTGGCCCAGATCCGTTGCGCCACTGTGCCGCTACCGATTTCGCCGACACCGTCGAGCAGTCCGGATTCGGCGCGGACCCAGTCGTCGTCACGGTCGACCGGCGCGGCCGTACCCTCGTGCAGTCCGGCGACGGCGACGTTGCCGTCGTCGTCGTGCAGACTCGCCAGCAGCCGGACCAGGACGGTGAGCGCGTCGGGCACCACCCCGCCCCACAGTCCGGAGTGCAGGCCGTGGTCGAGGGTGGCGACCTCGACCACACAGTCGGCCAGGCCGCGCAGCGAGACCGTGAGTGCGGGGATCTCGGTGGTCCAGTTGTCGGAGTCGGCGATCACGATGACGTCGGCGGCGAGCTTGTCCTTGTGCGCGGCGAGCAGCCGGCTCAGCGACGGCGAACCGGACTCCTCCTCCCCCTCGATGAAAACCGTGACGCCGACCGGGGGATTGCCGCCGTGCGCGCGGAACGCGGCCAGGTGGGTGGCGATGCCCGCCTTGTCGTCGGCGGTGCCGCGGCCGTAGAGCCGGCCGTCGCGCTCGGTCGGCTCGAAGGGCGGTGAATCCCATTGTGCGGCATCGCCTTCGGGCTGCACATCGTGGTGGGCGTAGAGCAGGACGGTCGGCGCGTCGGGCGGTGCGGGGTGGTGGGCGATGACGGCCGGGGCGCCGCCCTCGCTGACGATCTCCACGTTCGCGAAGCCGGCCGCGCGCAGGAGTTCGGCGACCTGCCCGGCGCTGCGGTGGACCTCGCCGCGGCGGGCCGGGTCAGCCCACACCGACTCGATGCGCACCAGGTCCTCGAGGTCGCGGCGCACGGCGGGCAGCACGGCGCGCACGCGTTCGGCCAGATCGGTCATGACGGCGACATCGCTCGCGGCAGTTACACGGTCTCGAGGATGGCGACCGCGGCGGCGGTGTCGCCCTCGTGGGTCAGCGACACGTGGATGGTCACCTCGGCGAGGTGTTCCGCGATCGCGCCGGTGAGCCGGACCTTGGGGCGCCCCCACATGTCGGTGACGACCTCGATGTCGCGGTGGATGCCTTCGGGAAGCACGGGACGCCGGGCGAACCGCGATCCCGACCACGCCTTGATGACGGCCTCCTTGGCGGCCCAGCGGGCGGCGAGGTGTCGTGCGGCAAGGGAACTCTTGTCGGCGGCGTCGCGGCGCTCCCCCGGGGTGAACGTCTCGGCGAACACCGTGCCGGGCTGGTCGACCTGCTCGGCGAAGTCCGGGATCGACACCACGTCGATGCCCACTCCCACGATCGCCACGGGCAGACTTTAGCCCATCGCGGCGGTCAGACCGCGTAGGTTCCGCCCTCGCCGAGACGCGCGGCCGGATCGAGCAGCATCGCGGCCTCCTGCGGCTTCTCGGGGCCGTCGTGACCGAACCGGCGATCGGCGGGCCGCTCGTAAAGCGGACGTCCGCCGGCGATGGCCGACGACAGCCGCCGCTGACCGGCCAGCACCCGGGCCTGTGACCGCTGCCGGTAATCCCGCCGCTGCTCCTCGCTCAGGGTGGCCAGGAAGGCCTCCGGATGTGCCAGCGCGATCAGACCCGACACGTGCCCGAAGCCGAGGCTGGTGAGCAGACCGGCCTTGAGCGGGAAGCGATCTCCCATGTGCAGGGTCTGCCGCGGCCACACCAGGTGCTCGGCGACGGCGAGCTCGTCGTCGACGCAGTCCAGGCTGCGGTTGGGCGGGATGACGCCGTCGCGCAGCACCTGGCACAGCCCGATGGTCTGGAACACCGCCGCGCCGCCCTTGGCGTGTCCGGTGAGGCTCTTCTGCGAGACCACGAACAGCGGCGCGCCCGGTGAGCGGCCCAGCGCGTCGGCGAGACGCTCGTGCAACTCGGTCTCGTTGGGGTCGTTGGCCAGCGTCGAGGTGTCGTGCTTGGAGATCACCGCGATGTCGTCGGCGGCCAGACCCAAGCGGTTGAGCGAGCGGGCCAGGGCCGAGTCGCGACCGCCGCGGCCGGCGCCCAGCGCGCCGAGTCCGGGGGCCGGGATCGAGGTGTGCACGCCGTCGGCGAAGCTCTGTGCGTAGGCGACGACGGCCAGCACCGGCAGACCCATCCGCAGGGCCAGGTCGCCGCGGGCCAACAGGATGGTCCCGCCGCCCTGGGCCTCCAGGAAGCCGAGCCGGCGCCGGTCGTTGGCGCGGGAGATGTGCGCGTCGCTGATGCCGCGAGCGCGCATCATCTCGGTGTCCGCGGTGGCGGCCATGTCGGCGAAGCCGGTGACGGCCTCCTCGGTCATGTCGTCGAAGCCACCGGTGACCACCAGTTCGGCCTTGCCGAGGCGGATCTTGTCCATGCCCTCCTCGATGGACACCGCCGCGGTGGCGCAGGCGCCGACCGGGTGGATCATCGCGCCGTAGCCGCCGACGTAGGACTGCATCACATGCGCGGCAACGACATTCGGCAGGACCTCCTGCAGGATGTCGTTCGGCTTCGGGGTGCCCAGCAGGTTGCCGTGGAACATGGTCTGCATGCTGGTCAGGCCGCCGATGCCGGTGCCCTGCGTGCTGGCCACCATGCTGGGGTGCACCCAGCGCATCAACTCGGCTGGGGTGAAGCCGGAGGACAGGAACGCGTCGACGGTGGCGACCATGTTCCACAGGGCCACCCGGTCAACGGCATTCACCATGTCCGGGCTGATGCCCCACACCGTCGGGTCGAAGCCGGTGGGGATCTGAGCGCCGACGCTGCGGGCCAGTTTCGCCCTGCGCGGCACCCGGATCTCGGTGCCCGCCTTGCGGATCACCTCCCAGTCGCCGGAGTCGGCGACGGGGCGCACCACGGTGTGTTCGGGGTCGGACTTCTCGAACGCCCGGGCCTCGTTCTCCGAGGACACCACGAAGCTGAAGTCGCGGTCCAGGAAGACGCTGACGAGCAGATCGGTGGCGTGGTCGGCCTGCAGCGCGCCGTCACCGACGAACTCGCGGATGCCGCAGCGTTCCAGGACGGCATCGTGATAGCGCTCGACGATCTCGTCCTCTCCAACCAGGTCGCCGCCGGCGGTGTCGTACCAGCCGGGCTTGGGATCGTTCTCCCACTTGACCATTCCGGTGGTCCAGGCCAGTTCGAGCACGCCGGCCGCGGAGAGCTCGCCGGAGACCTCCATCTCGAAGCGGGTGCGCGACGACCCGTACGGGCCCAGCTCGGCGCCGCCCACGATGACGACCAGTTCGGCCGGATCGATGTCCAGGTCCGGCCAGGCCGGCGGGGTGGCCCCGGCGTGTCCGCGCGGCGGGGAGGGCAGCGCGGCGATGGTGCCTGCGGTGCCCTGGTCCGCCGATTTCTTTGCCGCCGAGGTCATCTCCGCACGGGCCCGGGCGGCGAGATCGGCCATGTCGAGCTCGATGTCGCCCAAGCCGCCGGTGAGATCGGCCTTCAGCGGCGCGGTGGCGGCGGCCACCTTGGCTTCGACGGTGCAGAGGTCGAGCAGCATCGCGGCCATCTCGGCGGTGCTGTAGGTGGTCACTCCGGCCTCCTCGACGGCGTCGACGATGGCGTCGTTGTGGCCCATCAGGCCGGTGCCCTTGGTCCAGCCGATCAGCGCGTGGGCGATCGTGACCCGTTGCGCCCAGGACGATTCCGCGCTCCACCGTGCGACGACGGCGTCGAGGGCGGACTTGGACTCGCCGTAGGCGCCGTCGCCGCCGAACATTCCGCGGTTGGGCGAACCGGGCAGCACCACGTGCAGCCGGGAGGCGATGTCACGCTCGGCGCCGATGGCCGCGCAGCCGCCGACGAGCCGCTCGACAGCCCACAGCAGGACCTTCATCTCCATCTCGGAGCGCGCGCCGGCCTCCGAGAGGTCACCGGCCACCCGCGGGGCGGCGAACGGGAACAGCAGGGTGGGGTTCAGCGCGTCCTTGATGTGAATGGATTGCGGCCCAAGGTTTTCGGACTGCTCATTGCCCACCCAGGAGATCAGCGCGTCGATGTCGGCGTAGGAGGCCATGTTGGCCGGAACCACCCACAGTGCGGCGCCGAACCGGGCGTGGTCCCGGTAGAGCGACTTGTAGAACGCCAGCCGATCGTCGTCCAGGCGCGAGGTGGTGGCGATGACGGTCGCACCGCCGTCGAGCAACCGGGCGACCACGGCGGCGGCGATGGAGCCCTTCGACGCACCGGTGACGACGGCGACCTCGTCGGCGTGGCAGCCGGGGGCCGGGTTCTCCGCCCCGGCGGCGATGCGGGCGAACAGCGAGGCGTGCACGCCGCGTCCCTCGCGCAGCGCACGGCCGCGCCACCAGTCGGCCTGGGTGGCCACCACGTGGCCGGCGCCCTCGAAGCGTGACGACAGCCGATCCCAGTCGGCGTCGATGTCGGCCTCGTCGGCCAGCCACAGCGTGACCAGATCCTCGCGGGCGCTGGCCCAGCGGTCGTCGAGCAGCACCGCCTTGCGGGAGTCGAACACCGGCGCCACCAGGCGGGGCCAGTCGGCGCCGAGTTCGGCGGTGACCAGGTCGATGAGCTCGGTGTCGGGGTTGCCGGCAGGAGCACTCACCGGAGCGTCGATTCCGAGCTGTCCCAGCACCATCCGAGCCGCCGACGCCAGCACGCCGTCGCGGCCGGTGACCTTGGCGGCGAACTCGTCGAGCGCCGCGGAGTCCACGACACCACCGCCGGCGCCGCCGGCCGAGGGCAGGGCGACCGCAATGCCGCGCCGGGCGGCCACCGAGGCGACCGCGGCGTCGATGGCCTTGTCCACGGCGGCGGCGTCGGTCAGCGCGCCCTCGTGCAGCCCGCCCAGCGCACCGCCGCGCACGCTGCTGCCCTCGCGGGTGCCCAGGGCCATCTCGACGGTGACGTGCTTGGCCCAGCCGGGACCCAGCTCCCACGTTTTGCTCACGCGCTCGGCGACGGCGCCGGGACGCTTGCCCGACGGCCCGAGCGCGGAGCGCAACTGGTCGTTGACGGCGTCGGTGAGCACCGGGCCGAACGGCTTGTAGGTGCGGGCCAGCTTGGTGACCTGCCCGCGCAGCGCGGTCAGGTCCGCCTCCGCGGCGCCGTCGATGGCCCCGAGGTCGAGCTCGGAGCCCAGGTCCACCAGCAGCTGGTTGCGTCGCGACGAGGCGCCGTCGGTGATGGACTCGATGGAGTCCAGCGGCTCGATCTGGTCGATGCGCATCTTGGCCGACAGCGCGATGAGCGCGAGCGTGGCGTCGGCGGCGTCGAACGGAATGTCGTCTGGACGGGGCGCTCCGGGCGCGGCGGCGGGGGCCGTCGGGGCGGCTTGCGCCGCAACGGGTTCGGCGCTGGCCGGCTCCGCGGGGGCGGTTTCGGCCGGCACGTCGTCGACGTCGGCCGGGTCCTCGTCGGTGGCGAACAGCACCGCGGCGTCGCGCTCGGCATTGAGCACTTCGACCGTGTTGTAGGCGAATTCGGGCAGCCGCAGGGTGTTGCGGGCCAGTCCGGCGACCGTGGGGGCCGACCGCACGCCGATCTCGACGAACCGCTCGATGCCCACCCCGCCGGCCGCCTCTTCGGTGAACAGCAGGTCCTGGGTCTCGATCCAGCGCACCGGGCTGGCGAACTGCCACGCGAGCAGTTCGATGACCACGCGGCGGCCGACTTCCCTGGGCCGCTGGGTGATCCAGGTGTCGTAGTCGGCGAGGATCTCGTCGAGCGGCTCAGCCGGGACCAGGTCGCGGATCTCCTGGATGAAGTCGCGGTCCAGGGTGAACAGCCGCGGCACCAGGTTGGGGATGTAGCGGCCGACGAGCACCGCGGCGTCGGCGTCGCGCGGCATGATGCGCTCCAGCGAGCGGCGGAACTCGTCGACTCCGACACGCAGCACGTCGGAGTGGAACGGCACGTCGATGCCGGGCACCTGGATGTAGGCGCGCTTGCCGCCGGTGATCTCCCGGCGGCGCTCGATCTCCTCCTCCAGAGCGTCCAGACCGCGCACCGTTCCGGCGATCGCGTACTGCGAGCCACGCAGGTTGAAGTTGACGATCTGCAGGAATTCGCCTGTGCGTTCGGCGATGTCGGCGACGAACGCCTTGACGTCGGCGTCGTCCAGATCGATCTGGGAGGGCCGGATGGCGGCCAGCCGGTAGTTGGACCGGCCGAGTTCGTCACGCGGGACGATGTCGTGCATCTTGCTGCCGCGCTGGAACACCACCTCCAGCAGCGCCTCCAGTTCGTAGACGTTGGTGACGCACGCCAGTGCGGTGTACTCGCCCACCGAGTGGCCGCACGCGATGGCGCCCTCGACGAACGCGCCCTGCTCGCGCATCTCGGCCACCTGGGCGGCCGCCACGGTGGCCATCGCGACCTGGGTGAACTGCGTCAAATACAGCACGCCCTCGGGATGCTGGTAGTGCACGCCGCGGGCGATCAGGCTGGTGGGGTTGTCGCGCACCACATGCAGCACCGAGAAGCCCAGCGCGTCGCGGGTGAACGCGTCGGCCCGGTCCCACACCGCACGGGCCGCCTTGGACCGGGAGCGGACCTCCATTCCCATGCCCTTGTGCTGGATGCCCTGGCCGGGGAAGGCGTAGGCGGTCTTGGGCGCGGCCAACCGGGCGGTGGCCGACATGACCAACTCGCCCTTGACCTTGGCCGTGACCTCGAGAACCTCTGCACCCAAGTCGATTCCGACCCGGTCGGCCCGGATGTCGACCTCGTCGCCGGGGAGAACCATGCCGAGGAACCGGGCCGTCCAGCCGATGAGCTTCCCGGGTGCGCCGGGCTTGCCGTCGGTGGCGGTGACGACGTGCTGGGCGGCCGCCGAGAGCCACATGCCGTGCACGATGGGCGATTCCAGGCCGGCCAGCAGGGCCGCCGTACGATCGGTGTGGATCGGGTTGTGGTCACCGGAGACCACCGCGAAGGGACGCATGTCCGTCGGCGCGATGACGGTGACGTCGCGGCGGCGGCGCCGCGGGGTCTCGGTGGCGTTGACCGACACCGCTCCCCCGGCCCGAACCGGGTCGGTCAGATCGCGCTCGCCGGTGCGGCCGCGGATGGCGAAGCGCTCCTCGAGGACGGCCAGCACGGTGCCGGCGGTGTCGCTGACGTTGACGGTCACCGGGACGACGCGGCCGACCTCGGTGTCGTAGGCGTGCGACGAGGTGGCGGTGACGACGAGTTGGGCCGGACGGGCGGGCAGCGGCTTGAGCAGCCGGGCCGCGTGATCGAGGTGCACGAGGCTGAGCAGGCCCTCGATCACCGGGAAGCCGCCGGCGGTGACCGCACCGCCGATGGCGGCGAACACCGCGGGCCAGCAGCGGCCGACGAGAGCGTCGGGCACCGTGGTCAGCGTGGGGGCCAGGGGCGCGCCGAAGACGGCGGTGACGCCGGTGTGGTCGGCCACCTTCTCCGGGTCCCAGTCCACCGTGACGGTGGCCGATCCGTTCACCAGGGCGGGCAGCGCCTCGGGTGAGTCGGCGCCCGCGGCGATGGCGAGCACCGCGCGCATGGCCGCCGCGGCGTCGGCGGTGATGACCACCGGGGCACCGCCGTCGACCACGGTCGGCGGCAGCGTGAAGGTGATGTCGATCCAGGTTCCCGACAGCGGCACCCGCAGCGCCACCCGGTCGGAGCCGATGACCTCCAGGCGGGATCCGGTGGAGTGGTTTGTCGCAGAACGGGAATCGTGAACCTGCCACTCCGACGGCGGGGCCAGCCGGTGCACCGGGTTGATCGCGGTGCGGCCGGCCCACAGCACGTCCGGGGAGTCCAGCACGATGCCCAGCGGACCGCCGACATCGCTGCGGACCTGCAGCCGGGAGGCGACGGGTTCGGGCTCGGCGCCCGAGGCGAGCACCTCGGCGACGGCGGCCGCTTCGAACCGGTCGAGCAGCTCGCCCACCGGTTCGTCGACCCGGGTGATGCCCGCGACGGCGGCGGTTCCCGGGATGACGCACACCTGATCGGCGGTGTAGCGGGCGTCGTGGGCCTGCCACAGCGAGTCGCTGCGCCACCAGCGGCGAACGTCCTTGTCGATGACCGGGACGAAGTTCACCGGCTTGCCCAGGGTCTTGCAGAGTTCGACGAAGAACGGCGAATCGGCCGGGTGCAGCAGCACGGTCGCGGCGTCCGGGTAGCGGTCCAGCAGGGCGGCGATCGCGCGGTCGGGGTCATCGAGCAGCTCGGAGTCCGCGCCGAACAGCGTTGCGATGCGGCCGGTGTCGGCGGCGTCGAGGCGGGCCTCGGCGCGCTGGAGCATGGCCGCGAAGCGATCCCGCCAGGTGAGGTCGAGCCAGGGCGAGTCCGGCGACCTGGTGTCGGCGGTACTGTCTCCGGCGCCGATGGCCAGCTCGACGTAGCGTGCCAGCCACTGCAGGTAGGTCATGTCGGCGACGTCACCGAAGTACGGCTTGGCCGTCGGCGCCATCGCGGCGATGATCTCGTCGCGGCGGGCCGCCACCGCCTCGGCGTCACCGGCAACCTCGTCGAGCAGCCGTCCGCAGCGGGAGGCCGCGTTGTCGATCTCGTGGATGTCGGCGCCGAGCTGGCTGCGCCCGGATGCCATGCCGTTCAACGCCTTTCCGGCGCCCACCCACTGGTCGGTACCGGCGGTGTCCACCAGCATCTGCTTGACCGACGGCGAGGTCGTCGCCTCCAGGCAGGCCATCGCGGCGGTGCCGACCAGGATGCCGTCGACCGGCATCAGCGGGTAGCCGTAGGCCAAAGACCAACGGCCGGTGAGGTATTCGGCAGCGCGCTCGGGCGTGCCGATGCCGCCGCCAACGCAGATGGTGATGTTGGACTGCGAGCGCAACTCGGAGTAGGTGCTCAGCAGCAGGTCGTCGAGGTCCTCCCAGGAGTGGTGGCCACCGGCGCGGCCGCCCTCGATGTGGGCGATGACGGGTTTGGTGGGCGCCTCGGCGGCGATCCGGATGACCGAGCGGATCTGCTCGACGGTGCCGGGCTTGAAGCAGACGTGGGTGATGCCCGCGGTGTTCAACTCGTCGATGAGGTCGACGGCCTCGTCGAGGTCGGGGATACCGGCGCTGACGACCAGCCCATCGAACGGGGCGCCGGACTGACGGGCCTTCTGCAGCAGGCGTTTTCCGCCGACCTGCAGCTTCCACAGGTAGGGGTCGAGGTAGAGCGCGTTGAACTGGACGGCCCGGCCGGGCTCGAGAAGTTCTTCGAGCTCGACGACCCGCCGCTCGAAGATCGGCTCGGTGACCTGTCCGCCGCCGGCCAACTCGGCCCAGTGCCCGGCATTCGCGGCGGCGGCGACGATCCGCGCGTCGACCGTCGTCGGGGTCATGCCGGCCAGCAGGATCGGCGAGCGTCCGGTGAGCCGGGTGAACTTGGTGGAGAGCTTCACCGATCCGTCGGGCAGGGTGATCACCGACGGGGCGTAGCTCGACCACGGCGCACCGACTTCCGGCGCGGCGCCGACGGTGAACAGATTGCGCTGGCCACCACGGGTGGCGGCCGGGATGATGCCGACGCCCAGTCCGCGGATCACCGGCGCGGTGACCCGGGTCAGGATGTCGCCGGGACCGAGGTCCAGGATCCAACGGGCACCGGAGTCGGCGATCCCCGTGACGGCCTGGACCCAGTCGACCTGCTGAACCAGCATGGACTCGGCCATCCGGCGCGCCAGATCGGCGTCGATACCCACCGCCTGCGCCCAGCGCACGACGATGTCCACACCATCGGCCAGCCGCGGGGTGTGGAAGCCGACCTCCACCTGAACCGGGTCGAAGACGGGGTTGAACACCGCGCCGCCGCGCAGCTTGTTCTTGCGTTCGGCGGCCTCGCGGTCGGAGATCTGCTTGCAGTACAGCTCGAAGCGGGAGAGCTGCTCGGGCGTTCCGGTGATCACGACGGCGCGACGGCCGTTGCGGATGGACAGAGCCGGGGGCGCAACGGTGCGCACGTCGCGGGCGAACTCCTCGAGGAGCTCGGCGATGCGGTCCGGCTCGGCGTTGGTCACCGACACCATCGGGGTGCGGTCGCCCAGCGCGGTGATGCCGCGGCGCCGCGCCACCAGCGTGCCGGCCGCGCCGATCAGCTGCGAGAGGGCGAGCATCTCCACGTCGCGGGCGCCACCGGCGCGCAGGGCCTCGACGGCGAGCACACCCTGGGAGTGGCCTGCCATCGCGACGGGCGGGGCGGCCGCGAAGTCCAGGCCCTGGCGGTCCAGGGCGCGGATGGCGGCGATCTGGGTGAGCAGGACTCCGGGCAGCGACACCGCCGCCGACGTGAGCTGGGCGGTGGTGGGTACCGGTTCACCGGCGGCCAGTGCGCGGACCCAGCGCAGCGGCTCGAACCCGATGGGCCGCACCACGACCAGTTCATCGGCGACCGGTTCCAGCAGCAGTTCGGCTTCGCCGGCGATCCGGGCGAGCTCGGACTCGATTCCGGCCGTGGTGACGAGTTCCTCCAGGCTGGCCAGCCACGAGCTGGCGCCCTGGCCACCGAAGGCCACCGCATAGGGCTCCCCGGCGTTGAGCCGGTCCACAAGCGCGTGCGCGGTCACCCGGTCGGCGGCGTCTCCGGTGGGCAGCCTGTCATGCTCGTGGATCGTCATCGGTCTCCCTTGCGCTACTTCTTCTTTTCCCTGCGCGCCAAGAATCGCACGAGAACGTGGGTAATTTCGCGCGTCCGATTTGTTACTGACGAGTTCTACGGACGGGTAACCGGCTATTGAGGTCGCGTGTCGGGCCGCTGCGCTCCGCGCGGCTCCGGCAAACCTCCTGCATGCGGGTGGTTACGGTTGAGTAGCTAAGACTTGCCTGCTCACAGCCTGATCGTTATCGAATCGTTACCTGAGTTCGAGCGACGGGTGCGCCTGCGACACGGCAACCCGACCAAGCAGTTGCCAAGAAATTGGGTCGACAATTGTTCACCGGAATTGCGCCGAATTGTTTGGTCGCCGATAACCTACTAATGGGTAGGTATTTCGACAAATACACGTGAACCGCGACGAGGGTAGTCCCGCCGCCGTCGCGGCAGAGGATTCGCCTGCTTTGCGCCGACCCCCCCTACCCGAACTTCAGCCGCATTAAACATTGACACGCCGGTTTTCTGCATGAGATTCTCGTCACACGCTGGACGTAAATTTCTTAGTTTCCGTACCAACGGCCCTTTCTTCGGACGCAAGGAGGCTGGCCTTGACTCTGTTGGGTCTGACAACAGAGGGGGGACAGCGAGGACACGCGTTCGGGATCGCGAATGGACTGCTCGCACTGGTGGCGAGCTCGGCAGTCATGCTCACCGGGTGCACACGGGCCCCGGCACCCGAACCGCCTGTCGCCTACTTCCAGGGCGCGGTCAAAAAACCACCGCAATACTTCTTCCAGGACAACCCCAGCCTGTTGGCCCAGGGCAGCCCCAACCTCCCACAGGAGGTGCCCGCTCCCCCCCAAGATGTGCCCCCTCCCCAAGACGCGCCCGCTCCCCAAGACGCGCCCGCTCCCCAAGACGCGCCCGCTCCCCAAGACGCGCCCGCTCCCCAAGACGCGCCCGCTCCGCCCCAAGATGTGCCCGCTCCCCAAAACGCGCCCGCTCCCCAAGACGCGCCCGCTCCCCAAGACGCGCCCGCTCCCCCGCAGGCGGTGCCCGCGCCGGCCGCGGCGGTGGGCGCGGCACCGAAGTTCCAGGTCATCGCCGAACGCTTCAACGACCGACCCGACGACTCGAGCACCTACTACGTCGTCATCGACCCGGTGGACCGCAGTGCCGAGACGTTCAAAGTCGTCATCAAGCAGGTTCTCATCGCCCTAACCGCCGTCAATGGCGGACCGATGTTCTCGGCGAGCATCTGGGACCAGCTTCCCGCGGCGCAGACCGAAGTCAGCTACCGCAGCAACCCCGACCAGTTCTCCGAGCAGCTGATCGACGCCAAGGAGGCGTTCAACGACCAGCACCTGATCGCGAACTACGTCGGCGGCCTTTCCTCAGCCGGCGAACCGCCGTCGTTCCTGCTCTTCTGGTTCCCCAAGGCCGGACCCACCAGCCCCAACGTCGGGCAATGGGTCAGCGCCGAGGTGTGGAAGCCCTGATCCCACCGGCTGACCTAGTCCCCTATAAATCACAAAACCCCGCCGGCTTACCGGACGATTGGTATTTTCGGCCCACCTCGCCAATGTGACCCTGATCACTCTGCCGCGAGTTCGTTGGGAACGATTAGGGGTTGGTCATGTCGTCGTCGCAGTCCGCCCGTTTCTTTGCTCGGCAGCATGATGCAGCTGTCCGGCGTACGCGACGCGTAACGAACCCGGTCCGCAGGATCGAGGTCAGCGAGCGGCGCACCACCGAGGTGACAACCTCCACGTACGGCCGGTACGTGGGCCGCGTGGGCGCTCTGGCGGTGGCGTTGGGTATCGGCGCGGCGGTCGTGTCGGTGCCGTCGGTGGCGGTGGCCGACACGAGGGGGTCGGCCGGTTCGACCGGGTCGGATCGGGGTTCGGGTGGTTCGGAGTCGACCAAGCCTTCGCGGCCTGCGCATGGTGGGGCTCGCACGGCGAGTGGTGCGGGTTCGGCGGACACCCCTGCTGTCGGGTCGACGGGCACAGCTGAGTCCCCGTCGGGTTCGCGAGGCTCGGGCGTGTTGCCGGCCGCGGGTGTGATCGCAGATCCGGCGCCCGTTCGGGGTGATCGGGGGACGCAGACAGCGCCCGTGGTGGATCGCCCGCGCAGCGGGGGCGCGAGGGTGGAGTCCGCGCCGGTGACTGCACCGGTGAGCGCGCCGGTGTCCACGCCACCGGCGGCCGGGTCATGGCCGATGACGGCATCGGCGGCGACGTCGCAACCGATTTCTGTCTCGACGTCGGTGGCGCGTCCGTTTGCGCGGCCGTCGGCGGCGACCTCGGTGGCGGCGGCGTCGAGCACTGGGCAGGTGGCCGCGGCTGCGGCGGCACCGGTGATGTCGGCGGCTCCGGTAGCCGGGGGTGCGGTGGCCGGGTTGAGTGAGCGGTTGCTGGCCTGGTTGGGCGGCGGCACTGACGGGAGCGGTCCGGCTGCGGGGCCGCTCGCGTGGGCGGCGGTGGCGATATCCCGACGTGAACTGAGCAGGTCCGCCGGTGTCGGCAAGGCGGCGGCGGTCACGACCACCGGCGGATTGCTGGGCAATCCGACGGTCAAGGCGACGGCCACCCAGTTCCGGTTGTTCGGTGACGGCACGGCGGAGAACCCGAACGCCGGTCTGTTGGGCGGTACCGGCTTCACCTACACCCAGTACGAGGGTGCGTGCACCAGTGGTGCGTGCGATGGCGGCCGGGCTGGTCTGCTGTTCGGCGACGGTGGCGGTGGGTTCGCCGGGGGCGCGGGTGGTTCGGCCGGGTTGTTCGGCAATGGCGGCAAGGGCGGGGCGGGGGTGGCCGGGACGACCGCCGGCGGCACCGGCGGTGCGGGCGGCACCGGTGGGGTGTTCTTCGGCCGCGGTGGGGATGGCGGGGCCGGTGGGTCGGCCAGCGCTGACGGCGGTGTGGGCGGGCAGGGCGGCCTGGGCGGCAACAGTGGTTTGTTCTCGATCGCCGGCT